>Ga0316205_10000265_pt1 | contig 111084 bp, 122 predicted proteins | sample 3monthpyrite_MG_FD_204941 | JGI IMG/M metagenome (GOLD analysis project Ga0316205, IMG submission 204941) | Microbial mat bacterial communities from mineral coupon in-situ incubated in ocean water Damariscotta River, Maine, United States -... | ecosystem: Environmental > Aquatic > Marine >... | reverse complement strand
TCGGTGATGTCAATGTGATGTCCAGTGATGTCAATTTGCATAAAAATACTCCTGAGTTGGGCGGGCCTACATTAGGCGCTTACGTTCATTGGAAGGTGGGATCGATATTGCTTCGCGGTACTTGGCAACGGTACGACGGGCGACATTGATACCCTGTTGAGCCAATATAGTTGCGATTTTATTATCGCTTAATGGCTTTTTAGGTTCTTCAGCAGAAATCAACTTTTTAATGAGTGCGCGGATTGCTGTTGATGAACATTCTCCTCCACTTGCGGTGCTAACATGGCTGGAGAAAAAATACTTTAATTCGAAAATCCCTCGCGGGGTGTGTAAATATTTACGTGTAGTGACGCGTGAAATGGTGGATTCATGCATTTCAACCGTTTCAGCAACGTCATGGAGCACTAAGGCTTTCATGGCTTCTTCACCATGCTCTAGGAAACCACGTTGTCGCTCAACAATGCAAGTAGTGACCTTGAGTAAGGTTTCATTACGACTTTGTAAACTTTTAATGAGCCAGCGTGCTTCCTGTAAATTATCTTTTAGATAATTATTATCTTTGCTGTCATCAGCACGACGAATTAGGCTGGCGTAGGTGCTATTAATATTTAGCTTTGGCGCAACATCTGGATTAAGTTCGACTTTCCAGATTCCTTTTACTTTACGCACATAGACGTCGGGCACAATGTATTCGGTTCTTTGGCTGGAAATTTGGCTGCCGGGTCTAGGGTTGAGTGAACGAACTAAAGTCACGACATCTTGTAATTCATCTTCGCTCAGCTTCATCTTGCGCATAAGCTGGCCGTAGTCATGTCCTGCGAGTAATTCGAGATGATCGCTGACGAGCTTCATAGCCAATTGACGATGTGGTGTATCAGCGTCGAGTTGTCCTAGTTGTATATATAAGCAATCTCCGAGATCACGTGCGGCAACGCCAGCGGGTTCGAAGTTTTGTATTTGACTAAGTACGGCTTGGATTTCATCAATTTCAATATCGGGGATATCGGCAATGAGACTGTCATGAATTTCATCGAGGGACGTTGTGAAATAACCATCTTCGGTAATAGCATCGATGATAGCGACAGCAATCTGCGCATCGGTATCACTGAATGGGGTTAAGCTCATTTGCCAAGTGAGATGATCTTGTAGGTTCTCGGAATCGTAACTACTGATATCCATTTCACGGTCATTAAATGGACCACTACCGGATGCAGGTCCAGATAGAGATTGGTAATTTGTGGGTTCGTAAATATCGTCCCATTCAGTGTCAACTGGTAGCTCATCGGGTATTTCTGATTGCGCCATTGCCTTATCAGTATCGGCGGCGGCGATTTCTTCATTGGTACTGGTTTTTTCTTTAAGCGGGGAAGTTTCTTCTGTTGAATTGACATTCGATTCGTCAGACTCGGTAACCTCAAGCATAGGGTTACTTTCGAGCGCGTCTTGAATTTCACTAGTTAGCTCTAACGAAGACAACTGTAACAAGCGTATTGCCTGCTGCAACTGCGGCGTCATGGTTAAGCTCTGGCCCAGCTTTAGCTGGATTGACTGTTTCATGAATGGTTAAATCTTTCTCTGAAACCAACAAAAAGGTGTTATATATATTCTAGCGCAAAATCTGTGCCAGTAAAGTATCAATATGTGTCAAAGCGTAAAATGGTGGCCAAGATAAACATCTTTAACCCGTTGATTCTCGAGTAATTCGCTTGGTTTTCCTTCAGCAATAATAGCCCCCTCATTCATGATGTAGGCACGCTCACAAACTTTGAGTGTTTCACTTACATTATGGTCGGTTATTAGCACGCCAATACCAATTTCACGCAAGTGTTTGATAATAGAATTAATATCGACGACTGAGAGAGGGTCAACACCGGCAAAAGGTTCATCAAGTAGTATAAAATGTGGTCGTGTAGCGAGGGCACGAGCAATTTCAACTCGGCGTCGCTCTCCGCCAGATAGACTCATACCGACGTTATGACGGATATGTGTGATATGTAATTCTTGAAGTAATTCCTCAGTTTCTATGTCGACTTGTTCATCAGAAATACCCGGTAGCGTTTGCAGGATGCCCTTAATATTATCTTCAACACTGAGCTTGCGAAAAATCGACGCATCTTGTGGCAAATAACCAATGCCTTTGCGAGCACGTTCATGCATAGGCAATCGGCTAATTTTTTCATCATTGAGAGTGATATGGCCGTTGTCGGACTGAATGAGGCCAACAATCATATAAAAGCAGGTTGTTTTACCGGCACCATTAGGACCGAGCAGGCCAACCACCTCGCCGCTATTAATATAAAGCGATGCATTGTCTACTACGGTTCGTGAACGGTACTGTTTTGATAGATTATCTGCTCGCAGGGTGGTCATTTCTTCGTCTTGTTCTTTGGTTGAATTGTAATATGTACACGACCATTATTATTTTTTGAACCGCTAGTGGATTTGCCTTGTTTAGCAGTAATTTTGTTACGTTTTGAATCGTAAACAATATGCTCGCCTACAAAGGTGTCACCACCTTGAAGAATTTTTCCATTTCGACGCATGATCAAAATTTCTTTTACAGCATCAAAAAATAGTTCCTTCGCTTCTGCGATTACAGGTACATTTTTATTGTCAGGTGTCTGTTGGAAGTGCGCGGGTTTACCTGTTGAATGAATTTTATCAAGATTCTTTTCTTTGTCGCGATACACAATAACCTTATCACCACTGATGCGAATACTGCCACGTGTTATGACAACATTGCCGGTAAATGTATTAGTGCCTTTTTCATCATCAATATCGACACGGTCAGCCTCAATATTCATGGGTTGATTACTGTCCGTGTTTAGAGCGATTGCTTGCAAAGGGAATAGTAGACTTATTGCCAAAGCAAAGAGAACGGAATTATTTATCATAACTAACACGCACATTATCTAGTAGTTGCAGTTTACCCTCACGGATGTAGGCACGCATGCCGACCGCGGTGGTACGTCGTTTGTTACTCAACATGGTAACAGGCCGATCGGTTTCGGCGAAATCTGATTCAGGGTGAATACGTAATTTGTCAGTAAATAATTTTACCGGACGGTTATTAGGGCCGCTAAGCCGGTCGATACGGACATTGCCGCTCAGTAGGACTAATTCGTTGTTACCGGAAACCCAGCCGCGGTCTGCTTTTATCTTCCAGGGTTTGCCTATTTCACCAATCATGGTCATGAAAGGTTTATCGAGTTCAGTGCTGTCATCGTGGGGATAATGGAGCATTTTAGCCGAAACGAGTATTGAGCGGGGTAGGCCTTTTTCGTTCATGCTGGTGATCGTGAAATCTTCCATGAAGTAATCAGGGCTGATCTTTTTATTGGCTGTTTTAACAGCAGCTGTTTCAGCTTGCTTGTCACTGCTTTGTTGCAGCCAAATAGCCAGCCCGGAGAGACTGAGAAGAACCGCAATAACTCCGAGCATGCGCAGGTTCATTGCAAATAGCTGTCCAATTCTGCTTGTAAGACACCGCGTGCTTCCATAAGCATTTCGCAGACATCTCGTCCTGCTCCTCGGCCACCACAACTAGGGGTTTGCCAATGCGCGTGTTTTAAAACCATTGAATGCGCGTCTTGAACGGCAATGGCCAGACCTACTTTAGACATAACAGGTAGGTCAACTACATCATCACCAACATAGGCCACTTCATCTGTGCTTAGATCAAGTTTTTCGAGTAACTCGGCAAAGGCGATGCGCTTGTCATGCTGACCTTGATAGACATGTTGAATACCGAGGCTTTCCATGCGGTATTCGACAACTTTGGATGTGCGACCTGTAATAATAGCCACGATAACGCCAGCTTGTTGAAGCATTTTCATGCCGTGGCCATCACGCGAATTGAATGCTTTATATTCCAGGCCGTCGTCACCAAGAAACAGACTGCCATCGGTGAGCACACCATCAACATCAAAAATGACTAATTTGATTTGCGCGGCACGTTCTAGAATATCTTTCATTATATTTTCCTTGTTAGACGACACCAGCGCGTAATAGGTCATGCATGTTAAGCACACCGATTAGCGTGTTGTCCTCATCAACAACCAATAAGCCGTTTATCTTTTTTTCTTGCATGGTGAGTAAGGCTTCTTCTGCTAGCAGGCCACCTTGAATGCAGGTGAATTCTGTACTCATGCAATCAGCGATAGCCGTGTTGTGTACATCGACACCGCTGTCGAGTGTGCGACGTAGATCGCCATCAGTATAAACACCGCAAAGTTTTTGTTGTTCATTAACAATGGCGGTCATGCCTAAACCTTTATGCGTCATTTCAAGTAATGCTTCGCGGAGTGTGACGGAGTCTTTTACCACAGGCATTTTGCCGCCGGTGTGCATGACATCATTAATGTGTAGTAATAAGCGACGACCAAGGCGACCGGCAGGATGAGAGCGTGCAAAGTCACGTTCACTAAAGCCGCGTGCTTCGAGTAGCGCAATGGCGAGGGCATCACCCATAACTAGTGTTACTGTGGTGCTTGAGGTCGGGGCAAGATTAAGAGGGCAGGCTTCTTCCTCAACACTGATATCAATGTAACAAGTTGCCGCATCACCTAGAGATGAATGTTTTTTGCCACACAAGGCAATCAGCGGTACACCGAGTCGTTTAATCAGCGGTAACAAGGTAATAATTTCATCTGTCTCGCCAGAGTTAGATACGGCGATAATAACGTCTTCATCGGTAATCATACCGAAGTCACCATGAGCAGCTTCACCGGGGTGGATAAAAAATGCCGGGCTACCGGTGCTGGCTAAGGTCGATGCGATCTTGCCGCCAATGTGTCCAGACTTACCCATGCCAATAACGATGATGCGTCCCTTGCATGCGAGCATGGCATGGCAGGCTTGAGTAAAATCATCGTTTAGGCGTTCGCCAAGGGATTCAACGGCACGTGCTTCGGCTTCAATTACAGCCAAGCCCATTTTGCGTAAAGTTTTATCATTCATGAGTGTTTGATTCGGAGTATCTTGTTACTGAAAAAGTTAATAATTATTTCTAGTGAGTATAGCACTAGGACTCGTGGCGATGGCAATTAAACGCTTGCCACGTAGATCCAGCCCATATAACCACACCAACTAGCGAGAAGGATACCGCCTTCGAATCGATTGATGCGACCAACCCCTTTGAAGCCATATGACATGATAAACAGCGCGATGGTAAGAACAACCATTACACCAAAGTCTCTACTGAGTGTCTCAGCAGGAAGCGCGAATGGATGAATGAGGCCAGGTAGGCCAAGCACGCCAAGTAGGTTAAACATGTTTGAACCGACGATGTTACCAATGGCGATGTCGTGTTCATTCTTATATACACACATTATGGTGGCCGCGAGTTCAGGTAGGCTGGTGCCAATAGCGATAATGGTTAGGCCAATAACCAGGTCACTGATACCTAGCGCTATGGCGATTTCGGTTGCCCCCCAAACGACGGCACGTGAGCCAACCAGTAATACCACAATGCCGACGATCAACCAGAAGGTCGCTTTGCCGCTCGACATGGTATCGGAAAGTTGTTCTTCAAATTCGGCCTTCATCGGGTCAGATTTGCGACTACGCAGACCGATCATCACAACCCAAATAATCATGGCGAACATTCCGCCGATCAAGATGAGGCCATCCCACCAACCAAGGTAGCTATCGGAAATCAACCAAAGTGCCAGCATCATGAAGACGAATAACAGTGGGAATTCGCGGCGTAAGATATCGGAATTCACAGTGACAGGAACTATTAAGGCAGTGATACCGAGTACTAGACCAATGTTAGTGATATTAGAGCCGATAGCGTTACCAACCGAAATGCCAGGGTTGCCATACCAAGCAGCGAGCCCTGAAACCAACATCTCGGGTGCCGAGGTGCCAAAACCAACAATGGTTAAACCGATAATAAGGGGGGATACACCCAAGTTACGGGCAGTAGCAGAGGCGCCCATGACAAAGCGGTCAGCTCCCCAAATGAGTAGGCCAAAGCCGGCAAGTATGGCGAGAATAGATAGCAACATAAGGTTTAGGGTTCTTTAAATTTGGTTAAGGAGTTGTTGTTCGGCGTTATTGTCAGTGATAATGGCTCGCAGGCCAAGTAAAACTTTAATACGGAGCCTATTTGTGGCTAAAACGCACTAAAATACGTTAAATTGCGCGAAATACCGCTATATCGAGCATCATTAGAGATACCCTGTCTCCTTCGATGATTTTTACTGCATAATCGAGGTGCCATTAGGTTATCTCTAATGTCAGCTTTATTGCTGAAGGTGTTACAAAAAAAGCCCTGTTATGAGAACAGGGCTTTTTTATATCTATTCGTCAAATTTTAGTTTTGGCGGGTTTCCGTCATAAACCAAGTTTTGGCGACGTTGTAGGTAGGCATCACGAACGAACAAATAAGGGTCTAATGCCGCTTCTTTGAGAATCTTGCTGGCACTGAGTAAACCGGCACGGGTGTCGATAACATCGACTACGACTAAGCCAGTTTGCGTGTCTCTAGGAGTAATATCGTAGAGAGGATTGACATAGGCATCGCTGATAAAGCCAACGGTGTCACGAACATTACTTGGTCCCAGGAATGGCCAAACGATGTAAGCACCGGTATCAACGCCCCAATAACCAAGAGTCTGGCCGAAGTCTTCGTCATGCTTTGGCATATCCATGCCGCTAGCAACATCAAACAAACCAAGGACACCAATCGTTGAGTTGAAGAAAACACGGGCTGTGTCGCTTAAGGCTTGTTCTATTTTGAATTGCAGTAAGTCATTAAATACGACGACGATGTCTTCAAGGTTACTAAAGAAGTTACTGACACCTTTATTAACTGGATCAGGAAGTGCCGCGTTATATCCTTGCGCGACCGGCTTCAATATAGCTTGGTCAAGCGTGTCATTGAAGCTATACATTGCGCGGTTAAATGACTCGAGTGGATCGTCTGGATCTGCTTCACCATTAATTGTGGCGCAACCACTCAGTAAAGAGAGACTAAGAAGCAGACTGGCAATCAAAAAGTGCTTTTGGGAAAGTGTTTTCATTATTTATTTTTACCGCTATGGCCTTAAGCTAGTTAAGGATTCATCCCTACTTTGTGGTGTTAACACAACAAATCACGGGAATGAAAATCCGTTTATCCCTTAATGTATTCGGGATAATGTCATTTTCAACTCGCCAAATCAAGCTGTTAGCCTAAAAAAGGCATTTAATTCCGGTTACTTTCTCAGTGTAGTATATAACCGACAAAATACATGAGGTTCGTCCTACATCTTATCGACTGGAGAAGTGATACCTTTAGAACCTAGAGAGCTTTGATGCGGGTTTTACCGCAACGGCTACATTTAAATTCGGTGACTAATTGGCCTAGCTGGGTATCAAAGCGACGCTCATTGACGATGACCCACTTATGCAAGTTATTGCGACACAAAGTGTTACCACGATGCTTCTCTTTTAAAGAGGGCTTGCGAAAAGGGATGATATTACTCATATTCTTGCCAAGAAGGCTCATTTGCCTGATGAGCTTGAATAATGGATAGTCCTGCTCAAACTATCAAGAGATTTAGGTGATGAATGTGAGCGGTGGCAATAAAAAGCAGCAATTGGCTGATGTTGTGGTTGGTGCGCGGGGTTGGTTACACGAGCAATGGATAACGTCTTATTATCCTGACGATATACCGAGTGAATGGCGGCTTGGTTTTTATGCTAATGAATTTAATGCTTTATTAGTGCCTTGGGTTCAATGGAGTAAGTCGATTGAGGCGCTGGAAGAGGGTTTGGAAGACACCGGTGATGACTTTCATCTCTACTTAGAATTACCGGATACGTCGCAGTTTTTGCCAGAGCATTGGCATGTGATTGCCGACCAAGTTAGAGGCTTGGTATGTACGCAGGGTGATGCGACTCACTGGTTCGAGAAGGTTGGAAGTGCCGGTGTGCCTTTATTGGCAGAGATTCAAAGTGAATCTGTATTTACAGGGTATGCTCCTTACGGGGAGGCTCCAGTTTCGATTGAATTGGTGATGATTGATAGTGCAAAGATTGATGATTTAATAATAATGCGCGAGCAACTAGAGCAGGCTTTGCAGCTTGCTGATTCACGACTCGATTTTATCTTTATAGATACATCACCCAAATTAGATGCGATGAGAAATACCGTGATGATTGCAGAATTACTGGGTGCATAACGAGATTGTATTAGCTGTTGTGGTGAACAACACATGCAAGAAGCCGCTTAACCCTTTATAATGGATGGCATAAATGTCTGGGTAGACTGAGTACTTACTCGCTAACAACAAAAAATGGATATTTTGCTTGGGAACTATGAACGATAATTCAGATGACATATTGGTGCGAATAAGAGATTTGCACTTCTCGCGTGGAAATCGAAAAATCTTTAATGGTGTTGATCTCGATATTCGTCGAGGTAAAGTTACCGCGATCATGGGTCCCAGTGGCACAGGTAAAACAACCTTACTTAAGCTGATTGGTGGGCAGTTAAAACCTGACCGGGGCAGTATTGAGGTTGATGGTCTTGAAGTACCGAAATTAAAACTCTCCAAACTCTATGAATTGCGTAAACGTATTGGCATGCTATTTCAAAGTGGTGCCTTGCTAACGGATATCAATGTATTTGATAACGTCGCCTTTCCTATTCGTGAACATACCAATATGCCGCCGGCTATGATTCGCGATATGGTCTTGATGAAATTGGAATCGGTTGGATTACGTAATGCGCGTGATTTAATGCCGAGTGAATTATCGGGAGGTATGGCAAGACGTGTTGCGCTGGCTCGCGCTATCGCACTTGATCCAATGATGATCCTTTATGATGAACCTTTTACCGGACAAGATCCTATTTCAATGGGTGTAATTGTGCAGCTGATTCGTTTACTTAATGACGCGCTCGGTTTGAGTAGTGTCGTGGTGTCACATGATGTACAAGAAACCGCGACGATTGCGGATGACATTTACGTGTTATCTGAAGGCCGGGTTGTAGGACATGGCACACCACAAGAATTGGCGGAGACAGATTCTGCTTGGGTAAAACAATTCATGCAGGGTTTACCTGATGGCCCTGTGCCATTCCATTATCCCGGCATGCAGTATGCCGATGACCTTTTGGCTGGCAGTGATCAGGGGCGAGGTGTTTGATGATGGGTGGCATACGAAAATTAGGTCGCTGGGGTTTGGGTACATTCGAGCGCCTTGGTCGCGCGCACATTTTCCTTTATTACATATTGATGGGCGCGCCTTCTGTATTGCTACGGTTTGGTTTACTTGTACAACAAATGCTTTCAGTCGGTGTGTTATCGCTACTGATTATTGTTGTATCTGGTTTTTTTGTTGGCATGGTGCTTGGTTTACAAGGTTACAACACCTTAGTTGATTTTGGTGCCGAGCAATCGCTTGGTGTGGTGGTCGCGTTATCATTGGTTCGTGAATTAGGCCCAGTCGTGGCCTCGTTGCTTTTTGCAGGGCGTGCGGGTTCTGCATTAACGGCTGAAATTGGTTTAATGAAAAGTACCGAACAGCTTTCAGGTATGGAAATGATGGCGGTTGATCCAATCAAACGCATCATTGCACCGCGTTTTTTAGCGGGTTTTATTTCATTACCAATATTAGCAACAATTTTTAGTGCTGTTGGTGTTGCCGGTGGTTACTTTGTTGGCGTCGGGTTACTTGGCGTTGATGATGGCGCATTTTGGTCGCAAATGCAGGCCAAGGTAGATTTTAGTGAAGACATCATGAACGGTGTTATTAAAAGTATCGTATTTGGTTTTGTCGTAACGTGGATTGCGGTGTTTGAAGGTTATGATTGTGTACCCACTTCTGAAGGAGTGAGTCGCGCAACTACACGAACGGTTGTACATAGTTCGCTGGCAATACTTGGCTTGGACTTTGTATTAACAGCATTGATGTTTGGCAATATTTAAGAATGAAGGACGAGGTGTGTGATGCACAATTCTAAGACAGTTGAGATTATTGTTGGCCTATTTGTCGCGCTAGGTATTGCGGCATTGTTTATGCTTGCCATGAAGGTGAGCAACTTGAGTGCATTCTCAGGTGATGGTGGCTATGTTATTCAGGCGCGGTTTGAAAATATTGGTGGGCTCAAAGTTCGTTCACCCGTAACCGTTGCCGGTGTGCGTGTTGGTCGAATTTCTGATATTGGTTTTGATAACACCACTTATGAAGCGATAGTGAGTATGAATATTGAGGGTGATTACAACACCCTGCCAACAGACACCTCGGCAAGTATCTTTACTGCAGGTTTATTAGGTGAGCAGTATGTTGCTCTAGAGCCAGGTGGCGCTGAAAAATATCTGCAACAGGGCGGTGAGGTTCGTTTGACCCAATCGGCTATCGTACTTGAACAGGTTATCGGTCAATTCCTCTACAGTCAGGCTGAGGGCGGAGACAAGAAGTAATGGATGACAAATCAAGCATTGTCCTGAAACGTCGAGAGGATGGGTGTTTTCTGCTTGCAGGAACGCTGACCTTTAAAACTGTTCCTGTTATTTGGAAACAGGGGCTTGATTTGTTCAGCGAAGCACCTTCCTTATTGCTTGATTTATCTCAAGTTAAGCGCAGCGACAGTGCTGGCGTGGCCTTATTAGTTGACTGGATGCGCTTTGCTCGCAGTAACAATAAACCTATTAGTTACATCAATATGCCTACCCAAATGCTGGCGATCGTCCGTGCCAGCAGTCTAGATGCCATTTTACCCCTGGCGCGAGGCTGAAAGCCTTCCATATTAGCGCTTGAGCCTTAGCCTTCTCGGCTTTTTTTCTATAGAATAGGCCGCCTTTGAACGACCAGATGGCAGGATGAGTATGGAACCCGAAGTAATTAAAGATCTTATTGAAGCTGGACTGGATAATTGCCAAGCACAAGTCACCGGTGACGGTAGTCATTTTGATGCGGTTGTGGTGGGCGATATCTTTGATGGTATGTCTTTGCTTAATAAGCAGCGTACTGTGTATGCCACCTTGGGAGACCGAATTACCTCGGGTGAGATTCATGCCCTAAGCATCAAGGCCTATACGCCAGCGGACTGGGAAAGAGCCAGTAAGCTGCAAGTTTCTTAAGCGATTCAGAATGCAGCGTTACTAGGCCACCGATTACGGTGGCTTTGTTTTTTAAAATGAAATATAACGTGCGATACAGTAGCAGGATAGAAAATGGATAAGTTAATTATTTCAGGCGTTAGCAAGCCACTTAATGGTGAGATTCGTATCGCTGGCGCAAAGAATGCCGCCTTACCTATTCTTGCTGCAGCGATGCTGTCTGATGAAATCGTTACTGTTCGTAATGTGCCACACCTACACGATATTACGACCACGTTGGAATTACTCGGTTACATGGGTATTGAGTTTGTTGTCGATGAAAAACTTAATATCGAAATTAACGCCTCGGTAATCAAGAAATTATATGCACCGTATGAATTAGTAAAAACGATGCGTTCATCTATTTTAGTGCTTGGTCCTTTGTTAGCGAAATTTGGGCAAGCCGAAGTATCGTTACCCGGCGGTTGTGCAATTGGCTCACGTCCAGTTGATTTACATATCAAGGGTCTTGAAGCGATGGGTGCCGAGATCAAAGTTGAGAATGGTTACATTAAGGCTAAAGCAAAACGTCTTAAAGGCGCACGGCTTGTTATGGATATCGTTACTGTAACAGGCACAGAAAATCTTATGATGGCTGCAACTTTAGCCGATGGCGAAACGGTTATTGAAAATGCGGCACGTGAACCTGAAGTTCTCGATTTAGCGAATTGCCTAATTAGTATGGGCGCGCAGATTGAAGGTGCTGGCACTGACAAAATTACAATTCAAGGCGTTGAGAAATTACACGGTACTGTTTACGACGTATTGCCTGATCGAATTGAAACAGGAACTTATTTAGTCGCAGCGGCAATCAGTCGAGGCAAGATTAAAGTTAAAGATACACGCCCGGATATTCTTGACGCCGTTCTTGCTAAGTTACGTGAAGCCGGAGCAGAGATTGAAACGGGTGAAGATTGGATTAGTCTAGATATGCATGGCAAACGACCTAAGGCAGTTGATATCCATACTGCGCCATATCCTGCTTTTCCAACTGATATGCAGGCGCAATTTACGGCGATGAATGCGATTGCAGAAGGCGCTGGGGCTATTACTGAAACGGTATTTGAAAATCGCTTTATGCATATTTCAGAATTACAACGTATGGGCGCAGATATTAAGCTCGAAGGTAATACTGCAATTTGTAAAGGTGTTGAAAAACTCACGGGCGCACCTGTTATGGCAACTGACTTACGCGCCTCGGCAAGTCTGGTGCTTGCGGGTGTGATTGCAGAGGGCGACACGGTGGTCGATCGTATTTACCATATTGACCGTGGTTATGATTGTATTGAAGAAAAATTAGCATCACTGGGCGCAACGATTCGTCGCGTACCCGACTAAAGTTAGTCGCAATAATATTAGGACAGGAACTCACCATGAGTAACGACACAATAAGCATTGCTGTATCTAAAGGCCGTATATATAAGGAAGCGCTGCCGTTGCTAGCGCATGCAGGCATTACGCCAACCGATGATCCAGATAAATGCCGTAAGCTAATTCTTGATACTAATAACCCACAAGTGAAGCTGATCATTATTCGTGCTACTGATGTCCCTGTGTTTGTTAATTATGGCGCAGCGGATTTGGGTATTACCGGTAAAGATACGCTCATGGAGTATGATGGTAGTGAGCTTTACGAACCACTGGATTTAAAAATTAGCCCCTGCAAGTTGATGGTAGCTGGTCCCGTTGGTGAAGATTTTTTAAATACTAAAGGTCGCTTACGTGTTGCTACTAAATATGTAAATACAACGCGAGGCTATTTTACTGAACTCGGCATTCAGGTAGATATCATTAAGCTTTATGGTTCTATGGAACTTGCTCCAATGGTAAGCCTGTCGGATTGTATTGTTGATCTGGTTGATACGGGCAACACACTCAAGGCGAACGGTCTTGAAGCAACAGCTCATGTTTGTGATATTAGTTCGCGTTTGATCGTCAACAAAGCATCAATGAAAATGAAGCACGATCGTATTAAACAAATCATTAACCAAATTAGTGATGCAGTGAATAAATAAACATGGATATCAAACGCCTCAATTCTTCTGATAGCGATTTCCAGTCTCAACTGGATGCCTTGCTTGCGTGGGAATCGGTTTCTGATGATGCTGTGTTTAACACGGTTAAAAATATACTTGTTGATGTACGTAGTCGTGGTGATGCCGCTGTACTCGAATATACGAAGAAGTTCGATCGCCTTGATGCGGCATCGATGACTGATCTCACGATCGGCGCCGCTCGCCTTAAGCAAGCTTACGAGAATATTCAACCCGAACAACGCGAGGCGCTGGAACGTGCCGCAGAACGTGTGCGCACTTATCATAATAAACAGAAGATGGAATCGTGGTCATACACTGAAGACGACGGTACTATGCTGGGCCAACAAATTACGGCATTAGATCGAGTTGGTTTATATGTACCTGGCGGTAAGGCAGCCTATCCTTCATCGGTATTAATGAATGCTATTCCAGCTAAAGTCGCCGGCGTTTCTGAATTAATTATGGTTGTGCCAACACCGGATGGCGTAATTAACGAACTGGTTTTTGCCGCCGCACATATCGCGGGTGTCGATAAAGTCTTTTCTATTGGTGGTGCACAAGCGGTGGCGGCATTGGCCTATGGCACAGATACTGTGCCACCGGTCGATAAGATTGTTGGTCCAGGTAATATTTTCGTCGCGACGGCTAAACGCATGGTTTACGGCACCGTGGGTATTGACATGATTGCAGGCCCATCAGAAATCCTTGTGGTGTGTGATGGCAAAACCGATCCGGACTGGATTGCCATGGATATGTTTTCGCAGGCCGAGCATGATGAAGATGCACAATCTATTTTGCTTTGTCCAGATGCCGATTATCTTGATCAAGTTGCCGCAAGCATGGCTAAATTGCTTAAGGAAATGCCACGTGCCGAGATTATTGATACTTCGATCAAAGATCGCGGTGCATTAATTCAAGTACGAGACATGGACGAAGCTGTCGATGTTTCAAATCATATTGCACCAGAACATTTAGAACTATCTATAGAAGATCCGGAAAGTATGGCGAAGAAAATCCGTCATGCCGGTGCTATTTTTATGGGTCGCTATACCGCGGAAGCATTGGGTGATTATTGTGCAGGACCTAATCACGTTCTGCCGACGTCAAGAACTGCACGCTTTAGCTCACCACTTGGTGTTTATGATTTTCAGAAACGCTCTAGCCTGATTATGTGCTCGGCGGAAGGAGCATCTGAATTAGGTAAAGTTGCCTCAACGCTCGCACACGGCGAAGGCCTGACCGCGCACGGTCGTTCGGCGGAATACCGGATTAAAAAATAATTTTGACAGGATTTACAAGATTGACAGGATTTTATACGAGATAGGTTTTAATCATGTGAATCTTGTAAATCCTGTCTAGAAAATAATTATGTCTGAAAATTCCTACATTAAAAAACTAGTTCGTAAGGAAGTGCGTGCACTGTCGGCTTATCACGTGCCAAACCCCGGCGATGCCACCAAGCTCGACGCGATGGAAAATCCTTATCAGCTTCCACCTGAATTAGTTGAGCAATGGCTTGCCGTGCTTAAAGGGGCGGATTTAAATCGTTATCCTGATCCCTCTGCTCAAAATCTCAAGCAAGCTATTCGAAATGCTATGCATATTCCAGAAAATATGGAACTGTTGTTGGGTAATGGCTCCGATGAGATTATTCAGATCATCATTATGGCATTTGCCAAATCGAATGCCGTGGTGATGGCACCTGAGCCTACCTTTGTGATGTACAAAATGATCGCGACGTTTTGTAATGTAGCTTATGCGGGCGTGCCGCTGACAAATGATTTCAATCTCGACATTCCTGCCATGCGCGTGATGATGAAAGAACAACAACCTGCGGTCATTTTTCTTGCTTGGCCAAATAACCCAACCGGTAATTTATTTGTAGAAGCCGATGTCATCGAGATAATTGAAAATGCACCGGGTTTAGTGGTGGTGGATGAGGCCTATACGAGTTTTGCTGAAGTCAGCTTCATGGATAAGCTTGCCGACTACGATAACTTGGTAGTGATGCGGACGGTCTCGAAATCAGGTCTTGCCGGCTTGCGTCTTGGCTATTTGGCGGGCTCCGCAGCATGGTTGAATGAATTCGACAAAGTACGTATGCCATACAATATAAATATATTGACGCAACTGAGTGCCAAGTTCGCGCTAGAACATGTTGATGTGCTTGACGAGCAAGCGGCGAAACTACGTGCTGCACGGTCTGATCTAATGCAGGAACTCAATAATATAAATGGTATTGAAACTTTTGATAGTTCGGCAAATTTTATTTTATTTCGCATAGCGAATGCCAGTGATGTATTTGCTTGCTTAAAGGATAAGAATATACTGATTAAAAACCTTGACCCTGCTGCTGGTGCCTTGACGAATTGCTTGCGCGTTACCGTAAGTACGCCAGAAGAGAATAAATTATTTCTTCGTGCACTTAATGACTGTATCAACTAATCATAATAGTAATCATATAACTCTCGTCGTAAGAGTTTATCATCACGCATTTCCTCTATTCGCCGACGTGCTTTTAGTTTCTTTTTGCGTGTTGAGGAGGTAAATGATTTTTCCAGGCACGGTGTAATCAACTCTTCGTTATAATATTCATCATATGGTCCATTTCTTTGTGGCATATCATTCTCCTTAAGAGGCATTGTTAGTATCAAATTCTTTTAGACGCTGTTCAAATGTGTCGTATAGCGTAGAAAAAACATCCATTTGGGTGCGGGCATATAACACCCTGTGGTTTGAAGTTTGTGTTATTAAACCTTCAAGCCGACTTAGCGAATTTATAATATCGTTGCGCTGGTCGTTGTTTGTGGTTGCATCCATGTAGAGAGCCTCTTTTGTATACAGTGAATCAAATTTTGCGGTGTAGAGGTGTCAGTATTATTAATGTTTAAAGACAGTGATATTACAATTTGGCCAGCTTGACCAATCAAGAGGCTCAGGAGTAAAGTGAAATATGCTTATCCAGAATTATTGATGTGTAGGGTGTCTATGAGTACAGAACAAGACTTACAGGATCGCAGTGAATCAAAATGCGAGTTATGCACTGCCATAGAGAGCTTGGCTATATATGAAGTACCACCAACATCGAATGGTGAGGTGGAACAATGTGTGTTGCTGTGTAGTACTTGCCAAGAGCAGTTCGATGATGCTAACAAGGTCGATGTGAATCATTGGCGTTGTTTGAATGATAGTATCTGGAGTCAGGTTCCGGCAGTACAAGTGATGGCATGGCGAATGCTAACGCGTTTACGAGGGGAAGGTTGGCCACAAGATTTATTAGATATGCTTTATCTTGATGAAGAAACCTTGGCTTGGGCGCAGGCTGATGGTGGTGGCATAAATGAAGGCGTTGCTGCTAAGCATCTTGATAGCAATGGAGAAAAGCTTGAAGCGGGTGACACCGTTACCTTGATAAAAGATCTCACTGTTAAAGGTGCCAATTTTACAGCGAAACGAGGTACTGCGGTGCGTAATATTTCACTCGTTTCGGATAATGCAGAACATATAGAAGGTCGTGTAAATGGCCAGCAAATTGTTATTCTGACAAAGTTTGTTAAGAAGTCGAATTAAACTTTTGGTTGGTAGGCCCAGTGGAATACCTAACGTTAATTTTTGATATTATTAAATATTTCTTCCTCGGGTTCTTTGGCCTTGTTATCGTCATTATTATATTGACGATTGTTTTTGGTGACCAAATTAAAAACAAAGGGCATTATCAGGCTTCATTTTTTGATGGTGAAAATAATGCGACTGGTCGTTTTCGAGCCATAATTTATCGTTACACAAAAAAGGATAAGCCAGAGCAGCTGAAAATAAAATTTAGTTTGAAACACCCTCAGATCGTGTCGGGTGCAATGGTAAAAATTTATATCGAAGAACATTTATTTTATGAAATTATGACGATAAAAAAATGGTAAAATATCATTTGGCAAAAATATGGATAAAAATGATTTTAAAGGTGAGTTAGGTAGCCTTGTTAATGGCGCTCTGTGTAAAATAAAATGTTCAGGGTTTATATTGGCTTCGGCGGAATTAAATAAGATAGAACGAATGTCTAGTTTGAATAAATAAAGGTAGAGCGAATAGTGAATAAATTAATTTTAGCCGTCTTTTTTGTTTCTTTTACGTCAACATTGCATGCAAAGACGATTGATCTTGAATGTGAAGTGTTAGCGGATAAAATGGTAACGGAATTGGTTGATGAAGGTTTGTTGCTTTCGGCAGAGCAGTATCAAATTCGGGCACGTGAAATTAGTGTGGCGCTTTGTGGTGAAGTGCAAAAAGCCGCAGAGGTTCAGCATCAAAAAGCACAAACATCGGCATTACAGAACTGGATTTTCGAGAACCGACCAGATAAGCCGGGCAATAAACGTTTAAAGAAATTGAAATAAGAAGACTATTTAGCTTTTAGGTCGTTCGTTTACAACGGCGTTAACTTCTATTTTCGCACCTTGACGAATTATACCGAGTGTAATGCTGGTATTTGGTGCAAAGCCTGCAATTTGGTTGAGGCTATCCCTGGAATTGATGACGGGTTTAAAATCAATCGTAGTAATAATGTCGCCTGCTTTTAGTTCTGCTAGATCTGCTGGCCCACCACGAAGTACCGCGGCGATTAATACACCATTGGTATCGTCAAAGCCGAGTGATTCGGCTAATTGTGGAGTTAAGTCTTGTGCTTCAATGCCTAACCAGCCACGCAGCACTCGACCATGTTCAATAATTTGTTGCATAACATCACGTGCCAGAGACGCAGGAATCGCAAAGCCAATTCCTTGTGAACCACCAGAACGAGAGAAGATAGCGGTGTTGATACCGACTAATTTCCCGTTCGCATTAATCAATGCACCTCCAGAATTCCCTGGGTTAATGGCGGCATCTGTTTGAATAAAATTCTCAAAGGTATTAATTCCTAATTGGTTACGACCGGTTGCGCTGACGATACCCATCGTCACTGTTTTACCAACACCGAATGGATTACCAATTGCGAGCACGACATCACCAACGCGTAATGTTTTAGATTGACCAATGGTAATGGCGGGTAGTTTTACATAATTAATTTTTAATACAGCAAGATCAGTATCAGGATCTGTACCAACGACATTGGCAGACGGTGTTTCACCATTGGCAAGCACAACGCGGATCTCATCGGCGCCCTGGATGACGTGGTTGTTGGTTAAGATATAACCTTGTGGACTAACGATAACCCCTGAACCGAGACTTGTTTCGAGTCGTTTACGTGGCGCGTCTGGTGCGGTATCGCCGAAGAAGCGTTTAAAGAAGGGGTCGTCTTGCAAAGGATTACGTCGTTCGGTGACAATTTTGGCAGTGTAAATATTCACCACTGAAGTTGAGGTTTCTTCTACGGCATCGGCATAGGAGACAGGCCCACTGTTAAGCATATTAACAGCAGCGGGGGCGGTGGTTTCCTGTAGAATTTCAACAACGGTGCCACCACGGTTGATCAGTTCAGGTTTAAGGAACACCAGCACAATAAAGGCCGCAAGACCTACGGTGAGGACTTGAAATAGAAATTGTAAACTGTTGCGAATATTCATGGTGGCGTTACCCTAGCATTTGTTGGTGGATGCGTCACACTATAGGTTCACAAATAACTATCATTTTTATACGGAAGTGGTCATGACTGGTAAGCGCAATAGCAGACAGGAAATCCTTACTTACCTCGAGAACTTGCTCGATGTTGGGCGTTATCGTGATTACTGTCCGAATGGCTTACAGGTCGAGGGACGTGAGGATATTACGCATATCGTTAGTGGCGTCACTGCCAGTCAGGCATTGATTGAAGCCGCTATTGAGCAGGGGGCGGATGCCTTGTTGGTTCATCATGGTTACTTCTGGAAGGGAGAATCACCAGCAATTACAGGTATTAAACGCCAGCGGATTCAACGTCTACTCGAGTTTGAGATCAACCTATTAGCTTATCATTTACCGCTCGATGGCCACGTTGAGCTTGGCAATAATGCACAGCTTGCGCGTGTTTTAGATATTAATATTGAAGGTATTACGGGAGATTCTGGTTTGCTCTATCATGGCCGTTTAAGGCAAGCTTGTGGTGGTGATGTTTTTGCTGCACATATAGAGTCGTGTCTTGGCCGTTCCCCGCAGCATATTTCCGCAAACAGAAATATTGAACGGGTGGCGTGGTGTACGGGGGGGGCGCAATCTTATATAAAGGAAGCGGCGGAATTAGGTGTCGATGCCTTTATTACGGGTGAAATCTCCGAACAGACGGTGCATATTGCCCATGAAACGGGGATCCATTTTTATGCTGCAGGGCATCACGCTACTGAACGTTATGGTGTGCAGGCGCTGGGAACCCATCTTTCGACTGAATTTGCCCTCAAACACACCTTTATTGATATTGATAACCCAGTATAAATGGGTGATTAGACATTTTTGCCCATTTTGGGCTCCTCATTAAGGCCATGAAACTACTCATAAGCTATTGTAATAAAAGTCAAAAATAAGCTTTCGCTTGACCAATCATGGCACATGCAGGACAATACCGCTTCTTTTTATGCTGGAAAGCGTAAATATTCTAATTTGCTGATGCAGATTTAATGTATTTTGAGTTTTCCAGAGTCGTGAATGCAAGGGAGTAGCCTTATAAAAAGGCGATGCCCACAGGAGACGAACATGAGTACAGATGGCGTAGATAATAGTAAACGCCGATTTCTGACGGCAGCAACAGTTGCAGTAGGTGCCGTAGGCACCGGTTTTGTAGCAGTGCCGTTTTTGAAATCTTGGAATCCTAGTGCTAAAGCCCGTGCGGCAGGCGCACCAGTTGAAGTGGACATTAGTAAATTACAGCCTGGCCAACTACTGCGCGTTTTATGGCAGAAGAAACCGGTTTGGATTGTTCATCGCACTGAAAAGAATCTTAAGGAACTTTCCGGTTTGGAGAGTCAGCTAGCTGACCCGAATTCAGAAATCCCTCAACAGCCAGATTATATCAAAGGTACGAACCGTTCTTTGAAAGATAAGTACTTTGTTGCTGTTGGTATTTGTACTCACCTTGGTTGTTCGCCAACTTATCGTCCTGAAGTAGCGCCTGAAGATTTGGGTGCTGATTGGTTGGGTGGTTTCTACTGTCCATGTCATGGTTCTAAGTTTGACTTGTCTGGTCGTGTTTACGCAGGCGTACCAGCACCGACCAACTTGGTGATTCCTCCATACACTTATTTATCAGACACAACGCTTAATATTGGCGTTGATGATACAGGAGCAGCCTAATGAGTATGTTCGATAAGACTCTCGGTTGGGTCGATGACCGCTTTCCACTGACGAAGTTGTGGACCGAGCACATGGCCGCCTACTATGCGCCAAAAAACTTTAATTTTTGGTATTTCTTTGGTTCGTTAGCATTATTAATGCTGGTAATGCAGATTGTTACCGGTATTTTCTTAACGATGAACTACAATCCGGATGCGACATTGGCATTTGCGTCAGTTGAATACATCATGCGTGATGTGGAATGGGGTTGGTTAATTCGCTATCTACATTCTACAGGGGCATCTGCCTTCTTCGTGATTGTTTACCTGCATATGTTCCGCGGCCTAATGTACGGTTCGTACAAAAAACCACGTGAATTGATTTGGTTGTTCGGTATGTTTATTTACCTGGCACTGATGGCAGAAGCCTTTATGGGTTACCTATTGCCTTGGGGACAAATGTCTTACTGGGGTGCACAAGTAATTATCTCATTATTTGGTGCAGTACCATTTGTTGGTGAAGAACTGGCAATCTGGATTCGTGGTGATTTCGTTATTTCTGATGCCACACTGAACCGTTTCTTTGCTTTCCACGTGATTGCATTGCCAATCGTTCTATTAGGATTGGTTGTTGCGCATATTATTGCGCTGCATGAAGTAGGTTCAAACAACCCGGATGGCGTTGAAATCAAGAAAGTAAAAGGTGCTGACGGTATCCCACTAGATGGTATTCCATTCCACCCTTACTATTCTGTGAAAGATATTGTCGGCGTGGTTGTGTTCTTATTCTTCTTCTCGGCAGTGATTTTCTTCTGGCCTGAGTTAGGTGGTTGGTTCCTTGAAAAAGATAACTTCGTTCCAGCTAACCCACTGAAGACACCTGAGCACATTGTGCCGTTGTGGTACTTCACTCCGTTCTACGCCATTCTGCGTGCTGTACCAACAATTGGTGTGTCACAGTTCCCGGGTGTTGTTGCGATGGGTATGGCGATTGTGTTCTTGTTCTTCTTGCCATGGCTAGACCGTAGCCCGGTTAAGTCTATTCGCTTCCGTGGTGGTATTTACAAGTTCGCGCTGGCTGTTTTCACTATCAGTTTTATTGTTCTCGGTTGGTTAGGTACAAAACCTGCTGGTGGTAATTATCTGATTGCATCGCAAGTATTTACTATCCTGTACTTCGCGTTCTTTATTCTGATGCCTTGGTATACGACGATTGATAAGACCAAGCCTGTTCCAGAAAGGGTGACATCGAAATGAAAAAAATAATCATTGCATTAGTAATGGTGAGTTTATCAAGTCTGGCAAGTGCTGCCGGCGGTAAGCTTCACCTAGATGAAGCAAACATTGATCTGACCGATAAGGCATCACTGCAACGCGGTGCCAAGTTGTTCACCAATTACTGCTTAAACTGTCACTCTGCCAGCTTCATGCGTTACAACCGCATGGGTAAGGATCTGGGTATTTCTGACAAGCTGGTTGAAGATAACCTGATCTTTTCAGATGCCAAGGTAGGTGACTTAATGAAGGTTGCTATGACCACAGAAGATGGTGCTAGCTGGTTTGGTACACCGCCACCGGATCTTTCTGTCATCGCGCGCTCTAAAGGCGCAGGTTCTGAAGGTGCGAACTGGCTCTATACTTACTTCCGTTCATTTTATGTAGATGAAAGCCGTCCATTTGGTATGAACAACACCGTATTTAAGGATGTTGGTATGCCTCATGTACTGTGGGAACTACAAGGTATGCAGAAGTTGGTAAATGCTGATGAAGTTAAAGAACACGGTGCAACACCTGAGTTTGCTTTAGTCAGCACAGGCAGCATGACAGCTGAAGAATATGATACTGCTGCACGTGATCTGACTAACTTCCTTGTCTACGTCGGTGAGCCTTCACAGCTTAAACGTCTCGGTTTAGGTGGTTGGGTATTAGCCTTCTTAGTGCTGTTCTTCTTCGTATCTTACGCATTGAAGAAAGAGTACTGGAAAGACGTACATTAATTGATGTTGCGGTAGTGCGAGCTTAAGACTAGCTAGCACTACCGTATTTTCAATTTTATATTCACTTTAAGTTTTTAATCTAAGGGACTCCATTATGGCGTCGATTGCAAACCGCCGTTCAGCCATGACGCTTTATTCAAGCGCCACATCACCTTACAGCCACCGTACGCGTATCGTATTGGCGGAAAAGAATATTAACCACGAAATTACTGATGTAGGTGAAGGTGAACGTCCTGAAGATCTGACTGATCTGAATCCGTACAACACCGTGCCAACTCTGATTGATCGTGATTTGGTGTTATATGATTCTCGTATCATCATGGAATACCTTGATGAACGTTTTCCGCATCCTCCATTGATGCCGGTTGATCCTGTTTCTCGTGCTAATTCAAAATTGTTCATGTACCGAATTGATCGTGACATGTACAGCGTTCTTGATCAGCTTGAAGATAATCCAGATAGTCGTACTGCGACCAAGTTACGCAAGGAATTACGTGATAGCTTAACGGTGATTGCGCCAATCTTTGAGCAAAAGCCTTACTTCATGAGTGATGAATTCACTTTGGTTGATTGTTACATGGCACCATTGTTGTGGCGTTTACCAAAATATAAGGTGGAGTTGCCAGCACAGGCAAGCGCCGTTAATACTTATGCAGAACGCCTCTTTTCTCGCGAATCGTTCCAGACGAGTTTGAGTGAAATTGAAAGAGACATGAATTCTTAAAGCTGCCCGAGGGTTTTGTTTTATGACGTCTAGCCGCCCATACATGGTTCGTGCACTTTACGAGTGGATTATCGATAACGATATGACACCGTACTTGTTGGTGGATGCCAGTATTAATGCTGTTCAGGTTCCTCACCAATTTATTGAAGATGGCAAGATTGTCCTCAACATTAGCCCATCTGCTACTGAAGCGATGATTCTTGGTAATCAATTAATTGAATTCAGTGCACGGTTTTCGGGGGTGGAGCAAATCGTCTCTGTACCAACTGAAGCCGTTATGGCCATTTATGCACGCGAGAATGGTCAGGGCATGTTGTTTTCAGATGAGAATGAACAAGGCGTTACGCCGCCAGAACCGGATGATGAGCCCCCTTCACCATCAAACAAGCCTCACTTGCACGTGGTTAAGTAGCTTTTAAAGCAACGTGCGTTGTCCATCAAAGCTTATTTCTACTGGTTTTAAACCTAATATAGTCATATCACCGCTATAACGATCCACTGCATTGTAACTATATTCAAATTGGTAGCAGCGTTCGAGCTGTATGCGGCCACTATCACCACGGCGTAGTCGAAGACGCTGTAAAAAAACGGTTTGATCGAGGAGCATGGCATCATGCTTGTCGCAGAAATGTCGACAGATACCAAGAGAGAATTCGTGAGCACGCCGACTATTAAGCCAGAAAGCGATGCCTGCACAAAGCAGGAATAAATAAACGAGACCATCCATTACAAGGCTATTAGAACAGGGTTCAGCTGAAGTTTCTATTTAATGATGAGGGTTTAAGGGAGGGGATAAAATATCAACAGGGTGACAATTAACTTGCCACCCTATTGATGGCAAGCTGATTAGGCTTCAGCTACGCTGAGCCATGAATCATGTAAATTACAAACACTGAGAGCATAGATAGGGCCACTGTGTGACTTCAGTGTGAACTGTGACACAGGTGAATCTTTCATTGGATCAAAGACTTTCTCATCAATAAAGTTGAAGTTTTTGTCGAGCAGCATGTGCTTGACGATGTAATGCTTATAACCTTTCATCGGATGGCTAGTAACTACATCGACTACCAATCCACCTTTACCACTGCTGGTTTGAATGATTGGTGAGTGAGGACCAGCTTTCTTCGCCCAACGTCCTGGAGAATCCTTGGTGTAAAAAATACCGCCTGACATTGGGTTGCTGCTAATTTTTTTGCTACCCGCCAGAACGATTTCAGGGGCGATGATTCCAGCTGCAGAACCAGCAACGGCTAATCTAATAAAAGAACGTCTATCCATTTAATGTCTCCTTATTGATAAAGTTATACACAAATAGCTAATGGGCACTTTGTATATATTTAGGGCCTTACAGGGAATCTTGTTATTAAGTTATGAACCCCTGTGTATTTATATAAACCCATGAAGCAACGAGTTTATTCCCATTAGATAGGATTACAAGTAGGAAAAGGCTGACATTTTGTAGGACTAGGCTGTTAGGGGTTAGGTAAGGTCTTGTCTTGATTGAGGAGCTGCAGAGGGTCAAACTGAAGACGAATGGCTTGCATGAGTTGTAGCGATGTCTTATCCAATTCTCGAGCGATAAAATCGCGTTTCTCAATGCCGACACCGTGCTCTCCAGATAGGCTACCTTCCAGTTTCAATACCAGCGAAAATACGTCATCTAAGCATTCATGTGCCGCTTTCATTTGCACGGGATCATCTGGGTCGATCAAAAGATTGACGTGGATATTGCCATTGCCGGCATGACCAAAGTTCACGATCTTGATGTTGTGTTGTTGAGCGAGCATGTCCAGACCATTAATTAGTTCAGGAATATGTGAAACGGGTACAACAACATCTTCGTTTATTTTCTTCGGGGCAACTTTACGTAGTGCAGGAGATAGCGCCTTGCGGGTTGCCCATAGCGCCGAAATCTCCTCGGCGCTATGAGCTTCGCTAAAACTTAATAGACCACCATTTTGGGCGGCCTGATGGATTCCATTGACGGCATCATCCATAGCACTTTCTGGCCCATCGACCTCAATCATCAATAATGCACCGGCTTTTTCCGGTAGTTTAGCCGTGGAATAATCACGAATCATATCGAGTGCGGCATGATCAATAAATTCAAGCGCGCAAGGTGTAACTGGTTGCGCCATGATATCGGCAACCGCTTGGCTAGCACTGATAATATCTTCATAAACGGCCTGCATGGTACGTTTACTTGCAGGTAACGGTGTAAGTTTCAGGGTGGCCTCGGTAATCACAGCCAAAGTGCCCTCAGAACCAATCAATAACCGTGTTAGGTCATAGCCGACAACGCCTTTGGTGGTGAAGGTCCCTGCGCGCAACTCTTCACCTGCGCCGCTAACAGCGCGCAGCCCAAGTGTATTATCACGCGGGGTGCCGTATTTCACCGCACGTGGTCCGGCTGAATTGTAAGCAAGGTTGCCACCGATAGAACAGAAAGCCGCGCTGGTGGGATCAGGTGGCCAGAAGAAGCCATGTGCGGCGGCGGCAATCTGGATTTCCTGGTTGGTTACTCCTGCTTGAGCGACAATCATTCGATTGTCGGGATCTACACGTAAGATTCGGTTCATTTTTTCTAGAGAAAGAACCAATCCACCATGTAATGGCACTGTCGCACCGGTAGTGCCTGTGCCACGCCCACGTGTTGTTAATGGAATCGTAAATTCATTGCAAAGCTTAATAATAAGACGCACTTGCTCATGAGACGTGGCAAATACGACAGCTTGGGGCAAGGCATGACCACGACTATTGTCGTAGCCATAATTCCAACATTCGGTTTTTTCGGTTAATAGGCTTTCTGCGCCAACATATTCGCTTAGCTTGGCAATAAATAAAGAGGGTAGCGTTTCCTGTTCTGACATGAGGGTGTAATAACTTAATCGAGGTATTCGAATAATTTCACAACACGCTGTACTCCACCAACCGTACGCGAAGCATTAATGACAATATCTGCTTCATTACGAGAGACTATACCCATTAAAAAAACAGCACCATTTTCGCTAATAACTTTAATGCGGGTTGGATCAAAATCAGGCGCATCTTTAACTTGAAAAAGATTGGTTTTTACTTTGGCGGTAATCCACGTGTCACTACTGCGCGTTAATAATGAGCTAGGAGCCGCTATCGCAATTTCATTGTGAATTTTACGAACCTTCGGTATAGCTGAAACAAGATTATAGGCTTTGTTTTTAAGGGCGTCGGTTGGTGCTTCACCACTGAGTAAAATAATATTGTTATAAGCGGTCACATTGATGTGTGTGTTATCAAATAATTCCTGGTCAGAAAATAATCGCTTAGTTGCTTTGACTTCGATAATTTCATCATCCACAAAGGTGCCGACGGTGCGGCGGTCATGAATAACAGCTGCGCCCGTAGCCGCACCACCGACTACTGCGCTGGCGCAACCTTGTAGTAAGGCGATGATTAAAATAATAGGCAACGCAAGAATATTCAGTTTCATTTATTTAGCTCTCCTGTTTGAGCAGTTGTTGATCAATAAGATCACATAAGCAATGAATAATTAATATATGCACTTCTTGTATGCGCGCAGTTGATGTTGCCGGTACGCGTAGCTCAATGTCTTGTTTGTTTAGCATATTTGCAATACTGCCACCATCGCGACCACTGAGTACGATAACCGGCATATTACGATCATGTGCGGCCTTGATAGCATGAATCACATTCTCAGAGCGGCCACTGGTTGAAATAGCTAATAAAATATCACCGGTTTGACCCAGCGCACGAACTTGTTTTGAAAATATTTCATTGAACGAATAGTCATTCGCAATAGAAGTGATTGTTGATGAGTCAGTCGTTAGTGATATGGCGGGAAGGCCTGGTCGCTCCATCTCGAAACGGTTTAATAATTCAGAAGAAAAATGTTGTGCATCACCAGCCGAACCACCATTGCCGCAACACAATATTTTGTGTTCAGCTAATAGCGCCTGAGTCATGCGTTCAGCAGCTTGAGCGATAGGCACCGTTAAGATTTCCAATGCCTGGGTCTTGGCCTGGATGCTATCCTGAAAATGTTGTCGAATTCTGTATTCTGCGTCCACTGTATTTCCTGCATATTGTATCAAGCAGCGAACATTATAACGCGTGTTTAAGGCTACGTCCCGAATGCATTTTTAACCCATACTATTGAGGTGTTGGGTTCGATGCCACTAATAGCGATAACATCGAAACGGGCGTTTAGCGGGGTTCGGGTTTGTAGCAAATAATGTCGAGCAGTAAGGGTAAGGCGTTTCTGTTTATGGATATTAACGCTTTCCATGGCACTACCGAATCTATCGTGGCGGCGGTAGCGGACTTCAACGAAGACGATGCTGTCTTTGTCTCGCATAATGATATCTATTTCGCCACGGCGGCAAGAAAAATTTCTTTCAACCAGGATCAAACCTTGTTTTTGCAGGTATTGGCAGGCACGATTTTCGTTTAATTTACCGGTAGATTGTTGTTGAGTTTGTAGCATATGACCTCCTTGTCAGCTATGTAAATTTATATTGCGGGTTCCTTGGGATTAATGTCCACGGCTTGTTCAATAAGGGGTGCTGCGCGCAGCACCTCAAGTCGAGGCTTGCCCGCACGGAATTTAGCCCAACTGAGTTGGCGTATTAGGCGCAGATTCTCATCGATACGTAGGTTCCCCGTTGAGCCGCTATAACGCTCAAAAGGGTACTGCTGCAAGCGTTGTAGGTGTGGAATGATGTTGTAGGCATCAATCCCAAAGGCATAAAACCGCGCCAGTTTTTCTGAGCGTGGTTGCCATAGTTTCGCAAAGTTGCCTTTTAGCGCCTGATCTTGATTAGCAATAGTCCAAGGCATGTCGCCAAAGATGATGTCATTCATATCTCGATCACGTTGTTGATCAATTTTTCCCGTATACACATGAGAAGTCGCATAAACAGGTATCTTGCTGGCATCATAGAATTTGAGCTGTGGGCGTATTTGTCGTGCTTGTTCTGGAAACGCAGCTAGAAAAACAAAATCGATATCTTGACGGCGACGCACTTCAAACTCTAATTTTCCACCGAGAACATTTCGCAACTGTTTAAAACGTTGTTTGCTGTCATCAATATTTAAAACTTCACGAACAGATTTAGCATAATCTTTATTGGCTAAAGAATAAGCTTGGATATCAACTAATTGTCCGCCCAGGTAGAGCCAGTGTTGTTGGAATGCATTTTTAACGCGCTCCCCCCAATTAGATTCAGGATAGAGAATAATGCCTTTGTTATGTCCCTCTAACCAAATGCGTTCGGCAACTTGACGTGCCTCATCCTCAGGCAGTAAAGCAAATTGATATAAACGACTATGTGCTATGGACTTTGTATCGTTGGCGTTAAGCATTAATGTGGGAACAATAAAGCTCTCTTTTAATGAAAGCTGGTTAACGGCGTCTTTAGCAAGGGGGCCAACGACAAAATCAGCGCCATCCGTTATTGCTTGCTGGTAAACGAGTTCGATGTTTGAAGCATCGGCATCATAAAGTCGGATAGAGGTATCATTATTTTGTGCTTTACTTTCATAGTACGCGGCAAGGAAACCATCGCGTACAGCACGGGCCGGTTCAGCGATGCGCCCATTTGATGGTAATAATAGTGCAATTTGTTGAGGGATAGGTGTGGCGCTTTTTTCAATATTACGCAGGGTGAGTAAAAAGCGCGCGACAGCCGGGTGTAAAGGATGATTGTTTTTCCATGCATCCAATTGAACAGTGCCACCGATTTGTTTGGCTTGCTGGCTAAGGATCGCCAGCTCGAGCCAGCCACGATAATGTCCTGGTGCGGTAACAGCATAAATACTTGAGAGACCGGCAATAGATACCTTATTAAGATCTGCCCAAAGTTCAGTATGGTTACTGTCTCTGCTTAATGCATTATCGAGCAGGGCATCAAGCATGATGCGTTGATGAGCAGCCTCAAGGTGATTGCCTAGTCGGCTATAGGCTTTCGCTTGCAGTGAATGGTTTTCACGAAGTAATTTTGGCGATAAAGTATCGGTAGCGATAGCAACTAATATATTTAAGCTATCAGCTGGTTTATTGAGTAGTAATTGTAATTTTGCATTACTAATTTGCCAAACCGCTGAGGACTGTTGTGCAACTGATGCGAGTGTTTGTTCTGCTTGTTGTAATTCAGGTATCTGCAATAACGCCGTAGTTGCTCTGAGTAGATATTGATCTCGTTGTTCTTGTTGTGAATCAGTATTATTAGCAAGAACCAACCAAATATCTGCTGCACCACGATAATTTCCTTGTGTTTCGAGCGCCTCGGCAGCCTGTTGTTTGGATTGTCCAAATAGAGGCAAATTTATTGTTTCTGAAACGGTCTCGTCACCTGTGGTTTGACAGGCAGTTAACATGCCCAGTGCAGCACATAATAGAGCCAGCTTGATTAGGTTCGGGGCGCGACGGTTCGGATATGCTAAAGTTGTCTTCATGATGATGCACAGTATCTTGACCACATCGAGTCCTGTCAATGAATGACGGCATACTTTATATCGTTGCGACGCCAATTGGGCATTTAGGCGACCTTTCGCCGCGGGCGGTGGAGGTACTATCAGGGGTTGATGTGATTGCGGCAGAAGATACCCGTGTGACACGCAAGTTGTTGCAGCATATGGGGACGGATACGGCGATGTTGTCTTTGCATGAACATAATGAGCAACAACGTATTCAAAGTCTATTAACTCGATTGCAGGCTGGTGAATCGGTTGCGCTGGTTTCTGATGCGGGTACACCTCTAATAAGTGATCCAGGTTACCCCTTGGTGAAGGCGGTTCGTCAGGCTGATATTAAGATAGTGCCGATTCCTGGTCCTTGTGCTGTTATTACAGCTTTATCGGTATCAGGTCTGCCTACGGATAAATTTATTTTTGAAGGCTTTTTACCAGGTAAGTCGTCCGGACGTCGCACGAAGTTTGAAGAATTACTGCATGAGCATCGCACCCTTATTTTTTATGAATCACCACACCGCATTCTGGCTTGCCTTGAGGATTTAGAAGCGGTGATGGGTGATCGCCGTGAGGTGGTCATCGCGAGAGAATTAACCAAAACCTTTGAGACCATTCGTTCGGGTAATGTCGCTGAAATACGTGAATGGGTGGAACAGGACCAAAATCAACAACGAGGCGAGATTGTTTTGCTGGTTGCAGGCGCGCCAGTTGTTGAGGAATCTAATCCCGATTTAGAGCGTATTTTAACGTTATTGATGGATGAGTTACCGCTAAAACAAGCAGCAGCGCTTACAGCGCAGATATGTGATGCAAAACGCAATGAAGTATATCAACAAGCTCTTGAAATAAAAGACCGCAAGGCGAAGTAAACACTTACTTGTAATCTCTTTGCTCAGTCGTACTATAGATACCCCCACGGCAATAAAATAATTAAATAATAACAGCCAATTGGGGTGATCTTTTAGAAACAGTCTAAGGAGGGAGAAGTAATGCAAGAAACGAATATCTACCGTGATTATGCAGTGATGTGTCCAGAGTTTCGGCAAGGCATTGCCTGCCTTGCTGAAGGTGAGCATGACAAGGCACTGGATGCTTTTGCGCTTGCTGATCATAAAACCGCACGCGATGATGTCTATAAAAATAAATATCAATCATTTCATGGTTTGATGTTGGTGTATGCAGGCCAATCGAAAGGTATTGAGTTATGTCGTGCAGCGTCGGCGACTGAATGCTTTGATGGTGATGTATTTTATAATCAGGCGCGTGCTGAGCTCGAATTGGATCATCGACGTCAAGCTGTCATGGCATTACGTCGAGGCCTAGATTTTGATCGAAACCACCCGGATTTATTGCGTTTACGTCAACGACTCGGTGTTCGTCGTGGTTTGGTCATTCCCTTTCTTGATCGAGATAATGCGTTGAACAAGCTTTTTGGCAAGATAACTTATCACCATTTTCAGTTTGTTTAAGGGTTAATTCATCAGTAGCTAGGGTATACTCCGCGCGGGAGTTGGCCAGGCGATCGCCTTTTGCTTCGTGCAAAGGGAGGAAAGTCCGGGCTCCATAGGGCAGGGTGCCAGGTAACGCCTGGGCAGCGCGAGCTGACGGAAAGTGCCGCAGAAAATATACCGCCTATCTTCATTTCGATGAGGATCGGTAAGGGTGAAATGGTGCGGTAAGAGCGCACCGCGCATTTGGTAACAAATGTGGCATGGTAAACCCCACCTGGAGCAAGACCAAATAGGGGAACATTCGGTGTGGCCCACACTGTTCCCGGGTAGGTTGCTTGAGGTGTGCGGCGACGCACATCCCAGATGAATGGTCGTCCACGACAGAACCCGGCTTATCGGCCAACTCCCACCTAATTTCAATGGTATTTTTCTCCTCTTTAAGAACATTAAATGCTTACGCATTATTCTTAATGTTCTTTCTAGATAATCTTTATAACTTATTGATTTATATGTATTCGTAAAATCTGAAAAGTGTTGCTTTTACGCCATTTTTTATCCTCCTCAAATTACGCTAAGTGACTGTGTGCAAAGCAAGAAATCCCCTTTTAAGTGGTTTCCTATTGGTTGACAGTGTGCTATTTGAGGCCTATAGTGTAAAAAAGTGGTACAAAGTGGAATTTAATGGATCTAGAATTTAAAGAATCCAGTAATTCAAACGAGAGGCAAGAAGAACAAAAATGTTTCGTGGTGTTAATCAAATAACTCTAGATGCGAAAGGACGCATGGCGATGCCGACCCGTTACCGGGATCGGTTACAAGATCGTTGTGGCGGCCAGCTAGTAGTGACGGTTGACCAAGATCATTGCCTGCTGATGTACCCACTTCCTGAATGGGAAGAAATTGAACGTAAGTTGGTGCGTCTACCAAGCCTGAATAAACAGGCTCGACGCTTACAACGTTTGTTGATTGGTCATGCAACCGAGTGTCAGCTCGACAGTAATGGCCGCGTGTTGTTGTCACAGCCGCTGCGCGAGTTTGCGAGCTTGCAACGACATGCCGTGTTGATTGGTCAAGGTAATAAATTCGAAATTTGGGATGAGACGACTTGGAATGAACGTCGTGATGTTTGGTTGTCAGAAGAAGATGAACTTGAACTGCCAACGGAACTTGAATCTCTATCCCTGTAAGGGATATGCACGCTACAGACAATGCGTGATAGCAAAACAGATAATAATTTTAAACATGCGCCGGTATTACTGACTGAAGTGCTCGAAGGATTGAGAATTAAAGCCGATGGTGTGTATGTGGACGGTACGTTTGGTCGCGGTGGACATGCACGTGCCATATTAGAAAAATTGGGACCAACAGGGCGGTTAATAGGACTGGATAAAGATCCACAAGCTATTGAAGCTGGGCAAGCGTTGGTTAAGCAAGACGAACGATTCAGCGTAGAAAGAGGTTCGTTCACAATGTTAGAGACGGTTATTAAAAACCGTGGTCTTGAAGGTAAGGTCGATGGTCTTCTCCTCGACTTAGGGGTTTCGTCACCTCAATTAGATGATCCCTCTCGTGGATTTAGCTTCATCAATGATGGCCCACTTGATATGCGCATGGACAATGAGAATGGTATGTCTGCGGGGCAGTGGATTGCTTCGGCCAAAGAAAGAGAAATCAGTCAGGTGTTGTTTGACTACGGTGAAGAACGCCATGGCAAACGTATTGCGCGAGCAATTTGCAAAGCGCGTGAAGAACAAGAAATAACAACAACATTGCAATTGGCTGCAATCATAAGTGATGCGAATCCCTCACACGAAAAACATAAGCATCCTGCAACACGTAGTTTTCAAGCGATTCGTATATTCATTAATGCAGAACTCGATGATGTCAGTAGTGTTTTGAAGCAGTCGGTTAATGTGCTCGCTAAAGGTGGGCGTTTGGCTGTGATTAGTTTTCATTCGCTCGAAGATCGTATTGCCAAGCGTTTTATTCGTAAACAAGTAAAGGGCGATGATTTACCTCGCCATTTACCTGTCACCATTGCTGAATTAAATCCAAAATTTAAAAGTATTGGTAAGGCGGTTCGTGCTGGTGATGATGAGTTATCAACAAATCCTCGTGCACGCAGTGCGGTGTTACGTATTGCGGAGAAACTCTAATGTTTTTTCGTATGAGTTTAATCGTACTGAGTTTGTTGGTTTTGCTATCAGCGGTTGGTGTGGTTTCTAGCCGCCATGAAAACAGAAAGTTGTTTGTTTCTTTACAGGAGATGCAAGAACAACGTGATCGTATGAATGTTGAATGGGGCAAGTTACAAATTGAACAAAGTACTTGGGCTACACATTCACGTGTGGCGGGTAAGGCTGCGAGCCAACTCGGCATGTTGGTACCCAAAACAGAAAATGTTCGGATGATAGAAAATAAATGAATAATTCTGTCACACAACCAGCATCAGCATACCGCAGTCATTTTTTATTAACTGTGTTGTTGATTGTGGCTGCTTTATTGGTGTGGCGAATGGTAGATTTACATGTAATAAGGCATGATTTTCTGCAAGGTGAGGGTAATGCGCGTTCTTTGCGTGTAGTTGGCATAGCCGCACATCGTGGCATGATTACAGATCGTCATGGCGAGCCATTGGCGATCAGTACACCGATAGATTCTATTTGGGCAAATCCTCAAGTATTAAGTCTACATCGTGAGCGTTTACCAACATTAGCTAAGTTATTAGGTAAAGATACAGATGATTTGCAACAATTAATCGGTTCAAAGAAATCGCGTGAATTTGTTTATCTAAAACGTCACAGTCATCCTGATCTTGTGCAGCAAGTTATGGCATTAAAAATTCCTGGTGTGGCAACGCAGCGTGAATATGCTCGTTACTATCCATCTGGTGAAGTAACGGGGCATTTGGTTGGTTTTACAAATATTGATGATGTTGGTCAAGAAGGAATTGAACTTGCATTTGATGATTTATTGCGTGGTGAGCCAGGTAAAAAACGTGTTGTTAAAGATCGTCTTGGCCGCATTATTAAGAATGTTGAAAGTATTAAAGTAACAGAACCCGGTGGCGAGTTAGCATTGAGTATTGATCGTCGTATTCAATACCTTGCTTATAGTGAGTTACAAAAAGCCGTTATAGCGCATAAAGCAAAATCAGGTTCAGCGGTTATTATTGATGTTGTTAGCGGTGAAATACTGGCAATGGTCAATCAGCCTGCTTTTAACCCGAATAATCGTCGTAATTTGAAAGGTGAACATTACCGTAATCGTGTTGTAACAGATGTGTTTGAACCGGGTTCCACTTTGAAACCATTTACTGTTGCAGCAGGCTTGGAGTCAGGAAAATTTTCTCCAGTCACTTTGGTTAATACTAGTCCAGGTTTCTTTAATGTAGGTTCAAATACAGTACGTGATAGTAAGGACCTCGGCACGATTGATGTGGCAACGATTTTGCAAAAATCGAGCAATGTTGGCACCAGCAAAATGGCATTATCACTAAAACCTCAACAACATTGGCATATGTTGGCACGAATGGGTTTTGGTGAAATTACCAGTAGTGGTTACCCGGGTGAATCAAGCGGCATACTTTCTGATTATCGTAAGTGGCATGACATCGATCGCGCAACATTGGCATACGGTTATGGTATTTCAACGACTTTATTGCAATTGACACAAGCATATAGCGTACTGGCTAATGGCGGTTGGCTACGTCCAGTAACGCTGACTCGTGTTGATGATATTAGCGAAGTACATGCACAACAACAGCGTGTTATTGACGTAAATACAGCAAAGCAAGTTAGAAAGATGTTGCAGCGGGTTGTTGAAGTAGGAGGCACAGGTACACGTGCTTCGGTAAATAATTATCACGTGGCAGGTAAAACTGGCACGGTACGCAAATCGGGTGTGGGCGGTTATCTTGAAGATCGTTACCTTGCTTTATTCGCAGGGTTTGCACCAGTCACTAAGCCTCGTTTAGCGATGGCGGTCATGATCAACGAACCCAATAATGGTGTTTATTACGGAGGCGAAGTTGCCGCTCCGGTTTTTTCTCGTGTTATGGCAGGCGCACTTAGATTGTTAAGTGTAACACCGGATGATTTACCCGTTAAACAATCACATATGTTGAAAGTTGCTGTTGGAGATCAACCATGATGGCTACTGCAAAACGGACAGCACTTGGTTACCCGCTCTATGAATTATTGGATGGCTTTGTCGCAGCAGATTGCGTTATTGATACCCAGCATGAAGTTATGGGGCTTAGCTTAGATAGCCGAATGATTGAAGAAGGTTTTTTATTTATTGCCTGTAATGGCACGCAGCAGCATGGTTTGGCTTTTGCTGAGAAAGCAATAGAACGTGGTGCGGTAGCGATTGCTTATGAAAAAGAATTTACAGGGCAAGTCGATCTTTCTAAATATTTGCAAGTATTGAAGTCAAAAAATGTTCCCGTTATTGAAGTTAATGAACTGACAGTTAAGGCTGGATATATTGCAGACCGTTTTTATGGAAAACCCAGTAGGACATTAAAACTAACGGGAATTACCGGTACTAACGGTAAAACATCCTGTAGTCATTATTTGGCAAGCATACTTTCTCAAACAGCGGCGGTCGCGGTGATGGGTACCTTAGGTAATGGCCTCTGTAATGCATTAGAACCAGCAACGCATACGACACCTGATGCGATTACAACACATCGTTTTTTAGCTGAGATGCGCGATTTTAATGCGAGTGAAGTGGTCATGGAAGTGTCATCACACGGGCTTGCGCAAGGTCGGGTGAATGGTGTGCGTTTTGATACGGCAATTTTTACAAATTTAAGCCGAGATCATCTTGATTATCATAATGACATGGCGAGTTATGGTCAAAGTAAGAAAAAACTCATGACGATGCCCGGGTTACGTTATGCCGTTGTTAATGCTGACGATGAATTTGGTAGAGAAATTCTTGAAACCTTACCAGAGACTGTGCAGTCGATTGCTTATAGCCTTAGTGACGCGATGAATGCGGATGCCGCTGTGCTGCGTAGTAGTCTTATGCATCTTGGTTGTGTGCAAGGTAGCGACCTGAAGTTCACAGATAAAGGTTTAAGCATGCATGTGAGCAGTCCATGGGGTGATACGGTTATAAAAAGTGCACTTTATGGGCGTTTTAATGCAGAGAATTTATTGGCAGTACTTTCTGCCGCGTTATTAAGCGGAATGCGACTCGATGATGTAGCAGCAGGAATCGAAAAATTAAGCAGTGTTGCCGGTCGTATGGAATGTGTTGCGGGTGGTATTAACCAGGCAACTGTTATTGTTGATTACGCACATACACCAGATGCATTGCAGCAAGCGTTAGAGGCGGTGCGTTCACACAGCGAAAAGAAAATTTGGTGTGTATTTGGTTGTGGAGGTGATCGTGATACCGGTAAACGTCCACTGATGGGTAAGATCGCTGATAAATACGCTGATGAAATCGTTTTAACCAATGATAATCCGCGCTCTGAATCTGCGGATGAAATTATTCAACAAATTCGTACAGCCATTACACGCAAAAAACAACTTTATATAGAACAAGATCGTGCAGCGGCAATTACTTATGCTTTAACGCATGCTAAGCGTGGAGATGTTGTGGTGATTGCGGGTAAAGGCCATGAGGATTATCAACTGATAGGCGATAAACGATTGCCATTTAGTGATGTTGATACCGCTCGTAAAGCTCTTGAGGGGTTAGCTAATGAACGCATGTAGCATGCCTTTGTCTCTCGCCGCCAAACACTTGGGTATAAAATACTCTGGCAATGATATTGAGTTTCATGGTGTCAGCACGGACACGCGCCAAGTTCGTAGTGGTGAATTATTCATTGCCCTACAGGGTGAAAATTTTGATGCCCATGATTTTATTCAACAAGCCGTTGATGCGGGAGCAGTGGCAGTCGTTGTTAGTCGCCCTGTAGAAATAACCTTGCCGGCCTTACTTGTTGACGATACGCGATTGGCTTTAGGGCGTCTTGCCAGCGCTTGGCGTATAAAATTCACACTTCCAGTGATTGCTATAACGGGAAGTAATGGTAAGACCACGGTTAAAGAAATGATCGCGAGTATTTTGGCAGTGAGTGGCCAGCCATTAGTAACGAAAGGTAATTTTAATAATGATATTGGTGTGCCATTAACGCTTTTTAATATTGAATCGCAACACACGCATGCAGTGATCGAGATGGGCGCAAATCATATAGGCGAGATCGCTTATTTGGCTTCACTTGTAAAACCGAATGTAGGTGTTGTGACTAATGCGATGTCGGCACATCTAGAAGGCTTCGGCAGCCTTGATGGTGTCGCTGTAGCTAAAGGCGAATTATTTGAGGCACTAGATGAAAGCACGGTAGCTATTATTAATGCTGATGATAATTATGCAGAGCAGTGGCGCGAAGTCGCAATACCTGCACAGGTGATTGAGTTTGGCCTAGGCGAAAAGGCCAATGTTCGTGCTGAAAACATTAAATTTAGCCCAGTTGATTGGAATACACAGTTTGATTTGCAATCACCATCAGGCGAAGTGGTAATTACATTACCTCTCGCAGGTCAACATAATGTAGTTAATGCATTAGCTGCATCGGCGGCATGTTTGGCTCTGGAAATTTCTCTTGATGATATTCAGCAAGGGCTTGCCAATATGCAATGTGTTGGTGGTCGATTGAATGCTGCCGTATCTCGACAAGGAGCAACAATTATTGATGACACCTATAACGCTAATCCTTCATCACTACAGGCTGGGCTTGAAGTATTAGCGATGATGCCAGGTAAACGTATTTTGGTATTAGGCGATATGGCTGAATTAGGCGAAGGCAGTGAAGAACTGCATTCGCAGGTTGCAGCATTAGCGCGCGAGCATGATGTGCAATATTTATTTGCATTGGGTGAACAGTCGGTGACCGCAACGGAAAAATTTGGCAATGGCGGAATGCATTTTACTAACCATGATGAACTCGCAACATCATTACGGACTGTGCTTGATAGACACAGTGTAGTGTTAATTAAAGGCTCGCGTCGGATGCATATGGAACGCATCGTAAACGCGATGCATGAGGAACACTAAGCCATGTTGTATGCATTAACACAATATTTGTCAGAAACGTATAGCGGCTTTAATGTATTCCAATATTTGTCGCTACGCGCAATCTTGGGTGTGCTCACCGCGTTGTTGATGTCATTTGTTATCGGCCCAAGCATGATTCGCCGTTTGAGTGTTAAGCAAATTGGCCAACATATTCGTGAAGATGGTCCTGAATCACATTTGAGTAAGGCGGGCACGCCAACCATGGGTGGTGCATTAATTATTGTTGCCATCAGTATTAGCACACTGTTGTGGGCAGATCTTTCTAATCGTTATATCTGGGTTGTATTGGTTACGACCTTAGCATTCGGCGTGATTGGTTTTTATGATGATTACATCAAACTGGTACGTCGTGATCCAAATGGCCTTAAAGCACGCTATAAATATTTTTGGCAGTCAATTGTTGGTTTGGTCGTTGCGGTGTTTTTATTTAAAACCGCAGTGAGTCCAAGTGAAACAACATTAATTGTGCCTTTCTTTAAGGATGTGGAATTACAGCTCGGTTGGTTATTTATCCCGCTAACTTACTTTGTAATTGTTGGTACGAGCAACGCCGTTAATTTGACTGATGGTCTTGATGGATTGGCAATTTTACCCACCGTACTGGTTGGTGGGGCGCTTGGTTTATTCGCTTTCTTGACCGGTAATATTAAATTGGCCACTTATTTGTTAATTCCTTATGTTCCCGGTGTTGGTGAGACTGTAATTTTCGCAGGTTCTATCGCCGGTGCTGGTCTTGGTTTTCTCTGGTTTAACACGTATCCAGCGCAGGTATTCATGGGAGATGTCGGCGCATTGGCATTAGGTGCTGCACTCGGCGTGCTGGCAGTCGTTGTTCGACAAGAATTGGTGTTGGTGATCATGGGTGGTGTGTTTGTTATTGAGACGGTCTCGGTGATCTTGCAAGTCGCTTCGTTTAAGTTAACTGGAAAACGTATTTTTCGGATGGCACCACTGCATCATCATTACGAATTAAAAGGTTGGCCTGAACCTCGCGTGATTGTGCGGTTCTGGATTATCACCGTAATACTGGTTTTGATTGGTTTGGCTTCGTTGAAGATACGATAAGAAAATAAATATGCAAATAGATCCATCACAAACATTGATTGTTGGGCTGGGTAAAACCGGACTGTCCTGTGCGCGCTATCTTGCGGCACAGGGTGAATCATTTGTGGTTACTGATACCCGTTCGCAGCCTCCTGGTTTAGATGAACTAGTGAACCAATATCCAGAAACACGAGTTCATGTTGGTGGTTTTCGTGAAAAAGATTTCTCAACTGCAAATAGATTAGTACTAAGCCCCGGTGTATCGCTACGTGATGAGCACGTGGCTTCGGCCGTTAATCGCGGTGCAGAAGTGTTAGGCGATATTGAGTTGTTTGCACGCTCAGTGAGTGCGCCGGTTATTGCTATTACCGGCACTAACGGCAAAAGCACAGTAACAACATTAGTCGCTGAGATGGCAAAAGCCACGGGTCGCAAAGTTCGAGTTGGCGGCAATCTGGGTATGCCAGCACTAGAATTGCTCGATAGCGAAAATACTGATTTATATGTTCTTGAGTTGTCGAGTTTTCAACTAGAAACGACTCACAGCTTAAATGCGGTTGCTGCGGTAGTGTTGAACATTACACCTGATCATATGGATCGTTACGACAGTGTAGAACATTACAGCAACATCAAGGCTTCGGTCTATCGCGGTACGGGCGTCATGGTTATTAATAATGATGATTCTATTGTTAGCAAAATGATTGATACGCAACGCCAAGTTATTAAATTTAGTTTGCAACAACCTGCAAGTGCTGACGAGTTTGGTGTGATTACTGAAGCAAGTATTCAATGGCTAGCATTCGGCGCAGAAAAATTGCTTGCAACGAATGAGCTGAAAATTCCAGGTAGTCATAATCAATCAAATGTCTTGGCTGCTCTGGCTTTGGGTTCTGCGGTTGGTTTAGACATGGCGTCAATGATTACGACATTGAAAGGTTTTACCGGTCTTGCACATCGCAGTGAGTGGGTCGCAGAACAAGATGGTGTGCGTTGGTTTAATGATTCCAAAGCAACTAATGTCGGCGCAACCATTGCCGCGCTACAAGGCATGCCAGGACCACTTATTCTTATTGCTGGCGGAGATGGTAAGGAGGCTGATTTTTCAGAACTACACAATGTGATTGCTCATGAAACAAGTGATGTGATTTTACTTGGCCATGATGCAGACAGGATTGAAAAAGTGATTAATCGCGCTGTACCGGTACATCGGGCAAAAGATATGCAGGATGCGGTACGTATTGCGAAACAAATCGCAAAACCTGGTGACAGTGTGTTGTTGTCTCCAGCTTGTGCGAGTTTTGATATGTACAGTAATTACATGGAACGCGGTGAAGATTTTGTACAAGCAGTGAAGCAGGGGGGGGCGCATGGCTAGTGCAGCAAGCCAGGCTATTCCTCGTACTTCACGTAAGCCAGTGCAGCGTGCGGATACAATAACGGCACAATTTGATCTGCCGCTATTAATCGCGGTATTTACTTTGTTGGCCTTTGGTTTAATTATGGTGGGTTCAGCATCAATCGCAATTGCAGATAGAGAACTTGGTCAACCATTTTATTATTTAATTCGCCAGTCTATTTATGTTTGTCTGGGTATTGGTATTGCCTCGACCATTGTGTTTGTTCCACTTTATATGTGGGAACGTTTTAGTGCCTTACTATTAATTTCAGGCATATTGTTATTGGTCGTTGTCTTAGTGCCAGGCATAAGTCAGAGTATTAATGGTAGTACTCGGTGGCTATCACTTGGTGTAATTAATTTACAACCTTCTGAATTTATGAAGTTGTTCGTTATTGTTTATTTGGCGGGATATTTAGTTCGCCGTGGTGAAGAAGTGCGTACTCGGGTTTTAGGTTTCTTAAAACCAATGTTGATTTTAATGCTGATCGCAACCTTATTGTTAATGGAGCCTGATCTAGGTGCTGCGGCAGTTATGTTCGCTACGGCACTTGGCATGATGTTCTTAGGCGGTGTACGGTTATGGCAGTTTGGCGTGTTACTGATGATGGTGTTATCGGCTATCGCTATTTTGACAATTACTTCACCCTATCGTTTAGAACGCGTAACTGCCTTCCTTAATCCTTGGGCAGATCCTTTTAATAGTGGTTTCCAATTAACCCAGTCATTAATCGCCTTTGGCCGTGGTGAATGGTTCGGGCTTGGCCTAGGTAGCAGTATTCAAAAATTATTTTATTTACCTGAGGCTCATACTGATTTTGTATTCGCGGTGTTAGCAGAAGAAACAGGCTTGTTTGGTAGTGTGTTGGTCGTGTCGTTATTTGCTTTTATTGCATGGCGTGCATTTAAGATTGCCAACAAGGCACAGTATTTAGGCTTACAATTCGCCGCTTATATTGCCTTTGGTATTACCTTATGGCTGTGCATGCAGGCATTTATTAATATCGGCGTCAACATGGGTGTATTGCCTACTAAAGGCTTAACACTACCTCTTATGAGTTACGGCGGCAGTAGCATGTTGGCTTCATGTATGGCGATTGCATTATTGCTTCGAGTTGATATTGAAACACGCATTGCTTGGTTAAGTTTTTCGGGTGTCAAAAGTGAACGAGGTGCGCGTCGATGATTACGGGTCAACAGCGCATCATGATTATGGCAGGTGGTACAGGTGGTCATGTATTCCCTGCATTGGCCGTCGCGGAACAACTGCGCAGCACGGGTGTCGATGTTATTTGGTTAGGCACACAGCGTGGTATCGAATCACGAGTGGTACCGGAAGCGGGCATTGAATTAGTGACGATTCCTATTTCAGGACTACGAGGCAAAGGTATTCTTGGTTGGGTTCTTGCCCCATTACGCATTAGCTACGCGATTATTATGGCTGTGCGAATTATTATTAAATGGCGCCCGCAGGCATTACTTGGCATGGGGGGATTTGTAACAGGCCCCGGTGGAATTGCAGGGTGGTTATTGCGTAAACCGATATTGATTCATGAGCAAAACGCCGTCGCTGGGATGACAAATCGCATTTTGGCTCGTTTTGCAAAAGTTGTAATGGAAGCCTTCCCTGGTACCTTTGCCGCTAATTACTGTGCAAGACAGACAGGCAATCCTGTTCGTGCTGACATTATGGCAATCGCAGAGCCGGATAAGCGTTATTCTGAGCGTGAAGGTGCTTTGCGAGTATTGATTGTGGGTGGCAGTTTAGGGGCATCGGTATTAAATAAAACGGTTCCTGCTGCAGTCAAAGAATTTGCTAACCACGATATTGAAATATGGCATCAGACTGGCAGATACGAATTGGAAGAAACGCAACAAGCATATGCCGCCTCAACTAATTTAGATACCAAGGTGACGGCATTTATCTTGGATATGTCTGAAGCGTACCAGTGGGCTGATTTAGTTATTTGTCGCGCAGGCGCATTAACGGTAACGGAGTTAGCAAGCGTTGGTGTTGCATCTATTCTGATTCCATTTCCACATGCAGTCGATGATCATCAAACCGCGAATGCTCGTTTCCTTGAACATGCAGGTGCGTCAATATTGATTCAGCAAGATCGTTTTAATGCGGTTTGGCTTAGCGAACGATTAAATGAATTTGTTAATCGTCGTGAACGTTTACTCGCAATGGCACAAGCTGCTCGTTCCCAGGCACGTAATAATGCAACTAATGATGTGTCGCAATTATGTATGCAGGCAATAAGGGGGGCCTTATGAGTAAGGATGTCTCTATGCAAACAGAGTTGCCGCATGTGCATAGTCGTATGCAACACATGCGTAATATTCATTTTGTGGGTATTGGTGGCGCCGGTATGGGGGGGATCGCTGAAGTGATGCTTAACCTCGGTTTTAATGTATCCGGTTCAGATATACAAATGAATCCAATGGCCGCACGGCTTAAAGATTTGGGTGCAACAATACATATTGGCCATGCGCAGGAAAATATTGCTGATGCCCATGTGGTGGTTGTTTCAACGGCAATTGATTTGGCGAACCCGGAAATTATTGTCGCGCATGAAAAACGTATTCCAGTAGTACCAAGAGCCGAAATGCTTGCCGAGTTAATGCGCTTCCGTTACGGCATTGCTGTTGCCGGTACACATGGTAAGACAACGACGACGAGTCTTGTTGCAAGCATTATGGGTGAGGCGGGGCTGGATCCTACGTTTGTTATTGGTGGTCGATTAAATAGTGCTGGTGTCCATGCGCGCTTGGGTGAGAGTGAATATTTGGTTGCTGAAGCCGATGAAAGTGATGCATCATTTTTATATCTACAACCTGTGATTGCGATCGTCACCAACATTGATGCAGATCATATGGAAACTTATGGTGGTGATTTCCAACAGCTACGTCAGGCCTTTATTGATTTCTTACATCATTTGCCTTTCTACGGATTGGCGGTGCTTTGTCTTGATGATGATGCAGTCCAAGACATTCTTCCTGAGTTGAGTCGACCAGTAATGACTTATGGTGTACATCCAGATGCAGATCTACGTTGCGAAAATCTGGTACAAGATATTGCGGCAACCAGTTTCGATTTAATAAGAAAAGATAAGCCGTCATTAAAAGTAACACTGAATCTCCCAGGCCAACACAATGTACTTAATGCCATGGCAGCGATCGCAATTGGTCTTGAGCTGGGTGCGAGTGATGAAGATGTTTGCATTGCATTAGCAAGTTTTGAAGGTATTGGTCGTCGTTTTCAAATTAATGGCGATATTGTTACTAGCGCTGGCACTGTTCTTCATGTTGACGATTACGGTCATCATCCTCGTGAGGTCGAAGTGACTATTGAAGCCGCTAAAGCAGCATGGCCTGATCGTCGTTTAGTTGTTGTTTTCCAGCCGCACCGCTACACACGGACAAGAGATCTATTTGAGGACTTTACCCGCGTGTTATCAAAGGTGGATGTGCTGTTAATGCTTGATGTCTATGCGGCAAGTGAAACACCAATCGCAGGTGCTGATTCACGTAGTCTATGTCGTGCAATCAGAACTCGTGGTTTAGTTGATCCAGTACATGTAGAAAATGCCGATGAACTGCATAACGCACTTGATGCAGTGCTAAAGCAGGATGATGTTTTATTGACCTTGGGTGCAGGAAATATTGGTGCTATCGCAGCACAACTTGAAGAACAATTAGCGATTGTAACTGGAGGAAATGGAGCATGACGCATTACAAATTGAATAGTCTGCACCTTGGTTGTGGGGAATCGTTATCGACGCTTTATCGACGAAATGAATCATCATCTCCACAACGCCAGAATCGTATAGCAAAAACAACAACAAATAAGAAAGCTAAGTCAACGAGGCAAACGCGAGAATCATGATGACGGCGCGGCAAAATACAACTTGGCAGGGTGAACTTCGTCATGATGAACCGATGACGAAGCACACTAGCTGGCGTGTGGGTGGTACGGCAGATAATTACTATCGGCCAGTCGATCTTGAAGATCTAAGTATGTTTCTTGCTGAACTGGCAGATGGTGAAAAATTAACCTGGGTTGGTTTGGGTAGCAACTTACTCGTCCGTGATGGAGGCATTAGAGGAACTGTTATTAGTACTAGTGGCATGTTGAATAACATATCACTGCAACAAGAAAATACTCTGTATGTTGAAGCTGGTGTTAGTTGTGCCAAGGTGGCACGTTTTGCAGCAAAACAGAATTTAACCGGGGCAGAATTTCTCGCAGGAATTCCCGGCACCATGGGTGGAGCCTTAGCAATGAACGCCGGCGCATTTGGTGGTGAAACTTGGGACAAAGTTACGCAAGTAACAACAATTTCACGTACCGGCAAGTGCACGCTACGTAGACCTGATGAATATCAGGTGAGTTACCGAAGTGTTATCGGTCCAATGGATGAATGGTTTGTTGCAACAATACTCAAATTAGAGCAAGGCGATGTAAAAATCGGTCAAGCAAAGATTAAAAAATTACTATCACAACGTGGCGCAACACAACCAACTAGTCAACCAAGTTGCGGTTCTGTTTTTCGTAATCCTCCTAATGATCACGCTGCACGTCTTATTGAACAATCTGGTTTAAAAGGATTTCGTATTGGCGGAGCCTGTGTATCAGAAAAGCATGCAAATTTTATTATTAATACAGGCACAGCAACCGCAGCAGATATTGAGCATCTTATACAAAAAGTTGCCGACACAGTAAAGCAACAACATGGCATAGAGTTGCACCGCGAAGCACACATTATTGGTGATGCAAAATGACTAACAACGCACAACATCAATTTGGCAAAGTTGCCGTATTAATGGGTGGCTTGTCGGCAGAACGGGACATCTCATTATTAACAGGTGAAGCCGTACTAACGGGTTTACTTGAGAAAGGCATTGATGCGCATGCCATTGACGTTGATAAAAATGTGATTAAAAAAATAATGGCTGGTAATTATGACCGTGCCTTTATTGCGCTCCATGGACGTGGTGGTGAAGACGGTCAGATCCAAGGTGCATTAGAAATATTGGGTTTGCCATACACCGGTAGCAAAGTCCTTGGTTCGGCTTTGTCGATGGATAAATTACGTTGTAAGCAATTGTGGCAGTCGCTAAACCTGCCTACACCGGCATGGAAATTGTTGAATAGTAAAAATGATTTGCAGAACGTTAATGATTTGACGTTACCAGTGATGATTAAGCCAGCGCATGAGGGTTCGAGTATAGGCATGAGCAAAGTAAATCATGAGGATGATTTAGAAGCGGCGTGGAATGATGCAAAACAATTCGATAGTTCTGTTATTGCAGAAGAATTTATTACTGGAGATGAATATACGGTAGCGATTCTTGCTGGTGATGCACTGCCTGTGATCAAGTTGGAAACAGATAATGACTTTTATGACTTCGATGCAAAATATAAATCAGAAAATACACGCTACCTATGTCCATGTGGCTTGTCGGCACAAGACGAACAGCAGATTCAGTCACTTGCAGTAAAAGCATTTAATGCTACAGGTGCAAGTGGCTGGGGGCGAGTTGATTTGATGCGTGATGGACAAGGTTACAATTGGTTAATAGAAGTAAATACAGTGCCAGGTATGACGAGTCATAGTTTAGTGCCTATGGCGGCGCAGGCGGCGAGAATTAGTTTTTCTGATTTGGTTAACAGTATTCTTGAAACCAGTATGGACGCGGTGGCTGTATGATGGCACGCAAAAAAAATAACAAATTGCATAGTGAACGCCGCGCAGAAAATCGTGCCATGTTGCGTTTTTTATTAAGCGGTGCAGCTGGCGTACTGGCGCTTACACTTGTTGTATGGGGTGTTCTGGAAATTCAAGCGGCTGACACGCTGCCAATACGGAATGTTGAAGTGCGAAGTGAATTTAATAAAGTAACAGAAACACAAATTCAATCAGTAATCGCACGAAATAAATTGAATGGTTTTTTTAGTACCGATGTTGATGTGATAACTAATGAAATGAAAGAGATTCCATGGCTTGAAATGGTCACAATACGCCGAGTTTGGCCTGATACATTGCAATTAACGATTACGGAGAGAAAGGCGATTGCGCATTGGAATAATACAGCATTATTGGCGGTTGATGGCACAATATTTAGTCCCGAGGTAAAAACCTACCCGCAAGATTTACCAAAATTAGCCGGACCAAAAGGAACGGAAGCTAATTTATTAAAAAATTACATAGGCATGTCGGCAAGTTTACAAATACTAAACCTGCAAATTAAAGAATTAAACATGGATGAGCGTAGAGCATGGTCTATGAAATTTGATGATGGAACTATCTTAAATTTAGGTCGTGAACAAACGAATGAGCGATTACAACGATTTGTGAAAATCTACAAGGATCTTGCTGTAGCGAATAAAGAAAAAGCAGTGGTTATAGATCTTCGTTATACAAATGGTTTTGCAATTCGTTGGGAAAGTAGTTTAAAACAAGCTGCGTTAAAAGCGCAGTTAGGATAAGTACTTATGTCCAGAAAAACTGAGAAAAATTTGATTGTAGGTCTTGATATTGGCACATCAAAGATTGTGGCGATTGTCGGTGAAATTACTGACGAAAACACAATTGAGATTATTGGTATCGGCTCACATGTGTCACGCGGCTTGAAGAAGGGCGTGGTCGTTAATATTGAGTCGACAGTACAATCAATTCAGCGTGCTGTTGAAGAAGCTGAGCTGATGGCAGGTTGTCAAATTAATTCTGTATACACAGGTATTGCTGGTAGTCATATCCGTAGCATGAATTCTCACGGAATTGTCGCAATTAAAGACAAGGAAGTAACACCAAACGATGTGGATCGCGTTATTGATGCGGCAAGAGCGGTTGCTATCCCTGCTGATCAGCGGGTTCTGCATGTGTTACCACAAGAATTCATTATTGATAACCAGGAAGGTATTAAGGAGCCTGTTGGTATGTCAGGTGTTCGTCTTGAGGCGAAGGTGCACTTAATTAGCGGTGCTATGAGTGCAGCACAAAATATTCTTAAGTGTGTTCGTCGCTGTGGTTTAGAAATTGATGACATTATTTTAGAACAACTAGCCTCAAGCCATTCCGTATTAACAGAAGACGAAATGGAGTTAGGTGTTTGTTTGGTTGATATCGGTGGAGGCACTACAGATATCGCCGTATTTACTGAAGGCGCAATACGCCATACGGCTGTTATTCCTATTGCCGGTGATCAAGTGACTAACGACATTGCTGTCGCGCTTCGGACACCGACTCAATATGCCGAAGAAATAAAGATTAAATATGCTTGTGCCTTAACGCAACTTGCGGGTGCGGAAGAAACGATTGAAGTACCCAGTGTTGGTGATCGTGCACCACGTCGTCTAACAAGACAGACTTTAGCAGAAGTGGTTGAGCCACGTTATGAAGAATTAATCACATTAATACAGGCAGAATTACGCCGCAGTGGTTTCGAAGATCTGGTTGCAGCAGGCATTGTATTAACTGGTGGCACATCAAAAATGGAAGGCGTTGTTGAATTGGCGGAGGAAATTTTCCACATGCCAGTTCGATTGGGTTTGCCGCATAGCGTATCAGGGTTGGTTGATGTGGTGCGTAACCCGATTCATGCAACAGGTGTTGGCTTGTTGTTATTTGGACATGAGCAACGCAAGACTGGCAGCTTAGATGCTTTATCTAGCGGCGATGTGAATGCAATTTGGCAGCGAATGAAAAGTTGGTTTCAAGGAAATTTCTAAGATGATTTTTATAAAGGTCATCATAGAGGTTGTTATTAGTAAAATTGGTTTTAATAAAAGTAGTTCTTAACTGGAGGGGCGAGTATGTTTGAATTAATGGATGCGTATAGTCAAAACGCGGTAATTAAAGTAATTGGTGTTGGTGGCGGTGGTGGTAATGCTGTCGAACACATGGTCTGTGCTGATATAGAAGGTGTCGACTTTGTCTGCGCTAATACAGATGCACAAGCGTTGAAAAATTCTTCAGCAAAAACCATGTTACAACTTGGTACTTCAATCACCAAAGGACTCGGTGCAGGGGCTAATCCTGATATTGGTCGAGATTCAGCTCTTGAAGATCGTGATCGTATTCGTGAAGTGATTCAAGGTGCGGATATGTTGTTCATCACAGCAGGCATGGGTGGTGGTACAGGTACAGGTGCTGCACCGGTTATTGCCGAGGTTGCCAAAGAAATGGGTATTCTCACCGTTGCTGTTATTACACGGCCATTTTCTTTTGAAGGAAATAAGCGTAGTCAAATTGCTGATAATGGTATTAAAGAATTATCAGCGAATGTTGATTCACTTATTACAATTCCAAATGAAAAGTTGTTATCTGAACTGGGTAAAAACGTCAGTTTATTGGATGCCTTTAAAGCAGCCAATGATGTTTTACTTGGAGCTGTTCAAGGTATTGCTGAACTGATTACTCGACCTGGTCTTATCAATGTGGATTTCGCAGATGTTCGCACAGTGATGTCAGAAATGGGTATGGCAATGATGGGTTCGGCCGTTGCACGTGGTGAAAATCGAGCTGCAGTTGCAGCCGAACAAGCAGTGGGTAGCCCATTGTTAGAAGACATTAACCTTTCTGGAGCGCGTGGTATTTTGGTAAATATTACTGCCGGTTTGGATTTGACGATTGGTGAGTTTGAAGAAGTCGGGCAAACCATTAAACAATTTGCTTCTGATAATGCGACGGTTGTTGTTGGTACTGTTATTGATCCAGAGTTAACGGATGAATTACGCGTGACGGTTGTTGCGACAGGTTTGGGCTCATTGCAAAAGTCACAACTGCCTCGTGATGAAGCACCACTTCGCGTGATTGATAAGGAGAAAGCAGTCCCAGCTTCTGATGAACCAGATTATCAAATGTTGTCACGGCCAACGGTATTACGTCAGCAAGCTTCTGGTGATAATACGGTTGCAGTGGAAAGTGATGATTTAGAATATTTAGATATTCCGGCTTTTTTACGTCGCCAAGCTGACTAAAGTTGTATTGTTGAGTGACGTATTAGTTGCATCGTAGTATTTAAGGCCTATGTCTCGACGGACTCGCCCCCGTCGCGGCATAGTGTCTTTTTCCTTTATATCAGTGTGTTATATTCCTTTTGTGAGCAAGGTCACTATGCATAGGTTTAAGCGCTGTGCTACTATCTACCTATATTTAGTAGTATTTAAATTTTATAGCCGCCAAGATGAACTAACCAATTGAAATATAAGAAAATGATAAGGCAGCGTACCCTTAAAAACATTATCCGCGCTACAGGTGTGGGCTTGCATACAGGTGAGAAGATTTACCTAACCCTGCGACCCGCTGCAATTGATACAGGTATTGTTTTTCGACGTGTTGATCTCGATGTCCCCGTCGATATTCCTGCTCGTCCGGAGTATGTTGGTGATACCCAACTGTGCACGACAGTTTGTCGTGATGGGACACGCGTTTCCACTGTTGAACACCTGTTATCTGCACTCGCTGGTCTTGGCATTGATAATGCCTATATTGATCTCAGCGCAGCCGAAGTACCCATTATGGATGGTAGTGCGGGACCTTTTGTTTTCCTTATTCAGTCTGCCGGCATAGAAGAGCAGAACGCACCAAAGAAATTTGTTCGAATTAAACGTCCGGTTATTGTCGAAGAAGATGATAAATGGGTTAAATTTGAGCCTTTTGATGGTTTTAAGGTCAGTTTTAGCATTGATTTTGATCATCCGGTCTTTCAAACCCATACAAGAACGGCAGAATTGGATTTTTCGACAACATCGTTTGTTAAAGAAGTCAGTCGAGCCCGCACCTTTGGCTTATTGAAAGATGTCGAGCGTCTTCGTGAGAGTAACCTTGCTCTTGGCGGCAGTCTTGATAACGCGATTGTTGTCGATGATTATCGCATTTTGAATGAAGATGGCCTGCGCTACGAGGACGAGTTTGTTAAACACAAAATTCTTGATGCTGTTGGTGATCTCTATCTACTGGGGCACAGCCTTATTGGTGCATTCAGTGGTTATAAGTCGGGTCATGCCTTAAATAACCGTTTGCTACGTGCATTAATTGCCGATGAAGATGCGTGGGAAATTGTCACATTTGAGGATACTGACAATCTGCCGATAGCTTATTCGAAGCCGGTTCAGGCAAGTTAAACTGGAAAATCGCTGATTTACTGCTAGAATCAAGGCTAGATGATTGATTTTATAGGGAAATAACATCTTAATTATCAGTGTTATCTACTTCCGGGCTAGAAGAGGCATTTTCGGCTAATTTAAGCCAAGTCTGCCGCAGAGTTTCATCGCGTATTGCCGAGGCGAGTTCGCGGATTTGTTGAGCAGTTTGTTGGTCCATGTTGCTAACCGTGTGCTTGTGAGATGTACGAGAAGCTTGCGGAGGTTGGATGCGAATCGAGACTTTTGTCGCAGCATGGTACCCCGCTTGACGCCGAAGTGTCGGTAATAGACTAGCAAGTTGAAAGCGTAGTTTAGATGCCCACGCAGAACTGTCAGTATGAACAATGAGTACGTCATATTTGAGTTGGGCACTAAGACAATGCGATTTACTGTTGTCAGGAAGTAGTTCTTGAATAGTTGTTAGTAAGCTTGAATGAACCAGATTTTGCGCAAGCAGTCGCACTTGATGACTCTTGGGATTGTCAGACAAAATAGTCTGAATAGAGCGAAATGATTTTGGTTGGGATTTAGTCACAAGTAATTATTTATTTTGGCTATTTGAATACAGACATAATAACCGGTGTTAACAAACTATGAACATAGTTTTTTTGTCACAAAGTAAGGGACATGTCGGCAGCGTGAATATTGATCGTAATCGATTGATATTAATAAGTATTATTGCACTCATGATTCCAGCCGCGATGATTTATGCCAGTTATCACTGGGGCTATCAGGCCCAACAAGCCAATGATCCGGCCAGTATCGCAATGCGAACAGAGCTTGCAACACAGCGTGATGAGTTAAATCATGCTGTAGGTGAAGCTGATCGTCACATGAACGCCCTCTCTAAACAGTTAGGAAAAATGCAGGCACGCGTCATTCGTCTTGATGCATTAGGCCGTCGACTAACCAAAATTGCCAAGCTTGATAAAGGCGAATTTGATTTCGATAAGAGCCCTGCTCAAGGTGGCCCGGCCAGTAGCGAAACTTTGCAAGCTATCGAGGTGCCTGATTTCTTGAATCAACTGAAAGAACTTTCTTTGCAGTTGGATAATCGTGGTGAGCAATTAAGTGTGCTCGAAACCATGATGATGAGTAATAAGCTGCAAAAAGAAGTATTTCCCAAAGGGCGTCCTATTTCGAAGGGGTGGATGTCTTCTTACTACGGTATGCGTACGGACCCTTTTTCAGGTAAGCGTGAACATCATAAAGGTGTCGACTTCGCAGGCAAGGACGGCAGTCACGTAAATACGGTTGCAGCAGGTGTGGTGACATGGGCTTCAGAACGCTATGGCTATGGCAATATGGTTGAAGTTAACCACGGTAATGGCTATGCAACTCGTTACGGGCACAATAAAAAGATTCTGGTGAAAGTGGGTGATAAGGTAGATAAAGGCGATGAATTAGCCTTAATGGGCTCAACGGGACGTTCTACGGGGCCACATGTGCATTTTGAAGTGCTTAAAAATGGACGTAACGTCGATCCAAGCAAGTACGTTAACGCCCGTTAAAATAAGTGATTTAGTCATAAAATCTGCGTAGTTGCACTACACATCAAACTCCCATAAAGTAGCTTCGGATTTAACGTTCTAATGCCTTTTTTTATAGAGGCATTGGGTTCACAATAACGAAACATTTCAGACATCTCATATCATGGTACGTAAGCTTCTGCGAAAAGTCTTTGGCAGCCGAAATGCTCGGTTGGTAAAGCGTTATTTATCTATAGTTTCAAGTATCAATGCCTTTGAGGATGATATTTCTGCACTTTCCGATACAAATTTGCAGGCTAAAACTGATCAATTTCGTTCTCGTCTAAGCGATGGCGAGACATTGGCTGATCTCTTACCTGAGGCCTTCGCAGTTGTTCGTGAAGCGAGTAAACGCGTTATGGGCATGCGTCCATATGATGTGCAAATGGTCGGTGGCATGGTGCTGCATGATGGCAAAATTGCTGAAATGCGTACCGGTGAAGGTAAGACCCTGGTGGCGACCTTACCTGCTTATTTAAATGCTTTATCCGGTCATGGCGTTCATGTCGTTACGGTTAATGATTACCTTGCCGAACGTGACGCAAAATGGATGGAGCCACTTTATAACTTCCTCGGTTTGAAAGTAGGCGTTATTGTCGCGCGCATGGAGCATGATGCCAAACGAGCGAGTTATGCCGCAGATATCACTTACGGCACCAATAACCAATTTGGTTTTGATTACCTGCAAGATAACTTGTCTTTTTCTCTTGAAGACAAGATGCAGCGTGAATTAAATTTTGCAGTTATTGATGAAGTCGATTCAATCCTTATCGATGAAGCACGTACACCACTCATTATTTCTGGTGAAGCGGAAGATAGTTCTGAGTTGTATCAGACAATTGATAAATTAATTCCAAGACTTGTCGAACAAAAAGAAGAAGATGGTCCTGGTGACTACAGTATCGATGAGAAAGCACGCCAAGCGTTGTTAACAGAAGCCGGTCATGAACATGTCGAAGAACTGTTGGTATCAGAAGGTATTTTGAACGAAGGTGAAAGCCTTTATGATGCTGCGAATATTATGTTGATGCAGCATGTTGATTCAGCATTACGAGCACATACTTTGCATCAAAGAGACGTTCACTATGTTGTACAACAAGGTGAAATTGTTATTGTTGATGAATTCACTGGGCGTACAACACCAGGTCGACGTTGGTCTGAAGGATTGCATCAAGCCGTTGAAGCTAAAGAAGGCGTGGCGATACAAAGCGAATCACGTACGGTTGCTTCGATTACGTTCCAAAACTTCTTCCGCCTTTACGATAAATTATCAGGTATGACAGGCACGGCTGACACAGAGGCCTTTGAATTCCAACAAATCTATAGCTTGGAAGTTGTTGTTATACCTACCAATAAACCGGCTGCACGTATTGATCACAGTGATCTTATTTTCCTAGATGCGCAGGCAAAATTTAATGCTGTTATTGAAGGGATTAGAGATTGTCAGGAGCGCGGACAACCTGCATTAGTAGGCACTGCTTCTATTGAAGCATCAGAATACCTTTCCGATTTATTGGAAAAAGCGAATATTACGCATCAAGTTCTAAATGCCAAGTTCCATGAAAAAGAAGCACAAATTATTGTTGAAGCTGGTCGTCCAGGTGCAGTAACTATTGCAACAAATATGGCGGGTCGTGGTACAGATATTGTGCTGGGTGGTAATTTAGAAGCCGAATTAAAGAATTTGGGCGATATTGACGAGTCTACTCGTAAGGCTCATGAACAGGAATGGCAACAGCGCCACGATAAAGTGTTAGAAGCCGGTGGCCTGCATATTATTGGTACTGAGCGCCATGAATCACGTCGTATCGATAATCAATTGCGTGGTCGTTCTGGACGTCAGGGTGATCCTGGTTCGAGTCAGTTCTTTGTTTCGCTTGATGATAATTTGATGCGAATTTTTGCATCAGATCGTGTTGCAGGAATGATGAAACGCTTAGGCATGGAAGATGGAGAAGCCATTGAGCATCCGTGGATTAATAAAGCCATTGAAAATGCACAGCGTAAGGTAGAAGGGCATAACTTCGATATTCGTAAGCAGTTGCTTGAATATGATGATGTAGCCAACGATCAGCGTAAAGAAATTTACTCAATGCGTAATGACTTAATGGCTGAGCTAGATGTTTCTGATCGCATTGTGAGTATGCGAGTTGATGTTATTAATAATGTCATTGATGGACATATTCCCCCGAAGAGCGTGGAAGAACAGTGGGATATTTCTGGTTTAGAAGATGAACTTGAAGCAGAGTTTATGCTTAAGGCTGATATTCAATATTGGTTGAAGTCAGATGATTCTTTAGATGAAGACAGCCTACGTGAGAAGATCATTAACGAAGCCGTTCATGTTTACGCTGAGAAGGAACAATTAGCCGGCAGTGAAGTCTTGAGACATTTTGAAAAGGCCATTATGTTGCAAGTGCTGGATTCGTTTTGGAAAGATCACCTGTCTGCTATGGATTACTTGCGTAACAGTATTGGTCTACGTGGCTATGCACAGAAAAATCCTAAACAAGAATTCAAACGAGAAGCATTTGAAATGTTCACCGGTATGGTGGAACGGATTAAGCATGAAGTCATTTCTACGCTTTCCAAGGTTCAAATTCGTGACGAAGAAGATGTTGAAGCCGTTGAAGAACAGCGTCGTCGCCAGGGAACTATTCATTTTGAGCACGATGCGGCAGCCGATATTTTGACTGAGTCTGGGCCAATGGACGGTGATGAGACGTCTGAAACGGATGAGAAGCCTTTTGTTCGCGGCGAGCGTAAGGTCGGTCGTAACGAGCCTTGTCCTTGTGGTTCCGGTAAGAAATACAAGCAGTGTCACGGTAAGTTAAGTTAATTCCTTTTATTTTTTGTCATTGCGAGATGCGTTGGCATCGCGGCAATCTCTTAGCTTCATCGCTTTATTTTCATATATTGGTATTTGGATACTCTTATATGTAATTGTTAGCATGGTTGCGGTCAGCTTTGTCTCTCCTCCTTAGGTTGCTCAAAGAATCTTTTCGAGCTTCATCATGAGTACCCTAATCTCTTCCAGAGGTTCAGGGCATTCGCTACGCTGCATCAATGCGTCTGTAAGACAAAGCTGACTGCCTAGAGTCTGATAATTTACCTGATAGCGCGAAATTGGCATTGTAAATAGTCTATAATCAGCCTTTGTTAAGGAAGGTGACTTATGGCAATTGGTCTTACCACACCCCAAAATCTATTAGCAGTTGAGGGAATACGCCTCGGTGTTGCTGCGGCTGGAATTCGTTATCCTGATCGTAACGATCTGGTCTTGGTCGAGATTGCTGAGGGCTCACTGTGTGCAGCAGTATTCACCAAGAATGCATTTTGTGCTGCGCCGGTTGTTACCTGTCGTCAACATTTGGCGGTTTCTACGCCACGCTTTCTTGTTATCAATAGCGGTAATGCTAATGCCGGTTTAGGTGAGACAGGTATGCTGGCATCTAAAGATTGCTGTGCGGCGGTGGCTGAGCTGGGTGATTGTTCGGTTGAGCAGGTCTTACCCTTTTCTACGGGTGTCATTGGTGAAACCTTCCCAACTCAGACCTTGGTTGCTGGTTTACCCGCAGCATACGCAGATTTAGATGAAAATCATTGGTTGCCTGCTGCTGAGGCGATCATGACAACGGATACGATTGCCAAAGGTGTCAGTGAGCAAGTTAGCATAGATGGTCATACTATTACGATCACTGGTATTGCCAAGGGTTCAGGCATGATTCGGCCGGATATGGCAACGATGCTAGCTTATATAGCGACAGATGCGGATGTCAGTAGTGGTGTGTTGGATAGTTGTTTGCGGCAGGCAGTTGATAACTCATTTAACCGGATCACGGTTGATGGTGATACATCGACTAACGATGCTTGCTTGCTTATCGCAACAGCTAAGGCTGGCAATGATTGTATTACTGAAATTGATTCTGCGCAGGCGGGGGCATTATTTGAAGCGGTAGCGAAAGTGAGTAAGCATCTTTCTGAATCTATTATTCGTGATGCCGAGGGTGTGACGCGGTTAATGAATATTGTTGTTGAGCAGGGTAATTCTAAGTCAGAGTGTGATGCGGTGGCATTTACTGTCGCGCATTCACCCTTGGTTAAAACGGCGCTATTTGCCGCTGACCCAAACTGGGGACGTATCCTTGCGGCGGTTGGCAGAGCCGGTGTACCCGATTTAAACGTCGATAAGATACAAATCTATCTTGATGATATATGCATTGTGCATAACGGTGGCAGGGATGTGTCTTATACAGAGGCAGCGGGTCAGTCGGTTATGCAACAAGAAGAGCTGACGGTCACGATTAAGCTCGGTAGAGGTGATGTGACTACTTGGGTACAAACCAGCGATCTCTCTTATGATTACGTGAAGATAAATGCCGAGTATCGAAGTTGATGGAAACGGTTGTTCATGTTGTTGCAGCCGTTATCTCGAATACCGAAGGCCAAATATTTATCGCAAAACGTCCGGATGACAAACATCAGGGTGGTTTATGGGAATTTCCGGGTGGCAAGTTAGAGCAGAATGAAACGCGTGAACAAGGTTTAGCACGTGAATTAGAAGAAGAGCTGGGGATCGCGATAGAACATTGCCGACCACTTATTCGATTTCGTTATGACTATCCGGATAAACCAGTACACCTCGATGTTTGGCGTGTTGATGCCTTCACTGGTGAGGCGCATGGGCGAGAAGGGCAGGAGACTGCATGGGTTTCTCTGGATGCGCTCGATGATTATGAATTTCCTGCAGCGAATAAACCTATTATTACCGCAGTACGGTTAGCTGATCACTATATGGTTACGCCTGAACCAGATCCTGAAAAGTTGGATGATTATCTCTTAAAACTGGAGCACGCATTGCAGTCCGGTGTTCAGTTAGTACAGTATCGCGCCAAAAAGTTAGCTGCTTTACAGTGGCGGTCACATGCGGCAGCTGTTATTAAGCTTTGTGAAAAGTATTCGGCTAAGTGCATCGTGAATGCGTCAATTAATGATGCACTAAATATTTCGGCACATGGTGTTCATTTAAATAGTCAGCGCTTGTTTGACTTTCAGCAACGTCCTATTGAAAAAGATTTACTCTTGGTGGCTTCATGCCATAACCAGGAAGATTTACAACAAGCTCAGCTGATTGATGCGGATTTTGTTGTATTGTCACCGGTTAAAGCAACAGCTTCTCATCCGGAAGCAACGCCATTAGGCTGGGAATGTTTCGCGAAGATGGTAAAAGATATTGCGGTTCCGGTTTATGGTTTGGGTGGAATGCATGTTGATGATATTGCCGATGCGCTTCAAGCAGGTGGCCAGGGCATTGCTGCAATTCGGAGCCTTTGGCCCGTAAGTTAATTATCGAGCTCGCCTGATTCAAGATGGTCTGCCTGTTCAGACATCGGGCTATCTTCAGTCGGGATGTTGTAGCTACCATCAGCCCATGCACCAAGATCGATTAACTTACAACGCTCACTACAAAATGGTTTGCTACTCGATGTGGCCAGATCGAATATTTCACCGCATTGGGGACATTTAATCGAAGTAATCATTTCATAATTGACAACAGCTAAGTAGAAATTCTATATCTTGCGTAACTTGTATTGGGCGTTGGTTTTTATCAGGGTATTGCATAAAGCGAATGGTAAAACGATGTTTGCCTGCACTGATTTCGGCAAAGCAGGGATGATTGCCTGGCAGGCTGACACGAATTAATTGGTAAGGAATATTTGTGTCGAGTGATTGTTGGTAAAAACCACCATCGGCAATTTGTTTTGTGGTTGTCGCACCATCGCGAACCAAGTTGAGAATCATACGAATGGCATCACGTATCGGTATGTAACTTGCCATCCATTGAGAAATATCAGCGAGCCTGTGTTCTGTCGGCAATAACAACCATTGATGATAAGCCGGTAAATCAAAGTCGCAATTTCCACCTGCAATCGTACTACGTTGCTGGATGGTATTAAGGAATTCATTATCGCGAATATTCTGACAAGAACTTCCATCTAGTGCATGCAAACGATCAGAGAGTACATCTAATTGATTGAGTACATCGTCGAGCATTTGATGGTCGACATTAGGATTATTATTTAATTGCGAGAGGATGCCGGTTTGTCGTTCGAGTTCTTTTAATAATTCTTTAGCTATGTCGGCACGACCAAGCACGTTTTGGATTGCAAACAGGCTGTCAAGTACAGCGCGGCTATGCCAAGCCGTATCGCCGCTCATCCAGACGTCAGACTGAGCGAACAAATGTTCGAGTCTAAGTAGTGTCCGTATCCGTTCATTTAACGGTTGTTCGTAATGGATGTGTGTCGTCACGGTTTTGTTATTTTCACACTGGCTAAGTAATTTGCACCATTATAATCGACATCGGGGCATGGTACTGAATATTTTTTAGCTTGCCGCATCTCCTTTGCAAAGATGGCGATTATTAAGCTTTATTGCATAGATTCATATATTTATCATGTATTTGCAATGTGGCTGCGTGGAGTTCATCCAGCCCTTTGTCATTTATAATGACATCATCGGCAGCAGCAAGGCGCTTATTCCGGTTTGCCTGGATGTTTATCAGCTTATCGATGGTCGATTTGTCCATATTATCGCGCTGTGAAACACGGCGTATTTGTTCCGATTCGGGCGTATCAATTACCAGAATTCTATCCAGTATCTTGGCATAGCTATCTTTCTCTACCAGCAAAGGAATGACCACGATACAGTAGTTGCTGTTGAGTTGTTGTAACTGTGTTTTAACATTCTCAAATATGAGCGGGTGCAAAATATCTTCGAGGATTGTGCGCTCATATTCATCATTAACGATGCGTTGTTTTAATGCGGATCTATCAAGTTCTTTAGATTCGCTTAAAACATCGGAACCGAATTTATCAATAATGGCGTGGTAGGCCGGCTTATCAATTTCAACAATTTCGCGAGCAATAATATCGGTATCGATAATGGGGACGTCAAGCTGGGCGAAAATATCCGCAACGGTCGATTTACCGCTACCAATCCCACCTGTAAGGCCAATAATCATCATGGGCGTTATTGTAGCGTGTTTAATTATAGACCGCTGTAAGAGAGGTAAGCATTTGTTATATCGTGGCCCCAAAGCATGGCTATCCAGCCTGCTACAGCGAGGTAAGGGCCGAATGGGATAGGAATATTTCGGTCACGACCTAAAATCAGAATCATCGCGATGCCAACAATGGCGCCAACTAATGAAGATAACAATATGACAATTGGTAGTAATTGCCAGCCCATCCATGCACCGAGTAAGGCGAGTAACTTAAAGTCGCCATAGCCCATACCTTCTTTGCCGGTAAGGATTTTAAATAGCCAGAAAATACTCCACAAGGATAAATAACCGGCAGCGGCGCCGATTAAGCTGGTTTGTGTGTCTATGAAGATAGGAAATAAACTGAGCATTAATCCGAGCCAGAGCCAGGGGAGGGTAATGGAATCGGGTAATAGTTGATGATCAATATCAATAAAACTCATTGCGATGAGCGCCCAAGTTAGCAGCATCACCGCACCGGCTTGCCAGCTAAAACCAAAATGCCACGCGACAACGGCAGTAAGAATACCGGTTAGTAATTCGATTAAAGCATAGCGAGGCGAAATAGGTTCAGCGCACGATGAACATTTACCTTTAAGAAACAGATAACTGAAAACAGGTATATTTTCCAAAGCAGTAATTTTGTGATTACATTTTGGGCAACGTGAACGGGGGGTACTGAGGTTAAAAATTTCAGTTTCTACATTGCTTTCCACTGCCGCAGGATGTAGCAGTTCAGTGCATTGTTGTTGCCATTCAGTGTTCATCATCACAGGGAGTCGATAGATTACGACATTGAGGAAGCTGCCAACAAGTAAACCCAGTATCAGTGCCGTCACAATAAATGTGATTGGCTGAGACTGTAATAGGTGAATAATTTCCATAAGATAGTTATTTAAAAATGAGTGGGCTCAGGAAGAGCCCACTACAAGAATTTCTTAAACAACTTGACCAAGTTTGAAGATAGGTAGGTACATAGCGACAACCATGCCACCAATGATAACCCCAAGTACAACCATAATAATGGGTTCCATTAAACTACTCATAGCATCAACGGCGTCATCGACTTCGGCTTCATAAATATCGGCGACTTTTGCTAACATGGCATCAATTGAGCCGGCTTCTTCACCAATGGCAACCATTTGCACTACCATATTGGGAAATAGGCCTGTTTGCCTCATACATACATTGAGTTGTTGACCAGTAGAAACCTCATCGCGCATTTTAAGTACGGCGCTGGAAAATACAATATTACCCGTTGCTCCAGCTACGGAATTCATTGCTTCTACAAGAGGAACACCTGCAGCAAACATGGTTGATAGAGTACGGGAATAACGTGCAATGGCGGCTTTTTCAAATATGGCACCAAAAATAGGTAATTTTAGAGAAGCACGATCTATCATATGATTGAAGGCAACGGAGCGCTTCTTTAATTGACCAAGTCCGTATATAGCACCAAAAACCCCACCAAAAATCAAATACCAATATTCGATAAATACTTCTGATGCATTTACAACAAATTGCGTTAATGCGGGTAGATCAGCACCAAAATTTTGAAACATGGCAGCGAATTCTGGAATAACGAAAATTAATAGAATTGCGGTAATAATAAAGGAAACACCGATAATGGCAGTAGGGTAAACCAAGGCTTTTTTAATTTTACCTTTAATGCGTTCAACCTTTTCTTTATAGGTCGCAATTTTACCAAGGAGATCTTCAAGGATACCGGCGTGTTCACCTGCTTGCACCAAGTTACAAAATAGTTCATCAAAATAAAACGGATGTTTAGCTAGAGATTCAGCTAGTGTCGAACCACCTTCAATATCTACTTTAACGGCTAATAAAAGTTCCTGCATACGCGGATTTTCGTGGCCTCGGCCAGCGATTTCAAATGATTGCACCAAGGGAACACCAGCAGACATCATGGTTGCTAATTGGCGAGCAAATACAGAAATATCTGACGCAGTGATAGGTTTACTATTCATCGAGCCAAATAAAGGTTTAGGTTTTTTCTTGACCTTGCCTGGCATAATACCCTGACGGCGCAATTCAGCTTTTACCAAGGCAACGCTATTACCATTGGATTCACCTTTAATCTTGGCTCCCTTTTTATCTTTGCCTTCCCAGACAAAAGTATCATTCGCTGTATTTGCGGCCATTTTTTATTCCTTTGTCACGCGGTTAATTTCTTCGATACTGGTTGTGCCGTTTTTGACTTTCCTAAGCCCGGATTGGCGTAGATCGGCAACACCTTCTTTTTCAGCTTGGTCAGCAAGTTGCATTGCATTACCTCCTTCCATGATGATGCGTCCTAATTCTTCTGTGATCGGCATAACTTGATAAATACCAACACGACCTTTGTAACCATTACTGCATTGGTCGCAACCAACAGGGCCATATATTTTAAGTCCGGCAGCAGCTTCTTCTTCAGTGAAACCTTCTGCAATTAATGTGGTACTCGGAATATCCTGAATCTTTTTACATTGAGCACAAAGTCGTCGAGCAAGTCGCTGGGCAATAATGAGTGAAACAGAAGAGGCAATATTATAAGCAGGTACACCCATATTGGCCAACCGGGTTAATGTTTGGGGCGCATCATTGGTATGTAAGGTTGATAATACCAAGTGACCTGTTTGCGCCGCTTTAATAGCGATTTCAGCTGTTTCCAGATCGCGTATTTCACCCACCATGATGATATCGGGATCTTGGCGAAGGAATGCACGTAGCGCTGCCGAAAAAGTAAAACCAACTTTATTGTTAACGTTAACTTGATTAATACCGGTAAGGTTAATTTCAACGGGGTCTTCTGCAGTTGAAATATTACGGTCTTCGGTATTAAGAATATTCAGACCCGTGTACAGGGAAACGGTTTTACCACTACCGGTTGGTCCTGTTACCAAGATCATGCCATAAGGTTTAACGAGGTTTTCTTCGTAAAGAGCACGCTGTTCATCTTCATAGCCAAGTGCCTCAATACCCAGTTGTGCGCTACTTGAGTCAAGAATACGCATAACGATCTTTTCGCCAAACAAAGTCGGACAGGTATTAACACGAAAATCGATAGAACGATTTTTTGATAGCGTCATTTTCATACGACCATCTTGAGGAATGCGTCGTTCTGAAATATCAAGACGTGACATAACTTTGAGTCGCGCGGCGAGACGGTTACCAAGATTAACAGGCGGTGAAGCCACTTCGGTTAATACACCATCCATGCGCAATCGCACGCGGTAAGATTTTTCATAGGGCTCGAAATGGATATCAGAAGCACCTTTGTTAATGGCATCTAATAAAACCTTGTTAACAAATCGAACGACGGGAGTATCATCAACGTCTGATTCGTCATCATCTTTAGGTGCTTCATCGCCACCACTAATTTCCAAGTCGTCAAGATCACTGTCGTTTAAATCAGCGAGAGCGGTGTCTTGTGCATCCATTGCCTTATCAATGGCGTCGGCGAGTTTATCTTCTTCAACAAGAATTGCTTCAGTATTCGCACCAACGTGGAACTTGATTTCATCAAGTCCCTGTAGATTGGTTGGGTCAGAAACCGCGACATAAAGTCGACCACCACGTTTAAATAGTGGAAGAGCATGATGTTGGCGGACAAGTTTTTCATCGACTAATTTGGTATCAGCAACTTCCATATCCATGGTACTGATATCAAATAACGGCACGCCAAATTCTTGTGATGCGGCATTAGCGATAGTTAAGGCATCTAATAGCTTTTTTTGTACCAGGTGAGTAACAAATGGGATCTTGTTTTTTAGTGCTTGCTCATGCGCACCAGCAGCATCGGTCTCGGAGAGACTGCCATCAGTAACCAGTCGACGTGCCAGGCCGCTGAGATTAATTTGTGGGTTGGTTGTTGCCATGTATTTAATATAGTCAGTATTTGAACGGATTACTGTGAAATATTATGCATTTTTCTTATTAATATTACCAAATACTAGTGTATAAACTCATTTTATCCAAGAAGTTATGTCATATTAGCACTATATGAATCAGGTTTTTGCATTAACTCATTGTTATTTATGAAGAATAGCTTGTTTTTAGGTGTTATTTTATTATCTCGTTCATGCGACGTTGATTTGCATTGAAGATAAATATGTTGGTGAATGGTTGTTTAAAGCCAAAAAAAGAGACCGCCGAAGCGGTCTCTTTAATACTGCAATTATGCGTGTACTGACTTAGCTACGGCAGTTTGCAGGTAAGTAGTTATTAAGAATAGTTGTAGTAGCGGGAAGGAGGCCAACTCCAGTAGGATTGGTTGAACATGACCACTGGATACTACCAGCAATACCATTTGCTAGAGCCGCACCACCAATTGATGGGATATACGATAAAACGTCGGTGCCAGCGCCTAACTGAGAGATACCGCCTAACGTTATTTGGATTTCTCCACCAGGCGTTATAAGTACGTTGGTAATTTTATCAGTAAGTACGTTCGGATCGGCAGCGACAACTCCAGCATATCGAAGAACACCCGCTAAACCATCATCAGCGAATAATTCAGTCACACCGACTTTCAGTGCACTGGCAGCGATAGCGCCTTCAGTTACCTTGGCACGTACGGTGTAATCCTGGTACGCAGGTAGCGCGATGGCAGCAAGAATACCGATAATCGCGATTACGATCATCAGTTCGATAAGTGTAAAACCCTTTTGGATAGATTTCATATTTGTTCTCCAAATAATTAATGTGTGTTGTTTAAGTACTATACAGCGGTCTGAAAATTCACAGTCCGCTGTGGACGTGAGTTCATTCCTTGCAGAGAGTAAGAGCAATTGCTGTGCCAGTTACTCGGGTATAGCCGTGATTAAGCTTAATAAACTATTTAACTATCTGAAATTTAATAATTTTAATCTCCGTGCCGGTTATGTATTTGTTTCGACTTAGCCTGAGTCTAAGGCTTTTGTTAGTTTATTTACGGGGCATGATCTGACGTAGAGGGTCACATCGTTACCTGTGCAGGCCTAGGGAATGTTGTATTAAGACTGTTTCTAGTTTTTGTAGGTCAGTACTAGATGCCGTGCATCGTAATCCGACGTGCCGTATCTCAATATGGACGTTAGATTATTCCAGTCCGAGCTTTTTCAGTTTGTAACGTAGGGCTCGGAAGGTGATGCCCAGTAATTTAGCGGCGGCGGTTTTGTTGTAGCGGGTTTTTTCTAGCGCCTGCTGGATGGCATCTTTTTCGATGCTGCCTAAGTAGTCTTCTAATGGCAACTCAGGGTTAGGTTCAATTGGATTCGTTTGAACGGCTGGTTTTGAGGCTTGCCCAGGTTCGTTACTCTCGATTGCTTGCGGGAGTGTGTCTGTTTCGCGCAGTTGCAGGTCATCGGCGGTGATGGTGTCTGTTTCGCAAAGTGTCATGGCGCGTTCAAGAATATTCTCGAGTTCACGGACATTACCGGGGAATGAATAAGTTTGTAAGGCTTGCAGGGCATCATCGCCGAGTGTTAGTTCAGCACCTAATTTTTCCAGGATATGTGCCGTTAAAATAGGGATATCATCAATGCGTTGTCTTAAGCTAGGCACACTAAGTTGAATAACATTAATCCGGTAAAACAAATCTTGACGAAACTCGCCTTCGTTAACGAGTTTTTCCAGATCTTTATGGGTCGCACTCAGCACACGCACATCAATAGAGAGTTCCTGTTGTTCACCAATAGGTCGAACCGATTTTTCCTGGATAGCTCGTAATAGTTTTACTTGCATGTGCAATGGGAGTTCAGCGACTTCATCAAGAAACAGGGTTCCGCCATCAGCAGCTTGAAAGAGGCCCGCTTTATCCGCAACGGCACCGGTGAAGCTGCCTTTTTTATGGCCGAAGAATTCACTTTCCATCAGGTCTTGCGGAATAGCACCACAGTTAACCGGCACAAAGGCTTGTTCGGCACGAGGGCCTTTATTGTGAATTAGACGAGCGACCAGTTCTTTACCACTGCCAGATTCACCGCTGATATAAACAGGGGCTTGGCTACGTGAGAGTTTGTTAATCGTCGCGCGGGTTTTGTCCATGATGGCGGATTGGCCAAGTAGCTGTTGCTCGCTGTCATCAGTAACATTATTAATGGCGGTAGTGGTTGTCTCGTTTCTTTTAGCATCGGTACCTGCAGCCGTTTTATGCGAGAGTTTTAGTGCCGTGCTGACCAGGTTACGAAGCACGCCCAGATCAACAGGCTTTGAGACAAAATCAAAGGCACCGGCTTTGAGTGCGTTAATAGCGAGCGCCATGTTGCCATGTGCAGTGATCATCGCAACGGGAACACTGCTATAGCGTTGTTGCATATGCTTAACTAAATCGATGCCGTCGCCGTCAGGTAGACGCATGTCTGTTAGGCAAAGATCGAAACGGTGTTGTTCAAGTAGCGCGTAAGCGCTCGTAAGATCACTGGCACTATGGCAATCAATATCCATACGCGACAGGGTCATCTCGAGTAGCTCGAGGATATCAGGTTCATCATCAACGATGAGTGCGAGGTAACGTTCCATGCTTAAGCAATCTGTTGTTGTTTTCGTCGTGGGTCGGCAAAGGTGATTCTAAAACAACTGCCGCCGCCTTTTCCTTCAGGTACCCTTAAATAATCTAGTCTGGCCTGGTTACCCTCACAGAGTTCGCGGGCGATGTAAAGCCCTAAACCAACACCTGAGCTTTCTGTCGTATAGAAAGGTTCGAAGATATGTAGTGATTGTTCCGGACCAATCCCTGAGCCGTGGTCAATAATATCCAGATAGGGTTTTTTTTCACCTTCTGGCATACCCGTTTTTAAAATAACTTTGGGGTAGCTGTTATAATCATTGCTATGCCTGAGGCCATTGCGCACGAGGTTCCAAACAACTTGATTTAATTGGCTGGGATCCATACGGATTTCGATTTGTTCACTGTCCTCATCAATAGCCAGATCAGATGCTTCAATTTGTTCACTACGCAAGAAGTCATCCATAAAACCATTTAGCCATTCACGTAGTTCAAATAACACAGGTTCCGCACGATCTCGACGACTTAGCCGCATCACATTTTCGATAATGCCATTTACCCGTTGGGTATGGTCATCAATGATCTGGGTTAGGCGAAGATCTTCAGGAACGATATTAGGCGATTCGCTGAGCAGCTGGCTGGCGTGACTAATAGCACCAAGCGGATTACGGATCTCATGGGCAATACTTGCTGTAAGCCTACCGAGTGAAGCGAGTTTTAATTGCTGGGCACGTTGCGCCATAGCAGAGGTATCCTCAAGAAAGATAAGAAAGCCCGCAGTGCTTTCGTTACCTAATCGGGCAAATTTAGGTTGTATTTCGGGAGAGGTTTTTGATGAGCGGAATGTAATAGGCTGAACATCTTTCGACTCCTGCCAAACTTGTAACTGATCGTGCAACACCAATGAAATATCAGCAAGTGGAATAGAAAAAGATTGTGGCGAGATATTTAGTAAACGTCGAGCAGATTCGTTAATGAGCCTGACTTTGCTATTTTCGTCAACAACGACAATACCCGTTTGCATGTGTTGAATGATGTAATCATTGAGTTGCTCAAGATTAGCAAGATCAAGGCTGCGTTGTTGCGCAAGGGCTTCACTTGCAACGCTACGGCGGGCTAGAAAATTGGTAGCCAATGCCGCAGTAATAAGCGTTGCACCAAGGATGCCGGTTTGGGTGTAATAAGTTGTTGCTTGAGCGCTCTCTAATAAGCGATAACTCTCTGCAGCTAATACAGCAATGGTTGCCAGGCTGCCATATGATAGGGCGATTTTTCGAGAGGTCAGTAAACTTCCGGCACCGATACTAATCAATAATAAGGTGCCTAAACCACTGGCGACACCACCACTGGCATGCATCAGGGCAGTGATAATAATAATATCGCTGGCCACATGAATATTAAGTTGTGTAGACGTTGGTAACCAACGCCGATTGATGCCAAAGCTATAAATAATACTGACAACCAGATAGGTGAAAATGGCATAACGAAATAATACAGGGTGTTCATTACCGAGTAGTCGGAAATCTTGCGCGGTAAGAAACAAAGTCAGGAACAGACCTGACAGCGTCAGTCGGTAAAGGTTAAACAGGCGTAGAGAACGAGAGTCTATAGCCCTTTTATTATTATCGGGGTTGGCTGTTGATGTCATAACATCAATATTAACTCAGATTTAGCGGAATAGAAGCAAGCTTCAGCTATCCGCATCTAAATGTTGTTGTGAACAATAGAATTTATCGCCGTTACGCAGTGCTTCATTGTCCGGAATATGCATATTACACACGGCACAGGCGACCATGTCAGGAATGGCTTTTACCTTCGGCGGGCTCTTTTTTGCCGCAACACGATAGTTTTGCCAGATTCGATAGGCAATCCAGATGGCGAGAGCAAGAATAATTAGACGTATTAAGTTCATAAGATCGAAAAGTCAGTATATTATGGCTGATTGGCATAGATCATATCGCGCTTTGCGTCTTGGTGCCATTTGCTAGAGAATATGGCAACTTTTGCCGCATTGAATACACTATTTAAGAGTAACGCATGAACATACATGAATTTCAGGCTAAGCAATTATTTCGAGATTACGGCATCGCTGTACCAGAGGGAGCGCCTGCGACCACGGTATCCGAGGCGGTGGCTGTTGCACGCGGTATCGACAGTGATGGCTGGATGGTGAAGGCACAAGTGCATGCGGGCGGGCGTGGTAAGGCAGGTGGCGTGAAACGCGTTGCCAATGTTGAAGAAGTTGAGCAAATTAGCGGTAGTTTGTTGGGTACGCACCTTGTTACGCATCAAACGACAACCGATGGCCAACCGGTTAACACCCTATTAATAGAAGCGACCAGCAGTATTGAACGCGAGATGTATTTCGGTATGTTGGTGGATCGTGCCAGTAAGCGTGTGGTGATGATGGCTTCAACCGAAGGCGGCATGGATATTGAAGAGGTTGCTGCCAATACACCTGAGAAGATTTTGACTATTGCAGTGAGTCCTGTGGCGGGCTTGCAAGGTTACCAGGTGCGCGAGCTGGGCTTTGGGCTTGGCTTAAGTGGCGAGCAAATTAAAGCGCTGGGTCAAATTATGCGCGCTCTGTATTTATTGTATCGCGATAAAGATTGTTCCCTAGTTGAAATCAATCCATTGATTACGACGTCTGAGGGCAAGTTGATGGCGCTTGATGCCAAGATTACCTTTGACGATAACGCGCTATATCGTCACCCGGATATCACCGCGTTGTTGGATGCTAGTCAGGATGATGAAAAAGAACATCACGCTCAGCAGTTCGGTCTGAATTATATCAGTCTCGATGGCAATATCGGCTGTATGGTTAACGGAGCCGGCTTGGCAATGGCCACCATGGATCTGATTAAGCTACAAGGTGGTGAACCAGCCAACTTTCTTGATGTTGGTGGTGGCACGAGTGCAGAGAAAGTAGCCGAAGCCTTTAAATTGATTTTGTCAGATGACAAGGTGAAGGGAATTCTGGTTAATATATTTGGCGGTATTGTACGTTGCGATTTGATTGCTGAAGGCATTATTCGCGCCGTCAAAGAAGTCGGTATCGACATTCCTATCGTCGTGCGACTCGAAGGCACTAATGTTGAAGAAGGCCGCGCGATACTTAAGCAAAGTGACCTCTCTATTATTACCGGCGACACACTAACGGATGCAGCGAGTAAAGTGGTTGCGGCTGTGCAAGGAGTTGCAAAATGAGCATCCTTGTAAATAGTCAGACTAAGGTTATTTGCCAGGGCTTCACCGGTAAGCAAGGTAGCTTTCATTCTGAGCAAGCCATTGAATACGGCACGCAAATGGTCGGTGGTGTTACCCCCGGGAAAGGTGGACAACAGCACTTAGAACTACCGGTTTTTAATACGGTACGTGATGCAGTTGATACTACCAGTGCAGAAGCAACCATGATTTATGTGCCAGCCGCTTTCGCTGCGGATGCGATCCTTGAAGCGGCAGATGCAGGCATTAAAGTAATTGCCTGTATTACCGAGGGTATTCCGGTTTTAGATATGTTGCGAGTGAAAGCGGCATTGGCACATTATGATACCCAGCTAATTGGTCCAAACTGCCCAGGGCTGATTACACCTGGTGAATGTAAGATCGGCATCATGCCCGGTTTTATTCATAAGCAGGGCAAGATTGGCATTGTCTCGCGTTCAGGCACACTCACTTATGAAGCGGTTCATCAAACGACACAAAATGGTCTAGGTCAGAGTACTTGTGTAGGTATTGGTGGTGATCCGATTCATGGCATGGATTTTATTGATTGTCTCTCAAGATTTGAGGAAGACCCACAAACGCAAGGCATCGTCATGGTTGGTGAAATTGGCGGCAGTGCCGAAGAAGCTGCAGCCGAATATATTCAAGCACATGTCAGTAAGCCTGTAGTTGCCTATATTGCCGGTGTAACAGCACCCGCTGGAAAACGCATGGGCCATGCGGGCGCCATTATTGCGGGCGGTAAAGGCACTGCTGAAGAAAAATTTGCAGCACTTGAAGCTGCCGGCGTGGGTATCGCACGTTCGCCTGCAGAAATGGGTGACCGTATGCTAGAGGTTGTTTCGGCAGGATAATTATTATGAGCAGTTCTTTGCGCATCGTCATGGCTCAGCTGAATATGTTGCTGGGAGATATTGACGGCAATGTTCAACAAATTATTAATGCGGCCAATCAGGCGCGTGATGAATTTAATGCCGACGCAATTGTTTTTCCTGAGCTAACCTTAACCGGTTATCCCCCTGAAGATTTACTACTGCGTCCCGGTTTTACCATGGCTGCATTGCGCGGCCTGGAACGGGTTAAGCAATCTGTCTCGGGTATTGATGTTGTCATTGGTTACCCTATCCAAGAAAGAGCTGGTTTATATAATGCTGCCGCGTTGATTCGTGATGGTAAAATTATCGCTAGTTATCATAAGCAGCATCTTCCTAACTATAGTGTTTTCGATGAAAAACGTTATTTCATCGCGGGGCAAGCAGATGCCTGTGTGGTTGAAATAAAAGGCATCCCTGTCGCGATTACGATTTGCGAAGACATTTGGTTACCTTCGCCAATGCAGCAAGCGGCTGGGGCGGGTGCCAAGTTAATGCTGAATCTAAATGCCTCGCCTTTTCATATTAATAAACAAGAGGATCGTGAAACGGTTTTGTATGAACGTGCAACCGAAGCCGATATGCCGATTGTCTACGTAAATCTGGTTGGTGGGCAAGACGAGTTGGTATTCGATGGGGGCTCGATGGTGGTGAATGGCCAAGGTGAAATTACGCAACGGGCAGTATCATTTGCAACAGGTTTATTCGTAGCTGAATTTACTGTGCATGACGATAGTAGTGTGACTCCGATTGAAGTTGATATGGCTGTTGTACCCGGCGAGGAAGCGAGTGCCTATCAAGCCTTGGTACTGGGTGTGCGTGATTATGTGACCAAGAATGGCTTTGAAGGGGTTGTGCTCGGTTTATCGGGTGGTATTGATTCAGCACTGACCTTAGCCGTTGCGGTTGATGCGCTTGGCGCAGATCGCGTTGAAGCCGTATCAATGCCATCACGTTACACCGCCGACATGAGTGTCGATGATGCTTTGGAAGAAGCAAAATTGCTTGGTGTCGATTGTAAGGTAATTGCGATTGAGAAAACATTTGGTGCCTTTCTTGAAAGCTTGGCAGATGAATTTGCTGATACTGAAAAAATGCCGGGTGATGTCACCGAACAAAACCTGCAAGCACGTTGCCGTGGAGTGTTATTAATGGCGATTGCCAATAAAAAGCACCGCATTGTTTTGACTACGGGTAACAAGAGCGAAATGGCAGTCGGTTACGCGACCTTGTACGGTGATATGGCGGGTGGCTTTGATGTTCTCAAGGATGTGCCCAAGTTATTGGTTTACCGTCTATCTAAATACAGAAATAGTCTGTCTCCAGTGATCCCTGAACGTGTGATTACGCGGCCACCAACAGCTGAATTGGCGCCGGATCAGAAAGATGAAGATAGCCTACCTGCTTATGAAATCCTCGACCCTATCTTGGCTTTGTATGTAGAGCAAGATAAAACCCTTGAGGAAATCGTTGCCGAGGGTTTTGCGCAAGAAACGGTAGCCCGAGTGATTAGCATGGTGGATCGCAATGAATATAAGCGTCGGCAGGCTGCGCCAGGTGTACGAATCACACAAAAGGCCTTTGGCCGAGATCGTCGTTATCCCATTACTTCTCATTATCGTAGTGGTAAATGCGGTTAGCCGCTTGTGGCGACATGGCGAGAACACTATACTCAGAGTAAGCATTGACCGGATACAGATGGAGTAATAAGAATGAAAAAAGTTGAAGCTATCATTAAGCCATTCAAATTGGATGACGTACGCGAGGCGCTTTCAGATGCCGGTATCAATGGTATGACTGCGACTGAAGTAAAAGGGTTTGGTCGCCAAAAAGGTCACACTGAATTATATCGTGGCGCAGAGTATGTAGTTGATTTTTTGCCGAAGGTTAAGCTTGAAATTGTTATTGCTGAAAGTGATGTTGATCGTTGTATTGAAGCGATAACCAATGCGGCTAAGACGGGTAAGATTGGCGATGGCAAGATCTTTGTTACCAGTGTTGAAAAGATTATCCGTATTCGTACCGGCGAAACAGATCAAGACGCTATCTAGTTATCTCTATTTATTCTGATTTATTTACCAATGGCGTTACGTAGTTTTCTGCTACGCAACTACCATTAGTAATTATCAAAATTCAGCTTAGAACGGTTTCCACGGAATCCAACTGCTTTCCTCTGTACTCGTTTGAGTCGCGGCACCATCCTTGTAATTAGGATAGTTCTTCATGAGTACACGCATCGCATCTTTTGATAGATTATCCAGACCAATTGACTGATAGGCGCTTGCCATAATCGATAGTGCCTTCGGTACGGCGGTTGTTTTTTGGTAATTTTCTACTACATATTTAGCGCGATTACTCGCCGCGAGGTAAGCCTCACGTTTCATGTAGTAACGTGCAACATGAATTTCGTATTCAGCAAGGTTATTACGCAGGAATAACATCCGTTGACGTGCATCTTTTGAATATTTGCTGTTTGGAAACTTACGGACCAGCACAGAAAAATCATCAAATGAAGCCCGTGCTGCACCGGGATCGCGTTGGGTTGGATCTTGCGGAATGTATTTTGAAATCAGATCCTTGCCGGCATTAAAATTAACCAGTCCTTTTAAATAGTAAAGGTAGTCAACATGAGGATGGCGAGGATGTTGTTTAATAAAGCGGTCTGAAGCAATCAGGGCCGACGCAGGCTCATCATACTTATAGTAGGCATAGGCAATTTCAACCTGTGCTTGTTGAGCATATTTACCAAATGGGAAACGAGCTTCTAGTTGCTCGTAATACTTAATAGCTTCCTCAAAATCACCTTCAGCAAGAGACTTCTTTCCTTCAGAATAGAACTTGCTTGCGGACCAATTTTTGGTGTTATCAATTTGATCTGGGATCAGGGAGCAGCCCGAGAAAAACAGGCTAGCGATAATAATAAAGCTAGAAATGCGCATGGTGGTTGTGTTTCCTGTATATAAAGTACACGTACAGTGTATATTGTGCGCCATTTAGCGCGACAAGACAAAACGATGAGTGAATCTGAGACCCTTCAATTAGTTATCCCGTCCCATTTAGCGGGTCAGCGGCTGGATCAGGCGTTAGCAGAGCTAATTCCTGATTACTCACGCGCGCGCCTGCAGCAGTGGATTAAGGCTGGCAGAGTAACGATTAATGGCGAAAATTGCCGTCCGCGCGATAAATTGCGTGGTAATGAGACAATTGAGGTGCAGGTAGAGCATGAGCCGCAAACGGCTTGGCTCGCAGAAGATGTGCCGATTGACATTGTTTATGAAGATGAGGCGGTAATCATTATAAATAAGCCAGCAGGGCTAGTGGTACACCCGGGAACGGGAAATCACTCTGGCACCTTGGTAAATGGCTTACTCTATCATGACGAGAAGCTGATTGAAGTGCCAAGGGGCGGAATTGTACATCGCCTTGATAAAGACACGACTGGATTACTGGTGGTTGCACGAACCTTGGCTGCACATACGCAGCTGGTTGAGCGCCTACAGGCACGAGACGTAAAACGGGAATACGAAACGGTTGTTAATGGTGTGATGACCGCCGGAGGCACGGTTGATGAGCCCATGGGCCGTCATCCGGTACACCGTACTCGTATGGGCGTGCGGGTAAGCGGCGGTAAAACGGCAATTACCCATTATCGTGTTAAAAAACGTTTCCGTGCCCATACTCATTTACAGGTGAATCTTGAAACAGGCCGGACACATCAAATTCGTGTCCATATGGCGCATATTCGTCATTCGATTGTTGGGGACGCCGTTTATGGCGGGCGTTTACGTTTACCGCCGAAAAGCAGCGAGCAGTTAATTGCCATGCTACGAGGATTTTCTCGACAGGCCCTGCACGCAGCGCGGCTTGGGTTTGTCCATCCATCAACAGGAGAAAATGTTGAATGGTCTGTGCCCCTGCCAGGTGATATGCAGGGTTTATTAGCCGCGCTTGCTGAAGATGATCGCGAGCATCAAGATGAATATGATGACTATTAGGTCCGAAGCCAGCATTATTATTCCTGACTGGTCAGCCCCTGCTCGAGTTAGAGCCGTCAGCACAACGCGAATTGGCGGGCAAAGCGCCCCCCCTTACGATAGTCTCAACCTCGCCCAGCATGTCGGTGATAGCGCAAGTGATGTCTCTGCTAACCGAGAATGTCTAAATCAGCTGGCTGGATATAGCACTGAACCACTATGGCTAGAGCAAGTACATGGCAATACTGTTGTGAATGCTGATAACTACAACAGTCTTATTGCCGCCGATGCGAGTTTCTCTGCGACTAACAACAAAGTCTGCGTGGTGATGACAGCCGACTGTTTACCGGTGTTATTTTGCGACAAGCAGGGTAGAGCAGTTGCTGCAGCACATGCAGGTTGGCGAGGTTTAGCCGGAGGAGTGCTAGAGGCAAGCTTGCAACAGCTTTGTGATGAGTTGGCTTGTTCTGCGGGTCAGATTCTGGCTTGGCTTGGACCTGCGATAGGGCCATTAGCATTTGAAGTGGGTGATGAAGTGCGAGAAGCCTTTATCGCTCAACATGATGTGGAGTCGGCTTTTATAGCTGCAGACAAAGGTCACTGGTTAATGGATATTTATGCAGTAGCGCGTGCAAGGCTAAATAGGGCGGGTGTGACTGATATATCAGGAGGCGAGTACTGCACCTTCAGCGATTCGGAGCATTTCTTCTCATATCGCCGAAACAAAACCTGTGGACGGATGGCGAGTCTGATTTGGTTACAAGATTGAGTTCATGCATAGGCGCAGCAGCTTGTTTCGGTTATGATGCGCGCTGTTTCCCTGTACGTGGATAAGTTCGAAGGCTCATGAGTTTACTTAATTGGATCATCATATTCTGTTTGGTTGGCGGCGTGCTGAGTGTGCTCGCTGCGGCAACATTCCTGTTGTTGACAGAAAATGTGCGTAAACAATTACTCCCTCACATGGTCAGCTATGCAATTGGTGCGCTATTAGGCGCAGCCTTTCTAAATGTATTACCTCATGCCTTGGAACACCCTGCTATCGGTGATGCCCATGATGTCACCTTAACGGTACTTATCGGTATATTGGCCTTTTTCCTGCTTGAGAAGATGGTCTTGTGGCGACATTGCCATGCCCATGATTGCGAAGTGCATGGAGAAGAAGATCGTCAGCATGCCCATGGCGCAGCGCGTGGCACGATGATTATGATGGGTGATGGAATGCACAATCTTGTTGATGGTGTGTTGATTGGAGCCGCTTTTTTGACGGATGTTCATGTCGGCATCATTACCAGTATTGCAGTCGCAGCGCATGAAATTCCTCAAGAACTCGGTGATTTTTCTATTCTACTCCATAGTGGTTATAGTCGCGTTAAGGCGTTGATGATGAATATTGCCGCGAGTCTTACTACGGTGATCGGCGGTGTGGCGGCTTATTATAGCTTGCAAGAAGCACAACAATTGGTTCCCTATATATTAGCGGTTGCGGCGGCAAGTTTTATTTATATTGCTGTTGCTGATCTTATTCCCAGTTTACACCACCGTACCGAGGCACGTGTCACAGCTCAGCAAATGGCCTTGATCGCAACGGGTGTGATGACTATTTTCTTCGCACATTCAACGCTACATTAGGCTTCTCTCTAGTTCGTTTGTCGTTATTGTTTAGTGATATCTCATTAAACACAATACTCTTATCTTGAATAAATAGTTTTGGCTACAGCGCCATTTAATCGCTATGCTGTGTATCAAATAGATTCTCAGTTAAGAATAGGTGATAAGCATGAATGATTCATTATTGTCAGGAAAAGAAGGCACCGTTAAGTTGGTTTACATTCTATATTTGGTCGGTTTATTAACAGGCGGCCTGACATTCATTGTCGGTGCGGTCATTGCTTATATTAATAAAGGCGACACTGAAGAATGGCTGGAGTCACATTATCGTTTTCAGATACGCACTTTTTGGATTGGCTCGATATTTATTTTTACTAGTTGGTTTTTGGCTATTCTTGGCGGGTTGCTGACAGTGGTTTTGATTGGTTTCTTAATTATTCCTATGGCGATGATATTTGGTTTCTTTACTGTTGTTTGGTTAATTATTCGTTGCGTAAAAGGTATTAAGCAGTTAGATGCGAAACAGTCGCATACAAACCCAACCACATGGATGTTTTCTTAAGGGGATAGTGAGAATGGAAAAATGGTTCATGTTGACACTGGTTGGTGAAGATCGTCCTGGTATCGTTGCTAAATTGACGCATGCACTTTATGAAGGCGGTTGTAATTTAGGTGAAGCATCAATGATGCGGCTAGGTGGAAATTTTACCATGATGTTAATGGTGGGTTTTTCGGGTAGGACAAAAGCACTTAATGAGCTGGTGAATCCAGTGAGTGAATCATTAGGCTTGCATTTACATGTAGATAAAATAAAAGCGGCACTGCATACCCACTTAGACCCCGATGTACGTATTAGTGTTTATGGTGCTGATAGGCTGGGTATTGTTTCAGAGGTGACAGGTGCCTTAGCTGAGTCAGGTTTACATATTTTAGATTTGGAATCCGATGTCGGTGGCAGTGAAGAATCGCCAATTTATATTATTCATATTGAAGGTCATGCAGCCGAAGGTATTGACAGCTTACGTGCGGCATTGACGTTAATGAAAGACCGCGGTATTGAAACCAGCCTTGATGAAATAGATACCTTGTTGGGTTAGTCGGAAAGCATCCCAATGGCTATTCTTGATATTTTACTCTTTCCTGATGACACGCTTAAGCAAGCTAGCGAAGCCGTTAATGATTTTGATGAAGAGTTTCAGCAGTTTGTCGCTGACCTTGATGAAACCAGATTACATGCACCGGGTTGTGTGGGCATTGCTGCTCCACAGGTTGGGCGTTTCCAGCGTGTCGCTCTGGTTGATGTGTCGGCAAATCCAAAACATAAAAACAATGGCTTTTTAGTATTGGTAAACCCGGAAATTATTGAATGGGAAGGTTATAAGAAAGGTCGTGAAGGTTGCCTTTCTGTTCCTGATTATACTGGTAATGTAATGCGTGCCACGTCGATCATAGTCGAAGCGCAAGATGCAGAAGGGAATATGCAGCGTTATGAATGCGAAGGATTCGAAGCGCGTGCAGTACAACATGAAATAGATCACCTGGATGGATTGTTATTCTTGGATCGGCTAGTCAGTCGACGTAATGATTTATTTGAACGTAAGAATTATAAAAATAATTAAGGCATGGATTATCAACAAATCATTCTTAGCACAGTTTTCGTTTTTACTGGCTTGTTGTTGTGGGTATCGATTAAAAACAATGAAGTTGAATGGGGAAGTCGCTTGTTTGGCCTTATCGATGGGCTAAATCGATTTCTTTGTTTTTATTATCATCGCGTCCAACCACGAAAAATTAACTTACCCGAACAGGGCGCATGTATTCTTGCCTGCAATCATGTTTCTGGTCTTGACTCATTAGTGTTGATTGCAGCAGCACGGCGACCACTGCGTTTCATGATTGCACGTGAAGAGTATGAGCGATTTGGTTTGCAGTGGTTATTTCGAGGAGTGGGTTGTATACCAGTAGAAAGGCAAGGCCGGCCTGAGCAAGCACTACGTGAGGCATTACGTACTTTGCAGTCAGGCGAAGTACTTGCCATCTTTCCACATGGCAAGATGCATTTAGATAGCGATCCTGCACGTAAATTAAAGAAAGGTGTTGCATGGCTTGCGCAGCAGGCTAATGTACCAGTGATACCGATGCGTTTAACCGGTGTGCGCGGCGAAGGCCATACGATATTGTCTGTTTTTATGCGTAGCCGAATTAATATTGAAGAATTTAAACCAGTCAATTGCCTAGAAGAAAATAATGGGGATTGTCTAAACAAAATTGCGCAGTGTATTGAAGGTCGTGCTAGCCAGGATAAATGATGATTAGAAAAATAATATTAGTTTTTATTTTAGTTATAACGAATGTTGTTTCAGCGGATGATTATGTCTGGATTGTCGGGGGAGGATATGATCTTAAGAGTTCGCAAGCGCAAATTGAAAAGAATGTTATTTGGGCAGCAGAGGCAATTGAGAAAGTGCCGTTAAATAACGGCAGCAAACGTTATCTGGATATTTTCTTTACTGATGGTGATGCACCGTCGAAAGACGTTAAGGTTTGGAAGCCAGTAAATGAAGATCAATCACTCTTGCAACCATTGGCAATGATTTATGATTCTGGTTATGACAATGGTGTGGAATATCGAAATAACAAAATTGCCAAGGTGCGTGGTTCCACAACGCGCATTGAACTCGAGCCAATATTGAGTAAAGATTTTGCGAATCTCAAAAAAGGTGATCGCGGGTTATTTATATTTAATGGCCATGGTGGGTTAGATAGGCAGGATACAGCCAATAATACATTTCAGTTGTGGAATAATAGTTCATTTACGGTGAGTGAGTTTGCCAGGTTGCTCGATAAGGTAGATAACAGCGTACCGATGCGATTTGTATTTACCCAGTGTTATTCCGGCGGTTTTGAGCGCTTAGTACATCCAAAGACGGCAGATAGTATTGATTTGGTTTCAGCCGATCGTTGTGGTTTTTTTGCTGAGGCGGCAGACCGTACAGCAGAAGGTTGTTCGTCAGGAATTAATACAGCTGATTATCGTGATTATAGTACCTACTTTTTCGCCGCGTTAAGTGGCAAGACCCGACAGGGTGACGCTTTACCTGAGGGCCCAGACAGGAATAATGACGGTGAGGTGAGTCTTTATGAAGCACATTTGTATACCTTGGCGCAGGCACATAGTACCGACTTACCGCGTTCGACCAGTGAGGTGTATTTGGAGCGATGGCAACCTTGGTATCTGCGTTGGTTCTTTGCAGGTGAAGGCCGCGGTAATGTTTATGCCAAACTAGCAAATGATTTTGCGAGAGAGCTGCGCCTGCCGACAGATCAATCAGTGCAACGGAGTGTTATTAGTAAGAAAATTCGTCGTTTAGATCGACTTAGCAAAAAGTTGGGGCAAGAACGTAAAGGTTTACGAGTGGCGATGACTGAGCTGCGTTATAACATCCGCTATGATTTAGAACAGCGCTGGCCTGAGTTGGCGAAAAGTCGTACTGAAAAATACCAGCAGTTAATTAATAGTGATGCGGCCGCCGTCAGCAAATTCATTACAGGACATGATAACTGGGCGCGATTATTAGGTGGTTATAAGCGCTATTACAAAATCGCGAGTGAGAGGCTTGAAATTGAACGTAAACTAACGCGGTTCGATAAGCTGAAACGACTTAACAAACTAGCACGGTTGCGCCAACAGTTTGATGAAAAGGCCACTAATCAGCAGAAAGCCAATTATCAGCGTTTATTAGGCTGTGAGAAACTACCCCTGTAAAACATCATAGTTTCAGCTACTCTTGAAATAGCAGAATACCTCCCCCATTTATGTGGGTAAGTTATTAACTAATTTTGTGGAGACTGTTCCGATGCGAATGGACAAACTAACTAGTAAGTTCCAAATGGCGCTTGCCGACGCCCAAAGCCTTGCTGTAGGGCGTGATCACCAATTTATTGAGTCATTGCACTTGATGACCGCCTTGCTGGATCAAGAAGGTGGCAGTACGCGACATTTGCTGATGCAGTCAGGCGTTAATGTGAACTTGCTTCGTTCCCAGCTTGGCGAGGCACTGGACAAATTGCCTCAGGTTCAAGGTGCAGAAGGTGACCTGCATATATCAAATGATCTAGGTCGTTTACTTAACCTCTGTGATAAGTCAGCCCAACAACGTAAAGACAGTTATATTTCAACTGAACTGTTCATTCTTGCCGCGCTTGAAGACAAGGGTGTGTTGCATGATTTAATGCAAAAGAATGGCGCGAGTAAACGAGAGCTGGAGCAAAGCATTGAGAGTATGCGCGGTGGTGAAAAAATTGAAGATCCTAATGCGGAAGAACAACGTCAAGCTCTGGGAAAATACACTATCGATGTGACTGAACGTGCCGAACAAGGCAAGCTTGATCCTGTTATCGGTCGTGATGACGAGATTCGTCGCACGATTCAGGTTTTACAAAGACGCACGAAAAATAATCCAGTCTTAATCGGTGAGCCCGGTGTTGGTAAGACGGCTATTGTTGAAGGTCTTGCACAACGTATCGTTAATGGTGAAGTGCCGGAAGGCATTAAACATAAACGTTTATTGTCTTTGGATATGGGCGCATTGATTGCCGGCGCGAAATTCCGCGGTGAATTTGAAGAACGCCTCAAGGCGGTATTGAATGACTTGTCGAAACAAGAAGGCCAAGTCATTCTGTTTATTGATGAGTTACATACCATGGTCGGAGCAGGAAAGGCCGAAGGTGCAATGGATGCGGGGAACATGTTGAAGCCTGCACTTGCCCGAGGTGAGTTACATTGTGTTGGTGCGACGACGCTGGATGAGTATCGTCAATACATTGAAAAAGATGCTGCCTTAGAACGTCGCTTCCAAAAAATATTGGTTGATGAGCCGAGTGTTGAAGACACCATTGCGATTTTGCGCGGTTTGAAAGAAAAGTACGAAGTCCATCACGGCGTCGATATTACCGACCCTGCGATTGTTGCAGCAGCAACACTATCTCATCGCTATATTTCTGATCGAAAATTACCAGATAAAGCGATTGATCTCATAGATGAGGCAGGTAGTCGTATTCGTATGGAAATTGATTCAAAACCTGAATCAATGGATCGGCTTGAGCGTCGTTTAATCCAATTAAAGATTGAGCGTGAAGCTGTAAGCAAAGAAAAGGATGCCGCATCGAAACAGCGTTTGTCTCATTTGCAGACGGAGATAAATGAGCTTGAACGTGAGTATGCTGACTTTGAAGAAATCTGGAAGTCAGAGAAAGCGGCCTTACAAGGTACGCAACATATTAAAGAAGAACTTGAGCGCGCGAGGATTGAATTAGAAACAGCACAACGCGCTAGTGATCTAACACGCATGTCAGAATTGCAGTACGGTAAAATTCCCGAGTTGGAAAAACAATTGGATATGGCCAGTCAGGTTGAGATGCTGGATACCAGACTACTGCGTAACAAGGTTGAAGAAGAAGAAATCGCTGCGATTGTGTCGAAGTGGACAGGTATTCCTGTTAATCGCATGCTCGAAGGGGAGCGTGAGAAATTATTACAAATGGAAACCAAACTGGCTGAGCGTGTTATTGGTCAGACTGAAGCCATTTCCGCCGTGTCGAATGCGATTCGCCGTTCACGAGCAGGCTTGTCAGATCCCGGTCGACCTAATGGGTCATTCTTATTCCTTGGCCCAACCGGTGTGGGTAAAACAGAACTAACCAAAGCACTTGCTTCATTTATGTTTGATACCGATGATGCAATGGTGCGTATTGATATGTCCGAGTTTATGGAAAAACATTCGGTAGCACGTCTTGTTGGTGCGCCTCCAGGTTATGTCGGTTACGAAGAAGGTGGTTATCTTACCGAAGCGGTTCGTCGTAAACCCTATTCAGTGATCTTGCTTGATGAAGTTGAAAAAGCTCATCCTGATGTATTCAATATCTTATTACAGGTACTGGATGATGGTCGTTTGACGGATGGACAGGGTCGTACAGTTGATTTCCGTAATTGCGTTATTGTCATGACCTCGAATTTAGGTAGTCAGATGATTCAGGAAATGACCGGCAGTAGTTATGATGAAATGAAGAGCGCAGTAATGGAGATAGTTGGACAACATTTTCGTCCGGAATTTATTAACCGAGTTGATGAAAGCGTGGTATTCCATCCGCTGGGTCAAAAGGAAATCCGTGCGATTGCGAGTATCCAAATTGAACATTTACAGCAGCGTCTGCTCGAGCGTGAAATGACGCTTGAGCTGAGTGATGCCGCATTGGATAAATTGGCCGAAGCCGGTTTTGATGCGGTTTACGGAGCACGTCCACTGAGGCGAGCCATTCAACAGGAACTCGAGAATCCACTTGCGCAAGATATTCTTGCTGGAGATTACGGTTCTGGTGATGTGATTAATGTTGACGTTAAAGATGACATGTTGTCTTTTAATAAGAAGGCAAGTAAGCCAGAGAGCGTTAGCGCTGCATAAACTCGTCTCTGTGTTATTGAATTAATGACAAATCCTAACAATAATCAGGCAACGCCGGTGCACGCCACTTTATTGGTAGCACCGGCCTGTCCGCACTGCCCACAAATTAAACAAGTACTCACTGAATTACAGGCTCAAGGTCAGTTGGACAGTCTTGAGTTAGTTGATATTTCCACTGATCTTGAACGAGCAGAACAGCTTGGAGTGCGAACGGTACCGTGGTGTCAGTTAAATTCACTTGAACTACAAGGCGCGCACAGCCGTGATGAAATAGTTTACTGGGTTAAGCAAGCGGCTCGGCAAGATGGCCGACAGCAATTATTTGATAGCTTGTTGGAAGTAGGGCAGTTGTCACAGGTAGAGTCCATGTTACGCCGTCATCCGGATGCTATGAGTGATTTATTGGTTCTGTTTGCGGATCAGGAACGACAAATCAATGTCAGGATTGGAGCTTCAGCCGTTCTGGAATCGCTGCAAGGCTCTGGGCTGTTAGAGCAAACGGTTAATCAAATTGGCAGCCATACTCAAGATCACAATGTAAGCACACGTATTGATGCCTGTCATGTTTTATCCTTTATTCGACATCCCTCTGCAATAAACTTTCTAAGCCAGGCATTAGAAGATAGCGATGCAGAAGTCAGGGAAGTGGCTCAAGAAAGTATTAATGAATTGACTAAAGTTGCCGATTAATCATATTGGATGCGTTAATCGCACCAACTAGTGGCATATTCACATTGAAAGTCAGAGAAATAGTGCCACAATTAGAAGGTTATTCAATCCTGACAGAAAATATAACAAAGTAGAATAATTCATGAGTGAAGCCGTCAAGCCAGATCGTGTTGAGCATCTGAAGCGTTCCTTGCAGTTTCAGACCAAGCTCAATCAGGTAATGCAAAAGATCCATGAGGCTGAATCGTTTAGCGACATCATGCCCGTGGTCGAACCGTTACTGCTTGAGTTAATGAATGCAGAGCGAATGACAGTTTATCGTCGTTCTCGACATAGCCAAGAAATCATTTCTGAATATAAAACTGGCGATGAAACCAAAGAGATCTGCGTTGCTTTAACAGCAAGTTCAATTTCTGGTTATGTCGCCTTGTCGCAAAAACCGATTCGCATTCATGATGTGCATGATGAGGACGAGTTAAAAAAAATTCATCCTGAATTGAATTTTGATTCGAGTTTTGATCAATCGAGTGGTTACCGCAGCCGTTCGATGATGGTTATCCCGATTAAGCACAACAATGTTTTACTGGGCGTAATGCAAGTATTGAATCGTCGTGGTGGTAATTACTTCGACGATGCGGATATGGCAAAAGCCATGAAATTCTCTATGCTGCTGGGGCAAAAGTTTCGCTATGAATTGGGTGGCACTAAGGGGCCATTTGATCACCTTGTACAGACTGGCCGTATTTCAGAAAAAGAATTAAAAGACTTTTCTTCTCGTGCAGAGAAAGAAAAAACATCCATTGTTGAACTGTTACTTCATGAAGGGAATCTTTCTAGTATAGAAATTGGCACTTCGTTGGAACGTTTTTATCAAATTCCTTACATGGCGTATGATCCAAATATTGAAATCCCACTTGACATGCTTACAGGCGTGAACGAAGCTTATCTGCGTAAACAACTTTGGGTGCCCGTGATGGGTGATGCTGATGAAGTTGTTGTGCTTGTCGATAATCCAACAGACAGCAATCGTATTATGGATATTCAAAATATATTAAAGGCAGATAGTTACCAATTTAGAGTTGGTTTGCCTGATGATATTTTACGTTTCCTTGGACATGATGCGGGTGGTAAAGGTGTTGATCTACATGAATTGGTCGGCCGACTAGAAGATGAAGGTTCAGAAGAAGAAGAAAATGATATTCTCGAATCAGTTGATGAAAATGCCGCAACGGTTATTCAGTTAGTCAACAGTATTATTCTTGATGCTTATAAAGCAGGTGCATCGGATATTCATATTGAACCAAGTAAAGGTAAGGTTTCAGCAAAGGTTCGTTTGCGTGTTGATGGTGTTTGTCGAAACTCATTGACGGTTCCTGCCTCGCATATTCGTGCGGTTGTTTCACGCATTAAGGTTATGGCGCGATTAGATATTTCAGAGCGACGTAAACCACAAGACGGAAAGTTATCAATTCGCTTTAAAGGTACACCATTAGAATTACGAGTTGCAACGCTACCAACGGTTAATGGTGAAAGTGTCGTTATGCGAATTCTCGCTGCGAGTGAGACTATGCCGATGGAAAGTCTCAACATGTCAGATCGAAATTTGCGAGAGACACAAGAGTTAGTGAAAACACCGCACGGCATATTTCTTGTTGTTGGACCAACGGGGTCCGGTAAGACCACAACATTACATGCGATTCTTGGGCATATAAACACGCCAGAATTAAAAATTTGGACTGCAGAAGACCCTGTTGAAATTACACAGTCCGGATTACAACAATTACAGGTTATACCTAAAATAGGTTTAACCTTTGCTGCGGCGCTTCGCTCATTCTTACGTGCTGATCCAGATGTCATCATGATTGGTGAAATGCGTGATGCTGAAACGGCTGAGGCGGGTATTGAAGCGTCATTAACGGGTCACTTGGTGTTCTCAACCTTGCACACCAACTCCGCGGCTGAAACCCTGACGCGCTTGCTTGATCTTGGTATAGATCCAATTAGTTTCTCTGATGCTCTATTGGGCGTACTGGCACAACGTTTAGTCCGTACGCTTTGCAAGGACTGTAAGGAAAGTTATAAGCCAGATGAGGATGAATTTAATTTATTGGAGCGTTATTACGGTGAAAAAGATTTTGCAGAACTTGGTTTAATACGAGAAGGTGTTGAACTCTATCGTGCGGTTGGCTGTGATAAATGTGGCGATAGTGGTTATCGTGGACGAACCGGTGTGCATGAATTGCTGGTTGCTACGCCAGCATTAAAAGAAATGGTTTACCGTCGAGCAACTGCTAGTGAGCTTAAAGAGATGTCAATGTCAGAGGGCATGCGTACTCTAATGCAAGACAGTATTGTTAAACTCTTAAAAGGTCAAACCGATCTTGCGCAAGTTCGTCGTGTAGTGACTGAATAGTAGTTATTCAACGGCGTAAATAATAATTTCTTCAAGTAATGCTGTAACTGCTTTTATCTGCATGACTTGATTCCAAATAGGGTTGATTACTTTTGTTGCGATTCTAATTTTCGTTTGGTTAATTCACGCGATGCAATTTGACTAACCTCGGCATAGCTATCTTTGGTCATTTTCTGCAAGGTTGCCAGGCTTGTATTCCAGTTTTGTGCGACTTCGATACGCACATCAACAGATTTATCACTAGCAAGTTTATCCATTACGGCACTACTGCAATATTCGTAACGTGCTAATACACTGCGTACTTGCTGTATCGGATCATCAGTTAGATATAAGTGAGTCTGTTCGTTAGTAGCTGTGTTGGTGATAACCGTGATCCTGATTTCTTGAACAGGATCATGAGCAAGTTGCATCAGCAGTTCAGCGGGGGCGCGGCGATTACGCGCAACATTCTGGCGAATTTCAACATTATCATTTACCGCTAATTGACGAAGAATATTCGCAGGTGTTGAAGGGTTTCGTGCCGCACGTGTTTGGTCAATGGTATCTTCTGCAATGGCCAATGTCATCGTGCTGCTTAATATGATTAAGCATAAGCTGATGAGTGAGAAGTGTAGACGAGAAGACATATCGTGTTCCTGATTTTCGTACATTAGGTGTTACTTCGACGAGTTCGTTTGCGAAAAGTTCAATACAAGTTCTTTAAGTGATTCATCGCCGAGAGAATCTCGGCGTGCTTGGTCAACATGCTCATGAATATGTTTACTTGCAGATTGCGCACCATCGGGATTACTTGTCTGCGTGGGTTCATTACCTTCAATCGCTGCAAGAATATCAATAACCCGAATATCGGCAATATCACGGATTGGTAACCAAAGTTGTTGTTTGTCACCAGCCTTACTGAGTAATTGAGCATTCGCTAAGTTTTGTAGGCAGCCAGCAATGAGATCCAGAGGTTGTCCTATGGCATTCGAAAGTTGTGAAGAAGTCCAGGGTGGCTTGCCTTGGATCATATTTAAGGCAATTAGATACATGAGCTGTAAAACGAGTTGTTCCTGATGAGCCGGTTCAGCACAGTTACATTCATCAGCAGAACTAATGACACTAGGATATTGATAATAGAAAGCAATATTGGCGCCAAGCAATAGAATAATCCAACCTAAGTACAACCAAATCATAAACAATACGAGGATGGCAAAGCTGGAATAGATAGCCGAATAGTTACCGGATGAAGCCACGAACGATGCGAATAACCAGCTGGTAGATTCCCATAAGAAACCTGCAATGACCGCACCGAGTAAAGCGGCTTTAAAGTTAACCTTGGTGTTGGGCATGAAGATGTAAACAAAGCAGAAGGCACTAATTATTAACATAAATGGTAACAAGGTGCCTATTATATGTATTGCATCACCAATTAGGAAAAGACTAGATACATATTTCACAACGGTTGCATTTTTTATCGAAGCGAGAATGCCGATAGATGTAAAAATAAGTACTGGGCCAACCAGGATGACGCTCAAGTAATCACTAAATCGTCGTGATAGTTGGCGCGATTGTTTAATTCGCCAGATATAATTGAATGAGCGTTCAATTTTCTGAATAAGAGAAATAACCGTTATAAACAACAAAGCCAGACCAGCGGCACCTAGTACACCAACCTTAATATTATTGACGAAACCCATAATGGTTTGGCCAATCTCAATACCTTGTTCACCCATGCGTGACAAGAAATCAAACAACAATGGTTCAACCTGGTTATGCACACCAAAGGCTTTTAATACCGAAAAGCTAAGTGCAAGCAAGGGCACCATTGAAAGGAGGGTAGTGTAGACCAAGCTCATTGCACGTAGCGTAAGCTGGCCTTCTAATAAATCGCGTACAGCGCAATAGGTAATTCTGGCGGATTGAAAACCGAATCGGGCTAGCCCTGATTTAGGCATAGGCTGAGCAATATAGTTTTCTATTCGTGTGTTTGCTAAACGCCAATCCGGTAACATGACGGTGTTTCCTTGTTATTGTGAATAACAGACTGTCATAGCTAGCAGAAATTGCAAGTAAACATGAACTGTGACACGCTTGTAACAGGATAAAACATGATAAAAACAACTTCTAACTTGATAAAGCACAAGGAGTGAGGCATGAGTTTACATAGAAGCATAGGATTCGCCGTTGTATGTATAGGATTATTGGCAGCACCTATCACACAAGCATTGTCTTTGGGTGAGATAGAGGTTCATTCCTCTCTAAATGATCCTCTGGATGCAGAGATTATTGTTCATTCAACGGATGCAGCAGAAATATTGAATGCGCGAGCCCGATTGGCTTCGCGTGCTGTTCACGATAAGGCTGGGCTAGGTATTAATCAGCATGTTCGTCGCTTGAAGTTTAAGCCGGTTGCCAAATCGAACGGTAAATTCTCGATACAAGTAACGACATTAAAACCTGTTTCTGAACCTATTCTTGAGTTTATTGTTGAGGTAACGGGTAGTAGCAGTAATCTAATTCGTGGTTATGCGATTCACCTTGATCCGCCAAATCTGAATTAGCGCTATTGTGCGATGCTCGGCAGTAAGATCCCAAGCATTTCCTCGAATTCAGCGAGTGCAAGGTCATGTAGATCATCTACATCATCTTTATTCAAGCCTGTAAGTGACCAGGCAATGTCGCTTATTTCTTCTTGAATATCACCTGTAGCTCCAGATTCAATGTCGTGAGTTACTTCGCTGGCAATGTGAATAATTGCGGCATCAAACACGGGTTTTTCCGCATCTTCAAGATGATGATGGTAATAAATACTATCTTGTAAATAGACTGGAAGGTGCCATTTTATAGCAAGTTCTTTGCCGACCTCTGCATGATCAAAACCAAATAAATCAAGTTCGATTTCGTAAATTGTTTTATTGGTGGGTGCTTCAGCTTTATGTAATTCTGAAAATATTTGGTTCGCGGTATCGGGGAAGCTGTTGCAAATAGCGAGTAGCCCAAGGTCATGCATTAATCCCGCGATAAATAAACGTTCCGGATGCAAGACATTACATGATTTGGCAAGGTGTCTCGCGAAAACGCCACAATAAACACTGTGACGCCAGAACCCGGCCATATTGAAAAAACTGCCAGGAATTTTATTAAAGGTCATCATGGTAGATGTAGCCATGATGAGTATGAGTAATTCAGTTGTACCGATAATACTAATGGCACGCGGAATGCTATCAATACGACCACCAAAACCATACAGTGAACTGTTCGCGAGTTTTAATAAACGTGCGGTCAGATTCACATCCTGACAAATAAGCTTCGACATTGCCTGGATATTGTTATTTGGGCCATCCATCATTTTGTCTAGTTCGTGACAAATTTCAGGAAGAGATACCAAGTGACTAATATTTTGTACGAGTTCTTTTGCTGTTGTATTTTTACTGATTGTTTTGCTCATGCCATATATAGCCGCATTTAAGGGGAAAACTTTAGACTTAAAATAGCAATATAATACAGTCGCTTATATTGGCTCAATTAATTCTTACCGCCTGATGAGACACTGAGAAGTATTCTATCTAGCCAGCGAAATGGCAGTAGACGGCGCAAGGTGCCAAATAGATAGGTCGGAAAGGTGACATAATAACGAGGCTGGGGTGAGCGGCTTTCTAACGCATGGATAACACGCTTTAGAACGGCTTCAGGTGGCAGGGTAAATGGCATGGCATCTCCCTCCTTTTTTAAGCGGTTTTTCATGGCGATATACTTTTCACGGTGCACGCTATTTTTAGCATCAATGTTTTTTTCGAAATTATAGAGTGCGTTGTCTCGAAATCGACTGCGAATTGGGCCTGGTTCAATGAGTGAAACAAAAATATTGCTACCCGCCAATTCAAGCCGCAAGGTGTCGCTGAGCCCCTCAAGTGCAAACTTACTCGCATTGTATGGGCCACGAAATGGCAGAGCAATTAAACCAAGCACAGAACTGTTTTGGATAATACGACCATAGCCTTGCTTGCGCATAATCGGAATCACGCGGCGCGTTAATGAATGCCAACCAAATACATTGGTGTTGAATTGTTCGCGCAGCACTTCGGTAGGAATATCTTCAACGGCACCGGTTTGCCCATAGGCGCCATTGTTAAATAAGGCATAGAGTTTGCCATCAGTCATGCTTAAAATGCTGCTCATGGCGTGATCCATCGAAGCTTCATCCGTGACATCTAATTGCAGACTTTCCAGACCACGCTGCATGAGCATGGCGACATCATTATTTTTTCGAGCGGTCGCAATAACGCGGTAACCTCGTTCATGCAAGCCTTCAGCAACACAGAGCCCAATACCGCTTGAGCAGCCTGTGATTAAGATGGTTTTATTTCTGTTATCTATAACGCGATCATTCATTTTTTGCTAACTGTTTTTGTTGTAGGTTCCACATATTGGCATAGTGCTTGTTAATGTTGAGTAATTCTTGATGTGTGCCTTGTTCAATAATATTTCCTTTATCCATAACCAAAATACGATCAGCATCTACAATGGTTGAAAGCCGATGCGCAATCACCAGAGTGGTATGATTTTCAGCAACTTCCCTTAATGAATCAAGAATGATTTGTTCTGATTTTGAATCAAGGCTTGATGTTGCTTCATCAAAAACCAGAATTTTCGGGTTCTTTAAAATAGTACGTGCAATAGCAACACGTTGTTTTTCGCCACCAGATAATTTTAGCCCGCGTTCACCTACCATGGTTTCATAACCATCAGGTAGAGACTGAATAAAATGATCAATATGCGCTTGTTCTGCAGCGCGAATAATTTCATCACGTGATGCGGAAGGTTTGGCGTAGGCAATATTGTAATAGAGCGTGTCGTTAAACATCACAGTGTCTTGCGGCACGATACCAATCGCTTGTCGCAAACTGTGCTGTGACACATCTCGTATGTCTTGACCATTAATGGTGACCCGACCTTTAGATACATCATAGAAACGGAATAATAGGCGCGAAAGAGTAGATTTTCCTGCACCACTTTCGCCCACTACGGCGATCTTCTTACCTGCGGGAATAGTGAAATCGATATCATCGAGAATGGTTCGTTCTTCGTTGTAACTAAAACCAACATGTTCAAAACGGATTTCGCCTTCACCAACTTGCAGTTCTGTCGCATCGGCTTTGTCGTTGATTTCTGAACGCTCATCAATGATTTTGAACATCAAGTCCATATCAGAGAGTGCATGTTTGAGTTGGCTGTAAACAATACCAAGAAAACCTAAAGGAATAAAAAGCTGAATAAGGAAGGCATTGACTAATACCAGATCACCTAAGGTCATGCTGCCATCAACAACGCCCTGGCTAGCCAGGATCATGATCAGTGTGACAGCACTGGCAATAATGATGGTCTGACCAACGTTTAATGCAGACATGGTTGTTTGACTTTTTACCGCAGCATCTTCCCATTGGGCCATGGTTTCACTGTAACGCTGCTGTTCGTAGTCCTCATTACCAAAATATTTAACGGTTTCGTAATTAATCAGGCTATCAACGGCAAGGGTATTCGCGTGCGAATCAGTTTCATTCATTTTTATACGAAATTGCATGCGCCATTCGGTGATCTTGAAAGTGAAGACCATGTACATGCCAACACTGACGAAGGTGATGATGGTAAACCAAATATCATATTGCCAAAGTAGAATGGCTATAATCATGCCGATTTCAATTAATGTCGGTAGGATACTGAAAACCAGATAATTTAATAGCGAACTAACCGCCCGAGTACCACGATCAATATCGCGGGTGATGGCACCAGTTTTACGATCAAGGTGAAAACGTAATGATAGGCTGTGTAAGTGCCCGAGCACACGTTTAGAGACCTTACTCATCGCACCGTGACGGACACGCGCAAAGATGGCATCACGCAATTCATTAAATAATGAGCTACTCATTCTCAATGCGCCGTAACCCAGTAGCAACATAATTGGTAACACTAATGGTTCGCTGCTGCCGTTATTGAGGCTATCGATAATGCCTTTCAAAACTAATGGAATAGCGACATTGGTGCCTTTGGCCATAATTAAAGCAAGCAGTGCCGCACCCACGCGGCCACGCCAACTCCACAAATAGGGAGTTAGGCTGCGAATCGTTTTGAGATCATCGCGCTCTTGTGATGGCAGGCTTGTCGCTCGACCATAGAACATCTGGTTCTCCTGGATAGCAATTGGGCGCTCATTGTACCTGATAGACTAGGGTAAGAAACGGACATAGTAATATAGGCTCATTCGACAAATTTACGGTTGTCCTTTGCTATAATCATGAGGGATCTTCATTGAATATCATTCAAATGGGAGTGGTTATTATGGGTAAACCGACGACAGAAGAATTGCAGCAGGCATTGGAACAAGCCGTTCAGATGCGCGAACATGATGATGATCCGCATTTTATCGCCAAAAGTTTGCTAAATCTGCAATATCGGATCGGTTTTCTTGAAAAGGTTATGCGTGCTGCAGAGCTGTATTTACGTGGTGAAGGTGGCCATGAACATACTGTGTTATTACGCGCTATTGAGAAGGCTAAACAGGAAGATACACATACCGCGGGACGTGATTCTAAGGGGTTTTTATAGCTTATAAAATAGTATAGATTGAAATATTAGTCGGCAGTCCCCATTATAGTCCCTTAAGAAAACGACTTCTTTTACCAATGTAGGTCTAAAGTAATGCCAATATATGAGTATGTTTGTGCCGAATGTGAGCACACCATGGAAGCTATCCAGAAAATGAGTGATGACCCGCTTACAGATTGTCCTGAGTGCGGCAAAGCAGCACTGAAAAAGAAGATTTCAGCAACTGGGTTTCGCCTCAAAGGTAGTGGTTGGTATGAAACAGATTTCAAGAATGGTCAAAAGAAAAGCAGTCCTGGGGATTAACTCCTTTTGAATCATAAGGTTGTTCTAGAAGCGATCTATAATAAATATTGAGGGAGAAATCGACTTGTTACGTCGTTATATAATTGCAGGTCTATTAATCTGGTTGCCTTTAGGGGTGACTCTCTTGGTATTTAAGCTTTTGGTCGGTTTAGTCGAGCAATTAATCGCCCTGGTTCCGAGACAATATCATCCCGAGTCCTTGTTAGGTCTGGAAATCCCTTATTTTGACGTCATACTGACGGTTATCGCGATGTTTGTGATTACCGTGCTGACGGGCTTAATCGTCACTAACTTTTTTGGTCGCAAACTGGTAAAGCTATGGGAATCCATACTGGGCCGTATCCCTGTAGTACGGAGCATTTATCAAAGTGCCAAACAGATAGCTGAGACCGTCTTTTCGTCAACGGGTAAGTCATTTCGTAAGGTCTTGCTCATTGAATATCCTCGTAAGGGTTTGTATACATTAGCCTTTCAGACAGGGAATAGTGCCGGAGAAGTGCAGGCAAAGACCGGTGAGGAAGTCACCACGGTGTTCATTCCTACCACGCCTAACCCGACATCGGGTTTTATCATCCTTGTTCCAACCAAGGACGTGATTGAGCTGGATATGAATGTTGATGAAGCCCTGAAAATGGTAATTTCACTAGGAATGGTCGAACCACAGTGGCCACAAGCCCCCAAATCACTAGAAACCAGTGAAAACAAGTCGGATGCAGTTGCATAACGGCCTGACAAACCTTAAGATTCTCGCCTTTTTACCGATCCGGAACAGAAATCAATGCGAACTCATTATTGTGGCCACGTTAACGAAAGTTTAATCGATTCAGAAGTTGTGCTTTGCGGCTGGGCTCATCGCCGTCGCGATCATGGTGGCGTCATCTTTATTGATGTACGTGACCGTGAAGGTCTTGTTCAGGTGGTTATCGATCCTGATACCGAAGCAGCCTTTGCTAACGCGGAGAGCTGTCGTAGTGAGTATGTACTTCGCATACATGGCAAGGTACGTCATCGTCCCGAAGGTACAGTGAATAATGACCTCGCCAGCGGCAAGATTGAAGTCTTGGCTCAGCAATTAGAAATTTTGAATGCTGCAAAGACCCCACCGTTCCCATTAGATGAAGAAACCGAAGTCCGTGAAGAGGTTCGTCTGCGTTATCGTTATATAGATTTGCGTCGTCCAGCCATGCTTAATAACTTACGTTTGCGTTCAGAAGTGACGCGCGCCCTGCGTGAAACACTCGATGCAAACGGCTTCATGGATATTGAAACGCCGATTCTGACTAAGGCGACACCGGAAGGTGCGCGTGATTATCTTGTACCAAGTCGTACCCATGAGGGTTCGTTCTTTGCTTTGCCACAGTCACCACAATTGTTTAAACAACTATTAATGGTTTCGGGTATCGATCGTTACTACCAGATCGTGCGTTGTTTCCGCGATGAAGATTTACGTGCCGATCGTCAGCCAGAATTTACCCAGCTTGATATTGAAACTTCATTTATGGATGAAGAATCGATTATGCAAATTAACGAAGAAATGATTCGTAATGCATTTGATCGTGTTAAGGGTGTGCAACTTGCGCAACCATTCCCGCGCATGACCTATGCAGAAGCGATTCGTCGTTTTGGTGTGGATAAGCCAGATTTACGGATTCCACTAGAATTAGTTGATGTAAATGACTTAATGAAAGACGTTGAGTTTAAAGTCTTCGCTGGCCCAGCTAATGATCCGGAAGGCCGTGTTGCCGCGTTACGTTTACCGAAAGGTAGTGACTTATCGCGTAAGAATATCGATGCCTATACTAAGTTCGTTAGCATCTATGGTGCACGGGGTTTGGCATACATTAAGGTTAATGACATCGATGCGGGCGTTGAAGGTTTACAGTCGCCAATTCTAAAATTCTTACCTGATGAAGTAGCATTGAGCATAATGAAACGTACGGGTGCAGAGAATGGTGACCTTGTGTTCTTCGGTGCTGATAAAGCCCATATCGTAAATGAAGCACTAGGTGCTCTGCGTGTGAAGCTTGGTAACGACATGGACTTGGTTGAAGAAGGCTGGCGTCCACTTTGGGTTGTTGATTTCCCAATGTTTGAAAAAGATCCTAAGACGGGTCGTCTTAATGCCTTACATCATCCGTTTACATCTCCAAGTTGCACGCCAGAAGAACTTGAAGCCGATCCAGTCGGTGCTATATCTAAAGCTTACGATATGATTCTGAATGGTAGTGAAGTTGGTGGTGGTTCAATTCGTATCCATGATGCGAAAATGCAGGCTACCGTACTTAAATTATTAGGCATTAGCGATGAAGAAGCCGCCGATAAGTTTGGTTTCTTACTGGATGCACTTGCTTACGGTTGTCCTCCACATGGTGGTATCGCCTTTGGTCTAGATCGTCTGGTTATGTTGATGGCAGGCGCGAATTCAATTCGTGAAGTCATGGCCTTCCCGAAAACACAGGCAGCGAACTGCTTGCTTACTAACGCACCGTCAGCAGTGAGTGAGGAACAACTTAAAGAGTTGAGCTTGCGTATTCGTAAACCAGTGGTGGTTGAAAGTTGATTTAGATAGCTTATTAAAGATTTTAAAAAGCCCGATAATGTCGGGCTTTTTAATGTGACAACAAACAGTATAATCCTACTACTACCTTCCAATATGGTGTCGTTATGAAATTACTAATAAGAAATCTATCTAGAATCACTACTGAAAATGATCTGAAGGAAATGTTTGAAGCCTACGGGACTGTCCAGTCGTGTAACTTAGTACTAGATAATAAAACAGGCAAGTCGAAGGGCTTTGGTTTTATTGAAATGCCTAAACGAGGTGATGCAAAAGCGGCAATGAAACACCTTAATGGTGTGGATGTTGAAGGTAATAAAATCCGCGTAAAAGAAGTCGAAGAAAAAAATCTATAATTTTACATAATGACATTTAAACGTCCGGAATCAATTTTGGTTATTGTCTTCACAAAAGACGCACAAGTGTTGATGTTGGAGCGCTTGCGCCCGTGTGGTTTTTGGCAATCAGTAACAGGTAGTTTACTTGAAGATGAGTCAGCCATTGATGCAGCACGGCGTGAACTTGAAGAAGAGACAGGATTGTCTGGTGAACTTATCTCGACAGGTATTGAGAATACTTTTCCCATCGTAGCTGAATGGCGAGCGCGCTATGCGCCGGATGTATTTGAGAACCATGAATTTGTATTTGCTTTACAGCTTGAATCAGAAGATAAGGTTCGTTTAAATCCTGATGAACATGTTTCTCAATGTTGGTTATCTCGTGAATTAGCAGCAGAAAAGGCAAGCTCGTGGACAAATCGTGATGCGATTTTAGCTTTGGTGCCAGAGGTATAACGACTCAAGTTATTATTGATGCAGACGCCGAATCGAATTAGCTAATCAGGTACACCTCTTATTTAAAACTCTATAAAACAAGAAGATATCTAAAATCTCTAGCGCTTTGTGCGGTGACGCGGAGGATGGTTAAATGTTACACTCACGTAAATTTTATGGTTGTTGTGTAGAGAAAGGGTTGAGGCATGGCTGGGCACAGTAAATTTGCAAATATCAAGCATCGTAAGGCGGCGCAAGATGCCAAGCGCGGCAAGATTTTTACCAAGTTAATTCGCGAACTCACTGTTGCTGCAAAAATGGGTGGACCGGATGCAGGCTCTAACCCGCGCCTGCGTACTGCCATGGATAAAGCACTGGGTGCCAATATGACTCGCGATACCATGGAACGCGCGGTTAAGCGTGGTGCCGGTGCCGGTGAGGGTGAGGATTACGATGAAATTCGTTACGAAGGTTACGGCACTAATGGCGTTGCAATCATGGTCGATTGTCTGACCGATAATATTAATCGTACAGTTTCAGAAGTACGTCACGCTTTTACCAAGGCGGGCGGTAATCTTGGCACCGACGGTTCAGTCGCGTACCTGTTTACCAAGCAGGGAATTATCAGTTATCCAGCGGGCGCTGATGAGGACGCGGTTATGGAAGTTGCACTGGAAGCCGGTGCGGATGACATAATAACAAACGATGATGGCAGTATTGATGTCATGACGGCAGCAGATGACTTTGTTGATGTAAAACAGGCCCTGATCGATGCAGGTTATGAACCTGAATCTGCCGATGTCACTATGCATCCCGCAACAACGGTTGATTTGAATGTGGAAGATGCCGAAAAGGTATTGCGTCTAGTTGATGCATTAGAAGATCTGGATGACGTACAAAGTGTCTACTCGAACGCGGATATTTCAGCGGACGTGATGGCGCAAATGTCATAATAAGTATATTAAAGCAGACTGCCACGGGGCAACATAATGGTTCGTATACTCGGTATTGATCCGGGATCTCGTATCACCGGTTATGGAGTGATTGACGTCGAGGGCAATCAAAGCCGCTATGTGACTAGCGGTTGCATCCGTATCACTAGCGATGACTGGGGCCAGCGTCTCGGTACTATCTTTGTTGAATTAGGCAGTATTATCCGTGAATTTAATCCGCATGAATTTGCCGTTGAGCAAGTTTTTATGCATCGTAATGCGGATTCAGCTTTAAAGTTAGGTCAGGCACGGGGTGCAGCAATTTGTGCTGGAGTAGCTCATGATCTACAACTTTCTGAATATGCAGCGCGGGCGATTAAACAAGCTGTAGTGGGTAAGGGGGGCGCGAGTAAGGATCAAGTTCAACATATGGTATGCGTATTACTTAATTTGAATGCCTCGCCACAAGAAGATGCTGCAGATGCCTTAGCCGTGGCCTTATGCCATGCACATACCGCACAAACATTGGCGCAGTTACCAGCAGGTAAAAAACAGTCCAGGAGACGCTTGTGATAGGACGATTACGTGGAACCTTGTTGGTTAAACAAGCGCCGCAGTTATTGATAGACGTAAATGGTATTGGCTATGAAGTCAGTGCGCCGATGTCGACGTTTTATAGCCTGCCAGAAATAGACGAAACTATTACTTTGCACATGCATCTTGTTGTTCGTGAAGATGCGCACACCCTATATGGTTTCGCGACTGAAAATGAGCGCGCCATGTTTCGAGCTTTGATTAAGGTTAATGGCGTGGGGGCGAAATTGGCTCTAACAATATTATCGGGCATTAGTGCTGAAGATTTTATTCTTTGTGTCATGGACAGTGATATTGCCGGTTTAACGCGACTCCCCGGTGTAGGTAAAAAGACGGCTGAGCGCCTGATTATTGAGATGCGTGATAAATTAAAAGACTGGGGTGCAGCGTCCACGGGTGAAGCGCAATCAGGTAAACCAAACCTAGCCTTGGTACAACCCGCCGACGCGGTTGCTGATGCTGTGAGTGCATTGATTGCACTGGGTTACAAACCACCTGAAGCGAGTAAGATGGTGAGAGTTGTTGACGCAAAAGATTTACCGAGTGAAGAAATTATTCGACAGGCATTGCAGGCGGTCGCAAAATAATGACTATAACAAAGACAAATAAAGCATGATTGAATCAGACCGACTTATTGGCGCCGACAGTAATCAGGAAGATGATGCGGTCGATCGCGCAATACGCCCATCGATGTTGGTAGACTACGTTGGCCAGCCGGTTGTGCGTGAGCAAATGGAAATTTTTATTCAGGCTGCCAAGCAACGCGAAGAAGCATTGGATCACGTATTGCTGTTTGGACCGCCAGGCTTGGGTAAAACCACATTGGCTCATATTATTGCGAATGAATTGGGCGTTAATATGCGCCAAACATCGGGGCCTGTTTTAGAACGCCAAGGTGATCTGGTTGCGATCCTAACTAACCTTGAACCCAATGACGTGCTGTTTGTTGATGAAATTCACCGTCTCAGTCCGGTGGTTGAAGAAGTGCTTTATCCTGCAATGGAAGATCGCCAGATAGATATTATGATCGGTGAAGGCCCAGCGGCACGTTCAATCAAACTCGATTTACCTCCATTTACCTTAGTCGGCGCAACGACACGTGCAGGCTCATTAACATCGCCATTGCGTGATCGTTTTGGCATTGTGCAGCGTCTTGAGTTTTATTCTAATGATGATCTAACGCATATCGTCCAGCGTAGTTCGGGTATATTGAATGTTGAACTTGGTCTTGATGCGGCACATGAAGTGGCACGTCGGTCACGTGGTACACCACGTATAGCCAATCGTTTATTACGTCGTGTGCGTGATTATGCCGATGTCAAAGCAGATGGCGTAGTGAGTGCGGAAACGGCAGATAAGGCCATGGATATGCTTAGTGTTGATAATAATGGTTTCGACATTATGGATCGCAAGTTGCTGTTAGCGATTATTAATAATTTTGATGGCGGCCCGGTCGGTGTTGATAATCTTGCTGCCGCTATTGGCGAAGAGAGGGGCACGATTGAGGATGTGATTGAGCCTTACCTGATAATGGAAGGCTTTATTATGCGTACGCCACGCGGGCGTGTTGCGACCCTAAGCGCTTATACGCATTTTGGATTAAAGGCTAAATCGGCACCAGATGAAAAAGAATAAGTGGAATTATTTCTGCAATATAGTGTCGGTAGAATATAAGGTATGAAAGTGTGACTGATTTCCTGTGGCCGGTGCGTGTTTACTACGAAGATACAGATGTAGCCGGCGTTGTTTATTATGCGAATTATCTGAAATTTATGGAAAGAGCGCGTACCGAATACGTAAGAGCACTTGGTTTTGAACAAGATGACTTACGAGAAGAGGAAAACACCCTGTTTGTTGTTAGAAATGTGTCGTTGCAGTTGCATAAACCTGCACGTTTTAATGATGAATTAGAGGTTGCAACAAATATACAGAAGACCGCACGGACTAATTTTATTTTCAAACAAACCATTCGTCGTGCAGGTGAAGAAGCAATATTAAGCGAAGCGGAAATACAAGTTGTCAGTGTCAACGCAAGCAGTTGGAAACCACAGGTAATACCAGAAACTGTGTTGCAAGCCATTAATAACCACGATAATCAAAAATAAGGGTCGGACATTGGATACTGATTTAAGCCTTTACCACATGATTGCTGGCGCTAGCCCAGTTGTACAACTAGTGATGTTGCTACTGTTTATCGTCTCGATGATCTCTTGGGCGATGATTGGGCGCAAATACCTCGATGTAAAATCTGCGAGCAGAGCAGCCGATGACTTTGAATCACGGTTTTGGTCGGGCAAAAAAATGAGCGAGTTGTATGAGCAAATTGGTATGGGCCGCCAAAATGCTAATGGTATGGCGGCTATTTTTGAAGCCGGTTTTCGAGAGTATGTACGTTTACGCAAACAAGGCAATATTGAACCGCAGTTTGTATTAGAAGGTGCACAGCGAACCATGCGTGTTGCCTTGAGTCGTGAAATTGATGTACTCGATGCCAATTTACCATTTCTTGCCACCGTTGGTTCAACGAGTCCCTATGTTGGTTTATTTGGCACGGTATGGGGCATCATGAATTCATTTCGCTCACTCGGTAATGCACAACAGGCGACGTTATCCAGTGTTGCGCCAGGCATCGCCGAGGCGCTGATTGCCACCGCAATGGGTTTATTTGCTGCCATTCCAGCCGTGATTGCCTATAACCGTTTTTCGCATGAAGTTGAGCGTCTGGAAGGCCGTTATGAATCATTTGCCGAAGAATTCTCAACTATTCTACAGCGCCAAGCTCATGAATAATGACAATAACCCCATTCGCTATTTACGAACGTTTATATAGAGCATGATACGTAGAAACCGTAAACGTAAGAAACCCATGAGCGAGATCAACGTCGTACCTTATATTGACGTGATGCTGGTTCTATTGGTGATCTTTATGGTGACAACGCCGCTGTTAACACAGGGTGTTGCTGTGGAGTTACCACAGGCTTCATCCCAGCCAGTGCCTGATAAAAATAAAGAACCGCTAATTGTAACGGTTGATGTTAATGGGGATTATTACGTCAGTATTGGTGATGATCAGGATAAACCGATTAATCATGATCAACTGGTACAACGCATTGCGGCAGTTATGCAATATAAGCCGGGTACGCCCGTATTGGTTCGTGGTGATACTAAAGTTGAATACGGTAAAGTAGTTATTGCTATGAGCTTAATACAAAAGGCCGGGGCGCCTAGTGTCGGTTTATTAACGGAGCCACCGCAGTAATTTACTTATGAAGGAAGTAATAAGAAATAATTTTGGTGCGATTATATTTTCAATTGCTGTACATGCGATGTTGCTTGGACTGCTTTTTTTTAGTTTTGATTTTCAACCAGAAAGAAAGTTATTAACAATTAAGCCGAATGTTATTAAGGCGGTGGCGGTAGATGCCAGCAAGGTACAAGCCGAGCTGGAAAAGCTTAAGCGTGCAGATGACAGAAACAAGAAAAAAGAAAAAGATCGTATCGCAAATTTAAAACGTGAAGAAAACAGGTTGCGCAAGAAACGGGCAGCAGAAGAGAAGAAGCTGGCGAAGCTAAAGAAAAAACGTCAAGCCGAAGAAAGGCAACGCAAACTTGAACAGAAAAATTTGGCCGAGTTAAAGAAACAGCAGGCAGCACTTAAAAAGAAACAACAAGCTGAAACTAAAAAACGTCAAGCCGAACAGCGCAAGCAGGCGGAATTAAAGAAACAGCAAGCAGCGTTTAAAGAAAAGCGGCAAGCGGAATTAAAGAAAAAACAGGACGCAATAAAAAAGCGACAGGCGCTGGCGAAGAAAAAACGTGAAGCAGATAAAAAGCAACGTCAAAAGGAATTGGCGCAGCAATTGGCAGCAGAAGAACAAGCAAGAGAAGATAAGTTAGCAATACGTGAAATAGATAAATATCAGGTATTGATTCGCCAAAAGGTTGTACGAAATTGGCTTAAGCCTACAGGGTCGTCAAAAGGCTTGGTAAGTACGGTTAAAGTACGTTTAATCCCTGGTGGCGATGTGATTGATGTGAAGGTGATTAAAAGTAGCGGTAATGTAATATATGATCGTAGTGTTGAACGCGCTGTGCGTAAAGCTTCACCATTACCTTTACCAAAGGACCCTGCCATAGCGGCAAGAATGTATGACATTGAATTTAACTTTGCATTGGAGACGTGATGCAACCTAGTAATAAAAAATACAGAAATATATTTTCTTTAGTAATATTTGTATTGCTTTTGGCAGCATCGCCAGCCAAAGCAGCATTAACGATTCAAATTACTGAAGGAGTAGATGGTGCTCAACCAATCGCAGTTGTGCCTTTCGCAACAGATCAATTAAAAACAGCCTTACCTTATGATTTGGTGTCTATCATTAATAATGATTTGGCTCGCAGTGGTCGGTTTTCGCCAATGCCAGAAAAAGATTTAATCGCACGACCACATGATGGCGGTACAGTACGATTTTCTGACTGGCGTTTAGTCAACATGGATTATTTATTGGTCGGGCGGGTACGTCAGTTAGGTGATGTGAATTACGAAGTGCAGTTCCAGTTGTTCGACGTGTTTAAAGGTGAACAGGTAACGGGCATTAGTTACCCCTTTGTTGCGGGTGATACTCGTCGTATGGCACATCGTATAAGTGATATTGTTTATGAAAAACTGACCGGTCAGCGCGGCGCATTTAATACGCGGATTGCCTACGTTACGGCGTTGACAGCAGTAACTGGTAAGCGCCAATACCGTTTAAATATTGCAGACTCCGATGGTTTTAATGAACAAACGATACTAGATTCCTCGAAACCCTTAATGTCACCTTCATGGTCGCCAGATGGACAACAATTGGCCTACGTGAGTTTTGAGGCCAAACGCCCACAAATCTTTGTGCAACAAGTTTTTAATGGGCAACGACAACGGTTAACTGATTTTAAGGGTTTGAATAGTGCGCCGGTCTGGTCACCAGATGGAAAACATTTGGCAATGACCTTGTCGAAGAGTGGCAACCCTGAGTTATACTTATTTGAGTTGGCGACTAAGAAATTAACGCAATTAACTAAACATCCGGCGATTGATACAGAACCGACCTGGTCGCCTGATGGTTCTAAATTAGTCTTTACCTCTGATCGTGGTGGTAAACCACAACTTTATATAATGGAATTATCTCGCAATAAACCTGTCTCACGGCCACGTCGTTTGACCTTTGAAGGTGAATATAATGCGCGAGGTGCATTCTCTCCTGATGGTAAGTACCTTGCTATGGTGACGGGAAATCGCGGCCGTTTTCAGATTGCAGTTTTAGAAATGGCAAATAACACATTACAGGTCTTAACTGATTCGCGTCTGGATGAATCGCCCAGTTTTGCACCGAATGGCAGTATGATTATTTATGCGACGAATAGAAATAACCGTGGTGTATTGGCGGCAGTATCGGTTGATGGACGTGTTCATCAGAGGTTAGAAGTTCAACAAGGCGATGTCAGAGAGCCAGCTTGGTCACCTCTGACAGATGCACAATAAAAGTAGACTAAGGAGCGGGAAATGAATCACAAGTTATTATTGGCAGCGGTATTATTACCAACAGTTATGCTAACGGGTTGTGAGACTTTGGGCGGCCAGGATGGCGGCGAGGTAGTTGTAGAAGATCGTGGTACGCAGGCGGATGGTAGTCAAATCACCGGTAGTGATGGCGCAACAACGACGGGTGCAAGTGCTGGAACGGCATTTCAGGGACATCAATTAGATAATCCGCAAAGTATTTTGTCATCACGAATTATTTATTTTGAATTTGATAGCGCATCGATTCGTAATGAAGATCGCGCGGCGATTCAGGCACATGCCGAATATCTGGGTAAAAATGGCGGCGCGACAGTGGCGCTGGAAGGCCACACAGATGAGCGTGGTAGCCGTGAATACAATATCGCTCTGGGTGAACGACGTGCCAAAGCAGTGCGCCAGCTGTTATTATTCCAGGGCGCGGTATCGTCACAGCTACAAACAGTGAGCTATGGTGAAGAAAGTCCGGCAGCCATTGGCCATGATGAAGATGCCTGGCAACAAAATCGACGTGTCGAAATTACTTACAAAACTCGGTAGAACAAAAATGATCAAACTGAAATTACACCACGTAGCGCTTTTTTCCCTCGCGGGAATGATGGCTTCACCGTTATTAACAGCGGATGAAGTGGAAAATGAAAAACGTATCATACGTTTGGAAAAACTGGTTGAGGGACAAGGCTTGGTTGATCTATACCTTCATCTTGAAACATTGCAGCAAGAAGTGCAGCAATTACGTGGTGAAGTGGAAGTACAGACCAATAGCATCGAAGGTTTAAAGCAACGCCAGCGTGATCTTTATTTAGATATTGATCGTCGTTTACGTCAACTGGAATCGGGTGTTGTTGCACAACTGAAAAAAAGCACAGCAGTAACACCAGTAGCTCCGACCAAGGGCGCGGCGGCAACATCTCCTGCAGTGTCAGATCCGGTTGCTGAAGAAACAGCTTACCGTGCGGCGTTCAAATTACTGAAAGAAGGACGTTATGCACCAGCAACAAGTCGTTTCCGTGCCTTCTTGGCGAAGTATCCAGGCAGTGCTTATGCCGATAATGCCCAATATTGGTTGGGTGAGGTGAGCTACGTAACGCGCGCCTATGAACAGGCGATTACTGAGTTTAACAAGGTGTTGAATAACTACCCAAATAGCACTAAGCATGCAGATGCATTATTGAAGCAGGGATACTGTTATTACGAGTTAAAGAACTTTGCCAAAGCAAATGAAACACTGGCTGCTGTTACTGCACGTTACCCGCACAGCACCGCTGCACGTCTTGCCGAAAAACGCAGTAAGCAAATGAGTGCTGAAGGTCATTAATATAGACTGTTTGTACGGTAACGATACACTATGAGCCAACTGCGCATTACCGAGATATTTTACTCATTACAGGGTGAATCATGTTCAGTTGGTTTGCCGACTATTTTTGTTCGTCTTACCGGTTGCCCCTTGCGTTGTGGTTATTGCGATACTGCTTATGCTTTTCAAGGCGGCGAGTGGTTTGAGTTGGATGAGATTCTTAATCAGGTGGCCGATCTAGAATGCCAAACTATTTGTGTTACAGGTGGCGAACCTTTAGCACAAAAGGCTTGTTCTGAATTTCTCACACAGCTTTGTGATGCGGGCTATCAAGTGTCTTTGGAAACCAGTGGTTCACTAGATATTTCATCTGTTGATAAGCGGGTAGTGACGGTGATGGATCTTAAAACACCGTCATCGGGTGAAGAGGAAAAAAATCTTTATAGCAACATCGAACATTTGCGTGAGCAAGATCAAGTTAAGTTTGTTATTAGTAATCGTAAAGATTTTGACTGGGCCTGTAAGCAACTAAATAAGTATGAACTCAGTAAACGTTGTGAAGTATTATTTTCACCTGTGTTTAGTGAACTTAAGCCGACACAACTTGCTGACTGGATATTGGCAGAACACTTGCCGGTACGCATGCAGGTTCAGTTGCACAAATTACTATGGGGTGACAAGCCGGGGCACTAAGCGTAAGTGCTGAATACGGATTTTTGATTGATGAATGAAAAACACAAAAAATCTAGAGCAGTTGTACTCGTTTCTGGCGGACTGGATTCAGCGACGACCTTGGCGATCGCCAACAGTGAAGGTTATGATTGTTTCGCGTTGAGTTTTGACTATGGGCAGCGTTCTATTTCTGAACTTAAAGCGGCGCGAAGAGTCGCTGATGCGATAGGTGCGGTTGAACATAAAGTCATTCATCTTGGTTTAGGTGATATAGGCGGTTCAGCACTGACGGAAGACGGCATTGATGTACCGAAACAAGGTGTACAAGCAGACATGATTCCAGTGACCTATGTACCTGCACGTAATACAGTTTTTTTGTCACTGGCCTTGGGTTGGGCCGAGGTTCTTGATGCACAGGATATATTCATTGGTGTGAATGCCGTGGATTACTCGGGCTACCCCGATTGTAGGCCTGAATTTATCGATCAATTTGAAAAATTAGCCGCCGTCGCCACTAAGGTCGGCGTCAAAGGGGGGGCATTGCATATTCATACCCCTTTAATTGAATTGTCTAAGGCCGAGATTATTCAACGTGGCATAGCCTTAGGCGTTGATTTTGCTCAAACCGTCTCTTGTTATGATGCTGATATTAGTGGTCGCGCCTGTGGTGTCTGTGACTCTTGTCGACTTCGTTCCGAAGGCTTTGCTGCTGCGGGTATCCCCGATCCGACTATTTATAGCTAAACAGCTGTTATATAAGTAAAAAAACCACTTTAAGTGACATAGCCAGGGGTTCAGGGTACAATGCGCGAACAATTCCGCAGTATAGCGGAGTGTTTTTACATAAGTACTACCCAATTGTCAGAGGGGAATAAAACATGTTGTTTGAAGATTTCGCGTCGGCTCAGTCGGCATTCTTATGGTCGAGCTTTGCCATCGCTTTTGTGTTGGGCATGGTCGTCACTAAAACTAATTTTTGTACTATGGGTGCAGTATCAGATGTCGTCAATATCGGTGATACTGGACGTATGCGCGCATGGTTTTTTGCGATAGCCGTTGCCATGATAGGCGTGGTTATTCTTGAAGCAACAGGCACAGTTAGCGTCGATGGTAGTTTTCCTCCATACCGAGGCAGTAGCCTAGTCTGGGCCGAGAATTTGATTGGCGGTATCCTGTTTGGTATCGGTATGACATTTGCTAGTGGTTGCGGTAACAAGACCCTGATTCGTATCGGTGGCGGTAACCTGAAGTCTATTTTCGTATTGTGGGTCATTGGTACTATTTCTTACTACATGGTTAATCCATTCCCCGGTTCTGATAAAACGCTGATGTCAGTCTTGTTCATCAATGGCACACATCTTCGTGACCTCGCTATCTCGCTTTCAGGACCACAAGATTTGGGTTCAATGATTGGCGGCAAAGAGGGGGCGGCGGATATGCGAATGTATATTGGTACTGCACTCGCTCTCATACTCGCTATTTATGCACTTAAATCTGCCGATTTCCGCAAAAGTTTCGATAATGTCCTTGCCGGTTTCGTTGTCGGTGGCTGTATTTTGGCAGCATGGTACGTCAGTGGCACGATTGGCCTCTCTATGGATGGTGAAGCTAACAGCTTACGAGCAGTAGTAGAAGGTTGGGACTTCATTATGGATGAACCGGCGGGTCGCCCTGCCACAGCGGCTTCGTGGAGCGTACAGTCATTTACCTTTATTAATCCAATGGGACAATCGTTGGGTTACGGTGCAGAAAATTTTGATTATTCATTTTTAACCTTTGGCATCATGTCGCTGTTTGGCGTTATCGCAGGTGCTTTTGCGTGGTCTATTCTGACACGTAGCTTCCGTATCGAATGGTTTGTTGATGGCAAGGATTTCCTTATGCATGTCTTTGGCGCCGTTCTGATGGGCTTTGGTGGCGTATTAGCACTAGGTTGCACGATTGGCCAGGGTATCACCGGTACATCAACGTTGGCACTAGGCTCATTTATCGCGTTAGCGGGTATTATCTTCGGTTCCGCGCTCACTATGAAGATCCAGTACTACAAGCTGGTTTATGAAGAAGAAGCAACGTTTGTAAAAGCGTTAGTAGCCTCTTTGTGTGATATGAAGATGTTACCAAACGGTCTGCGTAAACTCGAGGCAGTATAAGCATAAAACCGTGATTCGGGCTTGTTATTCCGCCTAACTCCGGTATCATGCCGACTTCGTTTTCGGGCCGTTAGCTCAGCTGGTAGAGCACCGGACTTTTAATCCGATGGTCGGGCGTTCAAATCGCCCACGGCCCACCATATATCAAAGGCTTACCTTAATCGGTAGGCCTTTTTTATTTCATGTAGACACATTGAAGACAGAATTCAGGGCATAGTTCCCGTAAAGTAACGTATACGGGATTTGGCAGAATGTAGGGTATGGATCCCGTAACGTATACAAGATCTGACGGTGGATTCTTGGTATATAAGAATTTGCCGTAAGCGAATGTTTGCGCAACAAAGGCCATATAATAATTGTGCGTGAGAAGCGTTAGGCGCTAATTATCTTGATCCCATATGAGGTTAAGCAGTTCGACACTTTCGGTGTTTTGTTTAATGGGGCATGTTGGGCAATCTTTTGTGGTGGGTTTGTTACGACAGCCACGACATTTTTTTACGAGTTTCTTGGCGCGGGTTATTTCATTCTTTAGATGTTCTAAATTTTGGATATGAGCTGAAATATCATTTATTTTATCGTCAAGTAAGGCCGTTACTTTTTGGCTTCCTTCATTACCCGTTTTACAGGTTTCTCTTATGGTGCTTATTGCATGTATCGATTCAAGTGAAAAACCATTTTCTACTAAATTGAGAATTGAGCGAAGACGTGAGATATGATTTTGACGATAAAGTCGTGTGCCACCATTTGTGCGTAGTGGCTGCAGGAGGCCTTCTTCTTCGTAGTAGCGTATTGTGCGGACGGTCGTTTTTAGTAACTGTGCAACATCACTGATTTTGTATTCAGTTTTCATAGGTTAGTGTTTCTTTATCCAAAAACGGTATAAACCATCGGCTTGTTCTTGCTTGATGAGTTTGTGGTTTGTCATGCCGCAATAAGCGGGTATGTCGTTGAGCATGGAGCTTTTGTCGGAGATTACCAAAATAATTTTATCTGCGGCAAAGGCTTTGAATTCTTTTGTTAATAGAATAATAGGCGCTGAGCAGCATAGGCCCTTAATATCAATCAGGTAGTCATAGTCCATGTTTGTCTTTTACATTCCAATCAGCTGGGCATGATAGCGATTGCTCTTAACTTGCTGGAGTAGTTTTTGCGACGTGGTTTGGTGTGAATCGTATGATACACAGAGTAGATGGGGTGTTTCTTTGTTGAAGCGGGGTGCAATAACGCCATCTAGTCGGCGAAGGTTGTTTTCAAGTGCGTCACGTTGCTTATCTTCAAGCTGTTCATTTACATGAATAAGTATATCGACCAGGTGCATAGCCATTCCCTTCGTGAATTAATGTTGAACCAACAATCTAACGTTAGCGTTAGATTGTTGGTTTGTCAAGGCGAGATCGCTATGCACAAAAAAGCCCCGCATCAGCGGGGCTTTTTGTAGAACTAATTATAGAATGACGAACTAAGCGTCAGAGTCATGAACGTAGCCTGGATTACCCGTAACGTTCTTGATCTTCGGTGTATTAAGTTCAATTTTACCGATGGTCTTTTTATCACGAAGATAATCAGCAACCACGCCCCAGATTGGGTCATCGTTAGCTTGTTTTTGAACACTCGCCCAGCCTGCAACTTTGTACTTTTTGTTGGCTTCGATGGCTTTGCCATTGAGCTCCATATCTGTAATACGGTTACCAATAGTGCCTAATGGGTCGATGGCGTATTTAAGGCCACCAACACGAACCATGTCACCACCTTGTTGGTAGTAAGGGTCTTCGTTAAAGATGTTATCAGCAACGTCTTCAAGAATATTCTTCAGTGTTTCACCACTAAGATCATTGATAGTCACTTGTGGGTAGGTCATGGCAGTCTGTGTGGCAACCTGCTCGAAAGTAATCGGTTGGCCTGGTAGAACACTGACACCCCAGCGGAAGCCTGGTGAGAAAGCAATTTCAGCGTCACGTTCTCGAATCATCGCATCACAGATAAGCTGATCGAATGTACCGTTGAAGTTACCGCGACGGTAGAGAGTTTCTTCTGCAACGGCAAGTTCTTCGTTGAGTTCATCAAGGAATGGTGCGCGAACGCCATCGACATATTTCTGCATTTCTGCATCAGGTTCGAGCATGTTGGCGAAGATAGGTAGTAATTTGTATTTGTAATCAGAAACCTTGCCGTTCTTCACGTCAAAGTCGAGTACGGATAAGAACTTGGTGTTTGAACCGGAGTTGATAACCAATGTTTTGCCGCCAGCATTGCTGACTTCAACAGGTTGTGGCACACCATCATGGGTATGACCACCCATAATTGCATCAATACCAGTAACACGACTGGCCATTTTAAGATCCACATCCATACCATTATGAGAAACCACAACAACAACTTGTGCGCCTTCATCACGAGCTTGGTCAACGATTTCTTGCATGCTGTCGTCACGAATACCGAAACTCCAGTCGGGCACCATGAAACGAGGGTTGGCAATAGGTGTGTATGGAAAACACTGACCAATTACAGCAACGGGGATACCGTTTTGTTCTTTCATTACGTATGGGCTGAAGACTTTTTCTTCGAATTCATTATCAACAACATTTTGACCAACAAAGTCGATATGACCTGCTAGGTCGTTTTGAATGATTTCTTGAACACGTTCTGCACCGTAGGTGAATTCCCAGTGACCAGTCATGATGTCAACGCCAAGTAATTTCTGGGCATCAACCATGTCTTGTGCGTTAGTGCGAAGTGCAGTCCATGAACCCTGCCAAGTATCACCACCATCTAATAGCAATGAACCAGGACGCTGTGCACGCATGTTTTTAACCAAGGTTGCCATGTGAGCAAAACCACCGACTTTACCAAATTTGTTAGCGGCTTCTGCGAAATCAATGTAGGAATAAGCGTGAGCAAGTTCAGTACCTGGCTTAATGTTGTAATGCTTAAGTAGCTCAGCACCGACTAGATGAGGAGGGTTGCCATACATACTTGCAACGCCGATATTGATATTTGGCTCACGGAAGTGAACAGGCTCTAGTTGAGCGTGACAATCGGTGTAGTGCATGAAAGAGACATTACCGAAACGAGGCATCTCATAGATATTGCTCGGCTGCTTGGAGGCTTTAGGGCCGGTAGGCAGTTTTTGTTTGTCTGTACCTGGTTCACAACCAGTTAAGCTCATGCCAGCGGCGCTAGCGGCAGCCATCATTTGTAGGAATTCTCGGCGAGAAATATTCATTACGTGTAAAACCTCCATCGGATAATACTTTTAGTACTGTTTTACTGCTTTCGGATGAGCAGCCTGTTATTGCCCTTAATTCTAGCTTATTTAGCAGGGTTTGCTCAATCTAAAATGGACGAAAGTAGTTTAAAGTACGAAAGAAATAAGCAAAAGGTTGATTCGCACCTTTTATGGGGAAGTTTTACACGGTACCTAATTATTTTAAGCATGCAACTTTAGAGAAATTCATGTCTTTCTCTGTTTATTTGGGGTGCATTATGCATAGTTTATATCTTTTCAAATACGCATGAGTGCAGATTTTCTGCACATCAATTAGCGATTTTGGAGGATTTGTATTTTACCGCTCACAGGATGCCTGCGGGCTCCATTGTGAGTACCTCAACCATTTCCAATGGTTTGTTGAGGCAAAAAAAAAGCCCAGCTACAAGAGCTGGGCTTTTTGTGTCTAAAAAGACAGAGCTTACTGGCGGTTACTTGGTGCGTTCAGCTTAAAGCCATTTGACATGTAGGTATGGAAATACTCGAGATTCGTGTATTCCTTGCCTTGAGCCTTAAATGGTTTCGCACGTACTTGCTTGTTACAACCACCGTAACGGCGATGCATAGTACCTAGACCACCCCATTTCGAACGGTAAACAGGGAAGTTAGTTGCTTGGCCCATGCCAGCACTTAAGATGTTGGCACGAATGTACTTGCCCGCACCGTCAAAGTGACAATGAGCGCAAGAGAAGTTCAACTGACCACGACGGGCGAAGTAGAACTGTTTGCCATCTTCATAAGCGGCGAGTGCACCTTTGTCGTTAGGAACAACAACATTGATCGCTTTGCCACGTGAAGTATCTTTCAGGTAAGCAGACAGTTGAGCCATCTTACCTTTCTTATACTTAAGTGGTTTTTCGCCATTCTTTTTACGACATTCGTTTAACTCAGCTTCAAAGGTCTTTACCTTTGAACCGTTCCAGTAAGGGTAGTTTTGAGCGATGCCAATACCACCGTTTTTGAAACAGCTAGCGTATGTTTTGCCGTTTTTGAACGCTTTGTTGTATTCCTTTTCGCCAGCAGCGATGTCGAGTTCATATGGAGGGAACTCTTCAATTGCTTGCCAAGAGTCATACATATCTTGGTTATAGATGTAGATACCATCGGCGTAGTCATCCATTGTCTTGCCAGCTGGTAACTTGCTCTTCCAGTAACTGCGGTATTTTTGCAAATCCGATTTAGGACTTGCTTGAGCAGTCATTTGTGCACCAGCGACTAGGCCGATTGCAGTCATTGCGATAATGATTTTTTTGATCATTGTTTTTATCTCCTCCGAGTATTACCCAAGTTCTAGCGGATTTTAGCATCCTGAGAACTAGACTCACCCTTGTTATCAACCCAGCTAACTTTAATGCTGTCACCCTTCGCGCCACCCTTAAACTTGAAAGACAAGTAAGGATTTTTTGATACTGCCGGTCCCC
>Ga0316205_10000263_pt1 | contig 111162 bp, 100 predicted proteins | sample 3monthpyrite_MG_FD_204941 | JGI IMG/M metagenome (GOLD analysis project Ga0316205, IMG submission 204941) | Microbial mat bacterial communities from mineral coupon in-situ incubated in ocean water Damariscotta River, Maine, United States -... | ecosystem: Environmental > Aquatic > Marine >... | reverse complement strand
TGGAGGTGGTATGGGAACGGAATAACCAGCCTAATAGTGGTATGTCGCCTAATACGGGGACTTTGGAAACATTGTCACGTAAATTGTCGTCAATCAATCCGCCAAGCACTAATATTTCACCGTCTTCGACCAGTACAGATGTTGTGAATTGACGTTTGTTGGTCACCAGTCCGCCATTAGCCGCGGCGGAGGAAGAAACATTAGAGACCTCCTGATCGATTTCCAGTTTAATGGTATTGCCATCATTTATTTGCGGGGTTACTTTCAGGGTGATACCCACATCCTGACGTTCTATCGTTTGAAACGGATTGGATGCACCGCTGGTTGAGGTGGTAAATGAGCCGGTAAGAAACGGCACATTTTGTGCAACCACTATGGTGGCTTCCTGGTTGTCGAGGGTTACTATGCTGGGGGTTGATAAAATATTGGTGGCCGCATCGGATGAAAGTGCTTTAAGCAAAAACGCAAATCGTGTGCCATCGTTGCTGCCAATACCAAAGGTGATGCCATCACCTATTGCACCGCCAATGGTTGACGGGTCGCCACTTAATAAGCCAATAATTCCGCCAGCTCCGCCAAAGTTTCCAACGCCAATCGGGGTTGTGGTGTTAGTGCTGTCCTCTTCCGGGCCAACCGCAAACTGTGACGAAAATTCCTTGCCGGTGTTATTAGAAATTTCTGCAATAATTGATTCAACCAGCACCTGTGCGCGGCGAATATCAAGTTGGCGAATGATCGATTTCATTCTACGCACAACATCTGGGCCGGCGGTTACTATTAAGGCGTTAGTGGATTCATCCGCCTGAATATCAACACCTTTATTTTTTCCTAATGCGGGGGATTTACCGACTTTTTTCTTCGACTTTTCGTTGCTTTTTTCAACCCCGGTGAGAATACTAACCAGATCTTTTGCTTTGGCATATTTTAAATAAATAACGTGGGTATTACCCGTTGCATTTTCTAAGGGTGTATCCAGGTGAGCAATGGTCGCACGAATTTTTAAGCGACTGGAGCGCTCGCCACTCATTAAAATACTGTTGGTGCGATCATCGGAGGCGAGGGTGATTTTTTTGCTTGCGGCTTTTGCGCCTGCGCCACCCCCAGCCTGTAATGAGTTGAGTATGCGCACAAGTTCGGAGGCAGAAGCATGTTTTAAGGGGATAATTTCCAGCTCATCACTTTCCGGGCGGTCAATGTGGCGAATAATTTGCACCAGTCGCTTAATGTTGGCCGCATGGTCGGTAACAATTAAGGTATTCGTTGGGTTGTACGCGGCGAGGTGTCCCTGCTGGGGAACCAGTGGGCGCAAAATGGGTACCAGTTGGGCGGCGGGCACGTGATCCAGGGTAATCACCTTTGTGATGAGTTCATCGCCATAATTTTTAGAGCCACGCACCACCGGCAGTGGTCCCTGTTTTGCGTTGACCTCGGGAACAATTTTTATAATGCTACCCACGGGTACCGCAGCATAACCGTGTACCTGTAATACCGATAAAAACACTTCATAGACTTCACTTTCCGACATGGTGTTTGAAGATACAACCGTCACTTTAGCTTTAACCCGTGGATCTACCACAAAGTTTTTACCAGTGAATTTGGAAACCGTACTGATGAGTGCGCGAATATCCGCCTGTTTTAAATTAAGGGTGATCTGGTTGCCTTCTGCAACGGCGCTTTGTGACAGCATTATGCCGGAGCCCAGTAAACTGCAGATTAAAAGTAAACGCAGTAATCTGGATGTTATGGTTTGTAAATTTTTGTTATTCAAGCCCTGAAATTTCAAAATAGTTGTCTCTGTTATGGTATATCAAAGTGTAGTGGCATTTCCGCGCCATTACGTAATACGGTTAAGTCGATGGATTTTGCGCGTTGTAATGAGCGCAGTGCTTTAAGTCCCTTGGCGGGGTTATTAAGTTCAACGCCATTAATGGCAACAATAACATCGCTGGGGTCCAAACCGACCGCATCAAATAATGAGCGGTCTCCCTGAGGTTGCAAGCGATAGCCACGTACAACTCCATTTTCTTTTACCGGTACCGGTATTGCAAATTTACCGAAAGAGGTCGGGTTTTTCAGTATCTTTTTGCGAATGTCGGATAAAACCGCACCGGGACTCGATGGCGCTGCTGTCCTGGTAGCGCCGGGACTTGATTTGATTAATTTGCTAGCAGTATCCTTGGGCATGCGCAGGGTTTCAAGTTTGCCGCCCCGTTCTAAAATGACCCGGTCAGCATGAATTTCTCTAACCGTGGCGCTGGATACTTTATCACCGGGTGCATAGTTGTCTTCTTTGCCATTTTTACCGATTGAAATAATCGCACTGCCATATTCCATCGGGTTGGTAGCAAGTACGCCTTTAAGCACCAGATTCAGGCGGGTTTCCGGAGCATCTGTTTTTGTAGCTTTAGTGGCAGTTTGTTGAAAGGTGCCAAATAAATGGGCATCGACAATTTCCTGGTAACTTTTAGTTTGTTTTTTTGCACGGTTATTTTGTTTATGGGAGCCGGGTGCAGACTGCTGTTGCTCATCAGGAATGAGTGACCAGGTGATCTGAGACAGGGTATAGCTGCAGGCTATAATAAGAAGCACCGTAATAACAGGCGGAAGTATCTGATTCAGCCGGGTTAAATTAGCCGTGTTTAGATTGAGTGATTTAGGTAACTTGTCTGCCAGTGTGTTCATATAAACTGCATTATTGGAAATTGTGTTAGTGGTTCCAGTTGGCCCATGCTTAATATTTTGCAGGGTGATTGTGTTAATTATGCCTCGAAAAGCATCTTAAAACAGGTTCGTAATCATCATTTTTAACTCACGGAAAAACAGGTTTAAACAATATGGGCTAAAGCAAAACGGGGCTATGTGGCAATTAAATGCCGCATAGCCCCGTTTTACCAAGCTAAATAAAGTGCTTAAACCATATCTTTCAAGCCCTTCAGCGGCAGTACTTTAACCACTTTACGTGCAGGCTTGGCTTTAAACATCATCTCTTCACCGGTGAAAGGGTTAGTGCCCTTACGTGCTTTTGTTGCCGGTTTCTTGATGACCTTGATTTTTAACAGACCAGGCAGGTTGAAAAAGCCGGGGCCACGTGGTTTGATGTTTTTCTCAATCAATCCACTCAGGCTATCCAGTACCGCAGTTACTTCTTTACGGCTGAGTTCTGTTTCAGCAGAAATGTGATTCAGAATTTCACTTTTGGTTGGTGGCTTTTTAACAGCTGATGCTGCTACTTTTTTCTTGGCTACTTTTTTCTTTGCAGCTTTCTTTTTAACCGCCATACTAGGACGCTCCTAAAGTTATTTGTTTTGTCAGTTGGGTGAATAATCAAAATAATTATTCGATTACTGGATTGTTAGTGCTTTTGCACTGTAATACAAGGGTTTTATTAAAAAAGTTAAAGAAAAATGCATGATTTTACTTATATTACAGCTTTTACTGTCGGATTAATGGGTGGTGTGCATTGTGTTGGCATGTGTGGTGGCATTGTGGGGGCGTTAAGTTTTGCCAGTCAAAATGAAAAAATCAGGACGAGCTCATCATTATTAACTTTGTTACTGGCCTATAACGCAGGCCGATTATTTAGTTACGGCCTGGCCGGTGGCTTAATGGGTGCGGTTGGCTGGTTGGTCAGTGTGTGGACTGATATTCAGCTAATTCAGGTTTTATTACAGTTTCTCGCAGGCCTGTTTATGTTGATGATGGGGTTGTATATTTCCGGCTGGTGGATGGGGCTGGTTAAAATTGAAACACTGGGTGCGGTGATATGGAAAAAAATACAGCCATTGGCACAAACATTTTTGCCAGTAAAAAATCCTCTGCAGGCGGTTTCTCTGGGTTTTTTGTGGGGCTGGTTACCCTGTGGGCTAGTTTATAGTGTACTGGTGTGGTCAGTTTCTGCGGGTAGTTTCCAGCAGGGGGCTTTGTTGATGTTGAGTTTTGGTTTGGGTACTTTACCGAATTTATTAGCCATGGGTTTGTTTGCCAACCAGTTAAAACAGTTTGTGCAAAAGCAGGCAGTGAGAAACATGGCCGGTGGGCTGATAATTTTATTTGCGTTGTGGAGTCTTTTTTTGTCCCTCAGGTTATTATTCACTTAGTGTCTTTTGCGATTTGTAGCCGGATTTTTCCCGCTGCCGCTGCCAGTGCCTGTGCCAGTACCCATATCTGTATGCGTTTTAGTTCTGTTCCATAATGGGTAACCTTCCCCTGGATTATGAAAGGGTTTATCAAATTGAGGCGTCTTGATAGAAGCCTTGCCCAGGGGAATGTCGACAGGGTTAATGGCTTCCTGCAGTTTCAGTTCTCCAGATTGAGTTTTCTGTAATTTTAATATCCTAATATTCAGAAGGGTTTTCTGCTCGGTATTTTTTTCCTCTGAAGTTATAGCAGGATTAGAAATAACATGAGTCGAATTATCCAGGTGAAAAATAGTCTTATCCCGTACATGCATCTGCACCAGCCAGCGTGTTGAATTATTTCTGAATGGTAATTCAGTATGGGTACGCAACAGGTCTTTCTCTGTTCCTGAAGAAATTACCCGAACGGGTGTGACACGGCTCGATATAATCGTTTTCTCATTAACGCGGAAACCTGAAACAGCAACTCTTATACCAACTTCAGGTAGTTTGCTGTTGTTTATAAGCTGAATTATTGTTTGCCCATTAACTTTAAAGCTGTAAGTGTGGGGGTCTGCAGATTCAACTTTACCAATAACCTCATGACGCAGATTAATTATTCTTGCCCAGGTGTGTGCTTTGTTATCCTGTGTCAGAACTTCAACAACATCACCTATTTGTAGTTGTTGTTTGTCAGCCGGCTTGCCATTAATAGTAAATTTGGTTTCGTCATCATATTCAACCTCAATACCATTAACAAAAACACTGCCAAAGCCGGTGATTTTTCCGAGAATACCGGTACCACCCAGTCCGTTATCATCATCTTCATTGCGACTGGGCAACATGCCAGAACCACCAATACCGGAGTCAATACTTTTATTGCGATTAGCCAGCATACCTGTGCCGCCAATACCGGAGTCATCATCTTCATCATTGGCCGCCGTTAGTGTTGTGTGGGTTGAAGTGCATGCAATAAGACTGATAAAAATGAATAAAAACGTAATGGATCTATAAAGCGATTTCATTTCTCTACGCTCCGTTTTTTATCTGTTTGTGCCTGATGCCAGTAAACACCCAGACGCATTCGATGGGTTGCGTTTTCTTTGTCTTTATCGGCATCGTGGAGTTTGATGGCTTTTTTATTTAAATGTAGAAGCAACTCATTGGCTTTTTTATCGGCAATGTTGCGCAATACCGTTAACGAATTTTCTGTCAGATTAGCGTAATAAACACTGCGTTCCAGCATGGGGGGTTCTTTGCTCAGTATGTTGCTGACACAGCTCGCCATGTGATCATGGATGTGGTGGCCAAGGTAGTAGGCCATTTCTTTAAATTCTTTATTCGCTACAAAAGCCGACTTATTGAGAACAATGTAATCACCTTTTAAGTGCACAATATTAAGTCGCAACCATTCTTCCAGTATCACTTTGGGCCTGACATCTTTACTTACGCTGCTAACTAATTGCTCAAACCCCGGCTGGTTATTTATTTCATTTTTTAATAATTGTCTGGGGTTACCTTTGTCATCAACAAACGCTTCCATGCTGCTCCATCTTGCAATGATTTCGCCGCTGAGTGATGCGCTGCTGGTGATTGTCGGTTTTTGCTGTTCGCTAGCCTGGCGAAGGCGTTTGATGTCTTTTCTGTGCACACCGGTAAGGACGAAAATACGACTGTCGCTGATTGTTTTGTCATCCAGTGAAAATTGTTTACTGGCGACATCCACATAGAGCTCTTTGATTAATTCACGAAACTGGGGAAAGGTCATGCCTTTTTCGATGAGTAAGCGAACCAGAGGGCGGCACAGCATAATCACCGCTTTAGCGAGTACAGCCTGAGTTTTGTTATATCCGTTCTGCTTCATATCTACTTTTTCTCTAAATGCTGTGGTGGCTGCTATACCGCTGCCACATCGCAGCTACATCAAGTTAACGGCTTTATCACCTTATTAACCAGGTGTTTCTATGCTGATAACCCGATCACAGTTAATTGATCTGGCTCATCATAACGGGGAGTATAGCTTGACGTGGGAAAAATTACCACATAATATAAATTCACCGTGGGATTAATTCCCACATTTAATGAGTCGTGATTTAATTAAATAATTATTCAACAGGATAAGATATGAACAATTTAAATATGAAAAAGAAGTTTGCTAGTTTATTAACTAGTCATCGTAAAAAGGCCTTAGTTATTGGTATAGGCGGTGCGCTCACCCTGGGTCTGGGCGGATGTAATGAAGATACTGCCAGTGAATTAACAGGTAGTGAAATAATAGATAGTGAAATAATAGCTGATGCGCAGTTGCTGTCCAAAATAAATTCGGTAGATCTGGGGCAGTCGCAGACAACGGATGTGAATCATGGTCCGCATGGTTTTCGCCAGCCCGGATATGTAAATCAGGATGCTTATATCAGCGACAATGTTTATGGCGTTGAAAACCTGGCCTATTACGGCGACTGGGATTCTAACCGGGTTTATATTATTGATGTTGATAATATGGTGCTGTTAAAAAGTGTAGAAAACACCGGCGATGGCCCTTATGGGATTGACCAGCAAGGTGCTAATAAAGCCTATGCGTTAACACGTAAAACAGAATCGTTAACTGTGGTTGATAACTATACCCTGGAAAATGATGGCCTGATTGAGTTACAGCACAAACCGCGTTCGACTAACTTTAATGCGAACACATTGCTGTCACTGGTATCCGGTGGTGATAAAGCCATGACCAGTATTATCCGTACGGATATGGACAGGGTTACACAGGTCGTTGGTGAAAATTCTCTCACCACACCACATGACTTTGGGGGCTCTTTGTCCACCGGGCACCCGTTGTGGGTGAGTGATCATCATTTCTTTATGCTGGATCGTGGCGCGCGTGAAATCCAGCTGTGGAATAGAGAGGGTGAAATGTTATCGTCTATAGATACGCCAACCTCAGTTCATCATATTTTTCAACCTCCAGCAGCAGCTCTGGAATTTGATGAAAAAAATATTTTTTATGCGGTAGTTGAAGGTAATCAGGAAGAGCATATTTCTCCAGGAATAATACGTTTTAGTATAGAAAAAAATGCGTTACATCAAACAGCACAGGTTAGCCTGCATGATTATGATCCGCTAAATCTGGATATCACTCAGATGGGGTCCCATCACGCCGATTTTCATCCTGATGGAATTTATATTTATATGGGTTCAGCAGAAGGCCATGTGTTTGTCATTAATAAAAACAGTATGCAGGTTGAGGCCATGATAAATGCTGGTGCCGGTGCGGGGCATACTACCTTTTTGCCAATGCGTGAGCAGGCTATTATCACAAACCACAATGCAACCTTTATGACTGTGATCGACACAGAAAATCATCAATGGCTTAGAAATGTGGAAGTCGCCAGCTCTGCTTCGCCGGATTATAAATCACAGTCACACACGTCAGGCGTAAGCCTCGATATGAAATATTTTTATAGCGCGGCAAGTCATGATGGTGTGTTTTTTAGAATTGACCTGGATAACTGGGATGTAAGCAATACCTATATCGGTGGAAATATTCTGATGGGAAGTTTCATCTGGAATGGCGAAGGCATAAACATGTGATTGGTCATACAAACGATTAATAAACTTTTTAATAGCGAGGAAAAATTATGAAAAATAGTAAAATTTTAACAACTTATGGTGCAGCGTTTTTAATGGCGGTATCAATGGGGTCAGTTTACGCAGAAGAAGGGGATATGGCACGTCTCCAGTCTCATACACAAACAGGCACCGGCATCACTTCACAGTCAAAGTATGGCGAACAGAAGCAGTATAGAAATACCTATAGGAAAAAATATCAGACTCAACAGCCTAATGTGAGTCCTGGGTCCAAAAATCGTGGTGCCATGAGCAGGCAGAGCAGTGCTGGTCGTTCGATGGGTGGAGGTCGTCGTTAACTGAGATATAAAATAACGCTGAAATAATTTTCAGCGTTATTTTTTTATATTGCAGTTTCAGGTAGTGACCCATAACCCCATAAAATTTATTCTTGCTGGCGTTGGGCCGGGCTTTTATGTGTAACAATAAATGCCTGTCCTGCCATTCATAGAATATGCTTTATCAAATGTTAATGCCAAAAACCGCCGCAAAAATATAGCGCACGGAATACTGCACAAACATCAGTGCAATCATTGCAAAAATAGGAGAAATATCCATGCCGCTAATCGGTGGCATGAGGTTTCTAAAGTGCTTTAACACTGGATGAGTCAGGCTGTTAAGTAAGTTGACCGCCGGGTTATGCGGGTCTGAATTTACCCAGCTTAAAATAGCCTGAATAATGATTGAATAAAGAAAAATACTAATAATGAGAATTAGGGTCTGTCCTAATGCAATGATCGCAATCGCTAGTACATCGGTGGTTTGAAACACCAACATAGACTTAATGGCCAGCACCAGATACGCCAGTACTAAAGTGGCGATATCGATGCCGCCAAAACCGGGTATGATTTTACGTAGTGGTAGCACCGGTGGGTTAGTTATTTTTACGATGAATTGCGATATTGGGTTATAAAAATCCGCGCGCACCCATTGCAGTAACAGGCGAATGAGTAAAGCGGTGGCATAAAGTTGAAACAGAATATCAATTAAAAATATAAAGGGATTCATGGTTAGTCGTTTCCTAATTCATCAGCCAGCTCAATGGCTCGATCATGTGCCGCAGTGAGCGCCTGATTAATTATATGGCTGAAATGATTATTTTCAAATGAGGCAATGGCAGCGGCGGTGGTGCCTCCTTTTGAGGTGACTTTTTCACGCAGGGTAGCCGGATCATCTTTGCTCTCCAATGCCATACGTGCTGCACCCAGTGCGGTTTGTTTGGCGAGCATGCCGGCGGTTTGCTCATCCAGTCCAAGCTGTTTGCCCGCAGCCTGCATGGCTTCTAAAAATAAAAAGAAATAAGCCGGGCCAGAGCCGGAAACCGCGGTTACCGCATCCAGCTGGGCTTCGTTATCAACCCACAGGGTTATACCCGCGGCGCTTAATATCTGGTCCGCAAGGTTTTTCTGTTCTGTGCGGATTGCCGCGTTGGCAAATAAGCCAGTGGCACCCGCCTGAATTAGCGCCGGGGTGTTAGGCATGCAACGCACCAGTGCCTGGTCGCCACCGAGCCAGCGATCAATATCGGTAGAGCGAATCCCCGCAGCGATGGAAATAATGAGTGGGTGATTGTTTTGTGCAATGGGTTGAATAGCCTTGCAAACGCTTTTAAGTATCTGCGGCTTTACCGCCAGTACCAGTACATCTGCTTTTTCAACGGCCTTGATGTTGTCTGCTTCGGTAATAATTGAAAACTGTTGCTTAAGCTGGTCGAGTTTTTGCGTATCCGGATCAGTTACGGTGATCTGGTTTGCGGGGTACTGGTTATTGATTAAGCCGCTAATTAAGCTGCCGGCCATATTGCCGCCACCGATAAAGCAAATGTGTTGAGTCATATTATTTCTATTGGTATGTGGTTGGTTATCATCGTTTCCGTCTTTAAATTTCAGATGGGGAGAAGTCGGTGTATTGTATATTAATTTGCCGTTGTGGTTCGAGCACCAAAAATGGCGGTGCCAATTCTTAATATTGTACTCCCCTCAGCAATGGCTGCCTGCATATCGCCGCTCATGCCCATAGATAAAGTGTCCAGTTGAGGGTATTTAATTTGCAGTGATTCAAGTAATGCTCGCATTTGTGCAAATATGTTGCGCTGTGCTTGCAGGCTATCTGCTTGCGCCGGAATGGCCATCAGCCCTCGTAAATTTATATTCGGCATGCATATAATTTCATCAGCCGCCGCTGCAACCTCGCTTGCTTTAAAACCGGACTTTGATGCTTCACTGCTTATATTTATCTGTAGGCAAATATTCAAAGGCGGTAAAGTCGGCGGACGTTGCTGACTAAGGCGATGTGCAATTTTTAATCGATCAACACTGTGCACCCAGGCAAAATTCTCTGCAAGATCACGGGTTTTATTAGATTGAATAGCCCCGATAAAATGCCATTCGATTTTTAAATCTGCCAAAAGGTTAATTTTTTGCAAGGCTTCCTGCAGATAATTTTCGCCAAAACAGCTTTGCCCGGCGTTATAGGCACTGCGTATTTCTTCAGCGGATTTGGTTTTACTCACTGCAAGTAATTGCACATCCCCAGGCTTACGTTGATATTTTTCACAGTATTCAGAAATATTATGCTGGATTTGCGTTAGATTATTTGCAATATTGCTCATGTAAAATGCCGGTTAAGAAGACAGCTTTGATTGAAGCCTGTTAATTTATTGACTATAAATAGAATACAATTGCGGTTTGTCCTGTTAAGTTTACCCATGTAACTGCAGCTGAACAAGCGAGTATAAACAACAAAACTCAAATATTAGAACCCAGATGGCGGCTAATATTGTGAGATGAGAGTTTCGCAGCTTAGTCTCTGCGTGATTTTTAAGAGGAGATTGAATGGATATTGCACAATTACTGGCGTTTGGTGTGAAGAACGGCGCCTCGGATTTACATCTGTCAGCGGCCCTGCCACCAATGATTCGGGTAGACGGGGATGTGCGACGTATTAATATCGATGCCATGCCCCATGAAGAAATTCATGCCATGGTGTACGACATCATGAATGATAAACAGCGCAAAACCTTTGAAGAGTACTGGGAAGTGGATTTCTCATTTGAAATACCCGGTCTGGCACGTTTTCGTGTTAATGCGTTTAACCACAATCGGGGTGCCGGAGCGGTGTTTCGAACCATCCCATCAAAAATTCTGACACTAGAAGAGCTGGGCGCACCGAAAATATTTGAAGACATTGCAGCGACTCCGCGGGGAATTGTACTGGTGACCGGGCCCACCGGTTCGGGTAAATCCACCACGCTTGCGGGGATGGTAAATCACGTTAATGAAAATGATTATGGTCATATTCTGACCATCGAAGACCCGATAGAATTTGTGCATGAAAGTAAAAAGTGCCTGATGAACCAACGTGAAGTTCACCGTGATACTATGGGTTTTACTGAAGCGCTGCGATCTGCATTACGTGAAGATCCGGATGTTATTCTGGTTGGGGAAATGCGTGACCTTGAAACCATTCGCCTGGCATTGTCGGCGGCTGAAACCGGGCATCTGGTTTTCGGAACGCTGCACACCAGTTCAGCAGCTAAAACGGTTGACCGTATTGTGGATGTGTTTCCGGCCGCTGAAAAAGATATGGTACGGGCGATGTTATCAGAATCATTGCGCGCGGTAATTGCACAAACCCTGTTAAAGAAAATTGGTGGCGGGCGGGTAGCGGCACATGAAATAATGATCGGTACACCGGCAATTCGAAACCTGATTCGTGAAAACAAAATTGCACAAATGTATTCCGCTATTCAAACAGGTCAGGGAATTGGAATGCAGACTCTGGATCAGAATTTGAAAGAACTGGTTGAACGCGGTGTTATCACAAAAGAAGATGCGAGAACGAAAGCGGTTAATAAAGACGCAATGTAACTTTAAAAGCGCATTTAATTCAACGTGCTTAACTATAAATAATGAAACAAACTGGAGTTTGGAATGGATAGAGATAAGGCCATCCGATACATGCACGATTTATTGCGCATGTTGGTACAAAAAGATGGTTCCGATTTGTTTATTACCGTCGGTGCTGCACCCTCAATGAAAGTTGATGGAAAAATGACACCACTCTCAAGTCAGGCACTGTCACCGGCTCACACCCAAACCTTGGTGCGTTCGATTATGAATGATAAACAGCTGGGGGCTTTTGAGGCTGAACAGGAAGTTAACTTTGCGATTAGCTTGCCAGGGGTTTCGCGTTTTCGTGTTAATGCATTTACCCAGCGTGGCTCAATGGGTATGGTGTTGCGGGTTATTAAAGCAGACATTCCCAGCTTTGAAGAATTAAGTTTGCCGACGGTGTTGCAGGATATTGCCATGACCAAACGTGGGCTGGTTATTTTTGTGGGCGCTACCGGCTCGGGTAAATCCAGTTCATTAGCGGCAATGATTGGTTATCGAAATGAAAATTCATTCGGACATATTATTACGATTGAGGACCCGATTGAATTTGTGCATCAACATAAAAACTGTATTGTGACACAACGCGAAGTGGGTGTAGATACGGAAAACTATGATGTCGCCTTAAAAAATACCTTACGTCAGGCACCCGATGTTATTTTAATTGGTGAGGTTCGCGACCGGGAAACCATGGAATATGCGATTGCTTTTGCAGAAACGGGTCACCTGTGTTTAACAACATTGCATGCCAATAGCACTAACCAGGCGCTTGATCGTATTATTAACTTTTTCCCGGAAGAGCGTCGGCCCCAGTTACTGATGGATTTATCGCTTAATCTTAAATCATTAATTTCCCAGCGACTCATTCCGTTAAAAGGCGGTGAAGGTCGTGTGCCCGCGGTGGAAATCATGCTCAATACGCCGTTAATGTCGGATCTGATATTTAAGGGTAATGTGCATGAAATGAAAGAGCTCATGGCCAAGTCAAACGAATACGGCATGATCACATTCGATCAGGCTTTATTTGAGCTATATGAGGCGGGATATATTACCTATGAAGATGGACTGCGTAATGCGGACTCTATTAATGACCTGCGACTGCGCATAAAACTAAAAGGTAAAGATGCTAAAAATACCGACCTGATGCAGGAAGTGTCTGGGCTTAAAATGGAAGAAAGTGAAGAAGACAATAAACACATGTTACGTTAGTTAAAACTAACGTAACAATCATTTATAAAAAGTTGAAATAAATTGAATTTGCAGCCCTATTTAAAACTAATGGCCGAACGTGGTGGTTCAGATATTTTCTTTACCACTGGTGCACCGGTGAGTATGAACATTGAAGGGAAGATGCACCCTATTGGTAAAACATCACTCGAGCCGGGCATGACTAAAGAAATTGCCTACAGCGTAATGGATGAAAACCAGAAAATGGGTTTTGAGGCAACCATGGAAATGAACCTGGGTATGTCAATAAAAGATATCGGGCGATTTCGTATAAATATTTACACGCAGCGCGGTGAAGTGTCGATGGTTATTCGATACATAAAATCAGATGTGCCATCGCTGGATAAATTAAATTTGCCGGGAAAATTAAAAGATCTTGTGTGCATGCGCAAAGGGCTGGTATTAGTGGTGGGGGCAACCGGCTCCGGTAAATCAACTACTCTGGCTTCAATGATTAATTACAGAAGTTTAAATATGCCGGGGCATATTTTAACCATTGAAGATCCCATTGAATATATGTTCGATCATCAAAAATCTATAGTGGGACAACGTGAGGTTGGTCTGGATACGCTGTCTTATGAAAACGCATTAAGAGAGGCTATGCGAGAGGCCCCCGATGTTATTATGATTGGTGAGGTGCGTGACCGTGAAACCATGGAAGCGGCAATACAGTATGCAGATACTGGACACGTATGTTTAACAACTCTGCACTCGGTCAATGCAAACCAGACCCTGGATCGTATTCTTAGTTTTTTCCCGCCGGATTCACGCAATCAGATTTTAATGGATTTATCACTTAACTTGCAGGCCATTATTTCACAAAGGCTGGTCATCGGCCTGGAAGGTAAGCGTATTGCGGCAATTGAGATTTTAATTAACTCGCCGTATATTTCAGAATTAATTCGCCGTGGTGAATTTCATGAAATAAAAGAGATTATGGAAAAAGGTGAAGCAGATGGAATGCAGACGTTTGACCAGTCTTTATATCAGTTGTTTACCGATGGGAAAATAGATATTAAAACTGCATTATCCTATGCCGATTCGCGTAGTAATCTGGAATGGAAAATTAACTTTGGCGGTGGCGTAAAAGAAATGAATAATGACAGAGCCAATGAAACTTTACAGTTTTCAGCCAATCCGGATGATTTGCCGGAAGTTAAATAATTATAGAATGCTTGTTTTTTTAAATGCTCCGCCCTGAAATATGACAGGGCAGAGATTTAAAGACAATCACTACTTAGGTAATGAACCCAGCATGCTCTTTACCGCATAAGCAAGGCGTTGTTTTGCTGTGTCACCAGTATGTCCCTTAATGTCGGCCCTTGCGCTGCTTGCCCAGATAACCACACCGGTTTGTGCATCAACCATTAGAATAATTAACGCGCCCTTAGGTGCTGCTTCCAGTGTTTTAAAAGATTTATCCGGGTTTTCTTTATATTCGATATTGGCCATATTAATGCCCAGTGCATATCCAATAATTACATCAGGGTTTTGCGAAGTTTCAGACATGCCTCTTGAGCGAAGCTGGTTATCAATTAGCAATTTAATTTCTGCATTTGCATCAAAACCCGGGGCAACCCATTGATTGTCAGGGTCATTCATAATCGATGCGGAACCCATCCACATGTATGATTTATAGCCTTTAAAATTGGCTTTTGGATCAATGTCAGTTTCAAATTTAATATCACTGTTAGATGTCGAGTTCATTGTTGAACAGGCGTTAAGTGCAAACAGTAAAGTCAGCGTCAAAGCGGTAATAATTTTTTTCATAATATTCCTTATTTAAGAGTTGAGTAAATTTTAAAAGCGAATGCGTAAACCAGCATTAGCATCAAACTGCTTCATAAAACCGCTACCAACAACGACACACTCGTTGTTGATGCAAAACGATTCACTACTGCCCAGCGCTGAAAAATAGCCCCGTAGCCCCAGCCTCAGGCCAATGTTTTTGGTGAATTTGAATACTATGCCGCCCCCTAAACTCATCGCGAAACGGGATCTCGAAGAAAGGCCGGAGACGTCGGGGTCAAGGTGAATAGCTCCCAGGGTTGCACCAAAAAATTTATCAATTTTTTTATCGGACCAAATCTGGCTGCCACCAACCTGGAAGTACTCGACATCAACATTCAGTGAGTTAGGATTGTTAATTGTAGTGGAGTTACTTAAGGCTGTGTCCTGATATGAGTACAAAAATTCCATTACGTGTTCAGGGCCATAATCTAAGCCAATGATAATACCGTAACTGCTGGTCTCATCAAATGATGCTTTATTGCCGGTTTCTGCATTTTCCAGGTCACCACCAGAGCGGTAGCCACTAAATATGCTTATTTCAGACCCCTTTGCCGTGCTGAGGGCGGGTGCAAGCAGTGCACTAAGCAGGGTAATAATTATCAATGGGTGTCTTTTATTCATATTGTTATTTTGTTACGTGATTTGTCGTGAACACTATCAAAAAAAGACTATACAGTAAAATATAATCCAGGATCATATCAATGTTTTTATGGCGCTCTGTTAAGAAAGGTTTATTTTGATTTTAATGGCGCGGTTAATTTAAAATCGAGTAATGTGCCTGCGGGAACAACAACCTGGTTGCCACCCTTTAATATAGCGACACCTAAACCAATTTTTGCACCATCTCTTGCGCCACTTGAGCCATCGGCTAAAGCACCAATAGCAGCGCCTTTTGCAACTTTACCGGTTGTGCCTCGGGCGGTTGATTCGGTTAATGCATTGATTGCGCTGGTCGTTATGGGGGTGATGTTGCCATTAATGTTTATGTCAGTAAGGGTTATCATTATTTTTGCATTGCCAGCAAGGCGCCGTGCTCTTACTGCTTCAGCGATAACGCCATAAACTTTGCTGCCCGCAGGTGCAACGGTAACACCCTCTTTGATTAAGGCGCCCTCTAACACGGCTGAAAATTTATGTCCTGTTGATTGTCGGCCACTATCCAGTGCATCTGATAAGCGAATAGTGAGTGTAGTGCCTGCATCAATTACGCTGGGTCCCGATGCCGTTTTTTTTGCGCTAGTGTTATCTGCCCTGGTACTGGTGGTTTTTGCGGAAGTAACGCCTGGTGTAGATCCCATGGCAATATTTTTTACATCTTTTGCCTGAAATGTCATGCTGATGCCATCAACGTCAAACTTAATGGTGTCTCCATCGCGGCCGGTGAAAGTGCCTTCGATGATTTTGCCATTGCTTAGCTCAATGGTGTCCGCAAAAGAAACCGTTGCAATTAAAATTGGCATGACTAAAGTTGAAAGCAAAAGCGTTTTATTCATTTGAATGCCCTGTAAATTTAATTTTTAAGTTTAATATTTAAATATAGCATAAATCTGTATTCCATTATGTGACCAGCTCAGCGTAGAGTTGGATAACAGTCCAGTAGATTCAACATCCAGATCAAAATAATTAAGAGAAAGTCCTGCTCCCCAGTTTTTGCTGAAGTAATATTCTGTACCGAATTCTGCACTGCCAATGCGACCATCAATATCATTGAACTGTACGCTTAAATATCTTAAAGCTGCATGGGCCCGCCAATCGGATGCAAACTGATAAATGGCTGAAACACCGATTAATGGCATTGGCGCCTGAATATTTTGCTCAGAAAAATAATTTGATTTAAAAGAGGGCTGGTCTTCATTTTCAGTTTGAATTTCACCTGCGGCATGTATAGCAGTGTCGTTTGATAGCCAGTAAATGCCCGCAGAAAGGCCCATTTCTAATTGTTGTGATTTATGAAAGCTATAAACATAACTAAAATCTAAAATGTCGGTTTTTGTTTCAGCGGAAAATGAGGCGCCAGCTTTTACCGTTGCATCATTGATGGTTATATCTTTTGTGCTTGTTAAGCGTGCAGATCTAACTAACGGTGTGTAGGTCATTCGGATTCGATGTAAGTCTCCCACCCGGTACCAGCCACTGATCCAAAGTGAGCTAATTCGGCTGTCATATCCCAGATCATCTTCAAAATCTACAGAGGTTCCGGTGGCCTTATTATTTGAATCTATCGAAAACTGGCTGTTGTATCGCTCAAGATTGGTGCCAATGGAAAGGTGATAAATTTCGTCAATATCTGCGAGAGCGGGAGCAGAAAAAAATACACCAATTATGAATATAAACAGGCGTTTTGAAATTGTGTTAAGACTAAAACGCATAAGCCAGACCAAGGCTAAAGCCGGTGTAGTTCATATTAAAGACATTTTCAGCGCTGGTTTTTCCATCGAACAGGTCGAGTTGCCTGAGTGTTTTAAGCTCTAGCTGAAATGATACTTTTTTAGTAAAGGAGTGCGCCCAGCCAAGTGAAATAAAATAGCCATTGCCATCGGTAGAGTCAGTGTTGCTGCCTGAGGGTAAGCCAGGTGCAAAATATTCTTCTACTTTTAGTGATGTTTTATATAAAAGAAAACCTGCACGGCCATAAATTTTGTTGCGCTTTGAAAAAAGATATTCAGGTCGAAGTCCAAGGGTGAAGCCGTGTGTTTCGATGCTTGCCTTATATGTGCCTACGATATCGGTGCGTGTGTTGTCAGCAATTTCTTCACTCGCAAAAAGCCCGCTAGTGACAGCCAGCCAGGGAAGAGCATAGTAATTGTAATTGACACTGAGAATTTTTCCCGTGTGAAAATCATCTGAGCCACCGGCATCGGGAGCCGTGTAAAAAACATTGGCATCAATCAGCATGTTGTCTGCCTGAGTAATACTTGAAAAGGCAACACAGAAAAGTGCGAGAATTAATTTAAAAGGTCGGTACATTTAATAATCGTTTTTAGTTAATTTGGGTTGTAAAATAAAGTGACATCGGCGCTACGGCTACCAAAAATTCTGCCGTTAGTTTCTACGGAATCGAAAGCGCCGTCCCTGTGACGAAACAGAAACAGGCGTATTTCGCAGCGACTGTCAATCGGGTTAACTAAAGAGACACTATTGAAGAAATCCTCTGCGATGTCTTTTTCTATTAATTTGTTGAGTAGTTCCTGTAAAGCTGCACGTGACTCTCCCAGTAAAAATTCAAAAGGAGGGGGGGTTGGGTCATTGAGATCATAAATAAACTGTTGAAGGCCGATAATTTCGGAGCCATCATCTGTGCCATCAGTCAATGCAGCCTCAGTACCGTAAGTGTAGGTGTTGTCTTGGTTGGTGCAGCTAACCGCCGAGCGAACTTTCATAATATCTCCCGCTGTTTCGGGCGTCCAGCTAAGCGTAAAGCCGTCATTAATACTCATGAAATTGCTGACGTCTGTTTGCAGGTTCAGGGGGAGTGGCGGCAATAGTATTGAAGCAGACGCACCTACAAACTCCCCCGGGCCCGGGTCGATATTCAGCAAATCAACAGGATACCAGCGTCCCTGCCGGGCCTCTAGTGGCTCATGCACCATGAGAAAATCAACCTGATCAAAATTAGCCGAATTCGGCAAACTGGCGGCATAGCTGCCATTATATACGCCGCTTTTTAGTAGCAATACGCTGTCTTCGCTGGTGCTGGCCTGCACAACATCGCCGCCAACTAAAGAGACGGGGGTGGCATCGTCGAAAATGGCGATGGCGACTTCTGCACTGGAAATGCCCGTGTGCTGGTTAGCTCCTAAAACAGCAAAGCGACCCTCTGGGGGGATATCGGGTAAATTGTTATCAATTTCAATATCACAGGCACTTAATGAAAACGTGCTGAATAAAATGAAAAAAATAACGTGGTGTGATAGAAAATTACGCTGAAACATAATTTGAAATTATTCTAAGATTCAATAGCTTATTTTTACCTGCTAGTGAAGCAATACCTCTGTGAACGGGACTTCAATCGTAATATACCAGATTATTGAGCTGGAAACCTGAGCATTGACTGAAGGGGTTGTTAAATGAACTAATACTTCAGGAAAAGTACCAGTAGGTCACAATAATGGCCGCAACAAAACCTGCAAAATCAGCCATCAGTCCTGCCTGAACAGCATATGCCGTGTTTTTGATTTTGACCGCGCCAAAATAGACCGCTAATACATAAAGCGTTGTTTCCGTTGAACCAAAAATAACCGCGGCTATTTTAACAATGATTGAGTCTTCACCATGGGTGTTGATGAGCTCAGCAAGTACACCAACCGATCCACTACCGGTGAGGGGGCGAATAATGCCCATGGGGATAATCTCTGCAGGAAAACCCAGAAAGTTAGCTAAGGGTGTGAGCAGGGTTAATATTAATTCGAGTGCACCGCTGGCACGAAATATGGCGATGGCAAATAACATGGCCACCAGATAGGGAATTATATTGACCGCGATGGTGAAGCCGTCTTTTGCGCCATCGACAAACTCTTCAAAAACTGCAATGCCTTTTATAAGGCCGTAGCCGATGATGAATAATATCAGCAGGGGGATAATGAGGGTGCTAAGTTGTTGCATGACTATGTCTGGCGCCGTAGAGTATTTTTATTCCGTCGGGCATAAAATTTAGCCACGCTGACGGCTACAATAGTGGAACAGCTGGTTGCGAGAATAATGGGCACCATTAATTCCGAAATTTGTGTGCCCATCAATGCAATTAAAGTGACCGGTGGCAACAATTGTACGCTGGAGGTATTGAGCGCCAGAAACATGCACATTTCTTCGCTGGCCCGGTTTTTATCGGTGTTTAAGGACTGCAGTTGCTGCATGGCTTTTATGCCCAGCGGGGTGGCGGCATTGCCCAGCCCGAGAATATTGGCGGCCATATTCATGCTGATGCTACCAAAGGCGGGGTGGTCTTTTGGGATGTTGGGAAATAGCCAATGTAATAATGGTTGCACTAACTTTACCAGGGGTTTAATCAGTCCGCTTTTTTCAGCCAGCTGCATCAGGCCAAGCCAGAGTGCCATAATACCGATCAGGCCCATGGCAAGTTTTACCGCAAATTTTGCCATGTCGAAAGTGGCCTGGGTGACTGCACGAAGTTTGCACCAGTGTAGCTCCGGTAGCAAAATACCCAGGTGAGTGTGGTCGATGGAAACGACTGTAGCTCTGAGCTGGTTTTTATTGCCATTGAGTGTGGCCAGTTCCCGTAAAAAAGCCGGACTTTGTTCGTCTAATTGAATAAAAATGTGTTTGTCGTCTTTAATGGTTGCATTCAATTGGGTTTGGTTTAATGTCAGTATGATGTAGAGGGTTGTTGGAGTATCGGCAACAGATAAATCGGGAATGTGCTTATAATGACGGGGAATATTGTTTTTATGGGTGTTGAAAATTTCATCACTGATATCCTGCCCCAGCGCGAACAGAATGCCGATAAGAATTAAACCGCCCCAGATTTTATTTAACATAAAAAGAATTTAACATAGCAAAGCTAAGAAGGTAATTAAAAAAAATGTACAAATGGTTAAGGATATTAACAGGCATATTATCAGGGATGTTACTGGCGAATTCGGTATGGGCTGACCGGGAACGTGATTGGTCAAAAGTGATCAATAAGGCAACCGATTCAATTGTAACTATTCGAGTGGACGCGGTCAGGTCGTTTGATACTGCACGCAATACCTCATCCCAGGCAACAGGTTTTGTAGTTGATGCTAAGCGCGGCATCATTTTAACTAATCGACACGTGGTGCAATCCGGTCCGGTTACCGCGGTCGCCTTATTTTCAAATCGTGAAGAAATAGAATTAAAACCGATTTACCGAGATCCTGTACATGATTTTGGTTTCTTTAAATACGATCCCGCAGAACTTAAATTTATTAAACCCAAAGGTTTACCTTTAAAACCCAGAGAAGCCATTGTCGGCAGGGAAATAAGAGTGGTAGGAAATGATGCGGGTGAGCAGCTTTCAATACTCGCCGGTACCCTGGCCAGGATTGATCGCCAGGCCCCCTACTATGGACGCGGTCGATACAATGATTTTAATACATTTTATTATCAATCTGCATCGGGGGTATCCGGTGGATCTTCTGGTTCACCAGTACTGGATATTCACGGTAATGTTATAGCACTCAATGCCGGCGGCTCAGTTAAGGCGTCTTCAAGTTTTTTTCTACCATTGCAACGTATGAAACGGGCGCTGAAACTCATTCAAAAAAACCAGCCAGTGAGTCGCGGTACATTACAAACCACGTTCGATTATAAGCCCTATGATGAAGTGCGTCGTTTAGGCTTGCGCCCCAAGCTTGAAGCCAGGTTAAGAAAAGTTAATCACGGTGTGGGCCTGCTGGTTGTCAGGCGAAGTTTGCCTGGCACACAGGCGCATGAATTACTTAAGCCAGGAGATATTTTAATTAAGGGCAGCAAACTGAATGAAAAATTAAAATGGTTAAGACGGTTTGACGAACTGGAAAAATTAATTGATGAAAGTGTTAATAAAAAAATAAAATTACTGGTTGAGCGTTCCGGTCATGGTGTTGAGATAAATATAAAAGTTGATGATTTGCATGCGCTAACTCCGGATAAGTACTTAACCTTTGGTCAGTCGATAGTACATAATTTATCGTACCAGCAGGCACGTCATTTAAATCGCCCGGTTGATGGTGTGTATGTGGCGCAGGCCGGATATATTTTAACGACGGCGGGCGTGCCAAGAGGCGCGGTTATTCTGGCAATCGATAATAAGCCAGTGAAAAATATCGATGATGTGGAGGCGATATTACATGGGTTGGCGGATCGTCAACAGGCGGCAGTGCAATATATTACCTTTAGTGAAACTCAACGAACGCAGCTGTCAATAATACGTATGGACAGGCGCTGGTTTGAATTGAAAAAATGTTATCGCGATGATGAACTGGGTATCTGGCCCTGTGACAAGCTAGCGGAAAATAATGCCAGAGAAAAAATAGATAAAGCTGAAGTTAAATTTATAAAATATAAAGATAAACGGGCTAACCGTTTATCATCGTCCATTGTTTCGGTGCAGTTTGATATTCCATATCACGTAAACGGAATTGAAGAGTCCAACTATACCGGTGCAGGCATTATTATAAATAAACAGGATGGGCTGGTGCTGGTGGATAGAAATACCGTGCCCATGAGTTTAGGTGATGTCAGGGTGATATTTGCAGGTGCATTAGATGTGCCGGGTGAAGTGGTTTTTATTCACCCACTACACAATATTGCGATCGTAAAATATGACCCTTCATTGCTAGGTGATACTGAAGTTAATGAAATTGAATTTAGAAAAAAAGAACTGGCAGCGGGTGATAAAGTCTGGCTGATTGCTTTAAAAAATGGTCAGGAACTTCTAATCGAAGAAACAAAAATTTCAGCTGTTGAGTCACTGGATTTTTCTATTCCAAAAATTCCAACCTTTAGAGAATCTAATCTTGATGTAGTAAGTTTGCATAATGCATCCGCTAGCAGAGGCGGCGTGTTAAGTGACGAAGAAGGTCGAGTGTTGGCGGTCTGGTTAAGTTTTGCCTATGGTAGCGGCGAGAGTTTAAAACAGTTTGAGTGGGGCGTGCCCGCCACCCTTGTTATGGATTTAATAGAGCAATGGAATTGCTGTAAGAAATTCAGCATACGCTCACTGGAAGTTGAGCTGGCGGCACTGTCATTAGCGCAAACCAGAAAGCTGGGCTTGTCGGATCACTGGATAAATTTGTTTCAAACTGCGGATGCTAAGCGACAGGTGCTTGCTGTGTCCAGAAGAGTGGCTGGTTCGGATGCACAAAAGTTATTGCAGGAAGGCGATTTAATTCTCGCCATTGATGGTGAAATTGTACGTAATTTTTATGACGTAGAAAAAGCCACTCAAAAAGAAGAGGTGAAATTAACCATTAACCGTTTGGGAAAAGAGCTAGAAATTAATGTTAAAACAAAATTGATGGATGGCAGTGGTATAAAAAATGTTGTGCAGTGGGCCGGGGCATTAATACAGTCGCCGCATCGGGAACTTTCATTGCAGCGCGGTATAAAACCTGAAGGCGTTTACGTAAGTTATGTGTTTCATGGTAGCCCGGCGAACAGAAGTAATTTAAGCGCGTTGTTACGTATTGTAGAATTCAACGGTGAGGCAGTTGAAAGTCTTGATCAGTTTAGGGCGTTAACCAGAAAATATAAAAACGATAAATTTATACAGCTTAAAGTGTTAGATCTTATTGATCGTGAATCTGTAGTTAGTTTGAGGCAGAATTCATATTACTGGCCGGGCAGGGAAATTGTGCGTAAAAATGGTGAATGGAATAGTTATATGCTGTAAGTAAAAAACTGAATATTTAAATCAGTCAATTAGGGGGATGCAAATGGATACTTCTAAAAATGACGGAGGCATTCTGACAGCACTTGTTGTGCGGCTTGAAAAGCAACGATTACCTCGTATGCTGGAGTTGCAGCAATGTGTGGATGAGGGGAATACCTTAAATGAATTTGATCTTGAATATTTAAAAAATTCAATCGAAGAGACATCAAAAATTAAACCGTTGTTAGACCGGCACCCTGAATATCAGTCGTTGGAAATGAAATTAATCGGCTTGTATAAAGATGTTTCCAGGAAAGCATTGCAACTGGAAAAAAAAGAGTGCAGTGAGATAGGTGATATTCTAAATAAATAATGTAAAATCTCCCGATAATTAAAAATTAAAAATTAAAGAGCTGTGTATGTTTGTCGTTAAATTGTATGCCAAAATAAGCCCCTTTAAGCGAGTTGTTATTGCGCTCATATTGGGAATTGCGGTAGGAATTATTGTCGGTGAGCCCGCAGGCAATCTGGAAATTCTGGGTAATGCCTATATTCGACTGCTACAGATGACGGTTATACCCTATGTTCTGGTTTCTATTGTTGGCGGCCTGGGCAAGCTGGATAGTGATATGGCATCGAACATTGGTGTCAGGGCCGTTAAAGTCATATTGTTGATCTGGGCCGCAGTTATGTTAACGCTATTATTGTTGCCCTTTGCATATCCCAACTGGGAAACAGCTGGCTTCTTTAGTACCAGTTTAGTCACGGAGTCTGTTAAATTTAATTTTCTTGATTTATATATTCCCGCTAATATTTTCTCATCACTCGCACAAACCATTATGCCTGCGGTTGTGCTCTTTTCTCTACTTATGGGCATTGCACTCATAAAAGTAAAAAACAAGGAAACCTTATTAACTTTAACGCGCAATATTAGTGACGGGTTAATGGGGATGGCATCCTTTGTTGCGAAGCTGGCGCCATTGGGAATATTTGCAATTTCATCTGCGGCAGCGGGAACTTTGCAGATTGAAGAGCTGGGTCGCTTGCAGGTTTTTTTGTGGGTTTATTTAATAGCAGCCGCCTTACTCGGCCTGGTTTTATTGCCACTAATAATTCACTGGGCCACACCATTTTCATATCGGGAAGTGCTTTCAACGGCAGGCGAAGCGGTGATTACTGCGCTGGCAACCGGCACGGTGTTAGTGGTGCTGCCGATGATTGCTGAACGCTGTAAAGATTTACTAAAAAAGCACGCAATGGACTGCGAGGAAACCCAGTCGACAGTTGATGTAATTGTGCCAACGGCATACAGCTTTCCAAGTACCGGGACATTGCTCGGCCTTGGTTTTATTATATTTTCCGCCTGGTATGTTGGCTCTCCTTTAGGGGTGGATCAGTATCCTTCGTATGTTGTGATGGGTGCATTAACCGCCTTTGGCAGTATGTCTGTTGCGATTCCCTTTATGCTGGATTTTTTCGGATTACCGGCTGATCAGTTTCAGCTGTATTTACTAGGCAGTGTGGTAACCGCACGATTCGCAACGGGCCTCGCAGCCTTGCATGGTTTTGTTGCGACATTGCTGGTTGCATCTGCGGTTATAAATCGATTGAAATGGCACAGAATGTTACAGGCAATAGGTGTACATCTAGGAGTAACGGTTGGTGTTATGGTTGCTGCCGGATTTGTATTAACCTATTTAATTCCGTATGAATATACCGGAGTTCGAACTTTTGAATCCATGACATTAATGGAAAAACCGGTCAAGGTGAATATCTTTAAAGAACTTACGCCATTAAGTGAAAGTGATGTAACCAGAAAGCGCCTGGATGTGATTCGTGAGCGCGGCTCAATAAGGATTGGTTATTATGCCAATACACTGCCTTATGCGTTTCGTAATGAAAACAATCAGGTTGTAGGTTATGACATGGAATTAGTAAATGGGCTGGCAAATGATCTGGGGCTCGAAATAGACATTATCAGGATTAAACCAGAGCAAAGTATTGCTGCATTATCTGATGGTAGTATTGATGTGGCGATTGGGGGAAGAGCGATCACACCAAAAAGAGCATTAGGTGTTGCCTATAGTGATACTTATGCATATCACACGGTGGGCCTGGTATTAGCGGACTCAAGAAAAGATGAGTTTGCAACGCTTGAAAAAATTAACAGCAAAGAGAATGTCACTCTTGGGGTTCCTCCAGGTGCTTATTATAAGAAAATTGCCCAACAATATTTTCCAAATGTAAAACTGGTGGACATAGAGAGCCCGAGAACTTTTCTTAAAGGCAGGAAAGAAAATGTAGATGCCTTTATTTATTCTACTGAAACCGGCTCAGCATGGACAATGTTGTATCCAGATTATACAGCCATGATACCAAAAGGCTTAAAGCTTAGAGCACCGGTGGGGTTTGCCTTACCAAAAGGTAAAATAGAATATGTACAGTTTATTAATACCTGGTTGAAGCTTAAAAAAGAAAATGGTTTTCAGCAACAGGTGTATAACTACTGGATACTCGGGCAGAATCCCAAAGCGGATAAGCCGCGTTGGTCAGTTATAAGAAATGTGTTTGGTTGGGGTGTTTAATTTGTACTAACATTGTAGGTGCGGGCTAAAGCTCGTGCCTATAGTGTCAGGGAAACTCTGGCTTTAACTTTGCTGTTTAGACTTAATATAAGCCGCCGTATTTTCAGCAACTGTAGCGTTATACGCTTTCTGTAAAGAAGGTAAAATAAGCTCATCAGGTTCACCGGTTAACTCATCCATGAAAACCTTTTTCGACTCTGTCGCCAGAACCAGTACATCATCATATAAACCATGGCAGTGTGCCGCAAGCTGACCCTTGCCATAAAATATATCATTTTCAGCGGCGCTGATTTCACATCCGTCTACCGGCATTGATTTAAGCCCTTTAAGCCAGCGGTCAATGACTGGTCGCCATTTGTTGCTTTTAACAGAGCTGGTGCCCAGATTAAAAACCGGCAGATCTTTACGCTCGTGACGTTTAAAATTGTAGGAGTGATTATCGTAAACAATGCATTCGCCAAAATCTTCTAACAGGGCATCGCAAATTGCCGAAACGATGCGGTAAAATTGTGCGTGTTTGGCTTTGCTGGTAGCAATTGTTTCTTTACTCAATGGCTGTTTCCAGACATCTTTACCCCAGGCTGTTTCATAAACGCATTTATCGGTGTTTCTGTTTAAATCATACTCGTAGCGAGAGTCGTGGCTAATAAGGGTTATCGGCTGGTTTTCGATAAAGCTGCCGGTGTAAGGATCTTCTTCGTAATATCGTTCTGCTTCAGTTAGTATGCAATTTTCAATTAACTCAGGACGCATATTTGCGCCATTATGTATGGCGGCACTAAAAGCGGGTTCGTAGTGGTCAATTTTAAGTGTGAAAGCACCGCCCTCAATGGTGGCGGTGAAAACCTCACGATTTTTGATTTTATTTAAAATATCCTGCTCAGAGAAAGTTTGCATATGGATCACCGATGAGTGTCAATTAAATTTTGCATTAGTATAAGCGCTTTGTATTGAAAATTCGAGCCAGATTTGACTCACATGTTTAAACAAAGCCTGATCTGCGTTAATATACAAAAAATTTTTTAATGAAGATGAAATTGAAATTACTTTACACTTTTGTTGTACTACCCCTTGCCTTCTTTAGCTCACAACTTTTAGCAAATGATGTGCTTGAAGTTACACCTGTAGCTGCAAAAAATTCATCAATAGAAACGCCTGAGGTAACAGAAGAAGAAAAAAGCTGGAAACCTACGGCGACGGAATTTGACTGGGTGCAGTTAACCTCTGGTGAGTGGTTAAAGGGTGAAATCAAATCCATGTACAACGAGAGCCTGGAGTTTGATAGTGATAAGCTCGACCTGTTGACTATTGATATGGATGATGTTCGTTACCTGCAGAGTTTTAATCCGATTTCAATTAATATAGAAAATCTGGGTTCGGTAAGAGGTGTGCTGAATATCTCGGAAGATGAGATCAGTATTAGGAATGGAAAAAATGTTCAAAATTTTGAATTCATTGAGCTTATTTCATTTGCGCCAGGAGGAGAAAGAGAAATTGATTTGTGGTGGCTCAGGTTCACTTTAGGCTTTGATGTGAGAGAAGGTAATACGAATCAGATAGACTTTTCATCGAAACTATCCGCTAAAAGACGCACTGCCAGTTCTAATTTTGTAGTTGATTACATCGGTACTATTTCTAAAACAGATGCGGTAACCGGTGAACTCGAAGAGACGATTAATAGTCATCGTGTTAACTTTAATCTTGACAGATTTGTAACCCGTTATTTTTTCTATACGCCAATATTCGGTGAATATTTCACCGATGCTTTTCAGAATATAGATAAACGATATTCATTAGGTGTTGGTATAGGTTATACCCTGATGAGAACAGATCAAACAGAATGGAGTGTTTCCGGTGGTCCGTCTTACCTCTCAACTAAATATATATCAGTGCAGTCGGGAGAGGATCGTGTGGTTGATACAGCTTCCCTGGCTTTGTCGACAGATTACGAATCTGAAATATCAGATAAAATAGATTTTATATTTAAATATAGAATTCAATTATCGGGAGAAGAGTCTGGTGGTTATACGCATCATGTTATTGCGACTCTTGAAAACGAAATAACCAATGATTTTGATCTTGATGTGTCCTTTATCTGGGATAGAATAAGTAATCCAACGATAGATGAAGATCAAAATACGCCGGAAAAAAATGATATTCGTTTTATTCTTGGGATAACCTATACCTACTAATTTACAAATCATATGCGCAAATTAAATGTATGGGGCAGGTAAAAAATAATAAAAGCAGTAATTAAAATGCTGCCCGTAATATTTAACCAGATTCCAGCCCTCGCCATTTGTGGAATGGTAATTTGTCGGCTGCTAAACACTATGGCATTCGGTGGTGTTGCAACTGGAAGCATAAATGCAAATGAAGCAGATAAGGCGACCGCGACCATTAAGTTTAATGGGTGAATATGCAGGGCTACAGCGAATGCGCCAATCACCGGTAATAGTAAAGATGAGGTTGCGGTATTGGAGGTGATTTCAGTTAGAAAAATAACCAGAAGAACAATCATAAGCACCATTACGGCTAAATTCATGCCTTCTAAAGAGATAAGCTGATGGGCAATCCACTCAGTTAAACCGCTACTCGCAAAACCATTAGCCAGCGCAAAGCCGCCTCCAAATAAAATCATGATATCCCAGGGAATGGTTTTGGCAGTATTCCAGTCGAGTAAAAACTCACCCTTTTTAAAGTCCGCGGGAATCATAAATAAAAGCACAGCACCGGCAATGGCGATGCTTGAATCGGTCACTGATTTTAATGCGGGTATATCAATTAAGCCTCTAATTAACCAGCCAGCGGAGACCAGAATAAAAATAGATAAAACTTTTTTTTCAGGGGATGATATAGGGCCGAGTTTTTCTAATTGCTTTTGAATACTGTGTTTTCCGCCGGGCAGCTCATCGAACTCTGCATGAAATGCGATGCGTGTTAAATAAAACCAGCAGATAATTAACATACAAATTGACAATGGCGTGGCAAAAGTCATCCACTGTATAAAGCCGACGGTGTAATTAAAATTGGCTTCTATAACTCCGGCTAAAATAGCATTAGGGGGGGTGCCAATCAATGTCGCTATGCCACCGATGGAGGCGGAGTAGGCAATGCCCAGCATGAGCGCGGAAGAAAAATCAGATTTACTTTTGAGGTTTGGGTTATCTTTTCTTGCCTGCTTAATAACAGCAATGCCTATAGTTACCATCATCATTGCCGTTGCGGTATTGCTAATCCAGGCAGATAAAAAAGCCGTAGCCAACATAAAGCCCAGGATAATCTGGTTGGCTGAAACGCCGACCAATAAAATGGTGCGCAATGCAATGCGCTTATGTAGCTGCCATTTTTCTATGGTTACGGCAATTAAAAAACCGCCCATAAATAAAAAGATTAAATGATTGCCATAGGACAAAGTGACCTTGGCGGTGGGCATAATATCAAGCAAAGGAAAAAGTACAATCGGCATTAATGCGGTTGCGGGAATAGGAATGGCTTCGCTCATCCAGTAGCTAGCCATCAAAATAGCTACCGCAGCAACCTGCATACTTCCCGGCGGCATGTCCGCGGGTTGCTCAATAAACAGAATAATAAAAAACAGCAGTGGCCCCAGCAACAGGCCGGTTAATTGTCGTTGGCTATAAGTGACAGTATTAGCGGTCAATGTGCAGGCTCTTTTTGTTATATTGATTTATTCGTTAGAATAAATGCAGCGACCTTCAAGTAAAGTTTTGATTACTTTCCCTCGAAAATTCCAACCAGAAAAAGCAGTGTTTTTACCATGACTTAACATTGTGTCCGTACTAAAAGTCCATTCTTTTTCAGGATCAATTAAGCATAAATTTGCCGCCTGACCGAGTGCAAGGTGCCCAGTGTTTAAGCCTAAAATTCTGGCCGGATTACAGGTGATGCTGGCAATGGCGGTGTTAAGGTTTAAATCGCCACTTTCAACGAGCTTTAATGTTAAAGGGAGTAAAGTTTCGATGCTGGACATGCCAGGTTCGGTCGCCGGAAAGGGAGCGAGCTTGGCATCAATTTCATGAGGCTGGTGATCCGAGCAAATACTGCTGATAATGCCCTGAGCTAAACCCTGGCGTAAGGCTTCCATGTCTCTTTGTGTGCGCAGTGGCGGAATAACATGGTACTGACTATTGAAACTGCTGATATCCATTTCAGTTAAATGTAACTGGTGTGCTGCAACATCTGCACTGACTTTTAAGCCGCAGGCTTTTGCCTCGTTAATTAACTCAATACTACGTGCGCAGGAAAGTCTACCAAAGTGAACGCGAATATCCGTGTCGCGAATCAGTTCTAAAATTTGAGCAATGGGTGCGGTTTCAGCTGCATAGGGAATTGCATTTAAACCCAGGCGGCTGGCAATAGCGCCTTCATGGGCGCAGCCGCCTTCACTTAAGTGCTTATCATGGGGCTCAATAAAAACGGTAATGTTATGGGTGGATGCATATTCAAATGCACGACGCAAAATTAACGGGTTATTAATGGCGTTACGCGCATTACTGACACCCACACAACCGGCATCTTTTAAGCTGGCCATTTCACTTAAACGCTCGCCTTTTAATTTTGCGGTGAGTGCACCGAGGGTAAACACATGACTTTTTTTAGCGAGCTTGGCCTTGCGTAAAATTAATTCTACTACCGCAGGTTCATCGATAACCGGGTCCGTATCCGGAGGAATACATAATGTGGTGATGCCGGCGCTGGCGGCGGCACAGGTTTCAGTTTCAATATCTGCTTTTTGTTCGAGGCCGGGTTCGCGCAAGCGCGCACTTAAATCTACGATGCCGGGAATTAGCCAGAGCTTATCGGCTTCAATCGTTTGTTGTGCATTGAAGTTTTCTGGTGCTGTGCCAATGCCGGCAATTTTCCGACTGGAAATGTATACATCAGTTATTTCATCGAACTGATTTTTTGGGTCGATGACCCGTGCATTTTTTATCAGGATGTTTTTCATTATTTAGTCTCCTGATGGTTAGCTGCTTCATTGCTGCCCACATTACCACCAAGCGTCATTGACATTACTGCCATGCGCACCGCTATGCCGTAGGTAACCTGATCTAAAATAACGGAACGATCTCCGTCTGCGACACTAGATTCAATTTCCACGCCGCGATTAATCGGCCCGGGATGCATTACAATAGCATCGGGTTTGGCCAGTGCAAAACGCTCTTCAGTTAAACCGTAAAGTTGAAAATATTCCTGTTCACTGGGGAGTAGTGCACCCTGCATGCGTTCTTTTTGCAGGCGCAACATTATTACTACATCGGCATCTTTTATGCCGTCTGTTAAATTGTGAAAGACATTAACCCCCATGGATTCAATGTCTTTTGGGATTAAGGTTTTTGGGCCAACCACTCTCACTTCACCGGTATTTAATGTGTTTAACGCATGTATCTGCGAGCGTGCAACCCGTGAGTGCATAATGTCACCGACAATAGCGACGCGTAATTTACCAAAGTCCGCGCCTTTGTTGCGCCGAATGGTAAACATATCAAGCATGGCCTGAGTCGGGTGCGCGTGGCGGCCATCCCCCGCATTTAAAACCCGAATGTGGGGTGCTACATGATTGGCAATAAAATGCGCTGTGCCGGAGTCGGCATGGCGCACAACAAACATATCGGTTTGCATGGCCTCAAGATTGCGTAAGGTGTCTAGAAGTGTTTCGCCTTTGCTGGTGGCAGAAGCACTGATGTTCATATTTAAAACATCAGCAGATAATCTTTTAGCAGCCAGTTCAAATGTGGTGCGTGTTCTTGTGCTGGCTTCAAAAAATAAATTTACGATTGTTTTGCCGCGCAGTAGTGGAACTTTTTTTACAGATTCGTTAACGCCGGCAAAACTTTCGGCGGTGTCGAGTATTTGGTTTAAAATATTTGTACCTAAACCTTCTATAGTTAAGAAGTGTTTTAACTGGCCGTTGTCATCGAGCTGTATATTCCATAAATCTTTGCCGATGATGTCGTCAGTTCGGCGGGTGGGTTTATTGACCACTTTGTAACCCCCCTTTAAAAGAAAATGCAAATGAACGCAAATAACAGCTCTTGCGCATCCATGCGCTCGCTGAATTAGTGCATCCATGCACGTCAACGCGAATAAAAGCATTTCTTAAATTATATATACATGTCTGATGCAGCATAAGCTGGTTTATATTTTTAATTGAATGCCGTAGGCTTTTAATTAAAATAAATTTGCGTTTATTTGCGTTCATTTGTGTTTTCTTTTTCTTGTCTTTTTTCAGTCTGATCGTTTAATTTCCCAGGCTAACGGCTCTGGGCCTGTTAGTTTTACTTGTTCGTCATCTGATAATTCTAAAACCTGCCCAACCACATCAGCCTGTATTGGGATTTCTCTACCTGTTCGTTCAATCAAACATGCTAACGTAATTGAAGCGGGGCGACCATAATCAAAAATTTCATTCATGGCGGCTCGAATAGTGCGCCCGGTTTGTAAAACATCGTCGACTAAAATAATGTGTCGGTCTTCGACCTGTGGTGGCAAGCTTGAAGGTTTCACCTGTGGATTCATGCCAATGCGGGAAAAATCATCACGATAAAAACTGATGTCCAGCGTTGATAAATCATCTTTGATTTTAAGGCGCTTGTGCAGCTTTTGTGCAAGCCATGCACCACCGGTGTGAATACCTACCATCAGTGGATTATCAATTGCGCGATGTTCTAACAGATTTTCTAAATCGGTCGCCAGTTTTTCCAGAAGTTTATCCGGTTCGGCAGCGTGGGTCATGTGTTTTGCTCCAGCCAGCTTTGTACAATGATTGCGGCGGCTAGTTTATCAATGTCCGGTTTATTGTGCTGCTTTTTTTTGCCGATGGTTTTATTTTGCAAAAACTGTTCCGCCTCAAATGAGCTGAGAGCTTCATTGTGTGTGTATATTGGCAGGTGAAAACGGCCTTCGAGCTGGCGTGAAAATTTTTCCGCCCGTTCGGTCATTTCGCTTTTGCTGCCATCGAGATAAAATGGCAGGCCGACGATTAAGGCGTCCGGTCGCCATTCGGCAATTAGCTTTTCAATGGCATCCCAGTCTGGTTTTGAGTTTTTAGAGTTGAGTGTTGCAACAGGATTGGAGCTACAGGTAATGGTTTGGCCGGCGGCAACCCCGATGCGTTTTTCGCCGAAGTCGAAGCCCAGTACCTGCTGTATCTTCATGCGTGGCCAGTTTGATTGCTGAGCAACTGCAAATCAATGCCAAGTAACATTGCCGCCGCTGTCCAGCGTTTTTCGATGGGGGTATTGAAAATTATATCTTCGGTGGCGGGGCAGCTTAGCCAGGTGTTTTCTGACATTTCGTACTCCAGTTGCCCCGGTCCCCAACCCGCGTAGCCGAGCGCAATCAGTGCGTTTTGTGGGCCTTCATTGTTGGCAATGGCCTGCATAATATCTTGTGATGTGGTGACTGCTATATTGTCAGTGACCTTTAAGCTCGATTCCCATTCTCCCAGAGGACGGTGCAAAATAAATCCTCGGTCGATCTGAACCGGGCCACCACTGAGCACAATCTGAGTATTAACTTCGGTATTTGCCGGTGTTAGTTGTAGCTGAGACAGTATTTCTGCAAAGTTAATTTCCGAAGGTCGATTGATGGTGATACCGAGTGCGCCATTTTCATCATGTTCACAAATATAGGTAACCGATTGAGAGAAGTTACCATCCTCAAGACTGGGCATGGCAATTAAAAAATGGTTGGTTAAATTGGTTTCCTCTGTCATGTTTTGCATCCTACGGCCATTAATAGCTCTTTAGCCGGTTATTGCTTTGGAATTCCCAGCTGCGGGTGATGTGAATGACATCCGCCTGCTTTAATAGTTTTGCCGGGAAGGGCTTAAAGGGTGACGACATTTTTACTATGCGCTTTGCCGCATCATCTAAAATCTGGTGGCCTGAAGAACGGCGTAAGTTAATGTCTTTTAAAGTACCGTCGGAATTAATCACCACGTCGAGAATAAGTGTGCCGCTGAGTTTTTTGCGAATGGCCGCATCCGGATAGTCTGCATTACCCAGGCGTTCAATTTCATCAATCCAGCTGCGCATATAACTGGCCGCAATATATTCCCGGGTGCGCGAATTTAAAAATTTCTCTTTGGGTTTTTTGGCAAATTCCTGCAGCGTTAAGCTGAGTTCTTCCGCCATGCGTGCAGCGCGCTGGTTTTTCTGTTCTGGTTTTAGAATTTGTTCAAGTAGTTCTTTGCTACTGTGTTTTTTTTGTGACTTAACTTTAAAGTCGGCGTTTTTCTGAGTAACAAAGGCTTTTTTTGCTTCCTGTTTTGTTACCGGTGTCTTTTGCTGTGCAGCCTGAAACTGGGCCATGCCCGGTTGTTTCGATAAGGTGGGTGCGGAATATAAATCCGTGCGACGAAGTTTTTCTTCGCTATTGCCGCCACCGTCCTGGGTGGTCTGGGCCAGATAGTCTGCTTCTTCCGGGGTTTCAGAGTTGGAGGTGTTAACTAAAATAACATCTAGTGAAGGGGGGATTTTCTGTTTAGCGGAAGGTTCTGATATAAAGGTAACGCCTAAAATCACAACGCCATGAAATAACAGGGCAAAGAAAATTGTCATGCCAAGGCGGTCACTTGATGTGACCTGAGGTGTAACGGTTGGTCGTCTCGTCATAGTTTTATTATAAAGGGGCTGTGGTTAATAGTGTAGTCTCAATTTGCGGATTAAACGTTAAACGTTTTTTGATGGCGGGGCTAACATGAACAACACCCTTGTCATCGATCAGCATGACCTGTTTCAACTGTAATTTTTTTGCCACTTCCAGCCATTGTTCCGGTCCCGCAACAAACAGTGCGGTTGCAGCAGCATCAGCATAACCGGAATTCGTATGAATCACCGTGACCGATTGCACGCCCTGAGCCGGATAACCGGTCCGTGGATCCAGGATGTGGTGGTAGCGTTTGCCTTCATACATATAAAATCGTTCATAATCACCGGATGTAAAGATGCTTTCTTCACTGTGGGTTTCAATTTTGGCCAGCCAGGTTTTCTGTCGCGGATGTTGAATTGCAATAAACCAGGGTCGAGTGCCGTGGGAGCCAATGGCTTTTAAATCTCCACCAGTGTTGATAATCGCATTTTTTATGCCCATCTTTTTCAGCATCTGCATTTCAATATCTATAGCATAGCCTTTAGCGAAAGCACCAAAGTTAAGGGATACGTGGCTATTATCGGTGCGTAGTTTGACGCCCTTAATTTCTATGTCGTCAAGTGTGGGCCTACTTTTCACGAGCGTAGCAATGGCATTTTTATCCGGTGGGTGAATGTCAGCGTCGTCGGATTTATGCATTTGCCAGAGGTTAATGAGCTCGCCAATGGCGGGATTAAATAGTTGATCGGTTTTATTTGCAATTGATGTGGATTCTCTAATCAGCCCCAATATGCTCGGCCCGGCTGAAAATGCCTTGCCGGTTTTCAGGAGCTCGTTAGTACGCGCCATGGACCCCGCCACCCAGGGGGACCAGGCGGCGTGCATAAGGGTGAAGTCTGCGTCGAGTTTTTGAAAGGCCGCCTGTGCCTGGGCATCCGTTACATTATAAAGTGTAATGTCAATTAAGGTGCCAAAATTCAGGTTACTGTGATGGAAGGTTTGTGGCGGCTCTTCACATGCTAGCAGGCTTAATGTTATTAATAGAAAGAATGTTTTTAGCATGTCAGGGCTGCGTTATTATTTCTTCGATGCAGTCCATTAACTGCCCGCCAATATCAATATCAAATGCAGCATCAATCTCCCGGATGCAGGTTGGGCTGGTGACATTAATTTCAGTTAAATAATCCCCAATTACATCAAGTCCGGCAAATAATATGCCCATGTTTTTCAGTGTCGGGCCAACCTGGTCGGCGATCCACTGTTCCCGCTCGGTAATGGACATGGCTTTGCCTGTGCCCCCGGCGGCAATATTGCCCCGGGTTTCCCCTTTGGCGGGAATGCGCGCCAGGGTGTAGGGAACGGCTTCACCATTAACCATTAAAATGCGTTTATCGCCCTTGTCTATCTGGGGGATAAATTTTTGCGCCATGATAGTGTGCTGGTCAATGTTAACCAAAGTTTCAAGTATGACTGACAGATTGGCGTCATCCGGGGTCACCCGGAAAATAGATTGTCCCCCCATGCCATCCAGGGGTTTTAAAATGACATCTTTAAATTGTTCAACGAAGCCGCGTAATTTTTGCGGATTTCGGCTCACCAGTACAGAGGTGCAGCATTGGGGAAAGTGGGTGGCAAAGAGCTTTTCATTGGCATCACGTAAACTGGCGGGTTTGTTGACTATCAGGCAGCCCTGTTTTTCCAGCATTTCAAGCAGGTAAGTTGTATAGATATACTCCATGTCAAACGGTGGATCGATGCGCATTAAAATCACATCCAGCCTGGCGGCGTTGAGAGTGTCGGGTTCGCCGGCTTCAAACCACCGCTGATTGTTGTCGAATACCTGAATGGACTTATAGTCAGCCTTAATTGTGCTATCTTCAAGGTACAGGCCGTTTTGCTGGATGTAATGCAGGTTCCAGCCTTTTTTTTGTGCGGCCAACATCATCGCAAGGCTGCTGTCTTTGTACGGCGTAATGGATTCAATGGGGTCCATTACTATTCCAATGTTGATTGACATCCTGGCAATGACCTCTGTGTTATTTATTAAGTCTCAATAAATTTATAATACACTAAAACAGCAATAAAGGCTTAATAATCATAATGTTAGTTTTAATTCTTTAGGCCTTTATGTAAGATTTTAGCGTAACTAGTTTATTTGGGGGATATTTTTTATTTGCGAAAGTGAATAACATAAGCTATCTTCACAAAGAATTGAATGTACTAAACACACCTGAAAATGATTTCAGGCTGACCTTTTTTGACAATAACGGGACCGCTATGGCAGAAGATTCCGCAGGAATTAGTAACCTGAAAGTAATGGTGATTGATGATAGCAAAACGATTCGTCGCACTGCAGAAAATTTACTAAAAAAAGAAGGTTGTGATGTGGTGACCGCTGTCGATGGCTTTGAGGCCTTATCGAAGATTGCCGAACACAAACCCGATATTATCTTTGTTGATATTATGATGCCACGTCTAGATGGGTATCAGACCTGTGCTTTGATTAAGCACAATCGAATGTTTAAATCTACGCCGGTAATAATGCTCTCCAGTAAAGACAGTATTTTTGACCGCGCCCGCGGGCGAATTGTCGGCTCAGAACAGTATTTAACCAAGCCCTTTACCAAAGATGACTTGCTTGGTGCAATAAAAGAACATGCGGCAAATTAAGTTATCTTTGATGACGCCGTAAATATATATTTTAAGAGGTTGTAATAAATTTAATGGCAAATATTCTAATTGTTGATGACTCGCCTACTGAGGTACATGTATTTAAGACTATGCTGGAAAAAAATGGGCATACGGTGCATGTATCTGAAACTGGTGAAGCGGGAATCGAAAAAGCCAAGGAAATACTGCCAGATCTGGTGTTAATGGATATAGTTATGCCGGGAATTAATGGTTTTCAGGCGACACGCCAGTTGGCTACCATTGAAGAAACATCAAATATTCCGGTGATTATCGTAACGACCAAAGATCAGGAAACTGACAAGGTGTGGGGTATTCGACAGGGCGCAAAAGATTACATTGTTAAACCGGTTAAGGAAAATGACTTAATGACCCGGGTTAACTCGGCGCTTGCGTCTAAGTAGGGCTGATTTAGTTATGCATGAGGCTTTTCACCGGCTAAAAGAGATTGAGCAGAAGAGCCTTGAAAGTGCCAGGGAAATGCCCTCTATTGATGCAGCAACGGATGACTGGACGGGCATCGGTTTTAAGGTCGCCGGTGTCAATATGCTTTCCAGTATGGGTGAGGTGGCGGAAATTCTAGATGTGCCATCGTTTACCCGTGTGCCCGGGGTGCATCCCTGGCTGACTGGTATTGCCAATGTTCGTGGCGGGCTTTTACCGTTGATAGATTTAAAGCGATTTGTTACAGGAACGCCAAATAAAAATATGAACACGGCTCGGGTTATGGTGGTAAACCATAATGGCCTGCATACCGGCCTGATTGTGGAAGAGGTGCAGGGCATGCGTCATTTTTCTATAAATGATCAGGCGTTTGAATTGCCCGATGTTAATAATTACCTGAAACCCTACATAAGGCAGGCGTTTCAAAAAGATGATGGTTTTTGGCCCGTGTTCAGTATGCATGCGCTAGTAGAAGATGAGCGTTTCTTGCACGCATCGTTGTAAGAAATTAAGAAAATTTATAAGTCAGAATGTTAGTTTTTTATTTTGATAGTAGCTGGGAGAGTATAAGAAAATGAGTGCAGCAAAACGAAACCCGTTTGCTATTGGTATAATTAGTAAGCCTATTTTAATATTAGGTGTGCTCCTGCTGCTTTCTATCATTGCGATGGCGGGAAGTTTATTTTACGCAGCAACCCAGCAAGGGTATCAACAGCAATATTTAGAAATTGTTTCTGAACAGAAACTACTCTCGCAGCGTCTGGCGACTTTATCGTTAGAGGCTGGTGCAGGTAAAGAAACGGCATTTACCCAGTTAGAACAGTTGCGAAATCGTTACGATGAAACCCTGAATATTTTTCAAAATGGTAACCCGGAAACTGGTTTGCCACCATTGCCAGAAGCTTTAATACCGCAATTTAATGTTTTAAGGCAAGTGTGGCAAGGTGATGAGTCGGGTGGAGGCATCGATACCTATCGAGGCAATATCAGTAACATCCTTGATGGTAAATTAGCAATCTCCGAAGTGGGTGAGTTCGTACTGGTTATTCAGGAATTTATTCCCCAGTTACTTTCATTCTCAGAAGAGGTTGTTGATCTTCTTGTTGAGCGTAATGCAACGCCGCATCAGGTCTTTATGGCATCACGACAGTTGATGCTTACCCAGCGGATAGAAAACAATATGAATCGGGTGTTAACCGGTGGTGAAGGTGCGGCAGCGGCGGCTGACCGGTTTGGCCGAGATGCGGCTCGATTTGGTGCAATACTCGAAGCTATGCTGAAGGGCTCCAAAGCATTACGTATTAAAAAGATTAATGATGAAGTGGTGCGTATTAAATTGCGTGAAGTTGCCATGTTATTCAGCTCGGTTTCAGATCACGTTGAAGCGATTCTGGAATTATCCCCAGACTTGTTCGATGTTAAAAACTCAGCCGGTGAAATTGAAGCCCTGGGTGTTTTACTGTTAAACGAAACCGTGAATCTTGAACAGGAAATCCTTGAACACGGCAAGTTTCTTGAGCTGGTTCGATATGTGGGTATAGGTGCCGGTGGTTTAGCGGTAATCGTTATTATTATCTCCGGTGTTTTAATGGTACGTGATTCCGGTGAACGTGAGGATGCGGCACTCGAGCAGAACAGACGAAATCAGCGGGCGATTTTACGATTACTCGATGAAATGGCTAACCTGGCGGAAGGTGACTTAACAGTACACGCCACGGTGACCGAAGAGATAACCGGTGCCATCGCTGACTCGGTTAACTACGCAATTGACGCACTTCGATCATTGGTAACCACCATTAACAGCACAGCGGTGGAAGTCTCATCCGCGGCGGAAAAAACCCAGGCGACGGCGACACGCTTAACCGATGCATCGGCTCACCAGGCGCGGGAAATTGCTTCCGCATCCGCAGCGATCACCGATATGGCGGACTCAATGACCGCGGTATCCAAAGACGCGGAAGGCTCGGTGGATGTAGCACATAAATCACTGGAAATTGCACAGAAAGGTGCGGGTATCGTACGTAAGAGTATTACGGGTATGGATACCATTCGTGAGCAAATCCAGGAAACATCAAAACGAATTAAACGACTGGGTGAATCATCCCAGGAAATCGGTGACATCGTTGGGCTGATCACGGAAATCGCGGATCAGACAAACATCCTCGCATTGAACGCAGCGATTCAGGCATCGACCGCGGGTGAAGCGGGTCGTGGTTTCGCGGTGGTTGCGGACGAAGTACAACGACTGGCTGAACGAGCCAGTAACGCGACTAAACAGATTGAAGCCCTGGTTAAAACCATCCAGTCTGATACCAACGAAGCAGTTAGCTCCATGGAAGCGAGTACAACCAACGTGGTGAGTGGTGCGAAAATGGCGGAGGATGCGGGTGACGCATTGATCGAAATTGAAAATGTATCCGATGAATTAGCCGAGCTGATTACCGGTATTTCAACATCTGCAAATAGACAGGCATCGGTGGCGCTGGATGTATCCAATACCATGAACGTTATTCAGGAAATCACCCTGCAAACGTCTGAGGGTACTGAAGAAACATCCGCCTCTATCGGTAACCTGAGTGTTCTGGCGAACGAGTTACGTAAGTCAGTTGCCGGCTTCAAGCTGCCAGACAGCGATGAGCAGGTAGAAACAGTGATTTTAAACGGTTAAAGGCCAGAGTTTGTCAGAGATGAAAACAGAGGATACTGTTGAATACAATTCGCTGCGTTGGGTTAAGAAAGAGCTTGATCTGATTTTACAGGAAGCTCAGGCTTCTCTGTCGGCGTATATAGAAGATACATCCGAACAGGATCGCCTGCGCGAATCTGTTGAACATTTGCATATGGTGCAGGGCACACTGCAAATGGTTGAGCTGTATGGTGCGGCACAACTTGCAGAGGAAATGGAAAAAGTTTCCGAAGCGCTGCTCAATGATAAAATTGATAAAGTTGATGATGCCTACGATGTATTAATGCGTTCTATGCTGCAGCTTCCGGATTATCTGGAAAGTCTGCAGTCGGGTAGTAAAGACGTGCCAATGGTACTGTTACCATTACTCAATGATTTACGTGCCTCGCGTAATGCCCACCTCTTATCTGAAAACGTTTTATTTTTCCCCGATGTTGATACCGATAGTGGTCAGGCTGAAATAAAGGTTGAAGCCGGACAACTGGTTGCCAGTGCAAAAAAATTACGCCCCCATTATCAGATTGGTTTACTTGGCTGGTTTAAAGGCCAGAAAGTTTCAGCCAGTTTAAAACGTATTCTGGCGGTATTAAACGAGCTCGAGAAAAAGTCGGCACAACCATCAATACGACGAATCTGGTCAATCAGTGCAGCACTAATAGAAGGTCTCACTAAAAACGGTATAGATAGTAACGTCAGTATTAAAATGTTACTGGGTCAGGTTGACAGAAGCATAAAACAGCTGATTGATACTGATGAACAGACTTTTGCAGAAAATACTCCCAGTGATTTGTTAAAAAATCTTCTCTATTATGTCGCCCGTATCTCGACAGAATCACCCCGCGTTAAGAACATTAAAACGACCTACCGTCTGGAAGAATTATTACCCGGTGATACGGAGCTGGAAGAAGCACGTTCAGGTATGGGCGGGCTGAATACGGAGTTACTTTCAACTGTATCCTCCGGTATTCGTGAAGATCTGCTTGAAGTTAAAGATGCGCTGGAAATATTTGTGCATAGTGAAGTTCAGGATCTTGGGCGATTAAGTAGTCTACCGACTCTGCTGGCAAAAATTGCCGATACCCTGTCCATGTTAGGTCTGGGAATGCCCCGTGAACAGGTGCTTGAGCAGCAGCAGATAATTGGCAAAATTATTGATAAAACAGAAAAAGTAACTGATGAACTTATTATGAATGTTGCTGGCGTGTTGCTATCTGTTGAGTCTCAGCTAAACAGTTTCATCGCCAATCGTTCATCAATGAGTTCAGAAGAGCGTACGCCGAAACGGGTTGGTGACCTTGATGATATGCCGGAAGCAGAATACCTGGAAGTGTTGTCAGCGGTTATTGGTGAAGCGCTACAGGACTTTAATGATGCCCGTTCTGCGATACTAAGTTATCTGGAAAATCCGGAGGATAAAAGTCTACTTGAAATGATATTGCAACGTCTGGATGAAGTTGACGGCGCAATGTTTATGTTGCCCATTCAAAAATTAAAGCACCAGATAAATTCTATTCGTGATTATGTAACAACCGTCATGATAAATGCTGGGCAGGTCCCGGATGCTGATGTACAAAATGACTTAGCGGATGTAGTTACCAGTATTGAGTATTACCTGGAGGCTATTTTAGAGGGGCGCCCTGATTTAGATCTATCAATGAACTCGGGTAATACGGCGGCAGATAGACTGCTTGCTAAAGCCAAAAAAGATGGCGTAGATACTGCGCCACAAAAATCAGAGCCTGTTTTAGAAGCGCCAGTCGTGCAGCAAGCGCCTGCAAAACAAGCTGCTCCCGTGGCACCTTCCAGAGTTGAGGAAGCACACCCTGAAAAAGCAGCAAGCAGTGAAGCAGCTACAACACCTGAAAGTACAATTGAAGAAGAACGCTACATTATTTTAAGTGATGATGCGGATGAAGAAATACTGGAAATATTTATTGAAGAAGCGATGGAAGAGCTTGCATCATTAAATGAACAGCTGCCGTTGTGGGAAAATGATCATGGCAATGAAGAAGCGCTGAGCACAATTCGACGTTCATTCCACACATTAAAAGGTAGTGGTCGATTAATCGGGGCTGAACTGATAGGTGAGTTTTCTTGGAATTTTGAAAACATGCTCAATCGGGTCATCGATAAATCACGCCCTTTAAATCAGGATGTGTTTGGTATTTTAAACGAAGCGCTCGGTGTGCTTCCTCAGCTGATTGAACAGCTCAAAGGAAATAAAGAACCGATACCGAATATCTACCATTTAATTGACAGGTCGATAGCCTTGGGAAAGTGGCAAAAGCCGGATCTAAGTGAAAAAACGGCTGCAACAGAAACCGCCCCCAATACCAGCGCTACTGTAAAAGAGCCTGAGCCAGAATTAGAAATAAATTTAGACGTCGAAGAAATACCTGAGCCAGAAGCTGAACCTGAAATCGAACTTGAACCTGCAGTTGAGCACGATGAATCTCTAACCATAGACATTTCCGAAGATGAAATCATGGAAGAGATTTCAGAAGATGAACTCGATTTCGGAATCGAGGAAGAAGTTGAGGAAATAGCGTCTATTGATTCTGCTGAAGAATCTGACGATGACTTTAATATCGATTTGACTCAGGAATTAGAAGCGCTGCAAACCGCCACCTCCGATGATGAATTTGCCATTGATGATACATCGTTAGATGACATTTCATTAGATGATATATCCTTAAGCGATGATTCTCTAGACGATGTAACCCTTGATGTTAAACCGGGCGATGAGAGCAGTCCTGAAAGTTATGCGCCCGAAGATACATTGCAGATTTATGTAGATCCTGTTTTATTTGATATTTTCAAAGATGAGTCACAAGGTCATCTGCAACAGATAAGCAGTATGCTTGACCAACATCGACAGTCCAAACAGCCATTAACTGCCAGTGCAGAATTACTCAGGGCACTACATACCCTGTTTGGAAGTGCGCGCACTGCTGAAGTGGATGAAATCGCTGAGCTTTGTGGTGGACTTGAAAAATATGTCCGCCTTTATCTGGGAACAGAAGATTTAAATATCTCAGAATCCGGCGTTAAACTTATTGGCGATGTAACAAATAAAGTCTCAGTTATGTTGAGACAGCTTGAAGAAAAAAATAATCAGTTGGACGCTGATGAAATTCTGTTAAAGCGCATCAGGGTTTTAAGTGAAGAAAAACGAAATACTATTAATCAGGCCGAAATACAATCAAAAATATCGGCACAGGAAAAACTGCAGGTAGCAGAGCAGAAGGTGCAGAAAAGTGAAACACAACCAGTCGATGATAAACGGGCAGTGGTTGAAGAGTCGCTGGTAAGTTATTCAGATGTTGATGATGAGCTGGTTGAAATTTTTCTGGAAGAGGCTGAAGAGCTTCTTGATAACTGTGAAAATAGTTTACAACGCTGGAATTCAGATAATGATGATGAGGAAAGCGTTCTCGATTTACAGCGTCACCTGCATACCTTAAAAGGCGGCGCACGGATGGCGGACTTAAGCCCCGTCGGTGATCTGACACACGCGCTAGAGTCGCTTATTTTAGCCGTTAACAATCAACAGATGCCGTTTACCAAGGGCATCGCCAATCTACTTCATGAAGCATTGGATCAGCTCTCCGATATGCTCTCTAAAGTTAAAGCCAGAAAGCCATTATCTTCTGCTAATGCATTGGTTTCGTATATCGATGACGTTAGAGAGGGAAAAAAAACTTTAAATAATGACGATGCATTTGATATCAGCAAAATTCAGAGTCCTGAATCTGCCGGCGATAAAGCTAGCGAAGCTACGCATGAAGATGCTGATGAAGAAGATGCATTTGTATTAGAGTTAAGCGAAGAGTCGGTTTTATCTGATAATTTTGAAATTGATCCGGAAGATATTGAGCCTGAAATAGAGGCTTCTTTAGAAATAACTGAGGCATCTGATGAAATATCTATTGAGGAAGACTCCCTGGAGTTTGATGAAAATGCAAATTATGATGTTGAAATAAGTTCCGAGTCATTGTTAGAGGACTCACAAGATTCACACCAGCAAGTTAGTGTGAGTATTGCAGAAGAGGCGCTAACAATACCTGCCGCTGAGCCAGAGAAGGGTGCCCCACAACAGGATGAGTCGGCATCAAATCTTATTCTTGAAAAAACAGATGTTCCCCAGGAAAAAATTCAACCTGAACAAAAAGATACAATTGCAACAGAGCAGGTACGTGTACGTTCCGATTTATTAAATGATCTGGTTAATCATGCGGGTGAGGTAAGTGTTTACCACGCGCGCATGGGTCAGCAAATCACCAACTTCTCTTTTAACCTGTCTGAAATGAATCAAACGGTAATTCGTTTGCGCGAACAGCTGCGTCAGCTATCAATTGAAACAGAAGCACAGATACTCTCGCGTTATGAAAAAGAATCTGACCAGTATGATGAAGATTTCGACCCATTGGAAATGGACCGTTTTTCTACCATGCAACAAATATCACGAAGCTTGCAGGAAACGGTCGGCGATATAGAAAGTATAAAAGACCTGTTGTCAGAAGAAGTGCGTGACTCTGAAACATTATTGTTGCAGGAGTCACGAGTCAGTACGGAATTACAGGAAGGTTTGATGCGTACGCGGATGGTTCACTTTGGTGGACTGGCATCCAGATTGCGCAGAATAGTTCGACAGACTGCGCGTGAATTAGATAAAGAAGTTGAGCTCGAAATTGTTGGTGAAACATCTGAAGTTGACCGAACCGTACTGGATAGAATTGTTGCACCACTTGAGCATATGTTGCGTAATGCAGTTTCCCACGGTATTGAAAAAGCAGACGAGCGTGTAGCATCAGGTAAATCTGAAACGGGCGTGTTAAAAATCGTCGTCGATCGTGAAGGTGCTGATGTTGTTATTATCGTATCAGACGATGGTCGTGGTATTGATGTAAGTGCAATACGCAAAAAAGCCACTGAAAGGGGTATGCTAAAACCCGATAGTAAAATTAGCGACCGGGATGTGCTGCAATATATTATGGAAGCCGGTTTTAGTACGGCTGAAAAAGTCACCCAGATTTCAGGCCGTGGCGTCGGTATGGATGTGGTTGATAGTGAAATTAAACAGCTCGGTGGTGTATTAGAAATTGATACCATACAGGGTAAGGGCACAACATTTAAAGTACGTCTGCCACTTACGCTCGCAATAAACCACGCGTTGTTGGTGAATGTCGGCGACGAAATTTATGCAGTTCCGTTGAATAGTATTGAAGGCGTTGTGCGCTTGTCCGGGCCGGAACTACAACAATTTTACAACAGTGGAGAAAGTACCTATCAGTTTGCCGGAAGCGATTATGAGCTTAAGCATTTAGGTTCAATGCTGACCGGCGAACAACCGGATTATTCTCGCTCGGGGCAGCTATTCCCAGTGCTGCTTGCCCGAACCGGTGATCAAAGTGTTGCATTGCATGTAGATGATTTAATTGGTCGTCGCGAGGTCGTGGTGAAACCTGTGGGGGCGCAGATAAGTACTGTGCGCGGTATCTCCGGTGCCACTATTCTGGGTGATGGCCGAGTCGTAATTATTCTGGAAATGAATTCACTTGTACTGGGTGATTCACTCTTCCATATCTCTGAATCAGTAGATGAAGAGCAGGTTGGTGAAGAAGTACCGGTTGCAGAAGAAAAATTAGAAACCATAGTGATGGTAGTGGATGATTCTATTACCATACGTAAAGTAACCGAGCGAATGTTAACCCGTCATGACATGAAAGTTATTACTGCGAAAGATGGTGTGGATGCAATTTCACAACTTCAGGAAACTAAACCGGATGTCATGTTGCTTGATATTGAAATGCCGAGAATGGATGGTTACGAAGTTGCAACCCATATAAGAAATGATCCTCGACTAGCAGACCTGCCAATTATTATGATTACATCAAGAAGTGGTGCCAAGCATAAAGATAAGGCAATGGAAATTGGTGTTAATAAATACATGGGTAAACCATTCCAGGAAGATGAATTACTTGAAAACATTCATGAGCTGATTGACTGATGTCTGAAGAAATTAAATGCGTAATATTAAAAGTTAATGCCAATGAGTTATTAATGCCGAATGCATCAGTTGCTGAAATTGTGCCCTTGAAAAATATAATTAACGTTGCAAATAAACCGGGCTGGATGCTGGGGTATTTAGACTGGCGTGGACACTCGGTACCGTTAATCTCATTTGAGGCAATGGGTAATGTTCGGATGCCGAGTTTGGCGACAGGTGATGTTAAAGCGGCAATTTTATATTCAATAGGAGAAGATGCCAGTTTCCCCTTCATGTCAATTCTTGTTCAGGGTTCGCCAACCGCGGTGAATGTAAGGGCAGAAGATCTGGTTTCAAATAAAGATGAAATCACACACCCCGCGATAGAAGATCAAGTCATAATGGCAGATGGGACTTATAGCATTATGAATATTGAAAAACTCGAGTCTATTGTTAAAAACGTAATGACGCGCTAGCAGCAATCTATCTAGTTTAAAGAAGTTGCCTGACAGGGTAACTTCAAATAATTCCATTCAATTTTTTTAGCTAATTGGCAAGATCACCCCAAAGTAATTGCACAGAAGTAATGGCAGCAAGTGCCGCAGTTTCAGTACGCAAAATTCTGGGGCCCATTTTTATTCCCAAAAAATCATGCTCTTTTGCGAGGCTAATTTCCCTATCGGTAAGCCCGCCTTCAGGGCCAATTAAAATTTCAAAATTGTCATTGGGTGTAGCGTTGTAGATGTTGCTTTCTGAGAGGGGGTCGAGCAATAGTTTTAAACTGTTTGCATCCGATTGAATAATTTGAGAAAACTCACAAATAGGATTTATTCGCGGTAAAACGCTGCGTCCCGATTGTTCACAGGCACTAATGGCGATTGACTGCCAGTGTTGGTGTTTTTTTTGTTGGCGTCCATCTTTAAGGTTTACGACGGTGCGCTCTGTAATAACGGGTGTTATGTCAGTAACACCAAGTTCTACAGATTTTTGAATCGCAAAGTCCATGCGCTCACCTTTAGAAATTCCCTGCAGTAAATGTATCTTTAAATCAGATTCAATACTGGTATGATCTGCTGATTGAATGTGTGCGATTGCACGTTTGCCAGCAACTTCCAGCTTAGCTGAAAACTCCATGCCCTCGCCATTAAAAAGATTAAAGGTGTAATTGTTTTTTAAACGCAGCACCTTAATTAGATGGTTGCTAGCAGGCCTGTCCAGTTCAATAGAGTTACCTGCCTGAAAAATTCCGGGTTGATAAATTCTAATAGATTTCATGATAATAAAAATCAGGCCTGGGTCAGGCTTTGATGTTATTCCAGATACGCAGTGTGGCCTCAGACTGATTCATGGAATAAAAGTGCAGGCCAGGTGCGCCCATATCTAATAATTTTTGGCTCATTTCAGAAACAAATTCAGCGCCGAAATCTTTTATTGAATCGGTATCATCTGCAAAAGCCTCAAGTTTGCGTCGTAGCCACTGGGGGATTTCTGCACCGCACATATCAGAAAATCTTGCAAGATTACTATAATTGGTGATGGGCATAATGCCCGGAACAATCGGAATATCAAGACCGGCTTTTTCGCAACTGTCTATGAAGTAATGATAACTGTCCACATTATAAAAATACTGCGTGATGGCAGAATCTGCCCCCGCATTTACCTTGTTAACAAAATTCTTTAAGTCTTTACTGGCATTTTCAGCCTGGGGGTGGACTTCAGGGTAGGCAGCAACCTCCAGATGAAACTGGTCATTATAGTTATCTCGAATAAAACTAATTAGCTCATTAGCATATTTAAAATCACTTTGCGACACGGTCCCCGATGGCATGTCACCACGCAGGGTAACAATGCGAGTGATGCCCTGTTGCTTGTATTCATCAAGAATTTCTTTTAATTGCTGTTTGCTCGAACCAATGCAGGACAGATGAGGTGCAACATCACAGCCGGTGTTCTGTTTTATTTTGGTGACGGCATCAAAGGTGGTATCCCGGGTAGATCCGCCGGCACCAAAAGTGACAGAGAAGAATTCAGGATTAATTTCTGTTTTTAAAACTTTAGCAGTATTAAAAAGATTTTCCATGCCCTTGTCAGTTTTGGGCGGAAAGAATTCGCAGCTGAATTTTTTTTGTAATTTTTGTTGGGTTTTCATTAATAAAACCTGTAAGTATAGGATTTGGTTTTAAAAAACCTCCCTCTAAGAAAAAATGGGATTGAGGGGGATTTAAACGGTTTAAGGATGGTGACTCTATAATGTAGAGTTGCAACCTGAAAGAGCTCAAATCTCCCCCCAACCCCTCTTTGCTGAAGAGGGGAGTCAGGGCGGTCATATTTTTATAAGCATCCTTAAATACTTAGATGCATAATTCTTATACTTTAGTAACGATAATGCTCAGCTTTATACGGACCTTCAACAGGCACATTAATATAATCTGCCTGTTCCTGAGAAAGTTCGGTTAAGTGAGCGCCAATTTTAGTCAGGTGTAGTCGAGCGACTTTTTCATCGAGCTGCTTGGGCAGTATATACACTTTATTTTCATAAGCCTGAGCATTCGTGTAAAACTCAATTTGCGCCATTACCTGATTGGTAAATGAAGCTGACATTACAAAGCTTGGGTGGCCGGTTGCGCAGCCCAGATTAACCAGTCGGCCCTTGGCAAGAATGATGATTTTTTTGCCATCTGGAAAAATAACGTGATCTACCTGTGGCTTGATTTCTTCCCACTCATATTTTTCCAGTGAAGCTATATTAATTTCTGAATCGAAGTGACCAATATTACAAACAATGGCTTCGTTTTTCATAGCTTCCATATGGTGATGATCGATTACATTTAAGTTACCTGTAGTAGTAACAAAAATATCGCCCTGGCTAGCAACTTCGTTTAAGTCAACAACACGGTAACCTTCCATCGCGGCTTGCAACGCACAGATTGGGTCAATTTCAGTAACCCATACAGTCGCACCCATACCCTTGTATGCTTGAGCACAACCTTTACCCACGTCACCGTAACCAATAACTACACAAATTTTACCCGCAATCATTACGTCGGTTGCACGTTTAATGCTGTCGATTAATGATTCACGACAGCCGTATAAATTATCGAATTTAGATTTAGTCGCTGAGTCATTTACATTCATAGCAGGGAATAATAATTCACCTTTTTCCTGCATTTCGTAGAGACGGTGAACACCGGTAGTCGTCTCTTCAGTTACGCCTTTAACACTCGCAGCAATATCACCCCAGACAGTTTCGCCTGATTTAATGGTGCGACGAAGAACATCAAGTACGGCTTTGTATTCTTCATTGTCATCGTCCTTGGTTGCGGGAACCGCACCGGCTTTTTCAAACTCAACGCCTTTATGTACCAGTAGAGTTGCATCACCGCCATCATCTAAAATCATATTGGGTAACTCACCGTTTGGCCACATTAATGCCTGCTCGGTGCACCACCAGTATTCTTCAATGGTTTCACCTTTCCAGGCAAACACGGGAATGTTTTGTGCAGCAATGGCGGCGGCGGCATGATCCTGTGTTGAAAAAATATTACACGAAACCCAGCGAACGCTTGCGCCTAAATCAACCAGGGTTTCAATTAGCACAGCGGTTTGAATTGTCATATGAATACTGCCCATAATGCGGCAACCATCCAGGGGTTTTTTGCCTGCGTACTCTTCACGCAGTGCCATCAGTCCGGGCATTTCAATTTCGGCTATAGATATTTCTTTACGACCCCATTCGGCCAGAGACATATCGGCTACTTTATAATCTGTAAATTCGCTCATAGTGTTTTTCCTAAATTTATTAAAATTTCTGTCATCTCCGAATGCTTTTGTCGGGGATCCAGCATCGTTAAGTTATTCGAAGTCACTGGATTCCCGAAAAAAGCATTCGGGAAGGACGAAGTTTTTGTTTGTTTTTTACGCCCTTATTAGAGCGAAGTTAAAAACCACATTCTTAAAATGTATACATGCCTGGATCAATTTTAAATACCCGCGGCATCTTTTAACGCATCTGCTTTATCAGTGCGCTCCCAGGTGAAGTTATCTTCAGTACGGCCAAAGTGACCATAGGCTGCCGTGGTGCCATAGATTGGACGCAATAAATCAAGCATTTGAATCAGGCCTTTGGGTTTAAGGTCAAAGTGTTCTCGCACCAGCTCTTCTATGCGGCTGTCATCAATTTTACCGGTACCAAAAGTTTCAATTGAAATTGAAGTGGGTTCAGCCACGCCAATCGCATAGGAAACCTGAATTTCACATTTATCGGCTAGCCCGGCTGCAACAATGTTTTTGGCTACATAGCGTCCAGCGTATGCCGCAGAGCGGTCAACTTTTGATGGGTCTTTGCCGGAGAACGCACCACCGCCATGGCGCGCCATACCACCGTAGGTGTCTACAATAATTTTACGGCCGGTTAAGCCACAGTCACCAACCGGGCCACCAATAACAAAGTTACCAGTTGGGTTGATATGAAATTTTGTGTCCTTGCTGATTAGTGATTCGGGTAGTACCGGTTTAATCACTTCATCCATTACGGCTTCGCGTAATGCACTTAAGCCGATGTCAGGGGAATGCTGGGTTGATAAAACCACCGCGTCGATAGCAACGGGTTTGCCATCTTCATAACGGAATGTCACCTGGCTTTTAGCGTCCGGACGCAACCAGTTTAAAGTGCCATTTTTGCGCACTTCAGCTTGACGCTTTACTAATTTGTGGGCATAGGTAATGGGGGCGGGCATCAGTACTTCAGTTTCATTACAGGCATAACCGAACATTAAGCCCTGGTCGCCTGCGCCCTGCTCGTGGTCGTCACCTTCATTAACACCCATGGCGATGTCAGGGGACTGCTTATCAATGGAGGTGATAACCGCACAGGAATCAGCATCAAAGCCCATCTCAGAGCTGGTATAACCAATATTTCGTACGGTATTACGCACAATTTCCTGCATATCCACCCAGGCTTCAGTGGTAATTTCACCGGATAACACCACCATACCAGTGTTAATCAGGGTTTCGCAGGCGACTCGGGCTTTGGGGTCCTGTTCAAAAATACCATCCAGAATAGCGTCAGAAATCTGGTCAGCAACCTTATCCGGGTGGCCTTCTGATACGGATTCAGACGTAAATAAGTGACTTTTAGACATATTATATTTCCTCGATACTTAAGTACTAGCGATGCTAATAAAGCGAGATGAGTGAATCTACCAGAGATATTTTGCCAGGGGTCGATTCTGTCGAATATGAAATCCGCGCTCATTCTTTAGCTAAATTAGTAACTAATAAATGAGCGCCGTTTAAAAATAGATGCACCAAGCCTGACAGAGAGATCTGCTGCAGCGCTCCTTAGTGCGGACAGAGATTATAGTTCAAACTATAAGAAATGGCTAATTTAAGATAACTAAAAAAATCAGACTTGATCAACGCGTCTCGAACCATTAGATTGGGCGTTAAAATATGGGCTAATAAAAGTTATGAGTTGAAGATGAAAAAAACTAAAAATGAACATTAAACCCCGCCAACCCCTGTCTCCGAGGTCAACAGGTTTTTTGCTGGCTATCATCGGCACCGCCCTGTTTTCACTGAAGTCCATTTTTATCAAGCTAGCTTACGGTCAGGGGTTGGACGCCGAGAGTGTGCTCATGTTACGCATGGCAATTGCACTACCGATCTATATGGGGATACTGTTCTGGCTATTCAAACGATCGGACAAGATTCCTGAGCGGTTAAATAGTAACCTGCTGAAAATTTTCTTTCTAGGTTTTATCGGTTACTTTTTGTCATCATGGCTAGATTTAAAAGGCCTGGAACTTATTTCAGCGCAACTAGAGAGACTAACGCTTTTTAGCTACCCGATACTGGTTGCATTGCTCGGAGCTGTCTTTTTTAAAGCGCCACTCACGAAAACCATTATGGTTTCACTCATTATGTCCTATGGGGGAATCTGGGTTGTGTTTAACCAGGAGTTATCTTTTTCAGGTGAGAATAGTGCACTGGGAACGCTTATGGTTTTTCTGGCGGCTCTGAGTTTTTCCTTTTACGTTTTACTGGGTAAAAAAGTAATTCATCAGGTGGGTAGTTTATGGTTTACCAGTATTGCCATGATTGCTTCGAGCATTATAGTGCTCGTTTATTATGCCATTTTTTTTAAATACAGCTCACTGGTTGTCACATCTATGGCCTGGGTTTGGCTATTATTGCTGGCAGTTTTTAGCACCGTTATCCCCAGCTTTATGATTGCTGAGGCAATCGCAAAAATAGGCCCGGCACAAACGGGGATCATCGGTACGCTCGGGCCAATGGTAACCATAGTTCTCGCGGTATTTATTTTAAATGAGCCTTTTAGTCTTTTTCATGCACTTGGGATTAGCCTGGTGATTGGCGGCGTTACGGTTTTGGCGAGAGGAAAGTAACCCTGTTTAAGTTTGATAAAGCTCGCTTAACTCTATTTTTTCTTCTTTACTTAGCTCGGCTGTACGGCTTTTATTAAGTAGTTCCTGCAGTCTCAGGTCGCGGTGTTTCTGTAGTAAATTACTGAAGGCATCTTTTAATGACGCCAGATGGGTTTCTGTTTTAGCGGGTGGAATATCGAGTTGCATGAGTTTATTAATAACTACAGCATCATCCGTGTCACGCCAGCGTTCTAATAAAACTGAAGGTGATGTGGTTTGGGTTTGTAAAATAGTGTTGTGAATTTTAATTAGTAAATTTAAGCCGGGCATTTCAGATTGGCTTAACCGGTCGGGCACTTCGCATTCTTTGGCGAGCTGGGGAAACTGTAGTAATAATGCAATGGCCATACGAGTGGGTGTCATGCTTATCTGATGCTTAGGTAATGTGTTTTTGCGACTGATGACAGGGTTCTGGTTTTGCGGCTGTGAGGGTGTATCGGGTATATGTAGATGTAGGCTATTGCTGGATAGACCAACCATTTTTGAAAGCTGATTAATTAATAAGTCTTTAAATACGCCATCCGCAATTTTACTGATTAAGGGTTTGGCTTTTTCAGATAATCGACCACAGCCATCCGCGGTTGATAAATCCAGATCGGCGGATAAATGATCGAGTAAAAAATCGGATAACGGTGTGGCATTGCTCAGGCGTTGTTCAAAAACCTGCTGGCCTTCCTGGCGAACCAGCGTGTCTGGATCTTCGCCATCAGGTAAAAATAAAAACCGCGCCTGCACGCCGTCGCGCAAAACCCCGAGTGAATTTTCCAGGGCACGCCAGGCGGCTTTTTTACCCGCGGCATCACCGTCATAGCAAAAAATTAATTCCGGCACAATGCGAAACAGTTTTGAAATTTGTGTTGCGGATGTTGCGGTGCCCAATGTGGCCACTGCATAACGAATACCGTGCTGGGCCAGCGCAACCACATCCATATAACCTTCAACAATCACAATGCGTTGCAAATCTTTTACGCTCTGGCGAGCTTCGTATAAACCGTAAAGTTCCTCGCCTTTATGAAACACCGGAGTTTCCGGAGAGTTTAAATATTTAGGTTCACCCTTGTCGAGTATACGCCCACCAAAACCAATGGTGCGGCCTCGCCGATCCCGTATGGGAAACATAATGCGATCACGAAACCGGTCGTAATGTTTCTGCGGGTTTTTTTCAATGCTTAAGCCAGATTTTAAACAGGCGGCTTTGCCTTCGTTAGTGTTACCGAGCTGCCCTAAAATAAAATCCCAACTGTCTGGTGCATAACCCATTTGAAAATCTTTGGCGATTTCACCGCTCAGGCCGCGCTGTTTTAAATACTCCACTGCACGGGGTGTTTGTTTTAATTCACTGGCAAAATGATTTGCGGCTTTTTCCAGCACGTCGTAAAGCGGCTTTTTATCATCTTGTTGGGGCGTGAAATTACCCTGTTCCCGGGGCACTTCAATGTGGTACTCGGCGGCTAATACTTCTATAGCATCTACAAAATCCAGTCGCTCATACTCCATAATAAAACCCAGTGCCGTACCATGTGCACCACAGCCGAAGCAGTGATAAAACTGTTTGCTCTGGCTTACTGTAAACGAAGGGCTTTTTTCATTATGGAAGGGGCAGCAGGCAATGTGTTCCTTGCCACGTTTTTTCAGGGCGACACGTGAGTCGACAACGTCGACAATGTCAGCGCGGTTTATCAGGTCGTCAATAAATTGTTGGGGAATGCGGCCAGCCATGGGGGGTATTTTGCCATAGAGAGGTCAGCTTGGCAGGGCTATATTGAAATAAATTGTGCTGCCCTGAATTGGAATTGATAATTCTATTCAGGGCAGTGCATGAAGTTTATTTACTCGTGGGTAATACTGGTGCTGCTTTCAGACTGGGCTTTAAGCATTTGTCGCGACTGAATCATAACCAGCTTTAGAGCATCTATATAAGGTACCACACCGTTTTCAATCATTATTTTTCGGCCGTGTCGACTATGTGCAAAACGAATGAAATCTTTTATCTGTTTCATGTTTTTACTCTGCGGGTTATAGGTAATAAACAGCGGGCGGTATAAAACATAATGACCTTTTTTAATGGAATCATAATTGGGTTGTTTGTCATTCAGGCTTAAGATTTTAACCTTTCTTAAGCGAGCACTGCTAACCCCGGTAATGGCGATGGCGTTGACATCCGATTGAACGGCTTTTTCAACCGGGCCGCTGGATTTGAGTTTTTTGGCCGTCGGAAAATCCTGGTTAATATTGGAAAAAATTAAAGAGCGTATAGAGTAGCCTACGCCGGAAATTTTACCCTTGCGGGCAAACAGCTTAATGGGGGCGTTATTTCCACCCACTTCCTGCCAGTTAGTAATTTTACCGGCATAAATGTTTTTAACCTGTTCAAGCGATAAATTATTGACCGGGTTATTCGGGTGTGTGATAACCGCCAGTGCATCCCAGGCAACCGGCTCAAAGCCGACCTTGCCTTCCAGTTGATTGCCAGGCAGGTAATACCGGCAGGAGCCACCAAAATCAGCCTCCTGTTTTGAGACGTCACGTATACCTCGGGTGGCACCGCCTCCCTGCAAATTGATCGTGATATTGTGTTTTATGCTATAGGCTTCCGCCAGGCGGGTCATATAGGATTTTTTGCTTATTCCGCAACCCACCCAGTTAAGGACGGTTTTAGCTGAGCTTTGCTGTGGCGCATCCTGAGCAAAGAGTGCACCTGAAAATAAGGTCCCAATGCAGGCGCTGAGTTGTAATATAAAATGCCTCAATTTACTACTCCAAACTAAAATATAAGAGAAAACAGTGTTTATTATAATTTAATCATTTTTATAAATGCTTTTAAGTCAGCGATAGCTACCTATAGTAAAGCATATATATAGTAAATATCTAATGAAATATAATATTTCATTGTTTTGTGCGGCTAAAATGGGCTTTGAAGGGGAAGTAAAGCTTAGAAATGAGTATATCTGATATTTTATAAAAAACCCTCCCCCGTACAGGGGAGGTAAACGTTTCCATTTTTTATAGCTATTTTAGAAAATGGCTAATAATTGTAGTGACAGTCTGTCGTCTATTCCATCGCCAATCAGGTTTGCATTGTGGCCACTTGGTAAACCAGGCGCTTCCAGATCGCGTAATTCATAGTTGAAAGTAACGCGAGTTTTCTTGTTAAAGAAGTACTGAGCACCTAGCGTTACCGTTTCGAACTTACGTTCAATACCTGCAGCGCCTTCAGTTCCACGATTTAACACGTCATAACGAATATCCAGTTCTAGCTTAGGTATAACTTTATAGCCAAAGTCTAAATAGTAACCGTCTGCTTTGTTATCAGTTAATACATTTAATGATGATGTTACAACTGTATTGCCTGGACCAGTTGGTGCGGATTGAGAGCCTACCGTTGCGCCACCATCTGAGCCTGCGAAGATCATACCATCAGCTGTCATATACTCGGCAGCAGCTCGGTATTTACCTTTAAGCAGAGTAAAGCCCAGGCCATTTCGAGTACGGTCATATTCACCTGCGCCACCGGTATTACCGGCTCCGGTAAGTGTGCGTTTACCATCCTGGTTCCAGGCAAACATCTTTAAGCCCTGGCGACGGCCGCCTTTTCCACCGAATACCATTTCTGATGACCAGTAAAGGTAGGTTTCTTTGTTGTCGTCATTGTCGCCAAAGTTGATGCCATTGCCATTGCCGTACATTATAGCGTAACTATGTTCCCAGTTATTAACTTTGAAGGTATCAAATACCTGAATACCCTGGTCACGGAACGCACCAACAGATTGTGACGGAGCATTGACACCGCCTTCAGTGATGTTGCCCGGTGCGATAGTACTGGTTGAGCCATCACCTGGTGTGAAACGCTCTAGCATCATCTGGTTAGTCACGTTAGTAAAGTTAACATAGTTAAATACATGAATCGCTTGCAGGCCCTCTTCAGAGGTAGGTGTTTTAAACAGACCTACACGAATACGAGCTCCTGGAATATGATTCAATGTAATGCTGGCATCGGTAGCAGCCACACCGGTTTTACCCAGTTTAGTGATACCGTTGTTACCAAATTCAGCCAGGAAGAAGTAGTTAACCTTGTCGTCCAGGGGGAAGCCGGTACCGCGAACACCAATACGTGCACGGCGAATGTTAAAAGATTCGGTTGATTTATTGTCGGGCTTAATCATGTTTGGATTCATATTACTGCCTGCCCATGGTCCCGCTGGAACCTTGGTGCCGTCAGTACTTTGATACTCAGGCTGAATAAATCCCCAGACCTTCGCGCGAGCAGAAGACCCCGGCTTTTCTGTGCCCTGCAGCATCAACCAGTTAGCCGCATAAGTTTGAGTTGTAAACACTGACAAGCCAGCTAGTAATAATATTTTTTTTATGTTCATTAATGTTTCCTCTTTCATATCAATTATGGCTTAACCAGGGTGTAACCTTGAGCGGTCAGATCCAGGATGCGAACGACGCCAGCATTAACCGGCTTAGCTTGTGGTAGTAATGCAGGTGTATGGCCCAGTTTTTTGCTGAATGCTTTAATGGTATTTTTGCATGCGGAGAATTGAACGCCCGCACTGCTCAAGCCACTTACACGACCTTTATTACTGTTGCCATCCAATAACAGACGTAAGCCAGGGCCAAATGCAACAATTTCTACATCTACTTTATCCTGTCCATAATGTTTAATTAGATTGTTCGCTACATTTAAGACCAGTGTTTGCTTAAACGGATTGGGATCACTTATTTGCAGTACTACTCGTTTTTCTGCAAACGGTTTTGATTCTTTATCTGCAAATGAGGGCATTGATGCCACACATAGCAGTACTGTGATTATCAGTGTTGTGAATTTCATTTTAAGTTATAACCTCCTCAGGTTTAGTTTAATTGCGAGTTAGAGTATAGATGAGACTTGTTTGGAATATATTCCAATTTTTTTAATAAATTCAATAGATTAGAGTTTTATTTTATTATTATTTTCTTATTTAGTATTTGGGTTCATAGGTTTGAAAAATAATATATGGAATAAATTACTTCTTGTGAGCATCTGTTATGATGTAAGTAATAGTGGTAGATATGACAAGAGTTTGTAGTGAATGTATTTAAGCTTGCCTGCCGAAAGGTGGCACTAGTAAGACGTATTGAAGGTAGTCGTTCAAAGCTTTATCGAATGGCTTATGCATGGTCCCATGATGCAATGTTAGCAGATGATCTAGTGCAGGAAGCACAGATGCTGGCATTACAGAAATTAGAGCAGCTCAAAGATGAAGCGGCTTTTGATGGCTGGATTTATACTATATTAAATAATGTGTGGTTAGGTTATTTAAGAAAGAGTCGCCCATGTGAAGACATTGAGCGTATTGTTATTGTTGATGATAGTTCGCCGGAAAATGAAATGCTGGTTCGGCAAATTGATATCATGGTGCGCAATGCAATGTCGGCGTTACCTAACGCGCAACGTCAGGTGGTTAGTTTAATTGATCTGGATGGTCTTAGTTATAGTGAGGTGGCGAATATTTTACAGGTGCCCATTGGCACTGTGATGAGTCGCTTAAACAGAGCGAGAAGTGCACTAGGTAAAGCAATAAATAAAAATAGAATACAGCAGGAAAGTGTATCTCAATCCATTTATACATCACAGGAGAAATTCACTCATAATAAATTACGAGTGGTGAAATAAAGATGAAATTTTCAGCAGAGATGATTAGTGCCTATGCGGATGGAGAATTGCAGGGCAGTGAAAAAACAGAGTTTGAGGATGTACTGCAGTATGATGTTGAACTACAGCAATCACTCAACGATTTGTGTGCTTTAAAAACGCAGCTAAAGCATACCTATCAAAACATAGAGCCACCGGCACGCCATCAGTATTCGGCGGGTAACTATCGCTATGCTGCGTATGCGGTGTTTTTCATGTTAACATTTTCCATTGGCTGGTTTAGCAGTGATGCGATGCATTCAACCAGCAGTAATCTGGCGCAGGAAAATGTAATGAGCCCGGGTATGCAGGTAATTGCAGAACAGCCGGGGAAATATATTTTACATATTAGTGTGCGTGATAAATCTAAATTTAAACAAACGCTGGATCAGGCAGAAATGCTAATGGCAAACTATCAGAATGAAGACCAGAATATTCAGTTGGAAATTATTGCCAATGCAGGAGGTCTGGATTTATTTCGTGAAGATGTTTCACCCTATGCACAAAGAGTTAAACAGCTGCGTAACCAATACCCCAATATAAAGTTTATTGCCTGTAGTAATGCAATTGAACGCCTGCGTGAAAAAGGGGTTGAACCTAATTTAATTAATTCGGTGCATCAGGGTGCAACTGCAATTGATCAGGTGGTTAAGCGCATTCACCAGGGCTGGTCATATATAAAGATTTAAATTTATGTTTAGTAATAAAAAAGGCAACCAAATGGCTGCCTTTTTTGTGCTTAATAATTAATAACAAAAATTTATTTACCAATGGCAGCATTGGTAAGATTATTAAGCGCACCGGTCATCTTTTTTGCAATATCATCACGGTTGTTTATACCGTGACGTTTGGTGATGTATGCGGGGTCATTATAACTTAACCAGACTTTGCCGTTTGCATCTTCCCAGGCTAATGCCTTTAATGGTAAATCAATGCCGGACGATTGCTTTGATGTAAACATGTGGCTGCCAAGTTTAGGATTGCCAAATAACAGGAGTTCAGTCGGACGCAGTTTTATGCCAACACCTGCGGCACGCTCACTGTGGCTCCAACGTGTAACTATAGTAATGCCTTTCTTTTTTAAAACATTTTCCAGGCGGTCTATTGTTTCGCTAACACTGTATTTGCTTTGTTTATTAATTAATCCGTCAGGGTTTGCCAGAGTTAAACATGGGGTTAACACCAGAGTAAGCAGCGAAATAACTGCAAAAAGTAACTTATGCATAAGTGGTCCTTGATTATTGTTTAGAGATTAAAAATAGAAAAACTTTAGTGAAAACTAAAAATACCATAAAATATCCATATAATTCTACTTATTGTAAAAAATAATGGAATAAAAAGGTTTTAATTTTCGTCTATATTACTGATACTTAAAATTATAAATTCAATCACTGGAGATTAAATATGAACAAAACACCCGTAATTGTCATGTTATCGACACTGCTGCTACTTGCGCTGTCTTCGATCGTAAATGCAAAAGATGCTGGCCATGGCCATGACTACCGGACTTTCCACACAGACGGAACTATCGACTACGGCGAAATTAAAGATTCGTATACATCGGACTTAGTTATGTATCTGGCAGGTAACCAGTTTATGGTTATGGAAGAATTAATAAAAGACTTTCAGTCAAGTCATAAAGATATCAAAACAGTTTATGTTGAAACTATTCCCCCCGGACAGATTCTGAAAAAGCAGTTGCTAAAGCAGGGTAAAATCAACGGTGAAAAAACTTCAATGACACCTGACCTGTATGCAAGTGTAAACATTAATCACCTGAAAAAACTTAATAAGAAAGATTTGATGGACAAGTACATTATTTACACCCATAACAAGCTTGAGTTAATGGTAGCCAAAGGCAACCCTAAAAATATTAAGGGCGCTGCAGATTTAGGTCGTGATGATTTAGTACAGTCTCACCCTAACCCTTTAACTGAAGGTATCTTTAAGTTTTACGGTAGTGAAATGCTGAAAGATTTAGGTATTCATGAGAAGGTAACCGGCGGCCAGAAGTGTAAAAAATGCTGGGCCGTTCCACAAAAAACCTGGTTCACCGCTCGTCATCACCGTGAAACGCCTTACCGCATTGAAAATAATCAGGCAGACGTAGGTATTGTTTGGACAACTGAAGTTGCACATGCAAAAGCTGAAGGTCGTAAAATTGATGGTGTAGCTATTAAAGCACCACTTAATAAGCAGAGCAAAGTGGCTTATGCAATTGGTCAGATGACTAAGGGTAAAAACCAGAGCAATGCTGAGGCATTTTTAGCTTATCTTGGTACTGATAAAGCACAGAAGATTTATCAGTCTTATGGGTTTGTGCCAGCGACTAAAGAAGAGTTAAAAGTTAAAGGCTTTTAAGTTTTGTTGTAAAGTCATAGCGACAAAATAAAAAAGCACCTCAAACGAGGTGCTTTTTTTTGTAAGCATTATTTTAAGCTGGCGATTTTTGTGCAATTGATGTGATGTGAGTAATTGTACTAATAAGCTCTTAACTAATTGCTCGCGTTGAGTCGTGCGGGCATATGCCAGTTGAAGCTAACACATACCTGTAGATAATCGGCTAAATTACTTGCTCAGGTATTTATCAATTTCTTCCGCTGCCTGACGGCCTTCATTGATGCCCCAAACAACTAAAGATTGTCCACGGCGACAATCACCCGCAGCGTAGATGCCCTCAACATTAGTTGCATATTTGCCATAATCCGCCTGGTAGTTTGAACGTGCATCGTAAGCTATTTCTAGTGCATCACTAACATAATGCTCAGGGCCGGTGAAACCCATTGCCAGTAAAGCTAAATCGGCAGGCCATTGCTTTTCTGTGCCGGCAACTTCCTGCATTTTCCATTGACCGTTGTCATCAGTCTGCCATTCAACTTCAATGGTCTTAACGCTGGAAATGTGCCCGTCTTTGCCACTAAAGCCCTTACTTAATATGCAGTAGGTGCGCGCGTCTTCGCCCTGAACTTTAGCCGCTTCTTCATGGCCATAGTCAACGCGGTAAATGTGTGGCCATGTGGGCCACGGGTTATTTTCAGCGCGAGCCTGTGGTGGCGTTGGCATTAACTCAAAGTTGACCACGGATTTGCAGCCGTGGCGTAGTGATGTGCCAATACAATCAGTGCCAGTGTCGCCACCGCCAATCACTACAACGTGTTTATCTTTTGCGTTAATGTAATTGCCGTCTTCTAAATTTGAATCCAGCAGGCTTTTTGTATTTGCGGTTAAAAAATCCATCGCAAAGTGCACGCCATTTAAATCGCGACCTTTAACAGGTAAATCACGGGGTGTGGTAGCACCGGTGGCAAATAAGATGGCATCGGTGTTTTGCTTTAATTCTTTAATGTCGATATTTTTGCCGACATCTGCATTGGTTTTAAATTCTACACCCTCATCTTTCATTAGCTGCACGCGACGATCAATTACGCCCTTGTCCAGTTTCATGTTCGGGATGCCGTACATTAATAACCCACCGATACGATCGGCACGTTCATAAACGGTAACCGAATGACCTGCGCGATTTAATTCCTGTGCGGCAGCCATTCCCGCAGGGCCGGAGCCAACAACCGCAACTTTTTTACCGCTGCGTGATTCAGGTTTTTGCGCAGTGATCCAGCCTTCGTCAAATGCACGATCAACAATTGCACATTCAATGTTTTTAATGGTAACCGCAGGATTGGTAACGCCTAAAACACAGGCGCCTTCACAGGGGGCAGGGCAAACACGCCCGGTGAATTCAGGGAAATTATTGGTGTGGTGTAAACGCGCATTCGCATCTTCCCAGCGGTTGTTGTAAACCAGGTCATTCCATTCCGGAATTAAATTATCAACCGGGCAGCCATCATTAGACTGGCAAAAAGGTATGCCGCAATCCATACAACGTGCACCCTGGGTAATCAGGTGCTCGGTATCATGTTCGGTATAAATTTCACCAAAGTCTTTTAAGCGCTCGGTGACATCACGATAAGGTGCTGTCTTGCGATCGAATTCTTTAAAACCTGTTATTTTTCCCATTACTCTTCTTTAACCTTTTGGTATAAAAGATTTAACGAAAATGGACGCAAATAAACGCAAATAAACGCAAATTTTTAATGCTCTGTCATCCCCGAGTTCTTGTGTCAGGGATCCATCCAGTGTCTTAAAGTCTTTAGATTCCCGACACAAGCATTCGGGAATGACGACACTGTTTTATCAGCATATTTAATTTTGCGTTTATTTGCGTTTATTTACGTTCATTCGCGTTTTCTTTTTCTTCTATCTTTTGAAAATAAAATTAAGCTGCATTCGCTTTCTTTTTTTGCTCTTCAAGCACTCGTTTATAATCTGTTGGCATGACTTTTACAAACTGACTTATAGTGCCATCCCAGTCTTTCAGTAAACGTTCAGCAACCGCAGAGCCGGTATACTTAAGATGGTCTTCAATCATCATCTTAAGTTCAGCAATATCTTCACTTGCGCAAACTGTTTCCAGCTCCACCATGCCCATATTGCACTTGGTGGCAAGGTCGCCCATATGATCCCAGATGTAAGCAATGCCGCCACTCATGCCCGCAGCAAAGTTACGTCCGATAGAACCTAAAACCGCTATACGTCCACCGGTCATATATTCACAACCGTGATCACCTATGCCTTCAACTACTGCCGTGGCCCCTGAGTTTCTTACGCAGAAACGTTCTGCTGCGATACCGCGAAAATAAGCTTCGCCTGATGTTGCGCCATATAAACAAACATTGCCTACGATGATATTCTCTTCGGCAATAAATGTGGCGTTTTTAGCAGGCGCCACAATTACGCGACCACCACTCAAACCTTTGCCCACGTAATCGTTTGCGTCACCTTCAACTTCAATGGAAATACCTTTAGCTAAAAATGCACCTAAAGATTGTCCTGCAGAACCGGTTAGCTTAATGTTGATTGTGTCATCGGCTAACAATTCGCTGCCGTATTTTTTAGCAACTTCATTGGATAACATTGTGCCAACAACACGATTGGTATTAATGACGGGTAATTCAATATTAACTTTCGTGCCATTTTCCAGAGCAGCTTTTGATAATTCAATTAACTGATTATCCAGTGCCTGATCTAAGCCGTGATCCTGTTGCAGGGTTTGGTAAACGCCCACATCCGCATGCGGTTTTTCAGCGGGGGTTAACAGCATCGACAAATCAATACCACTTTGTTTCCAGTGTTCGGAATCATCTGTTTGCTCTAAATAGTCAACGCGACCAATCATTTCATTAATTGTGCGGAAACCCAGTTGCGCCATAATTTTGCGCAGGTCTTCAGCAACCATAAATAAATAATTCACAACATGTTCAGGCTTGCCACTGAACTTTTTACGCAGTTCTTTATCCTGTGTTGCAATTCCAACCGGGCAGGTATTTAAATGACACTTACGCATCATAATGCAACCCATAGTTATTAATGGCGCAGTGGCAAAACCATATTCTTCTGCGCCCAGTAGTGCAGCAATGGCAACATCACGGCCGGTTTTCATCTGGCCATCGGTTTGAATAATGACCCGTGAACGCAAATCATTCATTACCAATGTCTGATGGGTTTCAGCGACGCCTAATTCCCACGGTAAACCTGCGTGCTTAATTGAGGTGATGGGAGATGCACCAGTGCCGCCATCATGACCGGCAATAACGATGTGGTCCGCGTGAGCTTTAGTTACACCGGAAGCAATTGTGCCGACACCATTTTCCGCTACCAGCTTAACCGAGATACGCGCTGCACGATTGGCATTTTTTAAATCGTGAATTAGCTGCGCTAAATCTTCAATTGAATAAATATCATGATGCGGTGGTGGGCTAATTAAACCAACGCCAGGTGTTGAGTGGCGCAATCGTGCTATTAAATCATCAACTTTTGTGCCGGGTAACTCGCCGCCTTCACCTGGCTTGGCACCCTGTGATACTTTTATTTGCAGCTCATCCGCATTGGTTAAATAATTAATGGTGACACCAAAACGACCGGAGGCAACCTGCTTAATGGCAGAACGACGCGAATCGCCGTTGGCTTCAGGTGTCCAGCGAGCATCATCTTCTCCGCCTTCACCCGTATTGGATTTACCGCCCATGCGATTCATGGCAATGGCTAAAGACTCGTGTGATTCGGGTGAGATGGAGCCAAAACTCATGGCGCCGGTGGCGAAACGTTTTACAATTTCTTTGCTTTCTTCAACTTCGCTAATGTCGATTGACTGGCTGTCATCAAATTTAAAATCTAACATGCCACGCAGTGTGCATTTTTTTGTATCTTCGTTAGCCAGTTGTGCAAATTTATCGTAGGCATTTTTATCGTCGGTGCGGGCAGCCTGTTGCAAAGTTGAAATACTTTGTGGATTCCACATATGGCTATCGCCTTTCGCGCGCCAGTGCATGTCGCCCTGATTGGGTAAAATCGAAACATGGTTGTCGTCATAGCCTAAAGCATGGCGACGCATAGATTCTTCTGCAAGCACATCAAAGCCCACGCCCTGAATTCGACTGGCCGTGCCTTCAAAACAACGTGTAACAATTTCTTCAGCTAAGCCTACAGCTTCAAAAATTTGTGCGGCTTTGTAAGATTGCAAAGTGGAGATACCCATCTTTGCAAACACTTTAAACATGCCCTTGCCAACAGATTTTCTGTAACCTTCAACAATTTTATCGTCAGTGTTATGGCTGTCGTTTTCCAGCAAACCTTTTCGTTGTGCATCCCATAGGGCTTCGAATGCCAGGTATGGATTAATAGCATCTATGCCGTAACCGGTTAGCAGGCAATGGTGATGTACTTCGCGGGCTTCACCGCTTTCCAGCACTAAACCAATGCGTGTGCGTAAATGTTTCTGTACCAGATGCTGATGTACGGCACCGGTCGCTAATAATGCACTTACAGGGATGTGCTGCGAAGAAATATTTCTGTCGGATAAAATAATTAAGCTATGGCCATCCGTAATGGCCTGTTCGGCTTCAGCGCATAAACGATCAATCGCACGGGATAAACCTGCAGTGCCTTCAGACCTGTCATAAGTCATGTCCAGCGTTGCAGTTGTCCAGCCACGAAAATCAATATGCTTGAGTGAAGCTAATTCCTCATTGGTTAAAATCGGATGTGGCACTAATAAACGGTGTGCGTGTTCTTCCGACGATTCTAAAATATTTTTTTCCGGGCCAATGTAACACTGCAAAGACATAACCACTTCTTCGCGAATAGAATCAATTGCCGGATTGGTTACCTGGGCAAACAGCTGTTTAAAGTAATCATAAATCATCCGAGATTTATCAGACATGCAGGCCAGTGCAGCATCATTACCCATGGAGCCAACCGGATCACGGCCCTCTTTCACTAACGGTAATAACATGAACTGCATGGTTTCAGAGGTGTAACCAAAGGCACGCATGCGTTCTAATAAAGTGTCCGGATAAAATCCGTGGGCTTCCTTCGTTGGCTCAAGTTGAGACAGGGCGATACGCTGGTTGGATAACCATTGATGATAGGGCTGCTTGGAAGCAAACTCGTGCTTTAATTCTTCATCGGGAATCATGCGACCCTGATCGAAATCGATCAGAAACATTTTACCCGGTTGCAGGCGGCCTTTGAGTTTTACATTGTCCGCATCTATCGGTAAAACCCCCACTTCAGATGCCATTACAACTCGGTCATCATGGGTTAAATAATAACGGCTGGGACGCAGACCATTTCTATCTAACGTTGCGCCAATGTAACGACCGTCGGTAAATACAATAGACGCCGGGCCATCCCAGGGCTCCATCAGTGCAGACTGGTATTCATAAAATGCGCGCTTTTCTTCCGTCATGCTAGTATCGTTCTGCCAGGCTTCCGGCACCATCATCATCACCGCTTCCTGCAGTGAGCGACCGCCCATTAATAAAAACTCTAAAACATTGTCAAAGCTGCCAGAGTCCGACACATCTGACTCAATAACCGGTAAAACACGCTTGATGTCTTCGCCAAATAAATCGCTTTTTGCGGTACCTTCACGCGCACTCATCCAGTTAGCATTGCCCAGACGCGTATTAATTTCACCATTGTGACTCATAAAACGTTTGGGCTGCGCACGATCCCAGGAGGGGAAGGTGTTGGTGGAGAAACGTGAATGCACCATTGCCAGATGGGCGGTGAAATCTTCAGCGCACAGATCAGTGTAGAAAGGCATCATCTGGTCAGGATTTAGCATGCCTTTGTAAACTATAACTTTGGTTGACAGAGAGCACACATAATACAGTTCGCGTTCTTTGATATTTTCATTGTTGCGAATGGTATGTCCAGCCTCTTTGCGCACCACATACAGCATACGCTCGAAATCTTCGCTTGATAGGCCATCTGCCGCAGCAACAAATAATTGCTCCATATGAGGTTGCGCTAAACGGGCGGTGGGGCCAATATCGGCCTTATCCGCATCCACCGGTAGCACGCGCCAGCCAATCAATTTTTGGCCAGATTTTTCAATCAGTTCATTGACCAGATTTTTACACTGTTCACGCTCAGCCTCATCCTGGGGTAAAAATACATTACCCGCTGCGTACTGGCCTTTTTCAGGCAGGTCAGCGCCTAAATCCTGTTTTGCAACGCGGGTTAGAAATGCGTAGGGCAGGCTGGTCATAATGCCCGCACCATCACCGGTGTTGGCTTCACAGCCGCAGGCGCCACGGTGTACCATGCGGCGCAGAATATGGTCCGCATCTTCTACGATTTGATGGCTGGCCTGGCCTTTAATATGGGCCACAAAACCTACACCACAGTTTTCCGTTTCGTTAGCCGGGTCATATAAACCATGCTTGTTGGGTCGGGTGTATTGATTGAAGATGTTGTTATTAGAACTCATTAACCTGCCTCTTAACACCTGTCAAATACTTAGATTTTGTCAGGTATTTCATCAATTTAGCTATCCGGAAAATCACCGCAGAAACCGCGGGGGTCGGACAAGGGGTCGGGTATTTTACAGGAAATGTGGGGTAAAACAAAGAAATAGTGCAGGGAAGATCGAAAGCTTTTTAGCGAATATGAGCGCGAATGGGCACAAATAAAAGCAAAAGCAGCTATGATTTTACGGGGCCCCTTAAAATAGCGGAATCCGGGGTGGGTGTTTACTTTGATCTCCTTATTCAGGGTTGCAGCTTTGCTGTCGTGATGCCTGAATAATGGCGGTTATCTTTGTCCGATAGATTAATGTCCAGTTGTCCATAAATACTCCTGAACGGATGTTATTATCACGGTATATTTAAAAATGGGGTGGATTGAGAAAGTGCTGAGTTTTCGTTTCCGATTGAGATGCACCGCTGGGAATATGCCCAAGTTTAGGAGTGTGCATTATGTTTATGCCGGTTATTTAATGCGCCGGATATCTGGAAAGGTCTGTAATGTCTAAATCGTTGTTATCTTTGAGTTTGTCTTTCTTTATGGTTTTAGTGGCTGCTAATTTACAGGCAGAGATTTCTGCTGTTGTAATTGAAACGGATTACCAGCCTGGCGCCTGGCAACCATTACCCGAAGATAAAATTAAAGCAGCTTCAGTAGATTCTGCGTTGAGTGAGATATCAAAAACCAAATATTTTGCCTTTTTCACAGTGCCTCAGGAAAATTTAAAAATGGGGCTGCTACAAATTAGAATTAAACTGGTTGAATCTGCGCAGACAGCCACAGTGAGTATTTTATTGCGTCAGCCGGATGGGGCGTCTATTTCAAGCACGCACTCTGAATCACTAAAAAATCTATACTATGATGAAATATATAAACGCTTTCAAAAAGCAGGAAAAGTGGCCGGGGAAAACTGGTAAAATCTTACAGGCGCAACCTATGTCTGTCGTTAGTGTGAATATTCCAGTCCATGATCGAAAGCGCATAAGGTATCTGGAAAATCAGATAATAAACATTAATACAAAAATCATTCAGCAATCTGATAAGAGGTCGTTGCGTAGTGAAGCCAAGCTTGAATTTATATTGAACGAATTAAAATCAATTAAGCTTAGTTATGCAGCGCTAGCAAAAAAAGAAGATATACATCGCCAGGAAGTTAAAATTAATCAGATGTTAGATGAAGTTGGGCAACTTAATAAAAAAATTGATAATAAACCATCAACCCAGATTAATGTTCAACAAAGTTATGTGCTAGAAAATGCACTTATTGGGAAAAACAAAATATCTGAAGAGTCTCCCGCAGGCCGTGAAGATGTAATAGCCAGAAAGTTTTATGATGAAGCGCAAGAGTTGAAGCGGGCAGAAAAGTATAAGCAAGCTGAAACTGCTTTACAGCACGCAATGAAATTAGATATATCGACATCCCTAAGAAGTTTGATTTTTGATGAGCTGAATTATTCTTTACCCATGTATGAGGCGCAGGCGATTGCCATTAAGCTGGGACGAAGTTTTCAGACATATAATAAGTCTGGTCAAGATAAGTTAATGCTAAATAGAATTGATTTTTTATATAAAAAAGCGTTAAAAAACAACCAACATGATTTTCAGCGAACAAGACAGATACAGGCTTTATTAGATCAACATTATAATACTCGTCATGCCATGAGTGCGGTTATTTCAGTGCAAAATAAAATGCATGGAAAAATGATTCATCGTTATATGTAACAGGAATTTATGATGTAAGGGGTGTATCCTGACAAGCGAAAATTTGAGCAAATAATTAAACGTGCCGGTTTGCAATTTAAAGTGATTTCATATCAAAGTTCTGCTAATAAATATGTGACGACGGTGAAGTCAGACACGGGAGACGTGCTAAGTCTAAGGGGTGATGATTTGGGTGGAGGTACGGTAGAGTAAAAAAAATCAGGTTTATGCAAGTGAGTGTATAAACCTGATTTTATTTTCGATTTCCAATGGAGTATTATTTTTTCTTAAAAATATTCTCAAAACAATAGTTAGTCGCCTCAACAAATCCCTCAACACTGCCACAGTCAAAGCGACGGCCTTTAAATTTATATGCCATCACGCAGCCATTTTTGGCCTGCTCCTTAATTGCATCGGTAAGCTGGATTTCACCGCCGGCACCGGGTTTAACATCGCGTAATAATTCAAAAATATCCGGGGTGAGAATGTAGCGGCCAATTACTGCCAGATTACTGGGGGCTTTGTCCGCGGGGGGTTTTTCTACCATGTCGTTTACGCGATAAATATTATCACTAATCATCTCGCCATCAATCACGCCGTAACTACTGATGTTTTCTTTGGGAACTTCTTCAATGGCAATAATCGAACAGCGGAACTGGTTGTAAAGCGCTACCATCTGTTTCATTACGCTGTCTTCTCCGGGCTCGGTGATGCACAGGTCGTCTGCCAGGATGACACCGAATGCCTGGTCGCCAATCATATTTTTGCCCGCCAGTACCGCGTGGCCGAGGCCCTTCATTTCTTTTTGTGGGGTGTAGGTGAAGGTGCAGTTGTCTAGCAGGTTGCGAATATCGGTCAGCTTGGCTTCTTTGCCGGTGCCGGAAATTTCGTTTTCAACTTCGTAGCTAATATCAAAGTGGTCGGCGATGGAGTGCTTGCCACGACCGGTTACAAAGGCGTTGTGAGCCATGCCTGCATTTAAGGCTTCTTCTACGGCGTAGTGAATTAAGGGTTTGTCTACAACGGGCAGCATTTCTTTGGGAATGGATTTAGTGGCGGGTAAAAAACGGGTGCCGTAGCCAGCCACCGGGTATAGACATTTATTGATCATTCGAAGCAATCCTTAACGTGAAACAAATTTAATTTTGTGGGATTTTACGTTATAAAAATTTAAAAGTCATAAGCAAAAAAAGCAGCCAGGTGAAGCCCAGCTGCTTTGATTTACGACGGATGACGATTATTTATGGTACTGCTCACTCAGTTCATGTACTGAATCAACCAACACTTTAACATGGTCGGGATTAATATCCGGTGTAATGCCGTGGCCTAAATTAAACACATGGCCTTCGCCGCTACCAAAATCTTTAAGGATTTTGGCCGCTTCTTCGCGGATCACTTCCGGAGAGGCGTAAAGTGTGTTCGGGTCCATATTGCCCTGCAGCGCTACTCGGTCACCGACCTGTGCTTTCGCATCTGCAATGCTGGTGCTCCAGTCTATGCCCAGTGCATCACAGCCGGTATCCGCCATGGCATTTAACCACTGGCCGCCGCCTTTGGTGTATAAAATCACCGGCACCTGTCGGCCATCGGCTTCACGGGTCAGGTTATTTACGATTTTTTGCATGTAGTCTAATGAAAACAGGCGATACATTTCAGGGTTTAAGTTGCCACCCCAGGTATCAAAAATCATCACCGCCTGAGCGCCGGCAGCAATTTGTGCATTTAAATAAGAGGTAACGGATTCAGCAATTTTGCTTAATAACTGGTGGGCGAGTGCCGGGTCGTTAAACAACATGGTTTTTGATTTGCTGAAGGTTTTGCTGCTGCCGCCTTCAATCATGTAGGTGGCCAGTGTCCACGGGCTGCCGGAAAAACCAATTAGAGGTACATCACCATTTAGTTCGCGACGAATTGTGCGCACCGCATCCATGACATATTTCAGTTCGCCTTCCGGGTCGGGAATTGGCAGATTTTTTACATCCGCTGCGCTGCGAATGGGGTTGGAAAATTTCGGGCCTTCGCCGGTTTCAAAATATAAACCTAAACCCATAGCGTCGGGAATAGTTAAAATGTCTGAAAACAGAATCGCCGCATCCAGCTCAAAACGTCGTAAGGGTTGCAGAGTGACTTCACAGGCTAAGTCCGGGTTCATGCACAAGCTCATGAAATCACCGGCCTGTTCACGGGTGGCGCGGTATTCGGGTAAGTAGCGACCAGCCTGGCGCATAATCCAGACGGGGGTTTTGTCAACAGGCTGTTTTAAAAGTGCGCGAAGGAAACGATCGTTTTTTAGTTCTGTCATGGTTTTGGATTAGCTTCTACAGATTTGGATTGTCGATCCCAGGTGTTTTCCGGGAACCTGGTGGCTTTAAAGTCACTGGATCCCCGATAGAAGCATTCGGGGATGACGAGAATTAAAATTGCCGTGCCGGTATAAGCCAGCTGATAAGTATCAGGCGTTAAGCTGAGCTTTAATTTTTCCGCTCACTGCGCCCATATCTGCGCGGCCTTGCATCTGGGGTTTTAGAATCCCCATGACCTTGCCCATGTCTTTAATCGACGCGGCACCGGTGTCGCTGATGGCTTTCGTAATCATTTGCTTAATTTCATCGTCGCTTAAGGCTTCTGGCAGGAAGTCCTGAAGAATCGATACTTCGTATTCTTCCTGTTCCCACAGATCATCTCTACCGGCCTCTTTATACTGGCTGATAGATTCACGACGTTGTTTAACCATTTTATCGAGCACAGCAAGCACCCGACTATCATCAAGCTCTATGCGCTCATCAACTTCAATCTGTTTGATTGCTGCTAAAACGAGTCGGATAACACCCAGACGCTTTTTGTCGCCTCCTTTCATAGAGGCCTTCATATCTGCGGTCAGGCTTTGCTTTAGATCACTCATGTGGGCCCAATACTATTATATTAGCGGCGACGATGAGGGTTACGCGTTAAACGCTCGCGCTCTTTCGATAATTTTTTCAGGTTACGCTTTACAGCAGCTGCTGCTTTACGCTTACGCTCAGTTGTGGGCTTTTCATAGCACTCACGACGACGAATTTCGGTTAAGATACCGGCTTTCTCGCATGAACGTTTAAAACGACGTAGAGCAACGTCAAACGGCTCGTTGTCTTTAACTTTTACTTGTGGCATTCAGAACTCTCACTCTAAAATAGATCTTAAATTTATTAACAGGTATCGGTGGCCAAACCAATGACATGGCCAATCCGGTACCGTGGAACCGCGGGATTATAGCCCCTTGTGCGATAATAACCAAATAAAATATGCAGATAATTTCAGGATAATGTAAAGAATGATAGTTTTAGGTATTGAATCCTCCTGTGATGAAACCGGTCTGGCGGTGTATGACTCGGAAAAAGGCCTGTTGGCCCATGTACTGCACTCCCAAATTGCCCTGCACGGTGAATACGGTGGGGTAGTGCCGGAGCTGGCTTCAAGGGATCATGTGCGCTACCTGTTGCCGTTGGCGGAGCAGGTCCTGAAACAGGCGGGTATTACTAAGTCCGAATTAAACGGTATTGCCTACACCGCTGGCCCTGGTTTGATGGGGGCGCTAATGGTTGGGGCCTGTAGTGGACGGGCAATGGCGATGGCGCTGGGGATTCCGGCGGTGGCGGTACACCACATGGAGGGGCACCTGTTAGCGCCCATGTTAGAGAAAAACGCCCCCGAGTTTCCCTTTGTAGCATTGCTGGTTTCCGGCGGACACACCCTGCTGGCGCAAGTGAAAGGCATTGGTCAGTATGAATTGCTGGGTGAAAGTCTCGATGACGCGGCGGGTGAGGCCTTCGATAAAACCGCCAAAATGCTTGGACTGGGTTATCCAGGTGGACCGATTCTGGCGAAGCTGGCGGAAAAAGGTGAAAGTGGAATTTATAAATTTCCCCGACCCATGTGCGATCGTCCAGGGCTGGATTTCAGCTTTAGTGGCTTAAAAACCTTCAGCCTCAATACCTGGCAAAAAGAGGTCGCGCGTGGTAGTGAAAATGAACAAACCCAGGCCAATATCTGCAGGGCCTTTGAAGAAGCGGTGGTGGATACGCTGATGATTAAATGTCGGCGTGCGATTCAGCAGGTGGGTGCAAAAACCCTGGTGATCGCCGGCGGGGTTGGGGCGAATTTGAGTTTGCGCAAGTCATTAAAGGCGATGATGGAAAAAGAAGACGGTGAGCTGTTTTATCCCCGCATTGAGTTTTGCACGGATAATGGGGCGATGATTGCCTACGCCGGCTGTTTGCGGTTGTTGGCAGGTGAAACGGAACCACTGGCAATCAATGTGAGAGCACGCTGGCCGATGAGTGAGTTGGAGGCGATTGGTTAAGCAGGCTATCGAAACTCATCTCCATCGGGGATGGAACGCGCTTTTTGCGCTCCGTCCCCTTAACCCATACCAATACGAGTTGACAGTGTCGTGAGTCGACTTCGTAATACTCTTGATGGCATCAATAGCTGTGATTATACCCTGTTCTGGGCCATATCGATCGGGGAAAGGTCGGCGCTTTTTGCCGCCCTGCCCCCTGTTGTGATGCCACCGAGCGTTTTACGGAGTCGGGTGCTGGCAACTGCCAGCTCTTGATGACGTCAGCACAGGGGGCAGACCTTAAAAGCAAGGTCTGTCCCCGAGGGATATGTGCCAGAACAGGGTACTAACTTTGCGCTTTTTTCTTACTGCCAATCTTATCCTCTTCACCCGCTAGCAATTTCCGAATATTCGCCTTGTGTCGCCAGATTAATAATATCGCCATAAACGCCACGCTAGTGGTAATCACGGTTGATTGCGTAATAAACCACGCCAGCACTGGTGAGCTAGACGCGGCAACCAGCGCAGAAAGCGAAGAATAGCGTAGGGTTAATGCCATAAACAACCAGATGCCGATCGTGCCTAATCCTAGCATCCAGTGGGTACCAATGAGTACGCCTAAAATGGTGGCCACGCCCTTGCCGCCTTTAAAGCCGTAATACAGGGGAAATAAATGTCCCAGAAAGGCCGCTACACCGGTGGCGGCGATAACTTCGTCTGGCATTTTCAGGAGCACCGCGATTAAAACCGGAATTAATCCCTTTAACATGTCCCCCAACAGCGTAATAATAGCGGCCTTTTTACCCCCGGCGCGTAATACATTGGTGGCCCCCGGGTTATTTGAGCCGACGGTGCGAGGGTCGGGTAGCGACATGATTTTGCAGGTAATAATGGCGGCAGAAACCGAGCCGAGTAAATAGCCGAACAGGGCGAAGCCAGTAATAATAAGTATAATGTCTGCAGTGAAATCCACGAAGGGTCCAACGGGTGATTAAAGTAGGCTGCAATTTAGCACGAATTGAAACAACGGTGAAATAGTGTGACCTTTGATAATAGAAAAGTCAGTTGTGTGTTTGTACACGGCTGGGGAATGAATCACACGGTCTGGCAGCCGGTGCTTGATAAATTACCCGACTGGATTGAAGCCAGTGCATTAGATTTACCCGGCCACGGCCAAAGAACCGATACATCGTTTAGCGATTTGGCCGACCTCACAGAAGACTTGCAGGCGCAGTGCAATAAACTTAAAAAGCCCGGCCAGCCATTAATGTTAGTTGGTTGGTCATTAGGCGGTCTGCCCTGTTTGCAGCTAGGTGTCGAAGGCTCAAAAGCGGTTGATGCCCTGTTGCTGGTGAGCAGTAACCCGTGTTTTGTGAGTCGCGAAAACGGCGACTGTGGAATTGATGGTGAAATATTTAATCAGTTCGCGCAGTCACTGAAAAAAGATTTTTCAGGTACAATTCGCCGCTTCCTGTCATTGCAGGTAAAGGGCTCGGACGGTGGGCGTGAAATTTTACGCGATTTAAGAGACAAAATTTTGCAGCAAGCTCAGCCCAATGAAAGTAGTTTAGATGCGGGGCTGGCCATTTTGCAACAGGTGGATTTACGTGATGCCCCCGCAAAAATCAAACTGCCATTGCAGTGGATTCTCGGTGAGCAGGATAGTCTGGTAAAAGCCGAGCTTGCGCAAACATTAGCGCAGGTTAGTGTATATGAAAAAGCCGGGCATGCGCCCTTTTTATCCCACACCGAAAAGTTTGTTAAACAGCTAGTTAATCAGATTAAGAAAATTTAATGAGTCAAACCGAAAAAAATCGTATTCAGAAACATTTTGATGCGAAAGCTATTTGTTATGAAACCTCAGCAGTGCTGCAACGCAATGTATGTAATGAGCTTTTAGAGCGCCTGGATTTAACCAGCTTAAAACCGGATATTGTTTTGGATGTGGGCTGTGGCACTGGCTGGGGAACACAGGACTTATTAAAAAAATATAAAAAAGCCAAAATTATTTCATTAGATCTGTCTCCTGAAATGCTCAAGCAAACCAAAAGCAAAGGCGGCTGGTTACGCAAGCCGCAATTAATTTGTGCGGATGCGGAAGATATTCCATTAGAAGATGAATCCGTGGATTTAATTTTTTCCAGTTTAATGTTGCAGTGGTGCGACTATAAAAAAGTGTTCGCAGAGTTCAAGCGCATTTTAAAACCCGATGGTTTGTTAATGTTTTCAAGCTTTGGGCCGGACACCTTAAAAGAATTAAAACAAAGCTGGGCACGGGTTGATAATCACGCGCACGTAAATGAATTTACCGATATGCATGATCTGGGGGATGCATTAATTCATGCGGGGCTGGCGGAGCCAGTAATGGATATGGATTTGTTGACGTTAACATATAATGATGCAATGTCAGTTATGAAAGATTTAAAAGCGATTGGTGCAAATACAATATTAAAAAATCAGCAAAAAGATGCAGAACATGGGCTGGTAACGCCGGCTAAATTAAAGCGGGTAGTCGCACATTATGAGCAGTTTCGAAAAGACGGTATTATACCGGCAAGTTATGAAGTGGTTTATGGACACGCCTGGAAAACAAAGCAAAGAGCAACAAAATTAGAACAGACGGAATTCACGGTTTCGTTTGATAAAATGTAACGATTGACTGTGTTTATCTAAATGCTTTTTGTGCGGGTATTGGTTACGTTAACCTGAGCAGAGCTGTCATTCCCGAGTGTTTTTATCGAGAATCCAGCGACTTTAGAATATTTAAGGTCGCTGGATTTTCGGTTTCTAGTTTTCGAGACTGCTCCGAATTTTTTTCATGGCATTTTTTTCCAGCTGACGAATGCGTTCAGCTGAAACATTATACCTTGCAGCAAGATCATGCAGTGTTGCCTTATTATCTTCATCCATCCAGCGAGACATAAGAATATCGCGGCTGCGATCGTCAAGATTTTTCAATGAGTCAGCCAGCGCTTCACTACGTTGCTGCTGCCAGTCGCTTGACTCAAGCTGTTGTGCAGGGTCATGTGTCGGGCTGGCAACGTAACTTGATGGTGCAACCAGTGCGTCATCGTCATCATCGGATGTGGCATCAAATGCCATATCGTAATTGCTCAAGCGTGATTCCATTTCTAGAACGGTTTCAGGCTTAACCCCAAGGTCTTTTGCCACGCCTTCTACTTCCGCCTGACTGAACCAGCCAAGACGTTTTTTAGAGCTACGCAGATTAAAGAACAGTTTGCGTTGTGCTTTAGTGGTGGCAATTTTAACAATGCGCCAGTTTTTCAATACATATTCATGAATTTCTGCGCGAATCCAGTGCACCGCAAATGATACCAGTCGTACATTGTGATCCGGGCTAAAGCGTTTAACAGCTTTCATCAGGCCCACGTTCCCTTCCTGTACCAGGTCAGCCATGGGCAGGCCGTATCCCTGATAACCACGGGCAATACGAATGACGAAACGCAGATGGGACATAACCAGCTTTTGCGCTGCTTCCAGGTCACCGTGCTCTGACAGACGGTAACCGTACTCACGTTCTTCCTCCGCGGTCAGCATCGGGAATGCCTGTGCATTCTGGATATACTGATCCAGACTACCGCTGGAAATGGGTAGATGATTAGTGGCAAGTACGAGTTCGTTTGACATATCAGCTCCTGAGTTTGGTGGTAATATTAGCACTCTTTAAGTAGGAGTGCTAATTGCTGCATAAGTTCATACTTATATAGGAAAAAATACCTGTTTGTCAAATATAAATCATTATTGAATCATACTGAGCGGGGTGTCGGGGTGGTGGATTTGTTGATATTGCTGGCGCAGCATTAACAGGTTATTCAAGCGTGCGACTAGCATCGGCTCTCTCACCGGTTTTTCCAGAATGTCATTGGCACCCGCTGAGAAAATTCGATTCAGGCTGTCCGGGTCTGCTTCTGGATTGCTAGATGTGGTTACGAGTATTGGGAGCAGATCGTAGCTTAGCCCCAGTCCATGGCGAATTTCGCGAATTAAATCCCGACCGCTCATGTGGCCTTCGAGCTGGATGTCGGTTAATAATAAATCAAAGGGCTGAATGTGATCTTTTGTAAATGAATGCTGAATATGTTGCAGCGCCTGCTCAGCATCAACCGCATGCAGGTAGTTGTATTCGTGTCTGTTGAGTAAGTTTTTTGTGGCTAGCGCTACGGTCGGGCTATCTTCAACATAAAGAATATTGCCGGTTAGCATGGCGAGGGGTGGGTCAGTATTTAAAAATGAATAGATATAGTCGACCAGTTTCTGTTGTCCCAGCTTCTTGTCAAAATAACCATTGACTAAACTGCAGGCCATGTTTTCCTCATATATTCCGGTTTTCTCCCCGGAAACAACAATCAGGGGTGTATTTTTAATGGACAGTTCTACGCGTATCGTGTCGATCATTTTATGACAGTCAATATCGGGCAGGTTTCGGGATGTGGTGATCAGGGCGTATTTGTGCTCTTTTAGCAGACGAAAAGCTTCCTCCGCATTCATCGCGGCATCTACCGTAACATTGGGGATATTTTTGGCAATTAGCTTGCTGATAACTGCCAGGGTGGTGCCCGAGTGGTCTATTAGTAAAACCCGTTGAGATTCAATTGTCATAATTTAATGACTTCAGGCTGGTAAATCTATATGGGCAGCAGAAAGTCTGGTCGCTATAATTATTTGCAACAAGTATAGACAAAATACCAATTTAGGTAAGACGATTGATCGATTGTTTGTTGCGGCTTATCGGAATGTGCGGTTTGACCAGAGGGGGTAAATAAGAAACCTAGCTCGGTTCGATTTCGCTTAAATGCCTCCCCACCGCAATCCACGAGCCCGCTAGCCCGAGAAAACAGCTAAAGCCAATCATATTGATGGCTTCTGAAAAACTTAAGCCACGCAGTTCAAAACCGCTGTTGTAAAGGCTGGCCAGGTGTGCAACCGAGTTATCCAGTAAGTTGATTGACAGGCTGGTGAGCAGCCAGGCAAATAGCCCGCCGCCAATGCCGTACCAGAAGCCGGTGTAGAGAAATGGCCGCCGAATAAATGCATTGGTGCCACCGATGAGCTTGGTGACTTCAATTTCCTCCCGACGATTCTGGATATCCAGGCGAATGGTGTTGCCCACCACCAGTAATACCGCGATCCCTAACAGGCTGGCGATAACCCAAATGGCCCGCTGGGCAATGTCGAGCATAGCGAACAGGCGTTTTACCCACTGTAAATCCAGCTGAGCCAGTTCCACCTGCTTTTGCTGATTTAACTGTTTAAGCAGGTGTCGGATTTTATCCGGGCGGCTCTCATCAACCACCGGCTGAATGGTGAGCACATGGGGCAACGGATTATCTCCCAGGGCTTCAACCGCACCGCCGAAACCGGATATTTTTTTGAATTCCTTCAGGGCCTGTACTTTATTTATCATCGATACCGCAGCCACATCATCAAAGATACGCAGCTTGCCCATTAACTGTCGAGCCTGTTTCTCACTGACATCGGATTTTAGAAAAACTGAAATCTGTGCACTATTATCCCATCCCACGCTCACATGACTGGCATTATTGAGCAGCACAAACATCCCCGCAGGCAGCGCCAGGGCGATAGCAATAACCGCGATGGTCATAAAAGAGGCAGCGGGCTGGCGGGTCATTACGCCCAGGCTGGCAATCAGTGTGCGCAGGTGATTAATTCCCCAGGCTTTAAACGGGCTGCTTTTGGCGAGTTGGTTGCTGTCTGATTTTGCCATGCTATGCACTTTGCGGTTGGCGGTTTGCCAGGTCGTTATGGGAGAGCTGCCCCTGATCCAGGCTGACCACTGGGCTACCCATCTGCTTAATCAGGTCTAAATCGTGACTGGCGATGAGCACGGTGACGCCCACATCGTTGAAGCGGGCGAACAATTCCATAATTTCTTTCGACAGCGTCGGGTCCAGATTACCCGTGGGCTCATCCGCCAGCAATAAACCAGGCTTGTGAACAATCGCCCGGGCAATGCCAACGCGTTGTTGTTCACCGCCGGATAAAGTTATAGGGGCCGATTTTTCCTTGTTTAATAAACCCACCTGATCTAAAGCGGCGCGTACCCGGCTGCCAATTTCCCGGTGTTGAAAACCGGCGATGATTAAGGGCAGGGCTACGTTATCAAAAACCGTGCGGTCATAAAGCAGGTGATGGTTCTGAAATATAATACCGATATTGCGGCGAATGTAAGGTACTTTGCTATTACTTACGCTGCTCAGGTTAATGCCGTCGAGCACCAGGTTGCCGCGACTGGGACGCTCAATTAAGGCAATCAGTTTTAATAATGTACTTTTACCAGCGCCGGAATGTCCGGTGAGATACGCCATTTCGCCGCGGGGTAAATGAAAGCTCACATTGCTGAGTGCTTCATGGCCACCGGGGTAGCGTTTGCAGATATTATCGAAACGAATCATGTGGGCTATTCTGCACTAAGTTTTTGGAGCTGAAAAGATTTAGCTACAAAATATAAAATCATCGTCAACTAGCGGGTTGTTTGCGGGAAGTTGAAATGAAAATAATCCCCGAGTGTTTTTTGTATTTCCGACACGGGAAAGCTGCCATCAAGTCTGTCGCCCCAGGTAGAGCAGTCCAGTTTAATAATGTCGGAATTATGATCTGAATGTAAATAAATTTCAGTGGAGTAACGCAAAATCGTTGGGCCGGATGCCTGTTCCTGACCTTCCTCGGTGCGACGAATATTGAAAGTATCCGGTTTAACAGTACGTGGGCCGAAGGCTCTCATTTCGAAGCGGCAACTTACGCGATATAAATCCTTTTCCTTTTCACGAACCACTTTGCCATTTTGAATAACAACATGGGTATTACCAGAGTCAACGTCTAATTTTTTATTGAGGGTTATTGTTGAGCCCGCCGGAATAGTAAACGCCAGAGAGTTCGGGTCATCGGACTTAAATGACATGCAGGCGCTCAGAAAAAAAGTGGTGATCGCGATGATGGTAAATTTCATTTTAGTGCCCTTATAGTTAATCGGGTTCTTTATCCAGCAATGCTTCCACAAATTCAACCGCGTGAAACTCGCGCAAATCATCAATGCCTTCGCCAACACCAATAAATCGTATTGGGGTGCGGAGTTTTTCCGCAATGGCAAATAAAATGCCGCCTTTTGCGGTGCCATCCAGCTTGGTTAAAACCAGTCCGCTTAATCCCATGGCCTGATTAAATTGCTGTGCCTGAATTAAACCATTCTGGCCGAAGCCCGCATCCATGACTAACAGGGTTTCATGGGGGGCGGTGTTATCCAGTTTGCCCATCACACGTTTAATTTTGATCAGCTCATCCATTAAATTATCCTGCGTGTGCAGACGTCCGGCGGTGTCCGCAATCACCACATCAATATTTTTTGATTTAGCGGATTCAATCGCGTCATAAATAACCGAAGCGGAATCTGCACCGGTACCCTGAGCCACTACGCTGATATTATTGCGCTCACCCCAGGTTTGTAATTGCTCAACCGCGGCGGCACGAAAGGTATCGCCGGCGGCGAGCATCACCGACTTGCCCTGTTTCTGAAAACGTTTTGCAAGCTTACCAATAGTGGTGGTTTTGCCCGCGCCATTAATTCCTATGACCAGAATAACAAAGGGCGTGTTGGCACTATCAATCACCAGTGGCTGGTCCACCGGCTGTAAAATTTCCACCATGTCATCACACAATGCATTAAACAGAGCAACTGGGTCTTTTAATTCATTGCGCGAAACCCGCCGGGTGAGATCTTTAATAATACGGGTGGTAGATTCAACGCCCACATCCGCACTGAGTAGGCGTGTTTCGAGTTCTTCCAGTAAATCATCATCAATGGTTTTTTTGCCGAGGAGCAGATCCGCCATACCATCGGTTAAACCCGCGCGAGTTTTGCCAAGACTGTCTTTAAGGTGATTGAATACGCCGTGCTCATCAACTTTTGCCCAGTCCTCTGCGCTGGGAGGGCTAAATGATGAGCCAGACTTTATGACGGATGCCTGCTGCTCAGGTGCAGTGGTTAAATTTTCGGTGACGTCTCCAGCGTCATATTCAGCGCTATCCTGAGCTTTCGGTGCTGGTGCTTCATTGGCTGCCGGTGTGTCTGACGCCGTTTGTGTTGAGGCAGGTTCAGTGACAGGTTTAACGCCGGCGGGGGTAAATGAGGTCCCGGATTTTACGCTGGGTGATGCGGCGCCATTGGGCAAAGGCTTATTCAGTTCAGTGGAGGTCTGACGGGCAGTTTCCGGCGTAACTTCAGATTTTTCTTTTTTGGGGCGTAAAAAACCAAACATAATTTATAAATGACTTGTGTATCAGGAGGCGCTTATCCTATCATCGCGAGGAACTCAGGTTAAGTATTCTGGTCATTATTATTCTCACCGGGCTAACAGCAAAGTATTGATCACACATGTCTTCCTCAGGAACCAAAGAGAGGATTAATATAGATTGGTACTGTAGGTAGGCCCGTAAGTGATGAATATCAGGGTCGTTGGGAGATTATCCTCTTTACTCTCTTATTGAAAAGTGGGAGATAAAAATTTTTAAGGGCAAATTGAATGAAATTAAAGAAAATCAACGCAGTCATTGTGTTGAGTGCAACATTAATGGGGCTAGCCGCATGTCAGACAAACCCGACAACAGAGTCGGCAAACGCCACTGCTAAGCAAACTTCAGATTCGAAAAATACTGAATCTGAAAGCCGTGTTAGTCAGTCAGGTGTGCACAGTTTTATGCTGAGCAATGGTATGAAAGTGCTGGTCAAACCCGATCACCGTTCACCGGTGACGGTGTCGCAGGTATGGTATAAAGTGGGTGGTTCCTATGAGTTCGCCGGGGTGACCGGTGTTTCCCATGCTCTTGAGCACATGATGTTCAAAGGTACAAAAAAATTAAAGCCCGGTGAGTTTTCAGAAATTATTGCGGCCAATGGCGGCAGTGAAAATGCGTTTACCGGCAAAGATTACACCGCCTATTTTCAGCGCATTTCCAGCGATCGTTTAGAGCTTTGTCTGCGCAATGAGGCAGATCGTATGCGCAACCTGCAACTCAGCGAAGACGAATTTAAAAAAGAAATTGAAGTGATAAAGGAAGAGCGTCGCTCGCGTACCGATGATAACCCGAGCGCATTAACCTATGAGCGATTTAATGCTGCGGCATTTATTAATTCCAGTTATCAGCAGCCCATTATCGGCTGGATGGAAGATCTGGACAGCATGCAGTTAAGTGATTTAAGCGACTGGTATCAAACCTGGTATGCACCCAATAATGCAACGCTGGTTGTGGCGGGTGATGTTGATCCGCAGCAGGTAAAAATCTGGGCAGAAAAATATTTTGGGGTATTAAAACCCTCCAAAATAACACCTCCAAAACCGCGTCGTGAAGTTGCGCAAATGGGGGAGCGACGCATTACTGTCAAACTACCCGCGAAGGTGCCCTATTTGTTAATGGGTTATAAAGTGCCGGTTCTAAAAACTCTCCTTAAAGAGCAAAAAGATACCACGGATATTTATGCGCTGGAGGTATTGGCCGGTGTCCTTGATGGAGGTCAGAGCAGTCGCTTAAGTCACCATCTGGTGCGGGAAAAAGAAATCGCGTCCTCCGCTGGTGCTGGATACGATCCCTATGCCCGGCAGCAGACTTTATTTTTATTTGACGGCTCTCCCCGCGCGGGGCATACCGTTAAAGAGCTGGAAATGGCGATTAAAGAACAAATCAAAAAAATTCAGACTACACCGCCGTCGGCACAGGAGCTTGAGCGGGTAAAAGCACAGGTAATGGCTTCATCGGTATATGAAAAAGATTCGGTTTTTTATCAGGCAATGCAGCTCGGGACACTGGAAACTGTGGGCGTGGGCTGGCAGAAAAAAGATGAATACCTGAAAAAAATCCAACAGGTTACAGCACAGCAGGTGCAGGCCGTAGCCAAAAAGTATTTAACAGATGATAGCCTGACGGTGGCAGTGTTAGATCCGCAGCCGATCGATGCAACAAAGCAGAGAGTTCATCGTGCCGCGGGAGGTCGTCATGGCCAGTAAAAAAGAAGTAATAAGTATAAAAACATTAATTAGTAAAAACATAATGAACAGTAAAAAAATAGTATTACTTATCGGATTTTTGTTTGTAAGCGCAGTAAGCGCGTCGCCAGAAATTCAGCACTGGCAAACAAAAAATGGCGCACAAGTTTATTTTGTACCTTCTAACGATATTCCAATGGTAGATGTGCGCATTGTATTTGATGCGGGCAGTGCACGTGACTCTGAAATTAAGGGGGGGTTGTCCGGCACCGCGTTAATGACCAATGGTCTACTGGGGGAAGGTGCAGCGGGGGATAATGCTCAAATACTTGCGGAAAAATTTGAAGCGGTGGGTGCCTCATTTAGCAACGGCGCATTAAAAGATATGGCCTGGTTAAATATGCGAAGTTTACGTGATGATAAATATTTGCAACCGGCATTAGTTAACCTGAAAAATATTTTAAGTTTTCCAGATTTTAATAAAACGTCTTTTAATCGCGAATTAGAGCGCTTAAAAATTTCTGTAAAAGCGGGCAAACAATCCCCGGGAACCATTGCTTCATTACGATTTTTTGAAGAGCTATATGGTGATCATCCTTATGCACAACCGAGCATGGGCACAGAAGAAAGTTTGCAGCAGTTAAAAGTAGATAATCTACAGGCGTTTTATAAAAAATATTATGTGGGTAAAAATGCGGTCATCGCTATTGTCGGCCAACTGAGTACCGATGAGGCTAAAAAAATAGCCGAAGATTTAGTCGCAGAACTTCCCGCGGGTGAACATGCTAAAGCATTGCCAGAAGTTAAGGCTTTAGATAAGGCCAAAACAATTCATATTGATTTTCCGTCAAGGCAGAGTACGGTGTTAATGGGGCAGCCTGGCCTGGCTCGGGGCGATGCAGATTATTATGCTTTGTATCTGGCTAACCATGCCTTTGGAGGCAGTGGGTTTGGTTCGCGCCTGATGCATGAGGTGCGTGAAAAACGTGGCCTGGCTTATAGTACCTATAGTTATTTTTCCCCGATGCGGGCTATGGGACCCTTTCAGATTGGTTTAAAAACACGTAACGATCAACTGGAAGAGGCAATGGAAATTATTCATTCAGAGTTGGAAAAATATGTTTCTAAGGGGCCAAATGAAGATGAGCTGGGAGATAGTTTAAAAAATATTAGCGGGGGCTTTCCTTTGCGCATAGACAGTAATAAGAAAATTGCTGAATATTTATCGGTGATTGGTTTTTATAAATTACCGCTGGATTATCTGGATACGTTTGTCGGGCATGTGAATCAGCAAACTAAGGCGAAAGTGGATGATGCATTAAAACGCAGAATTCACCCGCATAAAATGTTGACGGTGATTGTGGGCGCGAAGGGTGAAGAGTAATTAATAAATAAACAATTATTGATTTAATTATGGCGCAATCAAAAAAACAGAAGAAATCATCCGCCGATAGCACGTTACGGATCATTGGTGGTCAATGGCGCAGCCGTTTATTACCGGTGGCGGATTTACCCGGCCTGCGGCCCACCACTAGTCGAGTGAGAGAAACATTATTCAACTGGTTACAAAATGATGTGCCCGGTGCACGTTGTTTAGATCTGTTTGCCGGTAGCGGTGCTTTGGGGTTTGAAGCTGCATCGCGGGGAGCTGCCAGTGTTATTATGCTGGAAACCCAAAGTCAGGCGGCTAAAATCTTACGTGAAAATATTCAAACGCTAAATGCCGAGCGGGTTCAGCTATTACAGACGGATGCACTAAGCTGGTTAAATTCGGTTACTGATTCCGTGGCTGATTCAGCACAAAGTTTTGACGTGGTGTTTATCGATCCACCGTTTGATAGTGAATATCTGGCGCAGGCCTGTGAATTACTTGAAGCCCGGCAGTGTTTATCTGAGCATGCCTGTGTTTATCTGGAAATGAATCGTAAACAGGATTTGCCCGAGCTGCCGCAAAGCTGGACGGTGGTGCGGGAGAAAAAAGCCGGGCAGGTGGGCTACTATCTAGTTAGACGAAATGTTCAGGGTGTATGATTATAGGTCGTGTCGGTTGCGATTGGGTTATCCTGCAATCAATATAAAATAATTAATTTCAAAGAATAGTCGAGGAACAACATGTCAGCAGTGGTCGCAGTTTATCCGGGAACTTTTGATCCCATCACCAATGGTCATAGTGACCTGGTTAGTAGAGCGTCCGGTCTGTTTGATAAGGTTATTGTCGCTATCGCGGCGAGCCCGTCAAAAGCGCCCTTATTTGATTTAGAGCATCGAATTGAGCTTGCGAAGCAGGTGCTGGCTCAACATAATAACGTCGAAATTTGTGGCTTCTCGGATTTGCTGGTAGATTTTGTGCGCAAGCGCCAGGCCAATGTTATTTTACGGGGACTGCGAGTGGTGTCGGATTTTGAGTTTGAGATGCAGTTAGCGAGTATGAACCGGCATTTAGACCCGCAAATAGAGACCCTGTTTCTGACTCCCTCTGAAAAGAGCAGCTTTATATCATCCTCACTGGTGAAGGAAATTGCCTCCCATAATGGCGATGTGTCTGAGTTTGTGAATCCGCGAGTGGTAGATGCGTTGCGCGAGAAGTACAGGTCATAAAGACATGCTGCAAGTAAGGGCGAAAATATCTGTAATGGGTTATAATCATCCGCTAATATATATTGTTCAACATAATGGCGTCCTTGTTAAAGCCATTGTGTTAGATTTTTAAAATTTTAATGTAGGGCTATAAAATGGCATTAATCATTACTGACGAGTGCATTAACTGTGATGTATGCGAACCGGAATGTCCCAATGAGGCAATTGAAGCCGGTGATGAGATTTACGAAATAGATCCAACTAAATGCACCGAATGTGTCGGGCATTATGATACACCCCAGTGTGTTGAAGTGTGTCCGGTAGACTGTATACCCAAGGATCCGGATCATGTTGAGAATCAGGAAGAACTGATGGAAAAATATAAGAAGCTCACCGGCGAGTAGCCCGGTTTCTTCGTTGTTAAGAGGCTCCTGTTTGGAGCCTTTTTTTTTAAGTCTTAAGACTCTTTTTTAAAGGCCACTAAAATGAAACAAACCTTAGCAATAGTGTTATTCTTTTTTTCTACAAATTCGTTTGCAGCCGCGGGTATTGCTACAGCGCATCCGTTAGCAACTCAGGCCGGTGAAAAAATACTTTCTGAAGGTGGTAATGCTTTTGATGCGGCGGTGGCAATTAGTGCGGCACTAGCGGTTGTTGAACCGTATAGTTCGGGTATTGGTGGGGGCGGTTTCTGGCTATTGCATCGCAGCAGTGATGGTTTTGAAACCATGATTGATGGCCGGGAAAAAGCCCCTCTCAAAGCGCATCGTGATATGTATCTGGATAATAAGGGGAATGTTATTCGCGGCGCCTCAATCGATGGTGCATTGTCCGCGGGTATTCCCGGTGTGCCAGCAGCGCTGGAGCATCTGACTAAAAAGTATGGCAAGCTAAGTTTAAAACAAAGTTTACAGCCTGCAATAGAGTATGCAAAAAACGGCTTTAAAGTGACGCCGCATTATCAACGTATGGCGAATTTTCGTTTAAAAGCCTTAAGAGCATCACCGGCCGCGGCAAAGATTTTTTTAAAAAATAATAATGTACCTAATGAAGGTGACATTATTAAACAGGAAGATCTGGCCAATACATTAATGGCGATGGCAGAGAAAGGTTCGGCGGGATTTTATCGAGGGGATGTCGCTAAAAAACTCATCCAGGGCACAAATAATGCCGGCGGAATCTGGAGTGAAGAAGATTTAAAAAAATATTTTATCGTGGAGCGCAAACCGATAACCGGGCAGTTTCATGAAATGAAAATCACCTCCGCTGCGCCCCCATCGTCCGGTGGAATTGCACTGGTTGAAATGTTGAATCAACTTTCATTTTATTCATTAAGTGGTCTTGAAAAAACCGATGCTATTCATCTGGCGATAGAAGCAATGCGCCGTGCTTACCGTGATCGTGCTCAGTTTCTGGGGGATACGGATTTTGTTGCGGTGCCGGTTGATCGATTAATCAATAAAAATTATGCAGCGGGATTAGCCGCAACAATCCACCCGGATAAGGCGACGCCCAGTTCATTGCTGCCCGGTGTAGTGCACGAAAATAACAGCCGGGACACAACGCACTTTTCAGTGATTGATCATGAGGGAAACCGCGTGTCTGCAACCCTGTCAATTAATTATCCGTTTGGGTCGAGTTTCGTGCCACCGGGGACAGGCGTATTACTTAATGATGAAATGGATGATTTTTCTGCCAAGCCTGGTGTCGCTAATGCTTACGGCTTAGTGGGTGCAGAAGCCAATGCAATTGAACCGGGTAAGCGTATGTTGTCGAGCATGTCCCCTACTTTTCTGGAAACCGATGACAGAATGGCGGTCATCGGAACACCCGGAGGCAGCAAAATAATTACCATGGTATTGCTGGGAAGTATTAGATTTTATTTTGGCGAAGATGCAGAAAAAATTGTCAATGGACCAAGGTTTCACAATCAATACTTACCCGATAAAGTTACCTATGAGCCCGGTGCTTTTAGTGGCGATGTCCTGTTGGCTTTAAAAAATAAAAATCATAAGTTAAAGCCGGCCAAGAATCGTTGGGGAAATATGCAGGTGGTGATCTGGGATAAACAAACTAAAAAAATGACTGCGGCTTCAGATGAGCGTGGAGAAGGCCTGGCTAAAGTAATTAGATTAAAATAATCCGGTTTAAGGAGGTGTGTTATCTCAGTGATTAAAAATATAAATAAAAATTACTCCAGTCCAAAATCCTGGTTATCAATATTCGCTGTGTGGGATTCCATCTCCTTGATTTTTTCAATGCACCTCATTAACTTCATGCGCTGTTGATCCGCCTGTCCGTGGTTGATGTAGTGGTCTGCAGCTTTTAGTAATTCTTCGTAATGCTTCAGGCGAAAGTTATGATTGAGCAATGATTTTGCCATGAAAAAAGGGTCTTTATCGTGCTCCTTCATTGTGGCGGCGGCAATCAATGCAGTATTTAATTCAATATCGGTGGGTTTACTCATAGTATTAAGTTTAGTCGAAATATGAAAAAATTAAATAAATTTAAACTTTGATATAATGCGAACATAATTATTTTAAACGAGTTTTATTATGAGTGAAATTAAAATAGGTATTTTAACGGCTTCCGATCGTGCCAGCGCGGGTGTATATGAAGATCTTTCCGGGCAGGCGATTATTGATACCCTGAATGATTATTTAACATCTAAATGGCAGCCCGTATATAAAGTGATTCCGGATGACCAGGCGGGCGTTGAAGAGACACTAATTGATATGGCTGATAATGAAGGCTGTTGTTTAATTGTGACCACCGGTGGCACTGGACCCGCACCAAGAGATCTGGTGCCAGAAGCCACTGAAGCGGTGTGCGAAAAAATGATGCCTGGCTTTGGTGAGCTGATGCGTCAGGTGAGTTTGCAATATGTACCCACCGCAATTTTGTCGCGACAAACCGCCGGTATTCGTGGCAACAGTTTAATTGTAAATTTACCCGGTAAACCGAAATCGATTCGTGAGTGTCTTGATGCGGTGTTTCCAGCCATTCCCTATTGTGTGGATTTAATTGAAGGGCCATTTCTGCAGGTGAATGAAGCCGTCATAAAAGCATTTAGGCCGAAGGCGAAATAATTGAAATTGTTACACAGATTAAACCCCTGAAAATTGTGCAGGCTCTGTGCTTAAAACGTCCGACTGACGACAGGACAGGGCTTATTGATATTATCTATTAACTTAATAGAAATAATTTAAGCTGAAATCATTGAATTAACTTGAATTTTTTTGCAATCACTTTATCTTACGGGTTCAGATATTAAATACAAATTATAAGGATACCATCATGGGTGTACTAGTCGGTCGCGAAGCGCCAGATTTCACTGCAGCAGCAGTTTTAGGTAATGGCGAAATTGTTGAAGATTTTAATTTTAAAAGCGCAACTAAAGGTAAAAATGCGGTTGTGTTCTTTTACCCACTGGATTTTACTTTCGTATGTCCATCAGAACTGATTGCATTTGATCATCGTCTGGAAGAGTTTAAAAAACGTAATGTTGAAGTGATTGGTGTGTCTATCGACTCTCAGTTCTCACATAATGCATGGCGTAACACGGCTATTAATGATGGCGGTATTGGTCAGGTCGGCTATTCTCTGGTTGCGGATGTTAAGCACGAAATTTGTCAGGCATATGATGTTGAACATCCAGATGCGGGCGTTGCCTTTCGTGGTTCATTTTTAATTGATACCAATGGTATGGTTCGCCACCAGGTGGTTAACGATTTGCCACTGGGGCGTAATATTGATGAAATGTTACGTATGATTGATGCGCTAGCATTCCACGAAGAGCATGGCGAAGTTTGCCCAGCTGGCTGGAAAGATGGCGATAAAGGTATGGACGCATCTCCTGATGGCGTTGCTGAGTATCTGGCATCTGAGGCGGATAAGCTATAATTTATCGTCTGAAGTGACGGATTGATCAGGCTTAAAGTTAAAATACCTGCCAAATATTGGCAGGTATTTTTTTGTCATTTTTAATTATTGTCCCTGCATGGCTTTGCCAATATCTTCAAAGAAACTGTTATCAAATTGATTGTCAGTTTCAGAAGATAGCCCAAGTACGATCAGCCCTATAAATAAGGCAATAAAAATAATAGCGCCTATAATTTGTCCCCAGTCGTAAGAGCGACGGTTTTTTTGCACCATAACAGTCTCGCGTTCTACAAAATAAAAAATTAATTATAACTATTTTTGACAACGACTACAGTAAAAAGTAGAGCGCTGAGCCTGGGTTATTTTTTTAATGGCGCTACCACAGTGAGTGCAGGCTTCAGCTGCACGCCCATAAACCGAAAGGGTTTGTTGAAAGTACCCGGGCTTTCCGTCTTCATTAATAAAGTCCTTAAGGGTGGTGCCGCCCTGCTCAATAGAGGCAATTAATATTGATTTAATGGCAGGTACCAGCTTGTAATAACGAGACAACGAAATATTGCAGGCGGCACGTTTCGGATTGATGCCCGCAGCGAATAAAGATTCGTTTGCATAAATGTTGCCAACACCCACTACAATATGGCTATTCATTAAGAATGTTTTAATGGCTACTTTTCTGTTGCGACTTTGTTTATATAAATATTCTGCTGTGAATTCATCTTCAAGTGGTTCAGGGCCAAGATTTTTTATTAGTTTATGTAACAACGGGTCAGATTTTGTCCATAACACAGCGCCGAAGCGACGTGGGTCTCGCAGGCGTAAAACTTTGTTGTGACTAAAGCAGATGTCAACATGGTCATGTTTTTCCGCACTGACAGATTTATTTAAGATACGTAAGCTGCCAGACATGCCCAGATGTAAAATAACCGTGCCCGCCGCGGTGTGCAGTAAAATATATTTGCCTCTGCGGTCTACGGATTGAATCTTCTGGTTGATGAGCTGCTTTTTGAGACTGGCGGGAATTGGCCAACGTAGTTGCTTCTGGCGAACAATTACATCAGTGACTTTTTTATTTAGAATATAAGGTTCAATGCCGCGGCGTGAGGTTTCAACTTCAGGTAGTTCAGGCATCGGGTGAACCTGTGTTAACTATTCCGTACAAATTGTTTTTGAGTGAAGCATCCAGATGATATTCAATATTCAACTCGGGTAATGCCAGGATTAGCCAGGGGTCGTCATCGCTTATCTGAAAAGTCAGGGTTTTGTTTTGTGAGTTGATTTTAATTTGGCCCAGCTCTTTTCGGGGCAAATATTTATGCACGGCAAACGCCTGAGTGTTATTCCAGTGTTGTAGTAGCGATTGAATCTGATCTGCATTTAAATTAACTTCAGCGGCACTCTTTGTATCATTAATCCAGTTGTTATCGCTATCAAGTAAAATACTGACGGCAGGTGTCTGAATTTTTGTAATAGTGAAATTGTCAGTTAATAAAGATAAGTCGATAAAGCTAGAAGCCTGTGCATTGGCCAGCGGATAAAGCTGATCGTCAATGAGTGACATTTTTTTATCTACAAGAAAGTAGCGTTTATTATTTAGAGGGTTGGTTCTTCCAAAGAGTATTTCTGTGTCGTTAAATGTGATTCGAGCAAGAGGTTTGTCCAGCGAGTACTGAGATAAATCCAGTGAGCTAATATCATAGTTTTTTTCAACAGGGATTTGTGTAAGGCTTAAGAGTGTATTGATTCTGAATTGGTGAGCTTTTAAAGAATAGGGCTTTTTCATGTGCCAGAAACCATCGTTTTGCTTTAAGAATAAGATGTCCTGGTCTTCAGGGCGATTAATTTTAATACGGGTTATTTCATCGAGATTTAGATGGCTTAATTTTTGAATGTTTTCAGGTGTGTTTTGTTCGTTATAGAACACAACAATGAAAATGGTTAAAAAAATAACCATTCCAATGTTTAACAGGCCACGAGTTTTTTTCATTAGTTCTTATGCCGCTTAAACCATATGATCGCACCACTTATAAAGAAAGTCAGGGGTAAGAAAATCAGGAATAGAAGGCCAATAATGGCGGCCATAGGTGCCGACAGGTTGAGCTGTAAATCCGGTGCGTTTTTAGGTGCTATAGCGATAAGCTTGTCGTTAGCGGTTAACCAGTTAAATGTATTCATAATGAAATCAAGGTTGGCACCCTGTCCCAGGTTGTTATTAGCAATAAAATTTGTATCACCAATAATTACAACGCGTTGACTAAAGTTTTCATTTGTAGATTTGATTTGACGTTGCTGGGCAATGCCAATACTCAAAGGCCCTGTAAAATCATCTTCCTTATTATATTCAATTTTTTCTGAAAGTTTTTTTGTTTCAGACCAGCTACTGGGGGAAGTAATTAACAGATCAGTTGTAAGCCAGTTGTTATCAGTTTGCGGGTTAGGTGTAATAGCACTCGCAGAGGTAAACAGAGTGAAATACTGCATTTTTTCGGTTATTGGGTGGCGGTGGTATTCGAGTATGGGAATGACTGCTGGATGACTTAATTTCAACATGGCATTTACCTGTTGGTTGTTATCAATCACAACGCCGTCAATAAAACTTATGTTTAAATGTTTCGCTATTTTTAATTGCGATTTATCTACTGCAGGGTCCTGCAACCAGAGCAGCTGTCCGCCACTTTTAATAAACTGAATAATTTTTTGTTGTTCACTATCCAGTAGTGGTTTATTAATTGATCCAATTACCAGTACTGTGTTATCAATATTTAATGCTTCTTTAATGATGTTAATGTTACGGACCTTAAAGCCCTTGCTAATAAGTTGTGTTGCCAACAGGCTGTAGCCTGCGGGAGAACTGTCATTAATACTGCGTTCGCCGTGTTGACTTAAAAACAGAATTTCGGGCTTAGTGCCCCGTTGTAATCGAATTAAGGCGTTCGTAATATTCTGCTCAGAGAGTTTATCAAAGCGTTCAAATTGACCGTTATATTCGAGAATGGTTTGTCCATAATGACTAACATTATCTGCTTTGGCCTTATCTATGAAAATATCTGGATTAATTAGCTGAAAATTAAAATCAGATTTTTGGCTTTTATAACGATTTAAAATTTCAGTAATGGCCTTTGTAAGCGCGAGGTTCTCAGGTTGATAACTGCGTAATTTAATTTCAAACGGTAATTGATGTAACAGTTCTATCGTGTCGCTGCTTAAAGAGTGGCGATTGCCAGAAGTCCAGTCGCTGCGTTGGTTGTATTTATTGCTCAACCAACCGGCAAAACCAATGATGGTGAGGAGTAATACAATAAAAATGATATGTTGAACTTTATATTGTAGTTGTGACTTGCGAGTGACTTTCATTAACTCTGTAACCGTTGTGAGTCGAGTTGGCGAATACTGAGTAAAATAAAGCCGAGACTAAATAAAATAAAGTAGGCAATGTCAGCAGTGTTAACAATGCCGCGTAACATTTGAATGCTATGATAGGTGATGGATATGTAGTTGAAAAAATTATTGCCTTCGGTTGTTGCGTTACCAGCAATATTAATAATAAAAAATATAATCAACAGGCCAAATGTCCCGGCGGCTGCATTTGCAGGCTGGCTGCTGAGGGATGACATGTACAGGCCTAATGAAGTAAATGCGGCGATGGTTAAAAATTGGCCGAGCATTCCCGAAGCAAATTTCCCCATATCCAGGTTAGTCGAATATAATAGCGATAATGGCATGATGCCAATAATTAAAATAACAATACTGAAAAAAAATAGTGCGCCAAGATATTTACCTAACACAATTTCTGTCATGGAAACCGGTGATGATAATAAAAGCTTTAGCGAACCATTCTGTTTCTCCTCGCTTAGCAGTCGCATGGTGATGAGAGGGCATATTATGAGTAATAGAACTTTGGAAAAATCAAACAGCGGCGCAACCACTAAATCGGTAACGCCGGGCGCACTTTTTATTTTGATTAATTCGGCCTGTATTTCGAAAAAATAATCAATGAACCCAAGAAATTTCCAGGCCATTATGCCTTGAATGATACCGAGAATAATCCAGGCCAGCGGCGATAAAAAAAGGCTGCGTAATTCGCGTAGTGCAATGTGTAAAATCATGCTGCTTGCTCGCTATTGTGTTTGTCTTCACCGGAGATTAAATTTAAAAATATCTGCTCCAGATTATTTTCTAGCGGGCTGAGTTCTACTAATCCCCAGTTGTTTTCTACACAGTTGCGGCTAATGTCAGCCAGTGATGCGTTTAGCTGGCTGCCGGAAATTAAATAATTATGCGATGTATTTTGTTGCACTGCATCTACGCCGGGCAATTTTTTTATAGCGTCCAAATCCGTAGCGTATTGAAGTCGCAGTGTTGCACTGTCGGTTTGCTTAAGTTCCTGCATGTGTTTATTAAATACTGATTTTCCCCGGTGAATCATCTGCACCCGGTTACACACCGCCTGGACTTCTGGCAAGATATGGGTGGATAAAATAATGCCGTGCTGCTCGCCCAGCTCTAAAATTAATTTACGGATTTCCACCATCTGTATCGGATCGAGCCCCACCGTGGGTTCATCTAAAATAATAATTTCAGGCTGATGAATAATTGCCTGGGCAATGCCCACTCGTTGCTGATAGCCTTTTGATAAATTACTAATTAAACGCTTATTGTAGTTTTCAAGGCCGCAGCGTTGAATTGCCTGCTCACGTAATTTTTTGATGGCAGATTTTTTAACGCGGCGTAAGCGCGCTGCATAATTAAGGTATTCATCGACCGTGAGTTCGGGATATAGCGGCGGTCTATCCGGCAGATAACCGATAGATTGTTTGGCCTGATTCGGATGGTCGAGCAGATCTGCGCCATTAATTATAATTTCACCCTCACTAGGTGCCAGTACGCCGCAGAGCATTTGCAGGCAGCTTGATTTACCGGCGCCATTAGGGCCAAGCAGGCCAAGGATTTCACCCTGCTGTAGCTCAATGGAGACATCATTTACCGCGTGGTTGTCACGATAAATTTTATGTAGATGGTGGGCCTGTATAAGTGCTGACATGGGGCAAAATCATATCAGGAAATTGTCATCTTACAAGCACAAAGTAGTGCGAGTTTAGGTGCGTGGCTGGTTAAAGCAATACGTGGTTCAACAAATTCAAAATTCAGATAGAATAAGTCACTTTCAATACAAGACTTTTTTATGAAAACTCACTGGCTAGGTGTAGATACCGGCGGCACTTTCACCGACTTTGTTTATTTCAATGGTGAAGCTATTCGTATCCATAAAGTACTGTCGACACCGGCTGCGCCGGAGCAGGCGATTTTACAGGGTATAAGAGAGCTTGAAATTTCTCTCGACGATTTACAGTTAATCCACGGTTCGACGGTGGCAACTAATGCGTTACTTGAGCATAAGGGGGTTAAAACGGTTTATATCACGAATAAAGGTTTTGCCGATGTATTAACAATTGGTCGGCAGGCGCGTAGTGAATTATATAATTTAATGCCTCAGCCAGTGTTGCCTCTCATTCCCGCAGAGCACTGTCTTGAGGTGAATACACGGTTATCTGCACAAGCTGAATTGTTGCAGGATGTTGATGTGCAGGACTTGCAATTTCTGTTGAAAAAAATTAAAGAAATTAATCCCGACTCAATTGCGATTAATCTGCTGTTTTCGTTTTTAGATGCTCGCCAGGAGCAGCAGATAAAAAAATACATGAGCGTACATTTGCCAGATATTTTTATCTGTTGCTCAAGTGATGTGCTACCTGAATATAAAGAGTATGAGCGGGGTATGGCGACTGCACTTAACGCATATGTGGGACCGTTAATGCAGGGTTATCTAAATCGCTTGCATTCAAATTTACAAATGGAAGTTGAGGCGTATACGGCGAAGTCTTTATTAAACCCGTCACTAAAGTCAGCTCTTGCAGTTTTACAAAGTAGTGGCGGTACAATTCAGGCAACACAGGCCGGCAAACATGCGGTGAATTTATTATTGTCAGGTCCCGCCGGTGGGCTTAAGGGCGCGCAATATGTAGCGGATCTGGCGGGGGAGTCGAAATTATTAAGTTTTGATATGGGGGGCACTTCGACTGACGTTGCGCTGATTGATGGAGAGATCAAGCTAACCAGTGAAGGTTTTATTGGGCAGTACCCGGTGGCGGTGCCCATGGTGGATATGCATACCATCGGTGCTGGTGGTGGCTCTGTGGCTTATGTGGATGGCGGCGGTTTGTTAAATGTTGGTCCGCAATCCGCGGGGGCTAAACCGGGACCAGCCTGTTACGATCATGGTGGTTTGCGTGCAACCGTTACCGATGCCAATTTAGTCCTGGGAAGGCTACAGGCGAATGCGTTTTTAGGTGAAGGCATGGTCTTAAATTTTCACGCAGCAAAACAGGCCGTTGAAAAAATTGCCCAGCAAATTGATAAATCCATTGAAGAAACCGCTCAGGGTATTATTCGCATTGCCAATGAGCATATGGTGCGGGCCCTGCGAACGATTTCCGTGCAGCGGGGATTTGATCCACAAAATTTTTCGTTGACCTGCTTTGGTGGTGCGGGTGGTTTGCATGTGTGTGCACTGGCGGATGCGCTGAAAATGCAGCGCGCTCTGGTACCCGTGCATGGGGGTGTGTTATCTGCATTAGGTATGCTGGTAGCGGCGCCCAGCCGTGAGCTGTCGCACTCGTGTATTGAAAATTTATTAAGCAGTGATTTACAGCAGATCGAGAAGATTTTTTTAAATCTGCAAGAACAGGGTGCTGATGAAATGCAGCACGAAATAAGTGTTCAACCTGCTATGCAACGCTCCGTAGATTTACGCTATAAAGGGCAGAGCTTTACACTAAATTTACCCTGGATTAATGATCTAAAAGCGATTGAAAAAACATTTCATCTGTTGCATAAAAAAACTTACGGACACGAACTTGATATGGCGGTTGAGTTAGTGAATTTGCGTCTGTCGATAAAAGGACATGCGCCGCCATTCAAGTTACCGAAAATAATAAACACTATTGAATCAGATGAATCTGCACAAACTAAAATAGTTGGTTTTGAACAGGCAGTGCCGGTTTATAGACGTGAAGCACTGGTTAATCGTCAGAAAATAATGGGTCCCGCGCTTATTGTTGAAGCCGTATCAACGACTTTAATTGAAAATAACTGGTGTTGTGTTGTTGATGAGGTGGGTAATTTATTGCTGGCACGTATGCAATGATAAATGTGATTGCAAAAGATAAGCTACTTAACAAACTGCGTCACTTCCAGTGCCCAGCGATCTGCCTCAAAATAAAGTGCCGATAATTCGGCTTTAGTCATTCCTTTAATCGATAATTTTTCTGCTGTAGATGTTTCCAGTAGCTGACTGCATTTTAATACAATTCCGATATTACCCCTGTGCTCTAAAATCGCCAGTTTCACTTCATCTGACAGGGGTAGTGGGCTGATTAATGATTTGATAGGCTGCTCCATTAAAATATCCAACGCAGAAAACATACCCGCTGTGAAATACTGGTCTTCATCTATAAGTCCGAGTTTTAATGCAATTAACTTACAGGTTTTCGCACGTACCATCGCAATCTTAATTAATTCTAAAGGCCTGTCGTTCATGCTGCTTAAAGCCAGCATTGAAGCCCAGCCGGAGAGCTTACGCCGGCCTAAAAAAACCACTGCGCGTTTTATGGAATCAACTTCATTGGGTAAGTTGAAAAATGCGGAATTAATAAGTTTTAAAAGTTTATAACTGAGTGATAAGTCTGTGCTTATCGCCTTTTCTATTTCCGAGATGTCAACACTGGTGCTGTGCAATGTGGAGAGTAATTGCATGACGGCCAGTTTGCTGGTTTCTAATGTTTTGCTTTTTATAACTCTGGGTCTGCTTAAAAAATATCCCTGAAAATAATCGAAGCCCATTTTGGAGTAGTTTTCATATTCTTCGAGTGTTTCAACTTTTTCAGCAAGAATTTTCAGGTTAAATTTCTTCAGGCTTTTCATGCGTGAGGATATTTCATCGTGGGTAGTGTTTTGTATATCCATCTTAAAAATATCCACGAGTTTTAATAACTCGGAAAAGTTGGGGGTATCATGAAAGTCTTCAAGGGCTAGTGTGAAGTCTGCATTTTTTAATCTTTGTAGTGCAGATAATGTGTATTCGTTTATGGGTGTATTGGATTGTATATCTAAAATTATTCGATCTGGAGGCAGTGGTATAGCATCATCATTAAGCAAAAACCGTTCGGTTAAATTAATACTGGCCATACTGTTGCCGACCAGATTATCCAGTCCCATATCGATAAAGGTGTTAATGATTACCTGTGAGGTTGCACCATCTTCGCTGAGCCTGGTGGTTGCATTGTTTACATGATTAGCGCGAAATAGCATTTCATAACCCAATATACCGAGGTTACGATTGTATATGGGTTGTCGTCCTACGAAAATATCTTGCATGATTTATGTTAGTTCAAAATGAATAGTATTAAATATTATTAAGAACATCTTCAGCCCAGTTTATTGCTTTAATATTTATTTCTGATAAATCATCCACGCTTAAATTCGCAAATCGGATATTAACCCAGTCACCTTCTGCCTGTGCCAGTGTGCAGTTTAATGCTTCACCTAATTCACCTTCGCGATTGAGTAATGCGGCTATTACATTATCTGCCAGTGGTAAGGGGCTGATTAATTCTTCAAGGCTGCGATCCATTAATAAATCCAGAGATGAAAACATACCGACAGTAAAGAAACTGTCCGCAGGTTTTAAGTTGGCTTTTTCTGCAAGAAGTTCACAGCTGCGCGCGCGAATCATAGAGATACGCACCTGCTCAAGGGGTTTGTTATCCATGCCACTGAGCGCCATCATTGATGCCCAGGTGCAAAGCTGTTTGCGCCCGAGCATAACTGTGGCGTGTTGAATGGATTCGATTTTTGTGGTGCGGGTAAAGAACGCAGAGTTCATTAACTGTAATATTTTATAACTCAGAGCAACATCTTTACTGATGATGTCGACAACCGCGTCGGTGTCGGTTTCAGGGTTATGTAAAGTAGAGAGCAAATTGATAATGCTCATTTGATTTGAATCTAATGATTCACCACTCACAATACGCGGACGATTGAGAAAATACCCCTGAATATAATCAACACCCACATCACGGCAAATATCATAGGCCTTATGATCTTTTACGTGGTCGGCGAGAATAATGGGGTGGAGTTTTTTTAGTACTTGTAGGTGCGCACGAATTTCGCAGATGGATAAATCTTCGATGTTAATATCAATGATGCTTGCCATGCTGGCCAGGGGTTGTAGGGCATGGTGCTGTAGGTAGTTGTCCAGGGCGAGCTTAAAACCCGCATTTACCAGGCGTTTCACACCAGCGATAAGCTCACCGGTGACATTGGCATAGGTGGGAACTTTTAAAATAACCCGCTCTGTGGGCAGTGGGAGTTGATAGTCGCTGAGTAAAAAATGTTCGCTAAGGGTAATAAAGGCCATGTTTTTGCCCACCAGCTTATCAATGCCAATTTCCATAAATGCATTGATAATCACCTGTGAGGTGGCTTTGTCAGCTTCTACTGAGGGGGGGCTTACACTGGCTGAGTGAGACATTAACTCATAAGCGTAGATATCCAGATCTCGGGTGTAGATGGGTTGTCGTCCTACAAAAATTTCGGCCATGAGTTTGTGTCTTTATTATTGAGTTGTTTTTTTATTTTAAATATAGACTATTAGCACAGTAATTTTATTGCTATGGTGGGCAATTTTCATATAAAAGCCAGGCGAAAAAAAACCCGCGGTTAGAAGCGGGTTTTTTTTTGAAGCGTAAATCAGGTTTATTTGATTTTGGCTTCTTTATACATCACATATTTGCGGATAGTGGGATCAAACTTTTTGATCTCCATTTTCTCAGGCATGTTTTTCTTGTTTTTGTCTGTGGTGTAGAAGTGACCTGTACCCGCAGATGAAACTAATTTAATTTTTTCACGCATAGTCTTTCTCCTTAAACCTTTTCGCCACGAGCGCGCATTTCAGTTAACACAGTGTCTATGCCTTTCTTATCAATAAGGCGCATACCTGATGTTGAAACGCGTAATCTTACATAGCGCTTTTCGCTCTCCACCCAGAAACGGTGGTTGTGTAAATTAGGCAAAAAACGACGACGTGTTCTGTTCTTTGCGTGTGATACATTGTTACCGGACATAGGCTTCTTACCTGTGACCTGACATACTCTAGCCATGATGACTCCAGTCAAAACTTTAAATATATAGTAAGAACCGGTTGATGGGGTGCATCTAACAGGCTCTGGAAATCTGAGGGCGGTGATAATACCGGATTTTAGCCGGCTAAACAAGCAATTCTGTATAAATATGTGGGTGTGATTTTGGGTGTTGGCAGGGTGTTGGGCTTCATTGTATAGTAGCAGCTTACTTTACGGGCAATTTATTTGCTAAGTTATTGAATTAAAGTGCTTTTTATTTGTATTGCTCCCTTCTTTGGAAAAGCGGGGCTGGGGGAGGTTTAGAACATATCAGGTTTTTACTCTATCTTAATAGTATTAAAAATCTGGAAGTTTTTAATCCCCCTCATTCCTCCTTTTTCTAAGGGGGAGGCATAACAAAAAATTGGACTATTTTTATCCATATCAACAACTTAACTCTTAACTTACTGGCATTGGGGCCAGACGTATGCCTCTCATCAAATAGAAACTGAGAATTATGGATATTGTATATATACGCGATCTACGTATCGAAACTGTCATCGGCATCTACGACTGGGAGCGCGAAATTCGCCAGATTGTTAGCCTGGATCTGGAAATGGGCACTGACATACGCCGTGCCGGTGAAACTGATCATATTGATGACACCCTGGACTATAAGTCAGTGGCCAAGGCCTTAATCGACTTTGTTGGCAAATCTGAGTTTCAACTGGTGGAAGCGTTAGCGGAGCAGTGCTCACAAATCGTTCTCAATGACTTTAATGTGCCCTGGCTTCGATTACGCCTGAGCAAGCCCGGTGCAGTTACTGGGTCACAGGACGTGGGAGTGCTGATAGAGAGATCGAAAGACTAATTACATGGCATGGGTATATATCAGCTTAGGCAGTAATATTGACCGTGAGGCGCTGACTCGCTCAGGGGTAAGTGCGTTGCGTCAGCATTATGGTGAACTGGTCCTGTCATCCGTGTATGAAAGTGAAGCGGTGGGCTTTGATGGTGAAAACTTCTATAACATGGTGATTGCCCTGCAAACCGATGAGGATGTGCACCAGGTGGCGCAAACCCTGCGGCAAATTGAAGATGAGCACGGGCGCGACCGAACCGGCTCACGATTCTCATCCCGAACCCTCGATTTAGATTTGCTGCTCTACGATAATTTAATTATCGACGAAGAAAAATTGCAGATTCCCCGGGATGAAATTTTACAGCGGGCATTTGTGCTGTGGCCCATGGCGGAAGTGGCGGCGAATTTAGTGCATCCCCAGTTACATAAAACCTATGGCGAATTGTGGGATGCGTTTGATAAGGATTCTGAAAAATTAGAACCGATTGAGTTTGATTTTGGCTAAGACCAAGCAGGTTCACCAAACATTCTGCCACCCAAAAACAAACCAACATCTATTTCGTGTTAGCCCCCCTCTTTGAAAAAGAGGGGGGTGTATATTGCAGTATTAAATCAGGCTCAACATGGTAGATGGTAGTGTGATGGGGAGATTTAAAATCATTCGAGTTGATTTGCAGCATGTATAGAGCTAATAAACTGGGTACGTTTAAATCCCGTTTCAGTAAAACGCGAATATCAAAATATTTCAGATGGTTATTCCAGAGGATTGTTCCAGTCACCCATAACAATCCAAGACATGGCATTTAGTTAAATATTTATTTTTATAAATATCTTAAAGTGGCAGTCCATGCAAGTTATTATTTCGAAATCAAGGGAAAGCATTATTCTCTTTTAATTTCGTCTTATTAACCATGAAAATAATATATAAAGACAATATTGCTGCGAAGTAACACCATACTGAAATAAAAGCATAACCATAAAATACAGTTGCGATGGCTACCGAAAACATAATAATAACACCAAATATTTTTATGTAACGATCACTTGAAAATAGCAGAGGGATAACAACAATAAGTCCATAAAAAACACGCACAACTATCCGCGGGATGTATTCGTCATACAATAGTGCAGCTTTGTATTCGATGGAGTGTTTGAGTATTGAGACTATTAACCAGTCATTGTTAAACCAGAGCGGAATATACATTATCAAACCATGTGCTGCCCCGATAAATGCCGCGATAATAAAAAACTTTTTCTTAATCGCACTGGGTTCTACGGCGTAACAGGCGAAAGGAATCCAGAATAGCCAAAACACATGAGAGAAAAACATAAAGCCCAGGGCGGGTAATCGAGTTGCACCTCCACCACCCGGATCAAACTCAAGCCAGACTAACCCCTCAAAAATCTGCTGGATACCAAATACCAAAGGTAATATAGCAAAAGTCCAATAGTTGCTGTTAAGGTCTAGCGTTTTTTTTACACAGTAAACACCAACAGGTATCAGAACTACAGCGGCACTAAAACTCGCGGTTGCTGAAAAACACATACAGTCTCCTCTAAAAAGTTGGGAAGTACCTTGATGGAATGAACCGGGTCTTAACACAAATGTTACCAGGCTTAGAGTGTGTGAGCTCTAACTGTTTTATTGGGCTCGTGCGCCTCATAACTAACGGTTATTTCATGTGCCCATAATAACAGAAGTCAGGGCACATGATGTTGATTCGAAAAATTAGATGCATATTAATTTATGCCGTTATCATTTTATTTTCTAATTTTTAGCTTTATACAATCTCATTTTTATCTTCTACAGATGTTTCGAAATTTTCTATGTTTATCAGCCGCAATGATTTCTTAATTATACTCTTTGTGCCTGCGAGACAGCATGGTTTTTTAATGTGTTGGTGGCTTCTCTTGCTTTAACATCATAAAGAAAACTGTGCTGTACTGCCTTAGGAATAAATTCATTTATATAGCGCCATATTTTTCCTGGGTAGTTAGATCTTGGCGTCTACTTTATCGGGGGATGTTGAGTGTATTTTTAACAAGCATTCATATTTAAACCGGGAGAAAAATAAAACATTTCTACATTTGGCTATTAAGTATAATTTTATTTTCGATAAAGGTGTTTCTGTTTTTTTTACTGCAACTTAAGACGATAAAGCATATAAGAAAAGCAGTAATTAATTAAATAATAAAAAACAAAATTAATGCACAATTCAATATTAAATTAAACCCTGATCTGTCAAATAAACTCGTAATATTTATTGACACATTTAAAGCATAACCCTATATTGAGTCACCGCTGCAATCCCTTGTGTTTTTTGTGTGATTTTTCACAGTCTTCACTGCTTTATGCAGCCCCGCTAATTCGTCCATATTGAATCAGCTTCAAACTCAATTTAAATAATAAAAAGATTCAGGATTAATCTTTAAGACAAGGACTTACGGACATGTATAAGTATGCAGGATGCGCACGCTTATAGTTTATAGAAGCATGTTGTTATTATCGTTGCAGCAACGTCATCTTTGAAATGGACTCCCGCTTAAATTATTAAATTTATTAGGAGACCTTAAATGAAAAGGCGAAATTTTCTAAAATATACCACCGCGAGTCTTGCAACTGTGTTATCGGGTACAACAGGTTTAATTGTCTGGTCACCACGTGCACAGGCGCAAGCTATTAATAAAACTTTTTACGTTACACATGGTACAAGCACAATGATAGATGGCAGCAACGTCTATTTTCGTGGCTTCAGCAGTTCGCCGAGCGTTGTCAATGTTCCCGGTGAATTAATAACGGATGAAAATGGAGATGCAATTCAGCAAGGAGACACCGTTAACATTACAATTCATAACACACTCAACACTTCACATCGATTTACGATTGATGGTCTTGGTGTCAATGAAAATATTCCCGCCGGTCAAACCGTTAGCTTTTCATTTAAGGCTAGCAACTATGGTTCATTCCATTACTATGACAGCAGCAATGCACCCTATAATCGCTTAGTTGGTTTACATGGCGCTATTCCTGTTATGCCCGATGGCAGCACGAATGAACTTTACCCCGGCAGCCCAACTTTCGTACAACAGTACAGCTGGATATTTAATGATATTGATCCAGTGTGGCATAACGAAATTCGAAATGGGCGCACGCCTTCCACACCTTACATCCCTCGTTATTTCACGCTGAATGGTTTAGGTGGACGACCACCCGGTGCACCCGGTGCGCACGACCCTAACATCGATGCCTTAACTGACCCGCGCTCTGCTTTACACGGTCATATTGGTGACCGTACATTGGTGCGCAGTGTTAACATGGGTAAAGCCGATCAGTCTATTCACGCCCATGCTAACCACATGGAATGGCTGACTGAAAATGGTCAGGTTCGCGATGAAGTGTGGGAAAAAGATTGCATATATCTTGAAGCCAATATGGGCACGATTGATTCTATTTATCCATTTGAAGTTCCACCAGATTCCTGGCCCCAGGTTTCAACGGGGGCATACCCAATGCATTTGCATACCGAAATGTCACAAACCGCCGCGGGTGGTTATTACATGTTTGGCGCAATGACTGATATTTATTTTGAGTAAGGGGAAGAGTCATGGGTAAAAGAAAAAAGAGCTCAACTAGTACAACCACAACAACCTCCGATGGCATGGGTGGTGACGGCGGCGGAATGGGTGGCGGAGGCGGAATGGGTATGGCCTGTTTCGTTTACCCCGACACACCTGCAACACCGGGTCGCGTTTCACCTGATGTTTCTTATGACCGCAGTGTATACATGAATGGCTCCATGACAATGGATGACGGAAAAACGGTCGCTATCTGGGGCTTTACAGATACGGCTGCCGGGCAAATGGGCGGTATGAATGCCAGTGGTGATTTTCCTTCACCACCGATGCGCATTAATGTCGGCACGATTGTACATACCAATCTAACGGTACCGATGATGAATGGTATTCATACAATTCATCACCATGGTATTGAGCCAGCAGATCATTCGGATGGTGTGGGCCACATAACCTGGGATGTAAATGGCACTTACACTTATCAATGGCGGCCGATGAGTCCAGGCACGTATTTTTATCATTGCCATACCAACACGGTATTGCATGCTGAAATGGGAATGTATGGTGCATTAATTGTGGACCCACCTGAGGGGCCGGGTACCTTGTTATCCGGTGGCCCAAGTTATGACTCAGAAGCTTTCTGGGTGGTTGATGAAATCGATTCTCGCTGGCACACCCTGGGCTGGACAGCAGGCACCTGTGGTGAAGATGTGGGTTTGCATTTACTTGAGCCCGATTACTTTATTATCACCGGTGTGGATGGTAGTGGCACCTCAGCCATGAACCTGCCACCCATTTCCGGCGAAATGAAGGTAGGTGAAAAGCTACTGGCACGATATATTTGTGCTGGCTACCATCCACAGGAAATTCGTATTCCCGCTGGACTGAATGCCAAAATATATATTTCAGATGGCCGCGCATTACCCAAGCCCCAAAATACAACAAAATTCAGGGCAATATCAGGCGAACGTTACGATATGATTATAGAACCCAGCGAAGCGGGTAATTATATTGTTGAGTTTGATATTAAAGACTGGATTACTGGCGATGTTTGGGGCACTGCTAAAACGAATGTCGTTGTTACTGAGTAATAAATTTTATATTACTTTTATCTGATTTGTTTTTAATAACAAAGAATAAGGGGAATGCATGTATTTCCCTTTTCTTTGTTATAAAGCTCAGATTATGAATAACTGCAAACATTCTATAGCTGACCTTTTTTCAGTTTAATTTGCTGGTGAAAATGTGCGCTGCTGTGGAGCGTTTCCCTCGGGGAAAGACCGCCGCTTTTTGGCGCTCTGTCCCCTTAACCCATACCACCAAGAGTTGACAGTACAGGTAGCCGGCTCCGTAAAACTCTTGATGGCATCAGTAAGAGGACGGAGCGCAAAAAGCGCGCTCCATCCCTGATGGATATGAACTTTAACAGGGCAAAAAAACAACCATTATATTAAACAGAAAAATATCTGCTTCTGATTAGTGTGAGGTATTTAAAACTTCAGCTCATTACAAATTTATGTATAAACTCTCAATTATAAAAACTCTTTTCTCTTCCATAATAAATAAGCCACCGGCACAACAAAAAGTGATAGTAGCGGTGCAGTAATCATCCCGCCAACCATAGGTGCAGCAATTCGCTGCATGACTTCAGAGCCTGTTCCCTGTCCTGTCATAATAGGTATGAGCGCGGCCAATATTACCGCCACGGTCATCGCCTTGGGCCTTACACGTTGAACTGCGCCTTCCATAATGGCGGCCTGTAAATCATTTACATTATTTAGTTTACCCTGTGCGTGATAATCTTTGACGGTATTGTCTAAATACACCAGCATCACTACGCCAAACTCGGCAGCCACACCCGCTAGCGCAATAAAACCAACTGCAGATGCGACCGACATATTGTATCCAAGTAGATACATAAACCAGAATCCGCCAACCAGTGCAAAAGGTAAACTCGCCATTACCAGTAGCGCTTCACCAACGCGACGGAAAATTAAATATAACAAAATAAAAATAATAATCAGCGTCACAGGTATCACCTGATAAAGTCGTTGCTCTGCGCGTAATAAATATTCGTATTGCCCGGCCCAGGTAATTGAATAACCGGCAGGTAGCCTCACTTCTTTTTGCACAATTTTTTGTGCGGCTTTAACGTAACTTCCCAGATCTATGCCTCTAATATCAACAAAGGTCCAGCCGTTTAAGCGGGCGTTATCACTCTTGATCATCGGCGGGCCGTTAATCACTTCCAGTGTTGCTACCTGACCTAATGCCAGCTCAACACCTGAGGGTGTAACAAGCGGTAGCTCACGTAATTTATCCAGGTTATCTCTAACTTCTCTGGCAAAGCGTAAATTAACCGGGTAACGTTCACGCCCTTCGAAGGTATGCGTGATATTAATGCCGCCAACTGCGGCGCTGATAACTTCATTAATATCTGACATATTTAAGCCCAGTGCCGCTGCTTTCTCACGGTTGGGTGTCACTTCTATATAACGCCCACCGGTGACCCGCTCTGAATAAGCGGACGATGTACCACGTACTTTTATAACTGCGCGCTCAATTTTGCGGCCAATCTTTTCAATCATTTCTAAATCAGCCCCGGCCACTTTAATGCCCACTGGGGTTTTTATGCCGGTTGCCAGCATATCGATGCGCGTTTTAATCGGCATTAACCAGGCGTTAGTGAGGCCAGGAAACTTAACGGTTCGATCTAACTCTTCAATCAGTTTTTCCAGCGTCATACCTGCTCGCCACTCATCTCGAGGCTTAAGTTGAATAAGTGTTTCGATCATAGTTAGAGGTGCTGGATCGGTTGCAGTATCTGCACGACCAATTTTTCCGAACACCTGTTTAACTTCAGGCAAAGTGGTGATTAAACGATCGGTTTGTTGCAGTAACTCCTGTGCTTTGCCAATAGATAAACCCGGTAAAGTCGTTGGCATATACATTAAATCGCCTTCATAGAGTTCAGGCATAAACTCTGAACCCAGGCCGCCACCCAACTGCGCAATAATGGGTGAAGTTTTAAAAAACTGGCGCCAACCGCTTGCAATATTATCCTGCCAATTGTTGATGCTATCTAAATAAGCCGCACGGTTGCTGTTTACCTGTGCCGGCTCTGCAAACCAGCCGACCATTTGTGCGGGCCACTTCAGGGGTGACAGTAATCCACTTAACCCCCCCACGGGTAAAGCAATGCTTAGCATAAAAATTAAAGTAATTAGAATTGATAAACGCGGCTTGTGTAATACTTTTTGCAGGCCTGATTGATAAGTTTTAATTAACCAGCGACTAAGTGGGTTACTTGCTTCAGCTGGAATACGCCCACGAATAAAATAACTCATCATCACCGGCACAACGGTAACCGCCATACCCGCTGCAGCAGCCATGGCATAAGTTTTTGTAAATGCCAGTGGCGAAAATAATCGACCCTCCTGTGCCTGCAATGTAAACACGGGAAGAAAACTTAAAGTAATGATCAGTAGCGAGAAGAACAGGGCAGGCCCGACTTCTTCTGCTGCATTACTAATTAAATTAATACGTTGCTGGTAACTAAGCGCTTCTTCGGGGTGTACCTGTTGCCAGCGCTCTATATGTTTGTGTGCATTTTCAATCATCACTATCGCAGCATCGATCATGGTACCAATCGCAATTGCGATACCACCCAGTGACATAATGTTGGCATTAATACCCTGCCATTGCATGATAATGAATGCGGTTAGTATGCCTAATGGTAAAGTAACAATCGCCACAAAAGCCGAACGAATATGAAATAAAAAAATTAAACAAACGAGGGCAACCACAATAAATTCCTGAATCAGTTTTGTGTTCAGGTTATCTACTGCACTTTGAATGAGCTGTGAGCGATCATAGGTTGTAATAATTTCAACCCCATCGGGCAGACTTTGTTGAAGCTGTTTTATTTTATTCTTGACCGCTTCAATGGTGGTTAATGCATTCTCGGCGTAACGCATTACTATAATGCCGCCGGTGACTTCGCCTTCGCCATCTAAATCTGCAACCACGCGACGCATTTCAGGCCCCACCTGAACCGTTGCCAGATCTCTCACCAATAAGGCAACACCTTGCTCACTCATGGCGACGGGTATTTGTTCAATATCCTGAATAGAGCTTAAATAGCCCCGGGTGTGGATCATGTATTCTGCTTCGGCCATTTCAACAACTGACCCCCCCACTTCCTGATTGGCTTTGCGTATGGCAGTGGACAGCTTTGTTAATGGAATGCCATAAGCGCGTAACCGTTCAGGATTTACGACCACCTGATATTGGCGCACCATACCACCCACACTCGCCACTTCAGCAACGCCGGGCACGGTCTGTAATTCAAATTTTAAAAACCAGTCTTGCAGGCTACGTAATTCAGATAAATAATGCTGGCCGGTTTTATCTACCAGGGCATAAGAAAAGATCCAGCCAACACCGGTTGCATCTGGGCCTAGCCCTGGTTGTACACCAGCGGGTAAATTTGACGCGGCCTGATTTAAATATTCGAGCACACGCGTTCTTGCCCAGTAAAGATCAGTGCCATCTTTAAATACCACATAGACATATGAATCACCAAAAAAAGAATAACCGCGTACGGCTTTTGCACCCGGGACAGACAGCATGGTAGAAGTGATAGGGTAGGTGACCTGATCTTCCACAACCTGTGGTGACTGGCCGGGAAAGTTTGTATGAATAATAATTTGAACATCAGATAAATCTGGAATGGCATCAAGGGGTATCTGTTTTAATGAAATAGTGCCCCATACCGTGAGCAGGATACTTATAATAAGAACAAGTAAACGATTCTCAATAGACCACCGAATGAGTTTTGCTAGCATGCTTGTGTAGCCTCACAAACACTCACATGGAAACGCATTTTGTTATTACTCTTCTTGCATGTTTAAAGGTGGCTCGTTTAAAGGTGGCCTGTTTAAGCGCATAAAGCTGGCCTGCAAATTCGCCTCGGAATCAATAAGAAACTGTCCAGAAACAACAACACGCTCATCCTGTTTAAGGCCTTCAAGAATTTCTACTTCGTCATCACTACGCATGCCGGTAATAACATCAACCGGTTTGAATTTGCCATCACCCAGTGCCAGTACGACGCTTTCTCTTTGGCCGGTCATGATAAGTGCCTGGCGTGGAATTTTTAACACTTCTTTTTTAGGCCCACCATAAATATCAACCTGTGCAAACATATTAGGTTTTAATTCTTCTGATGTGTTTGGTACTAACAGGCGTATTTTAAGTGTTCGCGTACGCGGGTCCAGCTCCGGGTAAATATAGGTGAGCTGTCCCTCCCAGCTTCTACCCGGTAAAGCTTGCACGGTGATTTTTGCGGTTAAGCCAGGCTCTATCCAGTCGAGTTGATGCTCAAATACATTAGCCTCTACCCAAACCGTAGAAAGGTCGGCAATAGTGAACATCGCAAACCCCGGCTCGACAAACATATGTTTATGTAAATTGTTGCGAATAACAGTGCCATGTTGTGGCGCATAAATTGGGATACGATATTTAGGTTTGCCAGCACGAGCAATTTCATTCATGGCGCTATCGGGTATATCAAGATAACGAAGATAGTCGCGCGATGGCACACTCTCTTCACGCTTGCCATATTTTTTTAAGGTGCCAGATTTATCTTTCTTTTGCGCCTGAATAAAATCTTTTTGTGCGTCTATAAACTCAGGTGAATATAATTCAAGTAATAACTGGCCGCGTTTTACGGTTCGCCCTTCGGTACGGACACTTAAATTTTCTACCCAGCCATAAGTGTTGGTAGTCACTGTTTTTAATCGTCGCTGGTTGTAACTGACATAGCCAACGGTTTTAATATATTTCCACAACTCACCACGTTCTACTAGCGCCGTTATGATGCCCATGTTATGCATTACGCCCGGAGAGATTTCTATTTCTGGGTGCTTAGCATTAACTGGTTTAATTTCCTGCTCTACGAGATCCATTCCACAAATGGGGCAGCTGCCTTCATCTTTGCGCACAATATTTGGGTGCATAGGGCAAATGTAAAGGGGATCGAAATGTTTTTCTGCGTGCTCAGCGGCGGTTTCCAGGGAAGCGTCAGTTAAGGTCTCAGGGGAGGCATCAGGGGCTGAATTTTCTATAGGCGAAGTATTGTCACTGCAGCCGGTCAATATCAATATAATCAGGTACAGCGCAGGCGTTATTATCTTCATGGATGAATACTTATATCGATTCTTCAAAACAAACACAATCAGCAACACCTTAATTCAATATACTGCTACAAGCTATATACTAAACCACTTCGGCCATAGTTACCAACGTGTAAAGCGTAACAAAACAGATTACAAATACTAATTCATAATATGAAATCGTAATTTAATTCTTGAATATGTTAGACAGGAAATTTACTTTTGATTTATTGAGTAATGACTTGTCATTCTGTGAATGCCCTGTGATCTGGTGATCACTTATAATATAGCCTGGACTCTTCATTAGGCACTCGTTCAGAATAAATGTTTATAGAATACTATTTGAATTCTGAATTGAATGGGGTTTGTCCCTTAATCACTTTCCAATGTGTTCAGCTTTTTTGTACACATGACTTAAGCGTATTGTTTATGTTGTTTTTGATCTATATTGTACAGTAAAGTAAATTATTGCACCAAACAGCGCACTAAATAAACACAACGTGTGTAAAGTCTCAATGGTCATTAAACCATGTAAATGGTTCTCCAATAAGACTGGATAAAATGGTTCAACGTCAGCGTGCATTATACTGTCTAAAAAGACATGACTGAAAGTTCCTATGAATGCACTTATTGAAGCCACTAACCAGGAAATAGTAACAGGATTTTCTTTTTTTGATATACCTATAATTCTCAATCCAAGTTCGGATAAGTATTTACCTGACATGATTGAAAACATAGCAAGTAGAGTGGCACCAACATATGTATGTGAGAAACCATGCAGGTGACCTTCTCCTGTAATGATGACAAATAACGGCTGTAAGTCCATTACTATTTGTGACCACCCAAATACCATTAAACTAAAACTACCATTCAGTAGTGATTTTATTAAAAGTCCTGG
>Ga0316205_10000261_pt1 | contig 111406 bp, 114 predicted proteins | sample 3monthpyrite_MG_FD_204941 | JGI IMG/M metagenome (GOLD analysis project Ga0316205, IMG submission 204941) | Microbial mat bacterial communities from mineral coupon in-situ incubated in ocean water Damariscotta River, Maine, United States -... | ecosystem: Environmental > Aquatic > Marine >... | reverse complement strand
TTCAGGAAGCTCTTCACTTGTCTCTACAGCTACTTCATCACCTTCATTTTCAATAACCGGCTCTTCTGTAGTTGCTTCTAGGTCTTTAATCTCAGGAAGTTCATCATTTATCTCAGGAAGTTCTTCGTTTGTTTCCACAGCGATTTCATCTGGAGTATCATCAAGCCCTTCTATTTCAGGAAGCTCTTCACTTGTCTCTACAGCTACTTCATCACCTTCATTTTCAATAACTGGCTCTTCTGTAGATGCTTCTAAATCTTCTATCTCTGGAAGTTCATCATTTATCTCAGGAAGTTCTTCGTTTGTTTCCACAGCGATTTCATCTGGAGTATCATCAAGCCCTTCTATTTCAGGAAGCTCTTCACTTGTCTCTACAGCTACTTCATCACCTTCATTTTCAATAACCGGCTCTTCTGTAGTTGCTTCTAGGTCTTTAATCTCAGGAAGTTCATCATTTATCTCAGGAAGTTCTTCGCTTGTTTCAACTGATGCTTCTTCGGCATTATTTTCCTGTGCTGCATCTGCCTGTGCTGCATCTGCCTGTGCTGCATCTGCCTGTGCTGCATCTGCCTGTCTGGCATTTTCCTGCTCTTGCTCTTGTTGAGCTTGAGCTGCCTTCTGTTCCTTTTCTTCTAAATCTTTATCTTCATCTGTATCATTAGCAGTTGATGGCGCTGGCTGCTCCTGTTCAGCTACCGGCTGTTCTTGCTCTTGTTTTTCCTGCTTTTCTTCTTCAGCAGCTAAATCTCTTTCTTGTTCTTGGTCAGCCATAAATCCTCCAGATTCTAGATTTGTTTAGATAGATAAAATATTTTATGTATTACATACTACATATAGAATGTTACGAAATAGTTAATAAATAATAAATTTTATAATAAATTTATCTATGTTGTAATCTATCTCATATTTGATGAATATTTGGTTGCAAATTTCATGACTATATTTATACTCTCATAAGTAAATATTTTTAAATATATATTTTAAATAAATATAAATATTAAAATTCTGGGGATTCTAATGACGATTGATATTCAGTTACCTGAAAAACAAAGCCTAAAGCCTTCTATAACTGTTTTTGGTGTTGGTGGTGGTGGCGGTAATGCTGTCAATAATATGATCAACTCAAACCTCGAAGGCGTTGGTTTCGTTGTTGCAAACACAGATGCTCAGGCAATTGAAGAGTCTACATGTAATAGTCATATCCAACTAGGAGAAAGTATTACTCAAGGATTAGGCGCAGGATCATACCCAGAAGTAGGTAAAGCCTCCGCAGAAGAAGCTGTAGATGAAATACTAGACTATTTACAAGGCAGCAACATGGTGTTCATTACTGCAGGCCTTGGTGGCGGAACAGGAACAGGGGCAGCCCCAGTTGTTGCAAGACTAGCAAAAGAAAGAGGAATCCTAACTGTAGCAGTAGTTACAAAACCATTTGCTTTTGAGGGAACGCACAGAATGAGAGTTGCAGAACTTGGTCTTCAAGAGCTACAGAAATATGTTGATACTCTAATTGTAATACCGAACCAAAATTTATTTAGAGTTGCCGATAAAAATACAACGTTTTTAGATGCATTTAAATTAGCTGATGAAGTTTTACATTCAGGCGTTAGAGGAATAACAGACTTAATGACTATGCCGGGCCTTATCAATCTTGATTTCTCTGATGTTCGTTCTGTAATGAGTGAAATGGGCAAAGCTATGATGGGCACTGGAGAAGCATCTGGAGAAAATAGAGCTATTGACGCCGCTGATGCAGCTATCGCAAACCCTCTACTTGATAACGTTTCCATGCAAGGAGCAAGAGGTGTCCTTATTAATATAACAGGTGGCTATGACATGACACTGTTTGAAGTTGATGAAGCCGCAAATAGAATAAGAGAAGAAGTTGATCCTGAAGCCAATATCATTTTTGGATCTACTTTCAATAAAGATTATGATGGACAAATTAGAGTATCTGTTGTTGCAACTGGAATTGACTTAGAAAATAATACACAACAAGAACCCGTTAATATTGGAAAGAGAGAAATACCTTTCCCTGCTCAAAAAGAAAGTGAATCCAGCCAGAACAATTCAATACCAAATAACCCTTCAGAAGAAGAAATTGTGCCGTCTCAAAATAATTTAAATATCGATAATAGCCATGTTGAAAAAAAAACTGAGCTAAAACCAGTACAGGAAAATAAAAGACAAGAGGAAGAAAGACCTCAAATCCAAGAAATGACACTATCTGATTTATTTTCTTCGGAACAAGATAAGCAACCTAGAAAAGAAAATAGAACAAATAATAATGCAGATATAGACAATAGAAATACTGAATCAAATAAAGAAAAAAAGAGTATCTTTATTGCCCCAGAGCCAATTGAGCCAAAAAATATGAATCAGCCTGAAAATAAATCATTTGGATCTGATCTATCAAATAAAAATAAAAAAAATCAATCTGATAACTCAAATGCAAAAGAACTTAAACTCCCTGAAAATATCTTTAGTGATTCAGAAGATAAATCATCTGGAGGAAGTATTTTTGGCAATATCTTTGGTAGCTCTAATAAAAAGAAAGCTGAAGAATCACCTAAAGAGGCAGTTCAGCCCACTAAAAAGCAAGAAGCTATAATTTCAGATAAAGATGAACTTGATATACCAGCCTTCTTACGTAGAAAGTCAGATTAGTTTACTACAATTTAGTTTGCAGTAACTAAATCTAACTAATTGCTTTAGAGAGATAAACAATAATAAGTCTACAAATGCAGATTCATTATAATAATTATTCTTATATTCAGATAATCAGCATTAACTATATTAAAGTGAAATTATTTTAGATATATTGCAGTTAGTTAACATCACCAAACATGACCATCACAGTAATAGACCATTATAATAAGCTAATGCTTTATATAATAAATTCCGATACATTTTTACTGACCAAAGGGTCTCCACTTGATTGAAGCCTCTGATATAAATCTTGAATAGTTGTTTCCGAAAGCTTTGCCTCTATTGTTGCGTTCACCTCTACAGAAAGTGGCAATGCTATTTCATCAAATATTGGAGATTTATCCTTTTCTGAGCAATTTTCTATATCATCCATAGCCACAAAAATATCTGATAATAATATTTTTCGCCTATCTTTATATAAGAGATAGCCACCTTTTGGACCTCTAACACTCTTTAAGATTTTATGCTTAACTAATATTTGCATAATATGCTCAAGATATCTTAGTGTAACATTTTGGAACTCACATATATCTTTTGTACGGACGGTTTTCTCTCCACAATTGCATGCAATATACAAAACAACTTCAATAGCAATATATGTTTTAGATGAGATATTTCTCAAGATAATTACCCTAAATTTTATCTAAATAATCATTAAACCAAATAAATATAATCGCATAATATTCTAAAAGTTATAGAATTACTTGAATCTAACTATGCGTACCAGTTGACCCAAAACCACCTTCGCCTCTTTCAGTTTCATCAAGATTTTCAACAGAAAGGAATGAAGCCTGAGTAACTGGAGCAATTATCATTTGTGCAACCCTCATACCTCTGGATATTTCAAATTCTTCTTGCCCTAGATTAACCAAAATGATTTTTATTTCACCTCTGTAATCTGCATCTATTGTACCTGGTGTATTTAGAACCGTTACACCATGCTTTAATGCCAAACCAGATCTAGGCCTAACTTGAGCTTCATAACCCACAGGAAGAGCTATTGAAAAACCAGCAGGAACAAGACATCTCTCACCAGCGGCAAGAGTAATATTATCATCAATTGCAGCACATAAATCCATACCAGCACTAGATGCCGTTTCATATTTTGGCAAATCAATACCTGAACTATGCGCAAGTTTTTTTACAGATATAGCAATTTTATTTGTCATAATATTTTACCTTTATAATTATACTGTTTTAATAAGTCGTAATTTCTGTTTTCTATCATTGCCAAGCTCACTAATTATATGGGCAGATAGCCTCTCTGCAACCATTCTCTTACTTAGAGTAGGCCAGATTTCTTTTGAGTCACCTTTAATTAAATAAACTGTATTCTCATCGCTATTAAAAACTTTCCCACCTTGTATATCGTTAGCAACTATCCAGTCACAGCCTTTTTTCTCAAGCTTAACTCTGGCATTTTCTTCGATAAATTCTGATTCCGCAGCGAATCCAATAACTAGGCTTGGTCGATTTTTAGAAAGACCACTTAGATACGATAAGATGTCAGGGTTTTCAGCAAATGTGAACGTTATATCGCCATCATTATTATCTTTCTTAATATTATCTTTTTTAATTTTTTGCTCTGCCATTTCCATAACTCCCCAATCTGCAACAGCAGCAGTACAAATAGCTACATCAAATGGGAGTTCTTTTTTACATGCATCATACATTTCTTTAGCTGACTCAACATGGACAGTTTTGATATTCTCAATGTCAGGCATATTTGTTGGCCCCGAAACCAGAATTACATCTGCACCATTCTCGGCTAGAGATTCAGCTATTGCACTACCTTGCTTTCCTGAAGAACGATTACTTATAAAACGAACAGGATCTATAGCCTCAATAGTTGGACCACTCGTTACCAATATTTTTACACCTGAAAGTGGCTTTTCATTATTATCATTCTGTCTTGATAATAACTTCAGAATATTTGAAAAAATTTTATCAGGATCAGACATACGACCAAGTCCATTTTCGCCGCAAGCCAATTCACCAGACTCAGGTCCAATGAAGTTAATTCCATCCTTTTTTAACTGACGAATATTTCTTTTAACCGCTGGATTATTCCACATATATTTATTCATGGCTGGAGCTACAAGTATCTCTTTATCTGCAGCAAGCAATAATGACGAAACCATATCATCTGCTATACCATTAGCCATTTTACCTAAAATATTAGCACTAGCTGGAGCTATAACGATCAAATCACTTTGCCTAGAGAGATTAATATGATCCATCCCACCTATTCCATCGATATTTATATCCTCGGAACTGCCAGAATTATTTGAGAACAAATCTGTGTATACTTTATTTCCAGTTATCGATGCACAAGATAATGGAGTTACAAAATTTTCTGCAGATTTTGTCAGAACACATTTTACATCTATATCAGCATTCTTAAGTTTACTAATTAAGTCCATAGACTTCACAGCAGCAATACTGCCCGTTATAATTAGTAATACTGATTTTTTGCTATTCTCTTCTCTCATAACTCAACATATTAATACGCTATTTATGACTAATCAATATAAACAATAAAATTATTATCAATGTAATTGATGATGAAAATAATATGAATGGCAAGTTAGCACGTGACCTTTTATGTTTTTTGAAATATTCCAATGTTTTTGGATGCAGTTTCAAACCATCTTTAGTAATAATATTATCCAGATTATCAGCCGACTGGAGTATTTTATTAAGCCTTCTACTAGCTTGCTTTAATTCACAAGCAACATATTTTGCCTTAGCCTCAGGACCTAAATTCTTTTTGCACCATTCTTCAACTAATGGCTTTGAAAGCTCCCAAAAATTTACATTAGTATCTAATTTCCTACCTAAACCTTCCGCCAAAACCATGGTTTTTTGCAATAGAATTAATTGAGGCTGCGTTTCCATATTAAATTGCTCAGAAACCTTAAATAATTGAGCAAGCACTTTTGCAAGAGAAATTTCGCCCTGAGATTTTCCAAATATCGGCTCTCCTATAGACCTTGCAGCCTGAGCAAAAAGTTCCTTATCCTGATCATCAGGAATGTAACCAGCTTCAAAATGCACTTCAGAAACTTTTTTATAATCACGATTTAGGAACCCTATTAATATTTCTGCTAGAAAAATCCTGTTCTTTAGATCAACCCTACCCATTATTCCAAAATCTACGGCAATGATTTCTCCATTTTTACCTACAAACAAATTACCTGGATGCATATCCGCGTGAAAAAAGCCATCTCTATAAACCTGATAAAAGAAGATATTAGAAGCCTTTACTAAAATCTCACCCAAATCATGCCCCTCTTCTTTAAGCTTAGCAATATTATCTATTCTAATACCATGTATTTTTTCGACAGTAAGAACCCTTGAAGAAGTATAATCCCAATAAACATCAGGAACTTTAAAATCTTTATCATTCTTAGTATTTTCTTTTAGTTCAGATGCTGCAGCAGCTTCCATTTTTAGATCAAGTTCAAAATTAACCGTCTGCTCAAAATCTTCAATAATCTTTTCCAGTTTCAATCTATGAACTTTTGACGACATTTTATTAAGAGTACGAGCAATAAAATATAACAGTTCTATATCTCTTTTGAACTTCCTTTCGATATTTGGTCGTAATATTTTAACAGCTACATCTTCTCCTGATTTAAGCTTTGCAAAATGAACCTGCGATATTGATGCAGCAGCTACTGGTCTTTGCTGAAAATCGGCAAATATATCCTCTACTTTCCCATCAAGCTCTTTATCAATGATTTTCCTAATATCAGAAAATGAATGCGCTGGAAGCCTATCCTGCAATCTAGATAAATCTCTCGAGATATCATCACCAACTATATCGGATCTTACTGCAACAGCCTGTCCAACTTTTATAAAAACAGGACCTAATTCATATAATGCCTCAGTCAATCTTTTTCCATCTGATTTCTTAGTGATTTTCCAACAGAATAGTAACTCTACACAGAATATAGGAATAGAAATCAAAGGATGTATCCTTCGCAAGAAAAATAATGATTTATGTTTTGCAAGAACAAATAAAATCGTTGCAATCCGTCGAAAAACTCGCAGATAGTATAGCATTATTTAACCCCTGTATGAATCGCAACCACGCCTTGGCTCAATGTTTCATATGAAACATTCCTAAAACCCGCATCCTCAATCATTATTCTAAACTCTTCTCTGGAAGGGAACTCCCTTATGCTTTCGACAAGATATTGATACGATTCTTTATCTCCAGTAACAATTTTTCCAACATTAGGAATAACTCCAAACGAAATACCATCATATATCTTTGCCATTATAGGGTTATCCACATGACTGAACTCCATACACACAAATTTCCCTGATGGCTTCAGTACTCTTAATATCTCTTTAAGCGCTTTATTACGATCAGTAACATTTCTTATTCCAAATGCAATTGATACATAATCAAAACTATTATCATCATAAGGTATCTCTTCAGCATTAACTACATTCCAGTCAACATTTTCAATAATATTACTATCGATACCTTTGGCTTTTCCTTGCTCTAGCATATGCTCGTTTATATCAGTAACGGTAATATGAACGGTTAGGTCATTCTGTTTTGCCTTTTTGTAGAATCTAAATGCGATATCGCCAGTTCCTCCAGCAAGATCTAATAGCCTGCTGTCCTCTTTTGGCCTCATTTTATATATCATTTTATCTTTCCATAAACGATGCAAACCACCGCTCATAAGATCATTCATAATATCATATTTTGATGCAACCGATTCAAAAACGTCAAAAACCATACCTGCTTTGCTAGATGCATCAACTTTTTTAAAACCAAAATCTATCTTTTCTTTATCTGATTTTTTGCTATTTTCTTCCTGATTACTATTTACATTACCCATTATATTCCTCATATTATCAGATATAAAATTTTTGAATATTACCCTTTTATATAATAGAAAGAGATTATGCCAGAACTTCCTGAAGTAGAAACGATAAAAAATGGACTTGCAAACAAGTTACATAATAAAATTATCTCTGATGCTGTTATAAATAGACCAAATTTACGAACGTTTTTTCCTGATAATTTTACTGAGAATCTTAAGGATAAAAAACTAACAGCCTTCAAGAGAAGATCTAAATATTTACTGATCGAATTAGATAATGATTATATATTAATATCTCATCTTGGCATGAGTGGTAAATTTACTATTTTCTCCGATAATGAAGATTACCCAAAAGATAAGCACGACCATGTTGTGATCAATTTTACCGATGGCAGCTCACTTGTTTACAATGATATAAGACGATTCGGATTAATGGATTTCGTACAAAAGAATGAATTAGAAAAACATAAGCTATTTGTTAATTTAGCACCAGAACCTCTAACTCAAGATTTCAATACAGACTATTTATATAACATATTGAAAAACAAGAAAACAAATATAAAAAATGCAATAATGGACTCACATATTGTTGTGGGTGTTGGAAATATATATGCATGCGAGAGTCTCTTTAAATGCAAGATATCACCAACCAGATCATGTAACACAATAAAAAGTAGTGAAATTAGTAAGTTAATCGATATTATCAAAGAAACTCTTAAAGAAGCAATAGCATCTGGCGGATCAACTTTAAAAGACTATAGAAAGGAAGATGGAACAATGGGGTATTTCCAACATAGCTTTAAAGTATATGGAAGAGAAAAAGAAAAATGCACTATTTGCAGCAGCAAAATTGAACGAATAAAACAACAAGGAAGATCGACTTTTTTCTGTCCTGAATGCCAGAAATAGATAATAGATATGAACAAACAAGAAATACTATAGACCTTAATAAAAATTAAATTTTAGAAAGTAAAATATGGCGAATAAAAAAACCGCAAAAAGAAAAACCACCAAGAAAAAGACAAAAAAGAATAGCATCATAAATAATGATCTATATGCATTAATCTTTTTTATAACAATCCTATTATTCTTTCCGATAATTTCTTGTGTGAATAATAAAGATACAAATAATTTTGTTGATGAACTGGAAAATGTCCCACTACCTACATCATTCATACAAAACAAAGAGAAATCACTTGTTTTTGATACTCCTGAAGGACGTATTATTGAAATATACACCAAAGGACGAGGCGACAAACAGTCTGTCATAGATTTTTACACGGAATCCATGCCTAACCTTGGCTGGAAAATAGCAAAGAATCATAATAGCAAAGTTGCCCTGAGATATATTAAAGATGGCGAGAAATTAGATATTAAGATTTCTAATGCGGAGAAGTATAACTTAAATTTAACCTTTGAACTTTCTCCATATGTGAAATAAAAAATATTTTAAATATATAAGATATTACTCTTGCTTCATAAATTCATTATGATAGAAAGCTGATACTAAATATGAACCCCATGATATTTTAATTAATTATAAATATGAAAGAACTACCAAAAAAATATAATCATAAAGAATCCGAAAAAAAATGGCAGGACAGCTGGTTTGCAAGCGACGTATATAAGTGGGACGACAGAGAAACTCGTGAAAATACTTACGTAATAGACACCCCTCCTCCAACGGTTTCTGGACTTCTTCATATGGGTCATATTTTTTCATATACTCAAGCAGATTTCATTGCTCGCTATCAGAGAATGCAGGGCAAAACTGTTTTCTATCCAATGGGGTTTGATGATAACGGACTACCAACAGAACGCCTTGTTGAAAAAGTTAAAAAAATAAAAGCTGCTAAAGTAGGTCGTGAAAAATTCATTGAGATTTGCGAAGATGTTGCGGAAGATGCCAGAAATGAATTCCGTAGACTTTTTAAATCAACAGCCCTTTCAGTGGATTGGGATCAGGAATATCATACTGTTTCAGAAGATAGCCGTAAAATTTCTCAACTTTCATTCCTTGATTTATTTGAGAAAGAAAAAACCTATCGTAAATTACAGCCGATGCTATGGGATCCAATGGATCAAACTGCAATAGCACAAGCTGAAGTTGAGGACAAAGAAGAGAAATCTCATGCTAACTACATTAATTTCGGAATTATAACTGAAGAACAAGCAAAAGACCCTTCATCAGTAAATTGGGATGAAATAGAAAAAGTTGAGATAATGACTACACGTCCAGAGTTACTTGGTGCTTGCGTAGCACTAATGTGCCATCCTAATGACGAAGGTAGATTCGCGGGAAAAAAGGCGGTAACTCCATTATTTAACATCGTAGTGGATATAGTTACAGACGATAAAGTAGATAAAGATAAAGGAACTGGCTTGGTAATGTGCTGTACCTTTGGTGATGAAACAGATATCGCGTGGTGGCGTGAGCATAATCTTGAAACAAGGATCATATTGAATAAATATGGGAAGATAACTGATAACTTTGCTTATGACGTTGAAAAATGTATCAATATAGAAAAAGCACATGAAATATATAACCAACTAGTTGGCAAAAAAGCTCGTCCAAATACTGGAAATATTGGCGGTTCAGCTCGTGAGATAGTTGTTGAATTACTCAAAGAAGAAAAAGATGCATTTATACGACAAGAAGAAATAACTCATATGGAGCCTTGTGCAGAACGTAGTGGAGCTGCATTAGAGATTCTACCTACTCAGCAATGGTTTGTTAAAATTCTTGATCAAAAAGAAGAGCTAAAAAAGAAAGCTGAGGAATGTAACTGGTATCCTGAATATATGAAAATTCGTATAGATCAATGGATTGACGGGCTTAGCTGGGATTGGTGCATCTCCCGCCAGCGTTATTTCGGCGTTCCGTTTCCTGTTTGGTATGTAAAAGAATTTAATAAGGGTGAATGGAAAATAATTGTAGCTTCTCCAGAACAACTACCTGTAAATCCACTAGTAGATTTACCTGATGGTTGTTCCCCTATAAGTGGAGCTAAAAGAGATTTTCCAGAGCAAAATGAGATCGTTTGTACAACGACTAAGGATTTGAAAGATCAAAATGGAAATATTGTATTTCGAGGAGATGGTGAGACACATCTGATTATACGTCCAGAAGCTGACGTTATGGACACTTGGGCGACAAGTTCAGTTTCTCCACAATTAAGTTCACATGGAATCACAAAAGATTATACTCTTGATAATGATCGCCACAGACAATTATTCCCTGCTGATTTACGCCCACAAGCGCATGAAATCATTAGAACTTGGGCTTTTTATACAATAGTGAAGGCTCATCTCCATGAAGATGTTATCCCATGGAAAAACCTGATGATCTCAGGTTGGTGTTTGGCAAGCGACAAAACTAAAATGTCAAAATCTAAAGGCAATGTAGTTACTCCAATTACCTTAATTGAAGAAAAAGGTACTGATGCCGTAAGATATTGGGCATCTACTTCAAATTTAGGATCTGATACAGCATTTTCTGAAGATGTTCTTAAAATCGGAAGCAAGTTGGTTAATAAAATCTGGAATGCTACAAAGTTCGGAGCTATTCAGCTTCAGCATTTAAAAGAAACTCCTACAACGGCTAAAAATGATATTGATAGAGGAATCATAATAAATGAGCTTGATAAATGGATAATATCACGCCTTGGAAAAGCCATTACAAAAGCAACTTCAGAATTTGAAAAATATGAATATTGCAAAGCACGTAACGCTATAGAAGATTTCTTCTGGAATGATTTCTGCGATAATTATCTGGAAATGGCAAAAGCACGCGCATATAACGAAGAAGGAAAAGACAAAATAGGGCAGCAATCAGCTGTAGTTTCCATTTATCATATACTAGATGGAATACTGAAACTATTTGCTCCATTTGTTCCGCACATAACAGAAGAACTATATAGTCATATATTTGATGATAAATATGCTGATATTGGCTCTATCCACTCTCGTGGAACTTGGCCAATTGCAGAAGAATTCCCTATTGATGAAGAATCTGAGTCATTGGGAGTAAACTTCAGAGAAATTCTGGATGTAATAAGAAAACTAAAAGCCGAAAAGAATGTATCTATTAGGTGGCCAATTGAGAAACTTCAAATAAGATTATTGTCAGATGATAAAACTCTACAATATTTGGTTAGAGAAAATATCTCTGATTTAATGAATGTTTCCAACTCAAAGCTCATAGAATGGAATAGCAATCTTGATAATTTTTTAGAAACTGAAAATAAATCTTTTGGGATTATAATGGAATTATCAGCTGAGTCTGAAGTTGCATAATTAGATAGTTTTATTTTCATAGTTACAGTAACATGAAATGTCATATTTTTTATAAAATGACTAGATTTTTACTTTGTAGAGTGTATATTAATTTTAGTAAAAGGGGTACAATTGGATGAATTCCATCAAAGAAATAATTAACATTATTCCAGATTCGCAAGAACAATCTGTTGAAGATGAAGATATAATGTTAAATCCAGCTTATCTTAGATGTTCATCCTCAATCATAACAGATGCCCTTCAAAAAGGTTTTGACGTACTCCAACTTGAGAATGGAGACATTGTTACTACTGGTACAAAAATTATTGTAACTCAATATAATTGGGATAGTAGCAAACAAAAAATGGTCAAGAAATCTGCTAAAGATCTTAAAAAACAGGAAAAAAGTAGAAAAACAGCTTAATAAATAGTTGAAAACTTAAACCATAGCTAATATAGCTAAACAATAAACAATGTTCTTAATCTTTTTGTAAATAGCGATGACTGAAAAAAAACAAAATATCAATAAAGTTGTACTGGCATATTCAGGTGGATTAGACACCTCAGTAATTCTTCACTGGCTTAGAGAAGAATATGACTGCGAAGTTGTAACCTTCACTGCCGACCTTGGACAAGGCGAGGAATTAGATCCGGTTAGAGAAAAAGCGGAAGCTGCTGGAGTCAAAGAAATATACATTGATGATCTAAGAGAAGAATTTGTTAAAGACTATGTATTCCCAATGTTTAGAGCAAATGCTTTATATGAAGGTACATACTTACTAGGCACATCAATTGCAAGACCATTAATTGCAAAAAGACAAATTGAAATTGCTAATGAAACAAATTCTGATAGCGTTTCACATGGTGCAACAGGAAAAGGAAATGATCAAGTTCGTTTTGAACTTGGATATTATGCTCATAAACCTGATGTGAAAGTAATTTCACCGTGGAGAGAATGGGATCTTAATTCAAGAACCAAACTTATAGAATTTGCTAAAAAACACGACATCCATGTACCAGAGGGAAAAGACAAAGAACCTCCCTACTCTATGGATGCAAATCTTCTCCACATATCATACGAAGGAAAAGTTCTTGAAGATCCATGGGATAGATATCATGAAGATATGTTCAGATGGTCTGTATCACCAGAAAATGCTCCTGACAAAGCTGAAGAAATTGAGATCGACTTCTCTAACGGTGATGCGGTTGCAATCAATGGACAAAAATTATCTCCAGCAGAAATTCTTACAAAGCTTAATCAGCTAGGTAACAAACATGGTGTTGGTAGAATTGATATCGTTGAAAATAGATATGTAGGAATGAAAGCACGTGGAGTATACGAAACTCCTGGAGGAACAATATTACTTGCAGCTCACAGAGCAATAGAATCTATAACAATAGATCGTGAAGCAATGCATTTAAAAGATGAACTAATGCCAAGATATGCAAAACTTATATATCAAGGCTATTGGTGGAGTCCTGAAAGAACCATGATTCAAGCTGCAGTTGATGCAAGTCAGAATTTTGTTAATGGAACAGTTGCCTTAAAATTATATAAAGGTAATGTAATGGTTCTAGGAAGAAAATCTGATGATAGCCTTTACTCTGAGGAACATGTTACATTCGAGGAAGATGAAGTATATAATCAACGCGACGCAGAAGGCTTCATAAAATTAAACGCTCTAAGGTTAAGACTTGGTGGATGGAGATAAGATAAAAAATAAAAACCTTACAAGGTTTTATTCATTATCAGAAATGTTGATAAGTGCCTTTGCAGTTATCTCAATTTTCACACTTTTCCTTACACAACTAACCTGGCCCCTTGAACCAGATCAGGGTTTCTATAGTCTTACGGGAATGATGATCCTCGAAGGATACAAACCATATTCCGATATATGGATGATCAAAGGGCCATTAATTCCATATCTATACGCATTAATACTAAAAATATTTGGAAATGTTCAGTGGGCAGTTCACCTATTTGATATAACACTTGCAACAATTGGAATGACAGCAATTTGGTACATTATACGGAAAATTACCAATAAATTCTATGCCTTTGTAATTACACCATGCCTTATAACCACTTACCATGAAAACCCCTTCATGTCTAGTCAGCCAGATGGTTGGGTTATTATGTTACTTAGTATAATGATTGCTTTTCTCTTTTATGATGAAGGAAGACTAAACAAGTCTACCTCAGTATTGACTGGAATATTAATATCTTTAATCGGAGCTATAAAATTTCCATATCTTATATATTCTTCTATAATTATTTTATATGCAGCTCTTTATTATAAAGAAGAAAAAATTAGAGCATTTAAATTTCTATTAATATCAGCATTAGTAGCCATAACCATAACATCACTTAGTTTCTTATGGCTATATTACATTGGCTCACTCGAAGAAATGTTCGATTTGCTTTTTGGATATCTTCCAGATTCACATTTCTCTGAAAAAACTAAATTTATAGATATAATATACTCCACATATTTAATAGCAATAAGAGGTAGTGGTATATATGCCTTTTTCTTAGCTATACCAGGGTTAGCTTTACTATTTTTTTCCCATAGAAAATTATTCTATCTCATCTCTACATGGGGAGCTATAGCCTTACTACTCATAATAATTCAGAATAAAATTTTTAGTCTTTATGTACTCCATATTTTTCCTGCAATTTATATATTTGCATCCTATGCCATATATAGAATGAGTAAACCACTAGCTATTATCACCTGCATTCTCATTATATCAGTTACATTTAATAAATACTGGCAAAAAGATATATATTCAGCCTATAAGTTTGCTACCAAACAAACCCCTAGCGAAGAATATTATCATAGCTTTTCATACTCAGTCTTCGAGAAGGGCAATAAAACTATTTTAAATATTGCAGATCATATAAAAAATAATATTTCAGAAGGAAGAACAATATATAGTACGGATTACATACTAACAGTACATCTATTGTCCAATACATTAACTGCAACTAAATTTGCAAACTATCTTCCACTTATGTTTTCAAATGGTGAACGTAAAATCAGATATGAAAAACAATTAGAGAAAGACTTACTTACAAATAAACCGCAATTCATTATCTACCCCTATATACCAAACCTAAAAGGTGATGCATTTAAGCTTACAAGATATCTAACTGAAGTTACAAGAAAAGTTATGCATTCACACTATCACATAGATAAAGTTATAGACAACTTCGTTATATTTAAACATCATGAATTAAATATGTGCTTTGAAGAGTATGGTTTTTTCATGTACAGATTTACGAGATTTATTCACGATGTAAAGAATGATAAATTTAACAGAAGGAAAAACTGGAAGGTAAAATAGCTAATTATTTATAACAAAGAATTGGATATTTTTTTGCTAGAACAGCATATTAGAATATAAGACATACAAAAGGTAGAAACAAATTAGGGCACTCATAGAGCACCCCAATTTAAATAAGACTAATCTCCGCCTCTTCCTACTTCTCTAGAAGTTTCTTGCCTTCTAGCTTGTTCTTTTTCAAGATGAGTTTGTTGATGTTGCTCTTGCGCTTGTTCTTGATCATTATCTGACATAGCAATTTTCCTATATAAATTTAAAAAATAAAAAAGAATATTTCTATGCTAAATAAATATTAAGGTTTTTTATAGAATATATAGATAGAAATTTCTTCCTCTTTAATATTCACACTATACATAAAACAAGTTACAATTTTATGTCATTTTTAAATAATATTTATTTAATTATTTCAATCGGAATAATCCATTAATTCCATCAAACTGAACTAACTTATCAGTAAGACCAGATATTGTTTCAGAGCTTCCTAAGAACAGAACACCATGAGGCTTAAGACAATCAGCCATTTTATTCAATATTTGAGATTTTATATCAGCCTCAAAATAAATCAAAACATTACGACAATAAATTATATCATGCTTATCCATTGGATAATTATCCAATAAATTTAGATATTTAAATTTGACATATCTCTTTATTTCATCCTTTAATTCCCATTTCTCGCCATAGCTTTCTTGCTGCATAAAATATTTCATCAGCAGCATAATCGGTAATCCACGCTGCACTTCAAATTGGCTATATACTGCATCTTCAGCCTTTTTAATAATGGTAGTATCGATATCAGTTCCAACAATATTTTTCTTATAACTACCTAGCCTTAGATTATCTTCCTCTAATGTTATAGCTACAGAATAAGCCTCTTGCCCAGTTGAACATGCCGCAGACCAAATACTGATATCTTTATGAATATTATGTTCTATTATCCTTGGAACAACAGTCTCTTTTAATATATCAAAAGGTTTCACATCTCTAAAAAATGATGTTTCATTAGTTGTCATAGCCTCAACTATATCCTTAAGCAAATCAGGATTATTTGTAGTTCTAAGCTTAGATACTATATCACCAATAGTAGACATATCATTTTTTCTAACAATAGGTAGTAATCTAGACTCAACTAGATAACCTTTATCTTCAGATAAACTTATGCCGGATTTTTCTTTTACAATTTTACAAATATATTGAAAATCCTCATTTTTCATTGTCATACAACACATCCTCTAGATAAATTAATAGTCTCATTAGCCATTTCTCCAATTGGAACAACCGACGAACATATTCCCGCTTCGGCAACTGCCTTTGGCATCCCCCATACCACACTTGACTCTTTATCTTGAGCTATAATAACGCCTCCAGAATCAACTACCCTCTTTGCTCCCGATAAACCATCACTACCCATACCAGTCATTATAAGTACCAATAACTTACCACCATACGCAGAAACTAAACTGTCCAACATTGGATCAACAGCAGGCCTACAGAAATTCTCTTTTTCATTTTGTGAAAGATGAATATATTTTGATCCATCATCATTCTTTTTAATAATCATATGAAAATCACCAGCGGCAAGATAAATATTACCATCCTCTACTTGCATACCATCCTCAGCTTCATGACATACTATATCACTAATACTACTAATCTGCTCCGCTAACAAAGTAGTGAATTTTGCAGGCATATGTTGTGTAATAAAGATAGGAACTTTTATATTGTGCCCTTTCAAGCTTGAAAAATACTTAGATAAAGCTTGAGGGCCACCTGTAGAAGATCCTATAGCAATAGCCAATGGTGTAAAAATTTTATTATTCGGAAGCAAAACTATTTCAGCTTCAGCATCAGCATAAGGCAAAACACCTATATCTCTCTTCTTATCACCTTGGACTTTAGATGGATCAGAATGAGGAAGACCATTACCTCCAAGAACCTTGACTTTTTCAACAAGATTTCTAGTGAATTCATGTAAAATTTTCCGTTCATCGCCTATGTCAGGCTTTGCCATATAATCAGTTGCCCCCATAGAGAGAGCCTTTAGAGTTTCTTCAGCACCATGAGAAGAAAGAGAAGATACCATTACTATCTTTGCCTTTGGAGCAAGTTTTAGAATCTCTGGAAGTGCCGTAAGACCATCCATCTCTGGCATTTCTATATCTAACGTTATTACGTCAACATCCTCTATATCACCTCTTTCAAGTATATCGATTGCCATACGTCCATTAGCAGCCGTTGCAACAACTTCTATTGCTGGATCTGAATCAAAAACATTTGCAAACATACCCCTTATAACTGCAGAGTCATCTACAACCATCACATTTATTTTATTGTGATTCTTCATAATCAATTAAACACTCAATGACGGTTATAATATTCCTAATTGTAGTAATTTTCCTTTTATAATCTCCGCATCAAAAGGTTTCATTACATATTCATTTGCACCTGACATAACGGCTTCTTGAATTTTTTGCATATCATTTTCTGTAGTGCAAAATATAACTTTTGTATCACTATGCTCTTTACACTGCCTAAATGCCAACAAGAACTCAAGACCATTCATTACTGGCATATTCCAATCAAGTAAAATAACTTCTGGAATTTGCTCCTTGCATTTTGCAAGAGCATCTTGCCCATCCTTTGCCTCCCTTACATCAAAATCCATAGACTCCATAATTTGTCTTGATATAGTCCTTACTACTTTTGAATCATCTACAACTAATGCTGTTCTCATATTACAGTCCTTTCTTAAAAACTAAAATTTTAATAAACTTTCTATATTTAAAATCAATAATAACCTTGATTCTAATCTGTAAACACCCAATGACACCTCCTGCCAGTTTGGAGCTAAATTAGCTGGGTTATTCTCAAAATCATTCAAAGATAAACTTAAAACTTCTCCAACTTCATCAACCAAGAAACTATACTGTTCATCCTTATAATCAATAACTACATGCTTTGAATCTTTTGTTAGATCAAGTTCTTTTAGACCTAATCTGGTTCGCATATCTACTACAGTAACAATTCTACCCCTAAGATTAATTGCACCTCTAATTTCTCTTTTAGACATTGGAATATTAGTAATTGACTGATCCCTAAGAATATCCTGAACTGTAATAACTGGTATCCCAAAAAGTTGTCCATCTATCTCCATAGTGACAAATTGCTTCATATCAGCTACTTTAGAATCATACAGATCCGTAGAAGAATCAGAAAGTACTAAGTTATTTGACGACATTTGAACCCCATCTAGTTTTTAAAATCTTATTAAGCTGCATCTACATTTTTTACAGATAATATCTCAGAAATAATCGTAGGCAAACTATCCCTATCTGTTTTACTTACAACTTCTATAAAGCCTGGATCATCATACTTATTTAATAATTCCTCTTTTGTATGTGACGTAAGAGCAACAAAAGGTATATCTACAAAGCGACTATCTTCTTTGCATTGTCTAGTAAACTCAATTCCATTTATGTCAGGCATATCAATATCCGTTAAAACAAGATCAAATTCCATTTCTGGATTATTTAATAATTCATAACCATCCACCGCACATTCAGCCGTAGAAACATCGAAGCCTGCTACTACAAGAACCGGCTTCATAAATTTTCTAAAGAACATACTATCATCAATTAACAACAAGTGTTTTTTATCAGCAGCAGAATCATCACTATCTTCAAAGCCATTTGTATCAAACCAATTACTGAACATAGTTGAAAAATAATGGCTGATATCGATTAGATCAGTAGTTTTATCTCTTATAACTATACTTCCTAATATTCCATCACTATCATTACTAGATTTAATCTCCATTTTTCCTCTAACAATATCTAATATCTCCTCAACAACGATACCAAGAACTTTATCACCATCTGAGAAAACTATTACTTCAATCGTACCACTATCATTTTCAGGAATTGGTTTTGATTTATCAATCATTGATAACCTCATTAAACCGCCCCTATATTGGACTACACTAGTTCCACCAGATTTTTCTATATCTGAATATTTAATTTCTTCTAGTCTAGAAATTAATTCTAGCGGTATAGCACATGGAGAATCTCCCCATATTTTAAATACCAGGAAGCTTACTACATCATCATTTTCTATTTTATGCTCCTCTTCCTCACTATTAGCTTCCATAAGGTTATTAACGCCACTAATTTTTATGATCCCATTTAAGTCAAGTATCATGATAACGCTACCATCACCCAATATTGTACATCCAGCATAAGCAACTAGATCTTTCATTAGCGGTGATGTCGGCTTAACTACTATCTCTTCTGTATGGAAAACCTTATCAACCAGAACCCCAATAGTCTGTGACCCTACCTCACAAACTACAACAAAAGATTCAATCTTTTTTGGATCTTCTCTATCCATACTTAATGTATTATTTAAGGAAATTAACGGCAGTAATTTACCACGCAACCTTAAAACTGGTGAATCATTAAGAGTTTCTATTTTATGATTAATATCAGATTTTTCATTATCATTTGAAGTATTAACATCATCGTCAGTTCTTACTATTTCCAATACTCTTATTTGAGGAATTGCAAATATTTCTTCACCACATTGTATTATAAGAACTGGCATAATCGCAAGTGTTAGCGGCAATTGTATGGTAAATACAGAACCCTTTCCAGGAGTTGAATCAACCTCAACAGTTCCACCAATTTTTTCTATGTTACTTACTACAACATCCATTCCTACACCACGGCCTGAAACAGCTGTTACAGCTTCTGCAGTAGAGAATCCTGCTTTATATATAAACTGATAGATTTGCTTATCACTCATAGATTCCATTTCAGCAGCAGAAGCAACACCGTTTTCAATAGCTTTAGCTTTAATTCTATTTAAATCAAGCCCCTTACCATCATCACTAATTTTTATGATAATATGACCACCTTCATGATATGCACTTAGAGTAATTGTACCTTGGTCAGCTTTTGTAGTTTTAGCTCTTTCATCTTTTGATTCCACACCATGATCAGCAGAGTTTCTAACCATATGCGTCAGGGGATCTTTAATGCTTTCAAGCATCTGTCTATCAAGCTCTGTCTCCGCACCTATCATTTTAAGTTCAATCTTTTTGTCAAGATCAATAGATAAGTCCCTAACTAAACGAGGGAATTTTGCCCAAGCATTACCTATAGGCTGCATCCTCGTTTTCATCACACCCTCTTGAAGATCAGATGTTATGTGATTTAACCTTTGTAGAGGAGCTTCAAATTCTGATGAACCACTACTATCTCCAGATCTTGTCATCTGTAGTAGCTGATTACGAGTAAGAACAAGCTCTCCAACCATTTGCATTAATTCTTCTAATACATCAATACCTACACGGATACTCTGTCCTGCAACTGCCTTTTTAGTATTTACGCCAGCATTAGATTCTTGTATGCCTTTGCTAATAGCTTTTTCTTTCAATTTTTCAGATAACGAGAAGACCTGAACTTCATTAGCTTCTTCCTCTACATCATCAGCATCTTCAGATGAATCAGAAGCCTCTTCTGAACTATCTCCAGCACCCGGAGCCATAACTGGCTCGAAGTCTATTTCACCATCCAAGTCAGGAGTTTTAATATCGTTACTTACATCGCTATCTCCAGCACCCGGAGCCATAACTGGCTCGAAGTCTATTTCACCATCCAAGTCAGGAGTTTTAATATCATTACTTACATCGCTATCTCCAGCACCCGGAGCCATAACTGGCTCGAAGTCTATTTCACCATCCAAGTCAGGAGTTTTAATTGAATCTTCTGACAAAACTTCATCATCACTTTTACTTACTTCATCACTTTCATCTGATTTTTTCTTTTTAGAACTTGCTTTTTTAACTTTCTTTTCCACTACAGCACCAGAATCATCAACGCCCTCAACAACACCAGATTCAGCACAATAATTTAACTTATCGATCAATTCCTTGTCATTCCCTTCTGGTTCAGACTCTGTTTCTTCAATATATTCAATTATCTCTTTGATTTTATCATTTGCTTCCAGAATTAGAGAAATAATTGAAGAGTCTACCTCAAATTTTTTATCCCTAAGCTGATCTAATATATTTTCAGCAGCATGCGCAACTGACTCCAAGCGGCTTAAGCCAAGGAATCCACATGTACCTTTAATAGTGTGCATAACACGAAAGATATTCCCGATGATGGCTTCATCGTTAGGATTTTTCTCCAGATCTATAAAATCCAAATCAAGCGCATCAAGACTTTCATTTGTTTCGACAAGAAATTCACTTGTTAAATCATCCATTATGTTCCCCGACTAATTATGGCTTATAAGTTGCTATGATATTTGTACAATGCACAAAATATCACTAAGTATAGGTAAGTAAATCTATACTCCTAATACTCAACTATCAAGATATGTTGCAATTTTTACTTCACCTTTACTATCAACTATATCAATATTACAACTAATCCTTGCACCATCCTCTTCAACACAAGAACGCAGCATCCAAACTATTACATTTTGTGGTGTTAATTCTGCATAATCAGAATCACTATCCAGAATTTCGACCAGACTATTATCTTCCTTTATTTTATAATTCTCTCCAACCACCTCTAAAACCTTACCAGTATTGTCGATATTTACAGAGATAAGCCCTCCATAGACCATCAAGCTTGAAATAACTAATATAGTATTAGCAATAATTCGCCTTTCTCTACAGCTTATCCTATCGTTATTTACCCTGCTATCATTCCACTTTATGATTATTTTTCTATGTGCAAAATAATCATTTACTATTTCGATAAATTCTTCAACACCTGATGTAGCATCAACATCAATCCTTCCCAAAGCTATTCGAATCATTTGTAGTTTTGCCTGCGACTCACTAGCTCCCATAGCTAGAAGGTCTACCGTACTCCTTTTCATTTCAGCATCTATAGAATTATCATACAAAAATTCGACGCCATTATTTACCGAGCTGATTGGACCAGCAAGATCATGGCAAATTCTTGTACTTAAAACAACAGCAAGTTCACTTGGCTCAAAAGGTAATTTATTCTTCACAGAACACTCACACAAAAAAATTATGCGTTTATGATACCCATTTAAAACAAAATATGCAATTATACTGTTACTTATTTTATTGCTTAGAAATAAAATAAGTATATATAGGTTATATATTTATATATTACCTTCAGAACATAAAATATAATTATACCGTGCAAAAAGATAACAACATCAGAACCAGACTCAGAGATGAAATGGAAAGAAGCAGTATAAATGCCAAGAAGCTGGCAGAGAAAGCTGATGTTGGAGCATCCTTTGTATATGACATACTGAATGGGAACTCAAAGAACCCTACTATTAATAAATTATCTTCAATAGCAGACATATTAGGAGTAGATGTATCATACCTACTAAATGATGATAATAACACAAACAACAATGATAATATTATTGAAATAAAATCATTGCTCCTAGAATCATCAGAAACATCAGATGATTTAGTTTTCGAAAGCTATACATCTCAACCATATTATTTTCAAAAAGAGTGGATTGAGAAACAACTTAATACCTCTCCAAGCAACTTATTTATACTTATAACAAATGAAGATATTCCTTCATTATCTATCCAAAAAAATGACATACTAATTATCGATACTACAAAAAACCATGTGATATATGAAAATATATTCCTTATAAAAAAGGCAGACAAAATTTTCCTACATAAATTTGAAGAAAATAACGACAATATAGACAATTCAAAAATAATTGGGCAAATAGTGTGGCTATCAAGACGTATCAATACCCAGCAAAACTCGAAAATAATAAATACATAACATTATGACAATACTAGATGAACTAAAATTTGATAAAAACGACCTTATTCCAGTAGTGATTCAGGATAACAATACAAAAGATGTCCTAATGGTAGCATGGATGAATAAAGAGTCTATCAACCTAACTATATCAAATGGATACATGTATTATTGGTCACGCTCTAGAAGCAAGATATGGAAAAAAGGCGAAACATCGAATCAAACACAAAAATTAGTAGAACTACGTATAGATTGTGATAAAGATAGCTTACTAGCATTAGTAGAACAAAATGGAGTTGCCTGCCATACCGGAACAAAATCGTGCTTTTTTGAAACGATCCAAAATAATAAATTTGTCCGCAACCAGGATATTATTACTTCTCCAGAAACATTATATAATAAGTAGAACACATATTTTTATCAACAAGTGACCCTGCATACATAACATAAACGCTAATATTGAACCACCACAAAACACTCTTTTTAGTTGTATTTAATATTATATTATATTAATATAAAGTGCATAGGCAATCAGATTTTGTTTTTAAAATAACCATACTAATTTAGAGGTAAAATGAATACCACCATTACAAAAAGCTTGCTAAACACAGATAGCATCCTTTACCTAGAAAAAATAGTTGGTAAAGATAACATCTGCTCTATTTTACAAAAATATATTGATTCTTATACCGATATAGTAAAGAACCTTAATGACGCATGCACTGATCACAATACCAAAGAGATGAAAAGGCTAGCACATTCATTAAAGTCGTCAAGTATGCAAGTTGGAGCCGAAAGACTATCGTCTTTATGCAAAGACCTTGAAGAAGGGTCAGAGGATTATAATTTCAAAATCAGCAACAACCTAATTTCAGAAATAGGAGTAGAATTCAACACTACATCTTTATATCTAAAAGAAATTATAGATAAGTACAAAAAAAATAATATTTAATTATCTACTTCCTTAATTCACCGCCAACAGCCTTGATAACATTTGATATTATATCATTTGAAATTTTCTCTATCTCATTATCAGAAATAGTATCTTTATCTGACTGCATCAATACGTTCATGGCAACTGATTTTTTATCTTCGTCAACATTATCACCTGTATAGACATCAAAAATTGATACATTTCTGATAAGCTTCTTATCAACCTTTTTAACAGCGTTGATCATATTTATAATTTCTGCATCTTTAGAAACCACGAATGCGAAATCCCTTTCAACAGGCTGATAAACTGAAATCTCTAATTTTGGTCTTAAAAATACATTCTTTTCTTTAGCCTTAGGAGCATTATCAGGAAATACCTCAAAAGCAAAGACAGCTTGTTTAATTCCCACCTCTTTTAAAATAGCTGGATGTATTTCTCCGAAATACCCTAGAACAGCTTTCCCTAAACATAATGCACCACTTTTACCTGGGTGATAATATTCTGGGCAATCTCTATTAATACGCAAACTATCAGCTGATATATATTCACTCAAAGCTTCAATTGAATCTTTTTTTACATCAAAAACATCAAAATCCCTACTATCAGAATAATGGTTCTTTGGTACAGATTTTCCATATCTCACACCAGCAGCAACTCTTTTCTGTTGATCAGGAGTAATACCATAAAACACTGGCCCCACCTCAAATAATGAAATATTTGAATGACCCCTAACCATATTTTTACTTATAATATTTAATAGGTTCGGCAATATTGATGATCTCATAACACTCAGATCACTACTAATAGGATTAGCAAGCTCAACAAGTTTGTTTCCATTTGCAAACCTGTTTGCATCTTCAGATGAAAGGAAAGAGAACGAAACCACTTCCTTTAAGCCCTGAGATGCCAACTTTCTATTGATTCTGTACAGCCTTGTAAGGTTTTTATCTAATTCAATTTTTCTTGAAGGACGAGGAAGATAAGTTGTTGGTATCTTTTCAAATCCATAAATTCTGATGATTTCTTCTACAACATCTTCTTCAATTGTTACGTCAGGACGATAAGATGGTACTCCGAGAGTAAACATCTCACCATTTTTATCTATTTTAAAACCAAGATCATTTAATATTCTAGCTATATCAGTTTTTGAAATCTCAATACCTATCATTTCGGAAGCCCTATTTGGATTAAATTCAATTTGAACCCTTTCCATAGATATTGACCCAGCAACAACCGGCTTACTTATTTTTGTATTATCATCACCACATATTTCATTCACTAAATTTGTTATAGTTATGAAATGCTTTAACGTAGATGCAGCTACAGTTCTTTCAAAACGATATCTTGCATCTGACTCAATTTGCAGCTTTCTTCCTGAGGTTGCCACATCTATAGGATCAAAAAGAGCTACCTCAATAAAAATGTTTTTGGTTTCATCAGAGCAACCAGTTGCCTCCCCACCTATAAGACCTCCAAGAGCAACTACTTCTTTATTATCAGCAATTACCGTTAATCCGCTTGATGAAACACTAATATATTCCAGTTCTTTTCCTATAAGCTTGCTTGTGGCACTAATTTTTATATTTTCAACTGTACTTCTAGTATTTATTGATAGCGCATCAAAAATATATGGCTTACCTTCCAAAGAAACAAATTCCTCACCTTCTTTAGCTTCCCTAACGACCAAATCACCATTTATTTTATCAGCATCATATATATGAGAAGGTCTACCAAATGCCATTGTAATATAATTTGTTATATCAACCAGAGCAGAAATAGGACGCAAACCTATAGATTCCAGCCTTTTTTTCAGCCAATCAGGGCTTTCAGGGTTTTTGACATTCTGAATTGTCCTACCGATAAAATACTTTGCAGTATCGCCATCTATAGAAACTGATATCGGCGAATCAAAACTTCCGTCATCAAGAACATGCTGGAATTCTTCAGCAGTTACACCTTCAGATTTAAGAGTTCCAAGGCCACTAGCAGCCAAATCTCTAGCTATACCAAACACACCTAAACAATCACCCCTATTTGGAGTAATTGCAATTTCTATCAACGGATCATCATCACCAGTAAAACCAGCGAATTCCTCTCCAATTATTGCCTCTTGCGGAAGTTCAATGATACCCTTTGAATCACTGCCAACAGCTAACTCATCAGCCGAGCAGAGCATTCCACTACTATCTATATCACGTATTTTAGATTGCTTTATCTTCATGCCATTAGTAGGTATTACAACACCAACATTAGCCAATACGACCTTTATACCAGCCCTTGCATTTGGCGCTCCACAGACTATTTGCAGAGTTTCCGTACCAGTATTTACTTTACACACTTGCAGCTTATCCGCATTTGGATGTTTTTCTGCCTCAATTATCTCAGCAACTTTAAAAGGAGCTAATTCCTCTCTCCTATCAACTATTTCCTCCACCTCAAGACCGATAGCAGTTAATTTCTGAGATATCTCATCCAAAGATGAATCTGTATCGAGATATTCTTTTAACCATGAAAGTGTAAATTTCATAATACGCCTATTTTCCGTTATTAATTTTATTTATTATTGATAATATCTGACTTTTATACGATGATTAAATTTATAAGCAATAAAAATCCTATCAATCCTAATTAGTAAATATGTAACTAATTAGTGCCCTATTGATAACATAATATCAATATTGTATTAATTCAAAATAATAAATGCAATTTTGCTGTATGTATAAATATAAAAACTCAGGAAGGAAAAACTATGCCAACAATTCTTATAACTGGATGCAACAGAGGAATAGGACTGGAATTAACTAAGCATTTCTCAAAAGCAAATTATAAAATACATGCGTGCTGTAGAACTCCAGAAACAAGCGGTGAGTTGCAATCTCTAGCTAGCAGCAACAGCAACATTACTATACATAAGCTTGATGTATCAAATCATAATGAAATTGAGCAACTCGCAAAAACCTTAAAAGGTGAGGCAATTGACATACTTCTTAATAACGCAGGAATATATGGAAAAACTCCAGCTTCTTTTGGCAATATTGATTATAAAAATTGGGAAGAAGTCTTTAAAATAAATACGATTGCACCAATGAAAATGGCAGAATCTTTTATTGATAATATTGTAGCTAGTGATTTAAAGATAATCGCAAATATAAGCAGTAAAGTAGGTTCTATTGCAGATAATAGCTCAGGTGGTTCATATACTTATAGATCAAGTAAAACAGCACTTAATATGGTAACAAAATCTCTATCAGTTGACTTGGCAGACAAAGGAATCACCGCTATTGCCCTTCACCCAGGTTGGGTAAAAACAGATATGGGTGGACCAAATGCATTAATTGATACTAAGAAAAGCGTTTCAGGACTAGCAGCAATTATTTTAAGTACGGATCTTAGCAAGTCAGGAAAATTCTTTAATTATGATGGCAGTGAAATTTCTTGGTAATTTAATTAAGATTAATATTTTTAATACAAAAACTTAACCAATAAAAATAGAGGACTGAAAAATGAAACAAAATAAAAAATTACTTTCCACAACTATAGTATCTCTGGCAACATCTATTATACTTTTTTCAACACCACTACATGCAGCAGAATATAAAATTGACCCTACTCATTCTTTCGTAGAATTCAAAATCAAACATCTTGGCTACTCTTGGCTATCTGGAAGATTCAATAAAGTTTCTGGAAACTTCAATTTTGACTCATCTAAAGGTGAAGATTATCAGAAAATTAAAATAGATATCCCAACAAAAAGCATAGATAGCAATCATGCAGAACGAGATAAACATATAAGAGAAATTATTAATGTTGGCAGCCACGGTGGGACATCGTTTTCAAGCACTAAATATACAGGTGATAAAAATGGTGGAGTTTTAAAAGGTAAACTTACATTTCATGGTGTAACAAAAGATATCGAAGTTAAGGTTAAGAAAATTGGCGAAGGAAAAGATCCATGGGGTGGTTATCGCTCTGGTTTTGAAGGTCAATTCTCTATAAACCGTAAGGATTTCGGTGTAGAATATGATCTAGGTCCAGAAGGATGGAGTGTTGATATCGATGTTTATATCGAAGGAATAAAAAGCTAATACAAATTATAGAAGCTTTTCCTAAACAACATAAAAAATGAGTTGGACTATGTTAAAAAATTCACCAGAAAAATACGGCACTATATCCAAAATATTGCATTGGGGCATTGCTCTTCTGGTGTTAGCTTTAATTGCGCTAGGGTGGTATATGACGAGTCTGGATTATTATCACCCTTGGCGACACAGAACCCTTTCATTACATAAGTCGGTAGGAGTTCTGGTTTTCATTTTATTCATGATAAAAATATTATGGTTGATCAAAAATCCAACACCAAAAATTTCTGATAAGCTAAAGAAATGGGAGAGAATAGCAGCATGGATTGTTCATAAATTTCTCTTTGCCATTATATGCATCTTACCTATAACAGGATATATAATGTCTACATCATCAGGCAGCTCAATTTCATTTTTTGGCATGTTTGAAATAGCACCTTTATTCACCGCTGGTGAGAATGCCCGAGATATCTCAGAAAATATACATGAGATTATTGCATATAGTACTCTCGCAGTAGCCATATTACATATCGCAGCAGCACTCAAACACCACTTCATAGATAAAGACGATACATTAAAGAAAATGCTATGAAGGAGATAATTCAACCGTCTAGCCATCTATTATTGTTAGGATTATCTTTACAATAAATTATGCTTATCTCATCTCCCTCAACAAACTTCTTCATACGATAGAAAGCTAAAGTATCAAACGTATTTCTATATGCATTACCATTATCCATAAATAAATACTCATAAGTCTTATAACCAATAGGTATTCTAGATATTGCTATTTGATGTACCATAACGTAAGAGTTTATAGATACAATAATTCCTTTAGTCTTAATACCTTTTTGAAGTACTAGAAAATCAAGAACATTCCTAAAACTTCTTATAAATAAATATATAGAACACAAAAGAGGTATAATAAAAAATAGTGTAGCTAGACCGATTTTATAAAAACTTTCCATTCCTAATGGAAGTATTAAAATAAGGGATAACGAAGCAAAAGCAATTGGTTTATATAGAACACAGTATAAATCAATAAGCTTATTTGGCTTAAACTTTATAGCTCTTAATATAAGATATATGAAAAAACCATAGATTGGAAAAAGGAAAATACTTTTCTGAACAGATTTTATAGAATTTTTCCATCTTGAAGAATTTATATATGATGAAGCTCTTGAACCAAATCCATCAGTTACATTCCATATCTTATATTCTTTACCTACCTTTGGCTTCTCTTTTAGTTTAGGGTCATATATATCTTCAGTTCTTGGCTTAATTTGCTTGTTAAGAAATTTGTATGTAATTCTGTAATGTTTTTCCGAAAACTCTTTTACATTAGTAATCTCAACTAGTATTGGCTTCGGAGAGTTATTACCATCAACAATATAATCCATGGTTTTTTGGAATATAACCGCAAACAAAATGACAAAAAAAACTGTTGAAGTAATATAATAGCATGCTCGTACCAACCTATTATTCTTGGGTTTATTCTCTCCACTCAAAATAACCTCACTTATGCATTTAGTCATTAAGACAAACTACTATTATATCTACAGAAAACATAATGAAGCTATCCATCAAACTATTTTTTCTTAGCTGGCGCTTTCTTTTTTGATGCTGCTTTTTTCTTGGTTTTAGCGGCAGCTTTCTTAGCTGTTTTTGCAGCTGCTTTTTTAACAACTTTTTTCTTAATTCCCTTTTTAGCCGCTTGTTTCTCGATAAGATCCAATGCTTCTTCCAACGTTATAGATTCTTTATCCTTATCCTTTGGAATTGTAGCATTGATTTTTCCATGCTTAACATAAGGACCATAACGACCTTCAAAAACACCTACATCTCCACCATCAGGATGCTCACCCAAATTACGAAGTGGCTCAGCACCTTTTTTAACTGGCGCTTCAGCTATTAATGTAACTGCACGATTTAAACCAATAGACAGAACATCATCGTCACCTTTAAGCGAAATAAATTTTCCATCATGCTGAATATAAGGACCATATCGTCCGATATTAGAAACTATTTTCTTTCCTGTCTCAGGATGCATACCAACTTCTCTAGGTAGTGCAAGCAAGGATAATGCAGCCGATAAATCAACTTCATCTATGTTTTTTCCCTTAGGTATTGAAGCTCTTTTCGGTTTTTCTTTTCCTACAGCTTCACCAAGCTGAACATAGAAACCATAAGGCCCTTTCTTAAGAACAACTTCCATTGATGTTTTTGGATCGATTCCCAATGGCTTAGGATCATTCAGCATAGCACCGCCGCCTTCTCCAGCATTATCTCCAGAATCATTTGCAATTAACTGAGATGTATAATTACAATCAGGATAATTTGAACAAGACAAATATGCTCCAAATTTGCCAGTTCTCATTCCTAACTGACCTTCTTTACCGCCTTCAGTACATTTTGGGCATTTCCTTCTATCTATTTTACTTCCTTCACCAGGGAATAAAATATGATCCATATCATCATTAAGAGTGTTAATAACAGTATCAAAATCAATTTCCATTGCACTATCAACAGCAAGAGAAAAATCTTTCCAGAAATTTTCTAACGCCTTTTTCCAATCAAGATTACCAGCTGAAATTTCATCTAGTTCACCCTCTAAATTAGCCGTAAAATCATATTCTACATAACGCGGGAAGAAGCTCGATAAAAAGCTAGTTACAAGCCTACCCCTTATTTCAGGAACGAATCTCTTTTTTTCCAATTTTACATATTCACGCATTTGCAATACAGAGATAATACTTGCATATGTAGATGGTCTACCAATCCCAAGTTCTTCCAGTTTTTTAACTAAACTAGCTTCAGAAAATCTCGGCGGAGGTTGCGTAAAATGCTGCTCTACTTTTAAATCTTTAATATCAGATGACTCACCTTGATTTAATTCAGGGAGTTTATTCTCATCATCATCGTCATCAGAATCATCCTTACCTTCATTATAAACCCTCTGGAAACCATCGAAGTTTACTGTTGTACCTACAGCTCTAAATCTAGCATAATTATCTGATGAATCGACCTCTGCAACAACTTGGTCTAGTATGGTAGATTCCATCTGACTAGATATTAGCCTTTTCCATATCAGGCTATAAAGCTTAAACTGATCTTCCGTTAACTGCTTCTCAATTTTGAAAGGTTCAAGAGCAGGATTTGTTGGACGAATCGCCTCATGGGCCTCTTGTGCATTCTTTGCCTTGGACTTATAAACCCTAGGACTATATGGAAGATATTTATCTCCATAACCAGACTGAATCATCTGTCTTGTAGACTCAATTGCTTCTGGAGCTACATCAACACCATCTGTACGCATATAGGTTATTAGACCTTGTGTTTCACCATTAATTTCAAAACCTTCATAAAGTTTTTGTGCTACTTGCATAGTTCTAGTAGCTGAGAAATGAAGTTTTCTAGCTGCTTCTTGTTGCAAAGTAGATGTGGTGAATGGTGCTTGTGGATTTCTCTTTACTTGTTTTTTTGTAACTTTTGAAATTGCATAATCTTTACCTGCAAGGTTTTTTTCAATATTCCTAACTGACTCTTCATCAGGAAAAGAAAATTTTTCAAGCTTTGTACCCTCAACATGAGAAAGTGTAGCTTTATATTCAGAATTTCTTACATTTAGGAATTTAGCTTTTACATCCCAAAATTCTTTTGGAATGAAGCTTTCAATTTCAGTTTCTCTTTCGCATATAATTCTTAGAGCAACAGATTGCACTCTACCAGCAGATTTAGAACCTGGTAATTTTCTCCATAGAACAGGAGATAGATTAAAGCCAACCAGATAGTCCAATGCTCTCCTCGCCTGTTGAGCATTAACAAGATTCATATCAAGCTCTCTAGGATTAGCTACAGCATCATTAACTGCAGCTTTTGTAATTGAACTAAATGCAACTCTCTTAACAGGGAAATCTTTTTTGATAATTTTTTTAGATCTCAGCATTTCCAATACATGCCAAGAAATAGCCTCCCCCTCTCTATCGGGGTCAGTCGCCAGAATTAATTCATCAGCACTCTTTACAGCATCGGAAATTTCCTTAACCTGCTTTTTAGAGTCAGAACTAATCTGATATTTCATTGCGAAATCCTCTTCGGGAACAACAGAACCATTCTTTGAAGGAAGGTCTCTGATATGCCCAAAAGAAGCGAGTACGGTGTAATCCTTACCCAAGTACTTATGGATAGTTTTACATTTAGCTGGTGATTCTACTATTACAACATGTTTCATAAGTTGAATCATTTACATTATGAAATTCCATTTGAAAAGATAAATTTTAGAAAATTTTTATTTTTTTTCAAAACTTTAATAAAATATTAGATTATTAGGGCTGATAATCACTATTATCGAGAACTGTTATCACACACACCAAACAATAACTTGTATTAAAATGACTACATACGAAACTATTAAATGATAATTATTACCATTTAAATATAACTTTATTGTTTCTCAAAACTCAACTCTCTATATATCCCATTTGTAAGTTTATAAATTTTCCATGTAGGAGAAATAATTATGATGGCATCATCTCACGTCCCTTTTGCTGCAATATGCTGGCTTGGTTACGCTACCTATACAAATCAACCCGTAACCATACCACAACTTCTTGTCGCTAGTTTTGCGGGATTACTACCTGACATAGACTCGCCATCATCTACCATTGGAAGAAGAATAAGACCAATATCCAAATTTATAGGGTCAGTTGTCGGCCATCGAGGTTTTACTCATAGCCTTATATTTTCATATATTCTTGTTATATCACTAATGTATATCACTGCAAATTTTGCAGGAGAGAATGCTGGATTATTATATATGTATATCCCCCCTCTTATTGTTGGATACTTATCTCATATATTAGGAGATATGTTTACACCGTCTGGCGTACCCCTATTATGGCCATGGAAATTCAAATTCAAACTTCCATATACTTTCAAGGCTGATTCTAAAACTGAAACCATATTTGTTTCATGGTTGGTAATTTTTTCATTTACTGCTTATATAAACTTTGTATTTCTTGAAGAAAACCCTATTCAGAATGTTGACCTAACAAACCCTGATAGCGTCATTACCTATGTAAGCGTTTTATGGGATACACCCACAACAATAGAACCAAATATGATTGAAGCTAAATAAATGGTATATAGCCTAAGATGAGATTACTACAGAAAAGAGATGTCCTCTTCTAGAAGAATATTAGCTACAGTATTGTGAATTATAGAATTGTACGGATGATATTTTAACTACAGAACCAATTTTATACTTAAAACATCTTAGTACAGAACAACTAATACACTATAAACTGCTTTCAAACTTATTAAAAAAAGATATATAACAGAAAACTTATCTAACAGAAGTTAGCGACCTTTTTATTAGTAAAGCTTTTCTCTAACCAAGGCTTATTTAGCTCTGGCTTACCAAAATAGTAACCCTGCATATAATCAACACCCATATCCATAAGCATTTTAGCTGTCTGACCATCTTCAACACATTCAGCAACAGTTTCAAGACCATAAGACTGATTAAACGCCACAAGAGTTCTTATAAATAGCAAGTTTTCATAATTTCTTATCAATTGCTTAACATACGAGCCATCTATCTTAACCTTATCAATTGAAAGGCTCTTAAGCTGACGGAAAGAAGTATAACCTGCACCGAAATCATCTAGCGCAACTTTACAACCAAGCCCCTGTAAAGATGCGATAAAATACGCGGCAGCCCTCATATCTCCCTGAATAGCCGTTTCAGTAATTTCAACAGTTATTCTTGAGGAAATATCATCAGAAGTAAGTAGCTTCGAACATAATTTAAGCCATTTATCGTTATTGGTAGTAATATTCGATACATTAAAACCCAATGAAATATCTTTATTCTGACCTAATTCATCAACAACCCTTTCAAGCACATATTGATCAACGACATCAATTATACCCATTTTTTCAGCTATGGGAATAAGATTACCAGCTGATTTATACCCAGTCCTATTCCTGTCTGGTATTCTTAGAAGACACTCATAACTATCTACATTTCCAGTTTCACATTTAATAATTGGCTGAAAAGCAAGCTTGACGTTGCCAGTCTTAAATGATTCCTGAAGTATTTTTAAATCTGAAAATTGCTTTTGTGATTTAGCATAATCTTCGGTATTCTCAGCAAAGCCTATATGGAAATCTTTAGTACTAATTTTGGATTTTGATAATGCCAAAAATGCCTTATTACATGCATCATCTACATTAGAAACATTCGACGGAAATATAACACTCCCCATTGAAGGCCTAATATGTATTGAATCTGCAAAAGATGGATTTTTATACAGTTGAATATATTTCAAAATCCTATTTACTAAAACTTCAAATTCACTCTCAGAATAATCCTTAACAATTAAACCAAATTGATCAATTGCAATTCTATTTAGCACATCTTCCTTTTTAATGAGAGAAGATATTGTTAACTCCAGAGCATTCATGACCTTTTCAGCAAAGTCTATTGAATACCAGTTCATTATTACAGGAAGGTTATCTATAGATATTTTAACCAACGCACTTTCTTTATGCTGCTGGATATTTAAATTATAAATTTCAGTTAACTTATTAGTGAAATCACAATTGAAATATTCATTCTTATTAAATACAGATACTGGGTCACTAAATGATTCATCAGCATTAATATTTTGAGTAGTGCTAGAAGTTTTTGAAAGAATGCCGACTAATATTTTGTTACCGCCTTCAGTAACTACGGTACCTCTATCTTCAATATTAATGATAGTTTCGTTATCAATGAATAATCTAAAATTTCTGGTATACTCAGTTTCGTCCGAGCTAAGGATTTTATCAAGCGATGCTACAAAGTCAGCCTTATCATCATTACAAATAAGGTTTGTAAAATCTTTTCTTTTGTAGATATACTTCGCATTTGGAGAATCAATTATATTTCGTATGTCACCATACCAAGTTATATGATCCTTAGTCGTATCCCACTCATATGCGACATTATTTGCCTTTTCTAAAGCAAGCTTTATCCTAGATAGTTCTTTCATAATTACAAACTTCAGAAGTAAAAATAAACAAACATATTATACTCACACACACTGAGAACATAACACAATTACACATTGTCATAATACATCTATATTTTTTGTTAAAATAACATTTTTTTCATTTAATAAGGTATAATCTTAAAAAGTCTTATTGACTGTGTGATTTCAGTTTCATTATCTCTTTTAATGCAGCTGGAATTTCAGTAATTATATCGTCAGCTATCATACCTGCGCCAAAATTTTCAGCGCATTTACTATGTATCCAAACTCCAGCACTTGCAGATTTCACACTATCCATGCCGCCAGCCAGTAAAGCCGCGATTATACCAGCGAGAGTATCACCAGAACCTGCCGTTGCTAAATATGGTGAAGCCTCAGGATTCAATACCATACTTTTCTTGTCAGATATAATAGTTTCGGAGCCTTTTAGTAGTATTGTAGCTCCAGTTTTTTCTACAGCTTTTTCTACAGCATCAAAACGATCATTTATTTTTCCAAATATTTTTTCAAACTCCCCTTCATGTGGAGTAAAAATTACTGGCATTTTTCTTTTCTTTAATTTTGAGAACAATATATCGGAAGAATCCTTAAAACACGAAATTGCTCCAGCATCTATTACACATGGAATTTCTACATCAATCAGACTTAGAGTTAGCTCTCTTGTTTCTTCATTATCACTGAGACCAGGGCCAACTAAACAAGAATCAATTTTTCTTTCCTTAATAAAGTCAGTAATTTCAGAGAAATCCTTATACGCCTTGTACATTATAGAAAATGGAGGAGAATTATATAATGATAGCAAATCTTCAGGACATATTATAGTAACAAGACCAGCTCCAGTTCTTAGTGCCGCAGCAGAAGCCAATTTAGCTGCTCCAGTGAGATGAGAATGAGCTGTTATAACGGCAACATGCCCCCTGCTATATTTATTACTATCCTTAGTAGAACATGGAAAGTCATCTATCCATAAATCTATAGAGTTAGTTACTCGCATATATAATCACACACAAACATTTAAAAACGTCTATTATATTGTAACATCCTTTAAGAAGCATCTCCATTATCTTTTTAAAGATGTCATAAAATAAATTAAACTTCAGAAAATCTTATAATATTATAGGTCATGGGTAGTAAATTAATTATTATTATCCATGATCTTTATATCACCATCATTTATGGTTAATGCGATTTTTCCATCCTTAAGAGCCAACGCATGCCTTCCAAAGATATCGTATCTCCAACCTTTTAGAACTGGCATATCTGTATCATCTGTATTAGCAAGAACCTCAATATCATCAGCCTTCACAACAACACTAGGAACAATATTATGCCTCTCGCATTGCACCTTTAGTAGGATTTTCATCATATCCGCCAAATATGTAGATGACCCTCTTGAACTCTTATTTTTAATGACAGGTGGATAATCCAGATTCACAGCGACATCAACTATTTCAACAATAGCCTTATTGATTACCTTATCATTTGGTTTATAAAATCTTAGATTAGATAAATCACTTTCTTTTTCAGGCGATATTGAAGCTATCTCATATATCGCATCATTTTTTAGTATCCATGATTTCGGTCTATTAACCTTTTGAGCATACCCCTCTCTCCAGATAGCTAATTCCTTAACTATTGATCTAAATTTTCCACGGTTATTATTTAATTTTAGCTTCTTCCATGCATTCTCGGGAGAGTTTTTATATAACTCCACCTCCATTATTTTCTCAATTTCTTCTGCCATCCATTGATCTCTACCTAAATCAGATATATTCTTTTTCAGAAATATGTAAATATCCCTCAAATACGTAACATCACTCAATGCGTAATCCATCTGCTTATTTGTCAAAGGACGCTTGCACCAATCTGTATGTCTGGAAGATTTGTCAAGAGTTACCCCGCATATATCTTCAACCAACTTACCATATCCGACAGACTCACCTATACCCACAATCTGTGCAGCAATTTGCGTATCAAATACAGGGTCAGGAATTACACCACAAAGATAATATAATATCTCCATATCTTGGAATGAAGCATGAAAGATTTTTATTACATCCTTGTTTATTAAGAGTTTTTTTATTGAAGAAAGATCAATGCCATCTGCCAGAGGATCAATAAGATATGCGTCATTTTTTCCTGCTATTTGAACAAGACACAAAAGTGGATAATAAGTTTTTTCTCTATGAAATTCTGTATCAATTGTAATGAATTCTTCACTACTTAAATCATTAACTATTTTTTCTAGCTCTTGCGTAGAAGTTATTACATTCATAAAAATCCGACTAATATATTAATATTTTCTTCCCTCACAAGATTATATAACATCATATAGTGATAACTTAAACTATTATATTATTTAGATGGTCCTATACCATTAATAACCTTAAGATAACTTTCTATTAAAGCCTATTTATCATCGGTATCAGAATTAAGGTTATCATCAACAGGAACGGAGCTAATCCTAACCTCCGATACACCACCATCCCGAGACTCCATTTTCTCAGTCAACTTCTTAAGCGACTCTACATAAAGCTTTTCATCAGGTGCTAGCTTAATAGCTCCCTCATATAATTCTGCAGCCGAATAATAATCCAACTCCTCTTCCGCAATTTTCCCTTGTTGATATTTGGACTCTGCTGCAATTTCTATTGCAACCTCAGAACTATTCATTTTCTCCTCTAAATCTCTTGCAATCCTTTGAACAGTGAATTCATCCATCATATATGATATCCCTCAAAACCATTACATCGCTAAACTAATAATACCATATACATTGTTAACTTTTTATTAACACTAACTATATAATTGATTTTTTTACATTTATGATTTAGATATGCCTTCAAACAATTAATTCGCAGAAAAATCAGGAAATATCAAAATGCCAAAAAATATTGAGCCACATGCATATCGTACACATAATTGCAACGAACTTGGAAAACAAAATATTGGCGAGATCGTAAAACTATCTGGATGGGTTCATTACAAAAGAGATTTAGGTGGTGTATTTTTTATAGAGCTTAGAGATCACTTTGGTCGTACCCAGATTGTTATCCCTGATGATGGTGATGTTACTCCTGATGATGTAGATAAAATAAGATATGAAAGCGTCATAACTATAGAAGGTGAAGTTGTTGAGCGTACAGCGGAAACAATAAACCCAAAAATGGATACTGGAGAAATTGAAGTATCTGTAAAATCCATTATCGATGAAAGTCCAGTTAATGTTGAGCAGCTTCCTGTTCAAGTTAATACAGATAAAGAATTCCCTGAAAACACACGTTTAACATATCGCTTTTTAGATTTACGTCGTGAAAAACTTCACAACAACATAATCTTGCGATCTAATATTATTAGCTGGATTCGTGACCGCATGACAGGACAAGGATTTATGGAAATTCAAACTCCAATCCTTACCGCATCATCACCAGAAGGCGCTAGAGATTATCTTGTACCAAGTAGAGTTCACCCCGGTGAGTTTTATGCTCTTCCGCAAGCTCCTCAGCAATTCAAACAATTATTGATGGTTTCTGGATTCGATAAATACTTCCAAATTGCACCATGTTTCCGTGATGAAGACGCTCGTGCAGATCGTTCTCCTGGTGAGTTTTATCAACTTGATATGGAAATGAGTTTTGTTACCCAAGAAGATGTTTTCAATGTTACCGAGCCTATTCTACGTGATTTATTCAAAGAATTTTCAGATAAAAAAATAGCAGATGAGCCATTTGTAAGAATCCCATTTGATGAATCAATGATGAAATACGGGAACGACAAACCAGACTTACGTAACCCACTTATTATTTCTGATGTATCTGAAGTATTCCGTGGTTCAGGGTTTGGACTTTTCGCTAGCCAAGTAGAAAAAGGCGCAACTGTTCGTGCTATTCCTGCAATTGGTGTTGCAGAACGTCCTCGTAGCTTCTTTGACAAAAAGAATGACTGGGCAAGGAATGAAGGCTTTGCTGGACTTGGATATATCATCTTTAATTTAGATGGAACAGGAAAAGGCCCTATTGCAAAACAATTAACTGATGAAGAAATAGCAAAACTTAAAGAAGTATCAGGCACTAAAGATGGCGATGCATTATTCTTCTCATGTAACACAGACCATCATAAAGCGGCTGATTTAGCTGGCAAGGTAAGAACATTAGTTGGTGAGGAATTAGGACTAGTATCTGATGATGAATTCAAATTCTGTTGGATTGTAGACTTCCCATATTTTGAGTGGGATGAAGAAAATGATAAAATTGAATTCAGTCATAACCCATTCTCAATGCCTCAAGGCGGCTTAGAAGCAATTGAAGCAGCAAAAACAAATGAAGAATTACTTGCACTAAAAGCATATCAATATGATATCGTGTGTAATGGAATTGAACTTTCTTCAGGCGCTATTCGTAACCACAAACCAGATTTAATGTATAAAGCATTCGAGATAGCTGGATATTCTAGCGATGTAGTTGATGAGAAATTTGGCGGCATGATCCGTGCATTTAAATTTGGCGCTCCTCCACATGGTGGTATAGCTCCAGGAATTGACCGTATGGTGATGATGCTAGCAGATGAGCCAAATATTCGTGAAGTTATTGCTTTCCCAATGAATCAACAAGCGCAGGATTTACTTATGAATGCCCCTGCCCCTGCTGATAATAAGCATCTCCGTGAATTACACCTTCAATTATCTCTAACGGCTAAAGAAGCTTTAGAAAAGAAATTAGAAGATAGTAATGAGTCTGATGACTCAAATGAAGGCGAAGCTGCATAAATTACGAAGGTAAACCTGCACAAATTATAAAAGATAGTATTTTTGTATATTTCGAATATTTATCCCAATAATTCTTTATTATGGTAAAGTTTTCGGTTTACCAATACAAAATGTTTCATTATAAGGGAATTAACATTCAATCATTATAGGTCAATTATGGGATTTGGGTTAAATTTCGGTACAAAATTATATACAATGAGAAAAGGTACTCTCGTAGGTACTGATGAATATGGCAACAAATATTACAAAAGCACCCTGAAAGAAGGTGAAAATGTTGGTCGTCATAATACAGAGCGTAGATGGGTAGATTATAACGGACTTCCAGAGCCTTCAAAAGTTCCTCCATATTGGCACGGCTGGTTACATCACATGTCTGACGATGAACCAACGGAAGAAGATAAAAAGCCAAAATATAAATGGCAAAAACCACATATACCTAATCTTACAGGCACAAAACATGCCTATAATCCAGCTGATAGCTTTAAAGACGATGAGCGTGAAAAAGCAATTGGTGACTACGAAGCTTGGGATCCAAAGAGCTAATATGAAACACTATATTAAGTAAGAATTTACTAAATATATATAATATCTAAAAAATAATTGTTTTAATTACACATTATTACTATAAATTACTATTATCGTATTAATGGTAGTTTTCTATTATATTGGAGATTCGAATGGGTAAGAACGTTTTTGAAACATTAGTTGGTGCAGTAGTACTCTTTGTAGCAATTGGTTTTATTTTTATTGCATATAAAGGCGGCAATATTGAAGTGCCAGAAGGAAAGAATCTCGTAGCACGATTCGAGAGAATTGATGGACTTCATGTTGGTAGTGATGTCAGAATGAGCGGGTTAGTAATCGGAAAAGTGATAAATCAAACTCTTGATGCAAAATCATACGAAGCTATTGTTAATATTTCTATAGATGACAAAATCGAAATACCTTCCGATAGCAGCGCAGAAATAATTGGAGATGGCTTGCTAGGTGGAAAATTCCTTGCTCTCGTTCCTGGTGGCAGTCAAGAAAACCTGGAAAGTGGTGATGAAATAATTCAAACTCAATCCTCAATTAGTATTGAAGCATTGATCGGTAAATTTGTATTTGGTGGTGCCGATGATAAAAAGGACAACGAATCCGAAGATGAAGATGATCCATTTGCTAAATTATAATAGACAAATAAAAAGTCCTATTAGCAATTATCATTACTCAAAATTTCGTATTATTTCACTTCTCACTATTTGCTTTTTTTGCAATATGGGAATCATACTTGCAAGCAATGCAGCAATATCCAAAGAATATAGTGATACTATTGATGATGCCCAACAAATCATTGATGACACTGATATAATTTCCAAAAAAATCATTTCCATCAAGAACAATAACAGGAACACCAAAGATCGTAACAGTGATGATGATGAAAATAACAAAAAAGATAATGCCTTCCCGCTTGCAACACCTCTAAATCTCTCATTAAATGGCAAAAATTTAAGCGAAATTAACATCCGTGTAATCGATAAAATAAATGGCATACCAAAAAACATTACATTCTTCAAAAACAGGTTAGCAAAGAGTGGAAGCTTAATTTTTAAAGTTTCAGGCTGCCTGAAAAACACCGAAAACAACAGCAACGAAGGGTATAAGGCTTTTATTGATATATGGGAAACAAACAAATCAACAACTAACGCCTCCCTATCAGCAAAACCCACAAATGAAAATATAGAACAAATAGCTGATATAAAATTTAGTGGCTGGATATTTTCTGATCTACCATCAATTTCACATATTGAACATAGAGTATATGATATAAGATTGCTTAGTTGCCTATAAAATTTTATACTGCCATAGATATTTTTCTTAATAATATATTATAAATATGCAATTCATCAGATCATTACATTCCATAAGAGGTTACTGCGCATTATGGATAGCATTTGGTCATTACCACTTTCTGATAGATCAGGTAGACCCTATTTATGGAAAACAAATATTTAGATATTTCATGATGGGAATAACTATTTTTTTTATACTTAGTGGTTTTTTTCTTTCATATATATATCACGAGAAATTTACCAGCTTTAGGAATATAAAAAATAACTTTATCGGCTTTATTATTTATAGGCTCGGAAGGGTATACCCACTTTACCTTACAGTACTTCTTTCATTTGCTGCAATGTCATATCTCGGGTGGACTAGAGAAAGCAGTATTGCAGAAAATAACCAATTTGAAACCGCATTCTACTTTCCTTTATATTTATTGATGATGCAATGTTGGGGGTTTCTTGAAGGAAGAGAGCAATTTGCTTTTAACCCTCCATCTTGGACATTAAGCGTAGATTTCTTATTTTACCTTATTTTCCCATTCATATTTGTTGTTATAGCAAAACTAAAAAATATATCAGTCAATTTAGGAATAATAATAGCCACATATATTTATTATTACCTATCCGTTCATGATTTAGGTGTAGTAGATACATCCAATAACACAAAAATGTACTTTCTAGCATCATTCGAAAATAATCCGATAGAAATACTTCCATTGTTTATTGTTGGAATATGCATTTACAATCTTCAATCACAGAATTTTCTAAAATCGATAAAATGGGATTTAGTTATAATAATATCAATTATAGCCACAATATTTATGATGATAAATGACTATAGCCTTAACGCAATATTGCTTATTACCCCTATCCTATTATATAGCCTATTGAACATATCCGATAAATTTGACAGATACTTCTCAAACCCCGTAAGCTATTATATGGGAAGATTAGCATATTCAATTTATCTATGGCACATACCTTACGCAATATTCGTTAATCACTTCTATCCGCTTAAAAATGCAGATATATGGGGCATATTTTTTATACCACTCGCATGTGGACTAATTATATTATCATCATTAAGCTATCACTTTATCGAAAATCCATGTAGAATATGGATAAAGAAAAATCTCAGTTCGTAAAATAAAAGTATGAATTATATAAAATCCCTAACTTCAATACGTGGATATTGTGCATTACTAATCGTATTTACTCACTATCATTTTTTCTTGCAACAAATAGACATTACATATATCCAAAAAACCCTTAGATACGGAACTATTGGTGTTGATATATTTTTTATTCTTAGTGGGTTTTTCCTTACTTATATTTATCGAAATAAATTACGTGAAAGCAAAAATATAAAAAATGAACTCTATAGGTTTTTTATATATCGAATTGCAAGAATATATCCTCTATACCTAATAACACTAATATTAAGCACAATTCTAATATATGTAGGCTGGACGGAAAATAAACTCCTTATTTCTGATGCCACAAACCTAACAAGTAGCTTTCTCTATAATCTTTTTATGATCAATGGATTAGGTATATATAGTGAGAATAAAGATATTTTCTCTATCAATTCCCCCTCTTGGTCACTAAGCATTGAAATGTTTATTTATGTCTTATTTCCTATCATCATAATAATTGCATATCGCATAAAATCTGTATCATTAAATATCGTCATCATAGCTACTATATATTACCATTTATTTATGATTACTAAAGACCATGGCGTCATTAGCAGTGGTGATGAAATTTTATATACTCTTGCGTTCTGGAAAAATGATTTTCTACATGGTTTAGAGCTATTCATAATCGGAGTTTCTACATCTAATATTTACGAAAGAAATTTCCTAAGAAAACTACCTTGGGATATAATAAATATACTCATAATATTTGTTATATCTTTGCTGATTTATCTAGCAATCGATATGAATTATTTCATTTTCGTTTCTCCATTCCTGATATATTCACTAGCTAATATATCACCAAAAACTGATAAATATTTCTCAAATAAATTCAGTTTTTATATTGGCGAAATTTCTTATTCGATTTACATGTGGCATATACCATATGCGGTAATCGTGAATCACTTCTTCCCCCTTTCAACAGCAGATTTATGGGAATGGAAATGGATTCCTTTAATAACAGGCCTTTTAGTGATATCATCAATTAGTTATCATTTTATTGAATCTCCACCAAGGTCATGGATAAAAAATAAATTAAGCACTAAAACCAACTAATACAATATGATAAATAAGACTATTACACCTAAAGATAAGATACATAGCCTAACGGGGCTAAGGGCGTTTGCTGCTATTTGGGTTGTGATTTACAATATGAGTATGTTTGAAGGTGTAGACCCTGGTTTCGTAAGAAATATTGACTGGGGCATATATAAATATTTCATAAGCTACGGCTATACTGGAGTTGATTTTTTCTTCTTTCTTAGTGGCTTTGTAATATCATATATATATCAGGACAATTTCACAAAGAATATACAAAGAGATAATATTATAAAATTCTATAAGTTAAGGCTTGGAAGAATTTACCCCTTACATTTCAGTATATTAATACTGATTATTATACTAGCAAATTATGGAGTCTTTCCATATAATCTAAATATAAAATATGGACCAACATTACTGAATCTTACACTAACTGATAGCTGGGGATTCTATTCAAAAGGATCTTGGAACTCTCCTGCGTGGTCATTAAGTGCCGAGTGGTTTATATATCTATTATACCCCTTCATCGCCTTCATGTTGATAAAGGAAGAAAGCACTCGATATTATGCAAAACTACTCGCGACAATCTCAATTATATTCTTTATTATGAATCTTGATATCAGCAATACTACAGACATAGATGATGGTGTTGGTGGACTGGTAAGAGTTACATTTGGCTTTATAACTGGATGCATTCTTTTTAATTTTTACAGAAAGAAAACCTTACAAAAATTACCTTGGGATTTAATAGGAATATTGATGTTCGCTATTATGCTAATTAGTCAAATAATGTTTTTTGATGATATAATGGCAGTCAATGTAATATCATATATTGCTATAACCATATTTTTATATGCATTAGTTCATTCTAAAAATATACTGAAATTTATATTCGCAAATCGAATAAGTGTTTATTTAGGAAAAATTTCATTCGCTATATTCTTATTGCACATGCCTGTTATGAAGATAATTGGACATAATTTCAGAGCTGAATTTCTTAATATTGTGGAAGAGAATAACCAATCTGATATGATATTTTATCTATTAATCTCTTTAGCTATTTTGTTAATATTATCATCTTTATGCTACCATTTAATTGAAAATCCATGTAGAAATTATGTTAAGAAAAAAGTGAACAGAGATTTAAATAAATCTTAAAAGAAATTTAGATAACAACCCATATAATAACATAAAGTTCTTAAAATAATGGCTAAAGCAAAAATACAATATTCATGCACTGAATGTGGAGCTGTTTCTCAAAAATGGTCTGGAAAATGCAATGATTGCAACTCATGGAATACCATCGAAGAAGTTATTGGGTCATCAGGATATTCCAAAGCAAAACCTAGCGAGAAAGGAAAGATCATTGATTTCTTCTCCTTAGAAGGGAAAGCCGACAATGCAGCGAGATTTAATACAAATATTGATGAATTAAATAGAGTACTTGGCGGTGGTCTTGTCAAAGGGTCTGCCGTTCTTATTGGTGGAGACCCAGGAATTGGGAAATCCACCATACTTCTTCAAGTAATGGCGAAAATTGCTGATAGTGGCTTGAATGCAGCCTATATCACGGGCGAAGAATCTATTGATCAAATACGGCTTAGAGCAAAAAGACTTAACGTAACTAACTCGCCGATAAAACTAGCATCTGCAACAAATGTAAGCGATATCATTGCTACATTAAACAAAGAAAAACCTGATGTAGTGGTTATAGATTCAATACAAACAATGTTTATAAACTCAATTGAATCAGCTCCAGGAACAGTGAGCCAAGTCAGAATGAGTGCATATGAACTGATAAACATGGCAAAACAAAATAATATAGCTATCATCTTAGTTGGTCATGTAACAAAAGAAGGACAAATTGCAGGCCCCAAAGTACTTGAGCATATGGTTGATACTACTCTTTACTTTGAAGGTGATAGAGGTCATCAATTCAGAATTTTACGCTCAGTCAAAAATAGATATGGTGCTGCAAATGAAATTGGCGTTTTTGAAATGACTGGCAATGGACTCTCTGAAGTTACCAACCCCTCTTCCCTATTCATCTCTGGAACGGCAGGAAAAGTAAGCGGTTCTGTAGTCTTCCCTGGTATTGAAGGCAGCCGAACAGTAATGGTAGAAATACAAGCATTAGTATCCCCATCAACCATGCCAACCCCTCGCAGAGCTGTCGTAGGGTGGGATAGCAACAGGCTAGCCATGATACTAGCAGTACTTCAAACAAGATGTGGAGTCAAAATCGCAGATAAAGAAGTATATTTAAATGTAGCTGGCGGTATAAAAATATCTGAACCAGCAGCAGATGTAGCAGTTGCAGCTGCTTTAATTTCTGCATTATCCAATGTACCATTTGCAGCAGATAGTGTTGTGTTTGGAGAATTAGGTCTATCAGGGGAAATAAGACCTGTAAGCCAATTTAACAACAGACTAAAAGAAGCAGAAAAATTAGGCTTTACATCTGCAATTATGCCAAAACAAGAAAAGAAAAATAACAAGCTAGATAAAAATCAAAATAATGACAACTTTTCTGGAAGTCAGGACTTTATTATTAAAGAGATACAGTATATAAGTCAGCTTAAGGAATTTCTGGCAATAGAGGAATAAAGTGTGTTTACAGAATTTGATGTAATCGTTTGTATAATTTTACTAATCACAACAATTACTGCCATGGTTCGTGGCGCGATTAAAGAAGTTCTATCTATTGTTTCATGGGGTGGATCAGCATTTCTAACTATATATTTCTATCCATACTCATTATCATTCACGCAAGAGCATTTTACTAGCAGCGCAGCAGGAAGTATAGCCGCTGTTGTCATCGTATTTATTATAGCACTTATTTTTTGCTCCTCAATAGCTGCAGTCATTAATGCTGGATTCGGAATTGCCAAAGAAGGTGGTCTAGATAGAACAATCGGAATGGTTCTAGGCTTCATAAAAGGACTTATGATCGTTTCTGCAATTCATTATATTGTTTATATATCATCTGAAGATAAAGAAGACCCAGAATGGCTTCAAGCTGGAGAAACTTATGGCCTTACAAAAGCTGGAGCAAATATCTACGATTCCAGATTCAAAGAATTTATTGATAATGCATTAAAAAACATTGAAAAATCACGAGAAACTGATACAGAAGAAATTATTGAAGATACAGCTGAGGATTTCGAAGAATATATAGAGGAAGGGAAATCCATTACAAATGATACAATCGAAGAACTTGAATAACTAATATTTTTAGAGGTTACTTTTAGAAAATGAGTTTTAATAGCGAAAATTACACAAATATTCCGCTTTCCGATGGTGATTCTTTCCATGAAGAATGTGGAGTTGTTGGCGTATATAACCATACTGATGCCGCAGCACATATATCATTAGGTCTTCACGCTCTGCAACATAGAGGTCAAGAAGCTGCTGGAATAGTTTCATTTGATGGAAAATCATTTCACAAACATGCTGCATTTGGAAAAGTAGGTAGTATTTTCAATAAGCCAAATGTAATGGATTCTATAGCAGGAAATTATGCTATAGGTCATAATAGATACTCAACAAGTGGATCAAAAAAGAATACAAATGATATTCAGCCTATCCTTTCAGAGTTAGCACTAGGAAATATAGTTCTTGCCCATAACGGTAACTTAACTAATGCAAATACATTGCGTAAAAAGCTTGTTAGCGAAGGAAGTATTTTCAGTACTACTATGGATACTGAAGTTATAATTCATCTTCTTGCAACTAGCAAAAAAAGTAATCTATATGATGCTATTGTTTATGCAATGGAGCAAATAAAAGGCGGTTATGCTTTAGTAGCAATGTCTGATGATACCATGATAGGGATTAGAGACCCTCATGGCATTCGCCCTTTAAGTCTAGCCAAACTTGGTGATGGATATGTTTTCGCATCTGAAACATGTGCGTTTGATATTCTAGGTGCAGAATTTATTAGAGATGTAGAACCTGGTGAATTAGTAATAATATCCAAAGATGGTATTGAAAGCAAAAAGCCAATAAAAGATATCAAAAACCGCTTATGTATTTTTGAGTATGTATATTTCTCACGCCCTGATAGCACTATTGATGGACGAGATGTTTATACTATACGTAAAAAAATGGGTCATGAGCTTGCAAAAAGTTTCAAGGATAATTTTGATCATACTATTGATGTAGTAATTCCAGTACCCGATTCTGGAGTTGCATCTGCACTTGGGTTTTCGGAAGAATCTGGCGTTCCTTTTGAACTTGGGATTATAAGAAATCACTATGTTGGAAGAACATTTATCGAGCCTACGGATAATATTCGTCACCTAGGTGTAAAACTAAAGCATAATGCAAATAGTTCCGTTATACGCGGAAAATCTGTAATGTTGATTGATGATAGTATCGTCAGAGGAACTACTTCAAAAAAGATTGTTGATCTGGTAAGGGCTGCTGGTGCTAAGGAAGTTCATATGTGTATTTCATCACCACCAACTACTAATCCATGTTTCTATGGTGTTGATACTCCATCAAAAGACAAACTAATCGCATCTAAAATGACTACAGAAGATATATCCGAATATATCAATGCAGATAGCTTAACATTCTTAAATAATATCGGCCTATATAAAGCAGTTATTGGTGAAGATAGAAATAAAAATAATCCACAATTCTGTGACTCATGTTTTACAGGAGATTACCCAATAGAGCTTGTGGATAATGAACTTGGAAATAACTAAACATAGCGCGACAATATAAATTATATGGAAAAATTGCTAGAAGATAAAATTGCTTTAGTCACTGGGTCATCTAGAGGCATTGGTGCTGCTGTTGCAAAAAAATATGCAGAAGAAGGAGCTCATATAATTCTTGTAGCAAGAACTATTGAAGACTTAGAAAAAGTTGATGATGAAATAAATGAACTAGGTGGATCAGCAACAATAGTCCCTGCTGATTTATCTAATCCTGATATAGTAGACCAAATAGCAATTAATGTTGCAGAGCGTTTTGGTAAGCTCGATATATTAGTCGGCAATGCTGCAATTTTAGGCGGATTAAGACCAATGACTAGTATAACAAACAAAATATGGGATAATCTTTTTGCTATCAATGTTACTGCTAACCACCGTTTAATAAGAGCATTCGATCCATTATTACAGAAATCCAAAGCAGGAAGATTGGTCTTTGTGACCTCTGGAGTTACCAATGAACCCTTCAGACAATATTGGGGCGGATATGCAACAACAAAAATCGCTCTAGAATGTATCGTTAAAACCTACGCAACTGAATTAACAAATAGCAATGTTAAAGCAAATCTAGTTTCACCAGGAATGGTTAATACAGATATGCTTGCAGAGGCCTTCCCCGGATCAGATTTATCTGTACATGCATCAGCAGAAGATATCACCGACCTATTTGTAAAGCTGGCAAGTGAAACTTTTACCGAGAATGGTCAAATATACAGAGCACAAGAATGTTAATATCATTTATAGAGAATATTAGAGGAAAATTATGGCAATAATGTCGGACAAATGGATTCAGGAGCAATCTCTTAATAATGAAATGATATCCCCTTTTGTAAATTCACAACAAAAGTTGGATGCGAAAGAAAATGGTATGATTTCCTATGGAGTATCATCTTATGGATATGATGCAAGAGTGTCTGATGAATTTAAAATATTTACAAATGTAAATTCCTCTGTAGTTGACCCAAAGTCTTTTGATTCCAATGGTTTCGTTGATAAAAAAACCGATATATGTATCATTCCTCCAAATAGTTTTGCCCTAGCCAGAACTGTTGAATATTTCAAAATTCCACGTGATGTTCTAACAATTTGCGTTGGAAAATCCACTTATGCTAGATGTGGTATTATAGTTAATGTGACTCCGCTAGAGCCAGAATGGGAAGGTCATGTAACTCTTGAATTTTCTAACACAACCCCCTTACCTGCGAAAATATATGCAAATGAAGGAGCTTGCCAGTTTTTATTCTTTAAGGGCGATCAAATCTGCGATGTATCCTATGCAGATAGAGGTGGAAAATACATGAATCAGAAGGGCGTTACGCTCCCTAAAATATAAATATTTTTAATAACAAAACAAATTTATCAGTACCAAGAGTATAGTTTTATGGACAAAATAACCATAGTAGGTGGTAACAAAATTAGTGGAGAAGTATATATAAGTGGTGCAAAAAATGCTGCTTTACCACTAATGGCGGCATCACTATTAACTGATGAAGAAATAAAATTATACAATGTACCATTTCTATCAGATATTACGACTATGGCAAATCTTTTGGTTTCAATCGGAACTGAATTGGTAGTTTATGAATCAAAATCAACTGATTTAGGTGGTAGAACCTTATCGCTTACCAGCACTAAAATAAAAAATACAAAAGCTCCATATAATATTGTAAGGAAAATGCGTGCTTCTGTAATCGTTTTAGGCCCTCTGCTTGCACGTGATGGAGAAGCAGAAATATCTCTCCCCGGAGGATGCGCAATTGGAACAAGGCCAATTGACTTACATCTTAGTGGATTCGAGAAAATGGGAGTAAAAATTAAATTAAAAGATGGCTATATAAAAGCTAAAATAGACGGAAGGCTTAAAGGAGCAAATATAGACTTCACAACGGTTTCTGTTGGTGCTACAGAAAATATAATACTTGCCGCAACCTTGGCTGAAGGGACAACTAAAATTACCAATGCAGCAAAAGAACCTGAAATTATAGACCTATGTAACTGTCTTAACCAAATGGGAGCAGAAATATCAGGTATTGGAACATCAAATATTACCATTCTAGGAAAAGAAAAACTCCATGGCACAGAATATAAAGTTATGCCAGATAGGATTGAAGCGGGAACTTACGCAATAGCAGCCTCCATCACTCAGGGAGACATCCTTTTAAAAAATATTAATGCAGATATAATGGAATCGACTTTAGACTACCTAAAAAAAACAGGATCTGAAATAGATATTAATGAAGATGAAAATACAATACGAGTAGTTGGAGGCAGAACCATATCACCTATAGATATTGAAACTGCTCCCTACCCAGACTTTGCAACAGATATGCAAGCACAATTTACTGCACTTATGTGCTTTGCTGATGGAGAATCTCATATTACAGAAAATATATTTGAAAACCGCTTCATGCATGTAGCTGAACTACAAAGAATGGGCGCAGATATTACTACCGAAGGTAAAACCATTACTATAACTGGGAAGAAGAAACTTACTGGCGCAGAAGTAATGGCTACTGACTTAAGGGCTTCAGTTTCACTTGTACTTGCTGCACTGGCAATAAAAGGAGAAACTACGATTAGACGTGTTTATCATATAGATAGAGGGTATGAGCGTATTGAAGAAAAGCTCTCTGCATGCAATGCAAATATAGTCAGAACAAAAGCCAATAACGTTTAGCATCTAGATAATGAAATTTTCTAGAATTACCTCACAATATTGACATCTACTTTATATTTAACTAAGATACTCATGATTATTAATCTTAAACATTTGTATTCTTACATCTTTTTTTAGATTTATAGGAAGTTTAATATATTAATATCTAAACCCCTCGGTAATGTTTAACATTACTACCCCTGCAACAAACTGTTGCTTCATACCTAACTTTAAAGGTGTATTATTATGGAAATAGAAAATATTAAAAACGAAATATTAAGCGTTGTATTCTGTTGTAAAACTATTCAGGCTCAAAGAAAATTTGATAAATGGAAGGATAAAGGTTATTTTGATCGTGATCAGGAATATGCCTCTGCAGTTAGTAGTTGGGCATCATTGATTGAAGCACGCATGATAGATAACATCACATTAGATGACATAGCTCAACAAGCTCTGGATGATATGTGCCTCTACATGGGATACAAAGTAATAAGTAACTGGCATATAAAACGTATGGTAGACGATTTAGCAGAAATTTGGGAACATGGAAACTCCTTAAAGGACTGGTACGATAAAGAATTTTTATAATGCTCTTAACCATTTAACCCACTTTGAAAATCCCCCCAAGGATTCTCAAGTGGGTCTTTCCTCATTTAAGTATAACTAGGTATGTTTTATAAGAGATCCTTATCTTTATACTCACAATAACTGTAAATATTACACTTTTCGCACATTGGCTTTCTAGCTTTACATATATATCTACCATGTAAAATCAGCCAGTGGTGAGCATGTTGAAGCCATGCATCAGGTATTTTCTTAAGTAATGATTTTTCCGTTTTCAATACATCCTTTTCGGAAACCAACCCTATACGGTTACTAACCCTAAAAACATGAGTATCAACAGCTATTGTGTGCTCTCCCCAAGCACAATTCATAACCACATTTGCTGTTTTTCTACCCACACCTGGTAATTTTTGTAAATCTTCTAAATTTCTTGGAACTTCACTATTAAAATCATCTATTAACATTTTACTTAATAAAATAACATTTTTAGCCTTAGTATTATATAGACCTATAGTTTTTATATATTTCTTTAGCCCCTCTTCACCAAGTTTTAGCATATCCTCTGGATTATCAGCGACTTCCCACAGTTTTTTTGTAGCCTTATTGACACCAACATCTGTTGACTGCGCAGAAAGAACTACAGCTACAACAAGTGTATAAACATTTGTAAATTCCAACTCAGTTTCAGGCTCTGGATTCTCTTCTGCCCAAATAGAGAATATTTCATTAATTGTATCTTTATTCATTACTATTCTCTGATTCTTCTTTTGTTAATTTATTACTTTCCCTAAAAGCACTAGGTGGCATTTCTTCAAGGTCTTTGAATACCCGATTAAATGATGTTATACTCTTAAACCCTGAATCAAATGATATCTCTGTTACAGATTTACTTGTGTGTATAAGAGCTTCTTTAGCAAAATCTATTCTATTAATATTCATTAGCTCACTAAATGATTTTTTATAATGAGTATTTATTATTCTCGATAGATGAGGTTCTGTTAACCCTAATTTATCAGCGAGCATTCCTCTATTAAAATCAAGCTCAAGAAATGGCTTCTCATTTTCTATTATATAATCAATTTTTTCAATAATAGCATTGTCCTGAGGGCTAAATATTACATCTGAAATTGCCTGAATCTTAAAGCTTTTATTAAAGACTCTAAAAATAGATGAAATCACAAGATAAATGAATGTTACTCCAAACATAGTCTTTATAAAGTTATACTTATCCAAGTCCATATCAGACCACAATTTATATAATTCCAGACCCATTATTAACAAATTATACATTATCAATATAACGATAAGCCAATATTGCTCTCTCCATTCCTTGCCTCGCTTTTTCTTATCAACTCGGCGATTAAGAACGGGAACAAGAAGCAAGAATATAACGGCGGAAATAACTGCACCATAGACAGACATTAAATCTTTAGATGAAATACAAGCAATATTAAAGAAACAAGCATCTTCTTGCTGAATAGATAGATATATAAATGAGCTACCTCCAATAAATGGAACAAACATTATTAACCAATATAATTTAGGTGGCGGTCTTCTAAGAATAAATTGCAGTATCATAAGAAAAGCTAGCTCCGGCTCAATATACTCATTGAACATAATTGCAGTTCTTAGATAAAATAAATCAAATTCAGGAAATATAGTTAAAATTGGCAACAGGAAGCTACATAATATTGAAAAGAAATATAGCACGGGAATGAAGATGGTGTTCTTGTCTTTAGTAACAAAGAACAAATAGACAATAATTATGACACATGGCCCAATAGCGGCTAACTGAAAAATTTCATTTGCCGTAAGAATTATTGTATTTTCCATTATATTATATTTTTACTTCTTTTTTACTATCCTGATCTTTTTCATCTTTCTCAAGATCATTTTTTACATTTCCTTTTTCAGCAGCCTCTTGCTCTGCTTTAGCCTTTTTATCAGCTTCTATTATTGCATTACATCTAGGGTCAATTTTAAAATTAGGATTGTTTTTCTTTTCTTCTGCCATTGCAGATATTCTTTCTTTTATGAAATACATCATAAAATTCATTTCACCCGGTTTAATATTCTTATTATCCCTAATGATATTTACAATTATCTCACATGCCTCATTTAAGTCTCCACGAGCTTCAAGTATAAAAGCAGGCATTTGCCTTACCCATAAGGGAGCACCTGCATCAGCAGGGATGTCTGCCAATTTTTCTGCAAGCAATAATGATCTGTCCAAATCTTTTAGTTTGTGTTTTGAATGATAAATAGCCTGACTATACCACCACCATTTTCTAGCAGGGTTTCTATCAGCATGCTGCTCAAGGTAATCAATAACATATGGTAGGTCACGTTCTGGCTTCTGAGAAGATCCAAAATAATAACTAACTAATGGCGGTACAAAATTTGAAACAGGATCAAGACCGTCAAGAATCATCCACCATTTATATAGTTCGGAGTAATCATAGTCTTGTAACGAAGTAGTTCTTCCAAAAGTATCACCCGCATTTTGAATATCAAATGCTGTTTTACGAAAATAAAATTGATCATCTCCAAAAGTTAATGCCTTAACTGCAAAAACAGTTGGGGCTTTAGGTACAATTGAAAGATCTGGTTTCTCTGAACGTGTTCCTTCCCATATTACTTGTACATCCTCTCCTTCACCTATTTTTATACCATTCCAGAAGAACCATTGCATTGTTCCCAATAGAGCAACTAGCAAATAGCCAGATAAAAAAAACTTAATAACCTTCTTCATAATTAAAACTGCTTACGCTTGAAGTCAATAACTGCCATTACTAATAAAAATGGAACATATATTAGAGTTTGCCATATAAACCAATGATGGCTTGTATCATTAACTGCATTATATATTAACCATTTGCTATCTGCATAGAGATCTAACCTTGGTAAAATCGCCGAAACAAATATAAGCAATTTTTCAATGATATCACCAAAATAACCTTTAAATAAGTGTGGCTGATCTACAATATATAAGAAGAACCCCATCATTCTGCACATTACATAAAACCCGAAACACAGCATTACAGAACTAACTGCACTTCTCAGTATTAGAGATGCGAACAAAGCAAAGGCTATAAATAGATATGATTCCATAAGAAGACCAGCAGACCAGTAAAAGAGACCATAACCACTTACATTTAAGAATAAAAACATCGCTATCGACAAACAAACTACGAAGATAGTAGCGATAACAGCAAAACCCATCCAATATGAAAACACAAATGATGTTCTTGATATCGGCCTAGATAGTAGTAATTCAATTTCCTTATTATCAAATGCCGTTCTGACATGAAAACACACAAAAACTATAAGTCCAATAGCTAAAACTAATCTTGATGAGCCACCTATATAAGCATCTATTGCGCCATCTTCCTCAACTAAAGCCGTGCTTCCAAGAAACACTGAAAGACCAAAAACAATAAACATAGCAATGAACAAGCCGATAAAAAGTTTATCTCTTAAAGCTGTTATAAGAATATATTTAATGGTTGTAAGCATATCATTCCTTATTAATTGCTAAAACTATAGTGATTAGTTACTAAAATTTACTGGATCTCTTTCTCTTGTGAATTTTTGATAGAATTTTTTATCTGCAACTGAAACACCTTTCCCAGGTACAATTGTTGCTTTCAAAAATATTACAGTTTCTACAATTTCAGAGTTTTTCTGTACTGATTTAAATGCATTACCCAATAAAGGAATTTTTGAAACTCCAGGAACGCCTTGGTCTATATTTAGACTTCTTTCTTCCATAAGACCACCAATTACCATTATATTACCACTTGTAAGTCTCATTACTGTATCTAACTCTCTAGTAGAAATCCTTGGTATTACAGACTGAATACTTCTTATTTGACCAGCTAATGTAGCATCTGTTGTTTGAGTGGCAATTAAAGCCGCATTTAAATCTACAGCAGGATCAGGAACTCCCTCACCTTTCACTTCTCTAGTAAGGCGAGGTCTGACATTCATAGTTATTTCATTCCTTCCCAAATCAATAGAAGGCTGAATAGTTAATGACATACCAATAGGAATAGTGTTTTCTTCTGAATCTATAGTAAATGTAGTTTGTGTAGATGTACCACCAGTACTTTGAGAGTCTTGCTCAACAGTAACAGTAAAATAAGTCAGACTTTCAGAAAAGTTAAGAACAGCAAACTGATTATTCATCGCACTTAATCTAGGATTAGACAATGCTCTAGTTACCCCAAACTCTTCTAATAACTCAATAGAAGCATCAATAGAAGTACCATTCCATCCAAATAGTTGAGATGGCAAAATACCTACAGAGAAAGAATCACTTCCCTCTTCAAATAGCTTGTTACCTACAGGACCTGCTGCAAAATTATTTGTAATAGAAGTACCTGTTACATTATTATTTAGGAAATCCCATTTTATACCACTTCGATACTGATCATTAAGTGATACTTCTACAACTTTTGCTTCTATAAGAACCTGTGAAGTCGCAGACATTTGAATATAATCCAGATAAGCTTTAATTTCATCATGCTGCCTCTTCGTAGCCATGACTGTAACTACACCAGCTTGCCTGTTAATTCCTATCAGACCACGTATACGATTAACTTGCGTGCCAAGAGATCCTCCGCTACCACCACTGCTTGATGAACCGCCTGCACTAGCTTCATCTGCATCTGGAGCTTCTTCTTCTTCACGTTTTTTAGTATATTGAAGAATAATATTGGCAATACCGGCTTCAACGATTTGCCACATATCTCCATTAGCATTTGCTATATCTACCTGTGTAGTAGATGTACCTAGCTCAGATTCTGACGTTCCTATTGTAGAATTAAATGTTCTGGTAGAATTAAGAAGATTCATACCATAATTAACTACATAGGGTAAATCTCTTTCGACTTTAAAAATTCCGTCTTCAAGACTATATCTTAATTTTGCAAGTTTAGTTAATCTTTCAATAACTTCAGTAAAAGGCTTCTCTTTTGCACTAAAAATAACCCCGCCACTAATACCCGGATCTATTTCCATGTCAACATCCGCTCTTCTTGAAAGCTCAATAAAAACATCTTTAAGTGGTACACTATCAGTAACTGACAATGTTACTAATTTATCATTTTTCAGTGTAGGTTTTTTAGGCTTTTTGATTAATGAAGTTAGTTTTGGAAGTTGCAATGGTGCTGCACCACCACCCAAAGCAGGATTCCTTTTAGTACGGAAAACACTGTTATAATCTTCTCTACTTAACCCCATCGCAGGATCAATTTTATCTATTTCATTCGCATTTGCTGATTTGCTATCTAACCAGCCTTTATTTTTGCCCTTTAGACCGTATAAACCGCCCTCTTTTTCAGAATCTTGTTCTTTAAGACTTGTTTTTCCAACCGGACCATAACAAGAAATTAATGATGCAGAAATCAAAGTCAGACACGAATAACGCACAAAACTCTTTGATAAAGCAGATTTATCACGTAAATAAATCATAAAAACTAAACCCCTATTATATTTAACGTCACACTTGTTACAAAATCCTGCCACTTATAATGAATAACAGGAAAAATTACACACACAAACATAGCCATTCCTAAAGCTGGACCAAAAGGAAAACGTTCACCTTTCCCCATAGCTTTCCAAAGCAAGGCTATAGCTATTCCTAACATACCTGCCATAAAAAAGAAAGTTGGAAAAAATTGCAATGGAAGGAACATACCAACAACTGCCAAGAACTTCACATCCCCCATTCCAAGCCCTTCCTTGCCTTTCCATACCCACATAAGCAATCTTAAGGAATATCCTATTGATAATCCAACAGCAGGCCCCAAAACAAAATGCAGCCCCTGTGTACCAATAATGACACAATATATGCCCCCAACAACGAACATTAGAAGGTTAAGCATGTTTGGTATTATATAATGCTCAAAATCTATAATTGTCATTATAACTATTAATAGAGCCAAGAACATAAGTGTAGCAGACAAAAGAGAAAATGAAAATTGCCAATATACAAGGACGAACATCACTGCCAGCAATAATTCAGCGGTTGGATAGCCAATACCAAACTTAGCTTTACAATATCGACATTTTCCTCGAAGCAATATCCAAGAAATTATAGGAAATAGATCCAGCAAACCTAATGCATGCTGACAAGATGGGCATTTCGATCGCCCAGATACCCAGCCAATATTTAACGGCACTCTATATGCTACAGCAGTTGCAAAGCTGCCAAAAACGAGACCAAATATAAAAACGATAAAAAGCTGGACTTCAATATTTATTAAATCAACCACAAAAACTCAACTACCTGTCAAGAAACAAAATTCTGTATCAGATTACAACTATAGTGCCCTAGAATCCATCAATATTTACTTTAACAAATGTAATCTTACTATTGTTTTCAGATATTGTTTCCATTCAACAACATAAATAGAATAACATTAAGCGCTTTACCTGTATGCGATATTTTTAGGAAGCAAAATATAATATTTACCTACACCCCTCATCTTCCCAGCCATTTCCTCTGCCCTCTTACCAAAACCAAAGAATATATCACCTCTTACAGCCCCTCTAATAGCGCCTCCAGTATCCTGAGAAACAAGCAGCCTCTGATACTTATCACCTTTATTGACCTCAGTATCCAGCCATATAGGCATACCATAAGGTATGTATCTTTTATCAATGGCAAGAGATCCTTCCGGAGTCAGCGGAAGACCCTGAGCGCCAATGGCGTCTTTCTTTTTATTGATTTTAAAATATATATAAGATGGGTTTCTATTTAATGTGCTAACAATTTTTTTAGGATTATCCCTAAGCCACTTCTTTATTTTCTGAGCAGTTACTTCTTCCAGATTAAATATACCATCCTCAACCATTAGCCTGCCTATAGAATTATACTCATAGCCATTCTGACCAGCATAACCAACATTGATGACCTTATTATTATCTAGTCTTACCCTTCCTGAACCCTGAATATGAAGGAAGAACAGATCAATCATGTCATCCACATAGATAAGCTCTAGATTCTTACCATCAAGAGAACCAGAACTTACTTCAGATCGACTATAATTCCTTTTACCAATAGGTTTTTTATATATAGGATATTTATATTTACTAGTCTTAGTATAACTGCCCCTTAACTCAGGAACATAATAACCAGTAAACAACCCCTCAGAGACGTTATTTTGAGAAGCAATAAATGGAACAAAATTAGATTCAAAGAACTCTTTATAGACTTTACTATTATCACCATTAATCTTCTTAGTTACGTCATTCAGCCCTTTTGCCTTTACGCAAATATCCTTCCAATCATAAATGTAGCCAGCAAATCCACCAATTTTATAGCTATCATCCCTCTTTAAAAATACATCACATGAAATAGAGAAGGCCTTAAAACCATTAATGACATCACCTCTGTCCCATCCAGACAAATCAGAAAATTTTTTAGCAGTTAGGTCTATTCCTGTTTTGCTAGTACCGCCATCATTCCCACCAGATGATATTTTACTTTTTAAGTAATTAGAAGCTCCTACCGTACTACATGACGACAATAGAAGTATAAAAATAAAAGAAAGTTTGAGCACTAAAATTTGCCTTACTTGTTAAGTAGCAGTAATTGTCCAGTTTGGATTAGAAGACCTTAAATCCCTTTCGAACACCCAACTATCAGATACATCCTGCACATCAGATGGGTCTCCATCAATAATTTTACCCTCTTTGTCTTTAAGAAGATTTATCTCTTCTGAAATAAATTCTACGAATATTTTCACACTATTTCTAACGAACTCAATTTTGGAAATTTCGCTCTCCTTAATTGACACAATTGTTGTCTGAGGGAATTCACCTTTACTTTCAGCAATACTCAATTCACTTTCAAATAGGCTATAGACTTTTGGTGATAAAAGTTTTTTCAGAGTTTCTTTATCCCTATCATTAAATGCCTTAACAATCATTTCATAAGCAATTGTAGCTCCATGAAGAAAATAACCAGGTGTGAATGTTACATCTTTTTGCCTTATTTCCTCTATGCTTTTAATAAGAGATTCATCATTTATTTCAGGCTCTTTATAATCCGATGATACTTGTCTGTTATTTGGTACTGTATATTGTTTAGCTTTATTTACAAAATCCACACCAACAACTTCACCTTTATTTTTGCTATTATTTTTACTATTATTATTGTTGCTGTTATTTTTGTTAACACCAAAACTATCTTTATTGCCACCGTCATCTCCCAATATAGAGATTAACTTAACTATAATAAATAAAGCAATTATTGCTAAAAATAAAATATCCATAACTTTTCACCAGAAAAATATTTTCAAAAAACAACCAGGATCTATCAAATCCCAATAAACACCTGTCCATATAGGATAACATTATTTATTTTCTAAGTCTTTTAAAAAAAAATAAATAATACTACCCTAGTTAAACAATAATATAGTAAAGATATTATATATTTCCAGTGTGTCTTAGTATATTTAATTTTATTTATACTATTTTTTAATAAAAAAACCAGCAAGTAGCTATAATATAATGACTAAAAATGATAATTACGCCGTAAGTGTTAAAGACTTAAGAAAAGTCTATTATGGTAAGAAAAAATCATCGGCGGACAAGGAGGCCCTTAAATCCATATCACTCGATATACCTGAAGGAAGTATTTTCGGTTTATTAGGTCCAAATGGCGCAGGAAAATCAACTTTAATTAATATTCTTGCAGGCCTTACACTAAAAACTAGCGGGAATATAACGATTAATGGAATAGATATCGATAAAGACCCTCGCCAAACACGCTTTTCGCTAGGAATTGTACCACAGGATATAGTGCTAGACCCATTTTTTACTGTTGAAGAAACGCTTGATTATTACGCTGGATATTTCAACATTCCTAAAGCCGAAAGAAGAACCGAAGAATTACTTGATGCATTACATTTAAAAGATAAAGCCAAGGCAAACTCCAGACAATTATCTGGTGGAATGAAAAGAAGAGTATTAATTGCAAAAGCACTTGTACATAACCCAAAGATATTAATTCTTGATGAACCAACTGCTGGAGTTGATGTAGAACTCAGAAATCAACTTTGGAGCTACGTTAAAAAACTTAATGAAAACGGAACAACAGTCCTTCTAACAACGCATTATCTTGAAGAAGCAGAAAATCTATGTGACTTTATTAGTATAATAAATGATGGGGAGGTTATTGCCAATGAAAGCCCTTCTTCTTTAATTAAGAAGCTAGGGTACAAAAAAATTGAAATAATTTTTAAAGAACAAATATCTAATCTAATAAGTAAATTTAACAATTATGATTCAGATTTAATAGATAATTATACGTTACAAATACAATACAAAAATAATGAAAATGTCATCAATGAATTGTTAAACTTTACAAAAGAGTTAAAATTAACGATAAAGGACATTACGACAAAAGAACCCAAACTTGAGGAAGTTTTTACAACGCTAATAAATCAGAAACATAATTAACTAATAATGGAAAAGTGGTAGTATATGAAAATCTTATTCTTACATCCTAATATGCCCGGTCAATACAAGCATTTAGCTAGAATCTTTGGTGAAGACAAAAATAATCAGGTAGTATTTTTAACTAAACCAAAGGAAGGAGTTGAAATACCCGGGGTTCAAAAAATTGAATATACAGTTAAGAGAGAAGTTCCAAAAGAATCCCACAGATATTTAATACCACTTGAAAGAGGAATCTTTGCCTCACAGGAAGTCTTTAGATTATGCAAAAAGATGAAAGATGAAGGCTTTGTTCCTGATGTAATCGTTGGACATCTAGGATGGGGAGATGGCCTTTTCCTTAAAGATATTTTCCCAGACACTCCTATTCTAGCATTTCTTGAGTTTTTCTATAATTCAAATGGATCAGATATTGACTTCTTAACACAAGATGATGATGAAGAGAAAAATACTTATGATGACTCAGCCAGAATAAGAATGAAAAATGCAATTCACTTATTTAACATGACCTACTGCGATTGGGGGCTTTGCCCAACATGGTTCCAACAAGAGCAACATCCTAAAGATTTCCATCACAAAATATCAGTTCTACATGACGGTGTTGATACTACAAAATTTATACCCGGAACGAAGAAAAAGCTTACATTACCAAATGGAGTAACACTTGGGCCAGAAGACGAAGTAGTAACATATGTTTCCAGAAATTTTGAACCATATAGAGGCTTCCCTCAATTTATGAAAGCCGCTGAAAAAATTCTAAAAGAAAGACCAAACACTCATATTATAATGGTTGGACAAGATGGAGTAAGCTACGGTAAAGAGCCAAAAGATGGCATACCATACAGGCATAAATATATGAAAGAGCTTGATATAGACACTTCAAGATTCCATTTCCTTGGATATCTTGCTTTTGAAGATCTATTAAAAGTAATGCAAATAAGTAGCGCTCATATTTACCTTACTGTACCTTTTGTATTGTCATGGTCCATGATTGAATCCATGTCTGCTGGCTGCCTAATGCTATGTTCTGATACAGAGCCAGTTACTGAAGTAATTGAACATAATAAAAACGGCCTTCTTGTTGATTTCTTCAAGCCAGAAGAGATAGTTAAAACCGTTCATGAAATTTTTGATCACCCAACAAGAATGCAGCATTTAAGAGATGCAGCAAGAGAAACAGCAATAGAAAAATATGACTTAGAGAAATTGCTTCCTATGCATATTTCGCTTATAAAAGAACTTGCAGAAGGAAAAATGCCACCTCCAACTGCCAAGAAAATTCAGGAACTATACAAAGATAAGAAGTAAATACAGGTATATAAAATGAAAAAAACTAAAAATAAAACAACAGCAAATAAACAGAAGAAAAGCGCAAATAATACTAATAAAAAAGTTGCAGCAAACAAATCAGATCCAAAACAAAAGGTTTCTATTGTTAAAAATGCAAAAAACCCTACTAGAGAACAAGAAATAATACAGAAAAAACTAAATTCCGGTAAAAAGGTTGTATTGCATGTGGGCTGTGGAGATATTGAAGCTGGATCAGGATTACATGAGCATTTCAAAAATGACGAATGGGAAGAAATACGTTTAGATATTGACGCAAGAGTAAAACCTGATGTGGTTGCAAGCATATTGGATATGAGCAATATTGGTGATAATCTATTTGATGCAGTTTGGTCTTCTCATAATATTGAGCATGTATTCCCTCACGAAGCCCCACAAGCACTAAAGGAGTTTTTTAGAGTACTTAAAGTCAATGGGTTTATGCTAATTTCTGCACCGGATATTCAAGAAGTAGCTGAGTTTATTTGCAAAAAAGGACTGGAATCTCCAATATATAACTCTCCGTCAGGACCTATTGCTCCAATTGATATTTTATACGGACATATAGACTCCATAAAAAGAGGGTCAATTTTCATGGCTCATAAAGGTGGATTTACAGCTAACACCTTATCACAAAAGATGAAAGCAGTAGGATGTCTAGGAATTAGAGTCCACAGAGAAGGCGTAAATCTTACTGCAGTTGGCTATAAATATGCAGAGAAAAATGACCAAAACTCTAAAATTACCATCGTTGGTAATGATGTCAATCAGATGATGGCACGTAGAGATGAAATAGATCAAGAACCTGGCAACTGGCCTGGTCTTAAATTTGCAAAATAATGATGGATAACTCCAAGCAATAATTAACTATCTAGCTAAGTAACAAGTGTAAAAGCAGCATAATTTATTTAATTCAGTCTATATAAAAGCCAACAAGATGCCCCATTATTCGACAAAATATAATTAGCCGATGTTAATAATGCTGTGTAAGATGCATCTACACAAGGTATTCTTCCTCCCGATGAATAAGAACTAGGAGCAATTGAGACAAACTTATCTTTTGATGCAGATCCATCGTCAATTTTTTTATCAATTTTCACTACATCAGACACATCTAGAACGTCTTGAAAATATGGAATACTCATGAAATTTGCACTTGTACCATATATGGATGCATAATATCTAAATTCTCCATAAGCTTTTCCATTATTTATAGATGGTTCATAACGGAACTGATAATTCTCTGCTCCATTTAAATATTCATAATGCTTATCTACAAACTCAGCTAACGATAAATGTTCAAAAGCACGCCAAGGCTCAAGAGCATTTAATAATCCATTTCCATTTCCATTACACAATATAAGCCCAGAATCAAGACATTGAGGCCAATATTCTTGTGCATTAGGAATATCACCAGGAAAATAATCATATTGATCTCGAAACAGCATCATAGAAGCCGAATTTTTCAATATATCTTTTGTAAACTGAGCTATTTTTGCTGATTTTATTAAAGATTTACCTCCAACAATACCCCCAACTATTAAGCTTATAATGATAAGAACAATACTCAATTCAATTAGCGTAAAGCCGTTTATCCGAATCATTTTTTTGGACAAGAAACAATACCCACTTATATATTTATAATGTACAGGAATATAGTATCATAATTCTATACTTGTATCAATATAGAATTATGATATGCGATACTGATTTGCTTATTACCCAAAAAATTCTTATATCCAGATCCGTAAGACCATACGCACCATTCCTAACTTCGTATCTCAGAGAGGAATGACTTAATCTGAGCATCTAATTGCTCCGACATCTCTGAAAGACCTCTAGCAGCAGACAACACTTCTTGCGATGCCTCATTAGCATCGGACGACACTTGTCCAACTTCAGCAAGATTCTCTGATATTTTAGAAGTTCCATGTGATGCAGCTTGCATATTACGAGAAATTTCTGAAGTTGTTGCAGATTGCTCTTCCACAGCAGACGCAATACCACCTGAGGAATCAGAAATCTTATCTACAGATGCTTTTATCCCCTCTAAAGATTGGACAATATCATCTGATGCACTTTTCATTTCCAAAACTACCTTTTCAACTTCCTGTATTGATGAATCAGTTTGCCCCGCTAAATTTTTGACTTCATTTGCCACAACAGCAAAGCCCTTACCAGCTTCTCCAGCCCGTGCAGATTCAATTGTTGCGTTAAGAGCAAGAAGGTTGATTTGTGCAGCTATATCAGCAATTAGTTGAATTACCTCACTAACCTTATTTGATGCTTGAAGCAAAGAAGCAGCATGTTCCTCAGCACCCTCCACATCCTTAACTGAATTAATTATCAAATCATTAGATTTGTGCACTTGACTAGAAATCTCTTCTACAGATGATGACATTTCTTCTACTGCAGCAGCCACAGTCTGCACATTATCACTTGTTTCGGACGCACCTCTATTAGCATCATCAACCATTGAATTAGAACGACTCATATTACCGCTCATACCTTCAGCAGTAGCAATCATCTCAGTTGCGGCAGCAGAAACTGATCCAACAATAGACTGGACTTTATTTTCAAAATCATCCGCCAATTGTACCATCATTTTTTTCTTATCTTCTTCTGCTCTGATTTCTAATCTTTTTTGCTCTTCTTCAATTCTATCCTTCTCAATTGCAGCCTGTTTAAAAATTTCAAGAGATGAAGCAATTTCACCTATCTCATCCTTTCTATCTTTATATTGGATTTCAATAGTATTATCCCCATCAGACAAAATGTTCATTTGAGAAATCAAATTAATAATTGGATTAACTATAGAACGCGCAACAAAAAAACCAATTACTGAAATAATAAGAGCTATAACTATAGAAATAACAATAATTGTATCACGCAATTGATACACTCCTTGCAGCATTTCACCTTCTTCTTGCTCTGCCACCATAACCATTTTTGTATTTTTAAATATAAATGGAGCATAAGCAGATACCATTTTTTTGCCTCTGTAATTGACTATTTCATGAACACCAACTTCATTTTTTGTTAAGGCATTTGTTATATCCTCATTCTCAACTCGAGTTTTAAGAATATCATTTTCCTCTGAAAAAGATGAGTCATTCCTCATTAGATGATCAGAACCGACCAAATAGACTTCACCTGTTTCACCCAAACCATCTTTATGACTCATAATCTCGTTTAACTTATCAACGGGCATTTGGAAAGCAATCACACCGACAACAGTACCTTCTTCATTTTTTATAGCCTTTCCAATAAAGCTTGCCGGAGCACCATAACTAGGGGCATATCCTTTAAAGTCATAGAAATGAGTCTTCTCTGGATCAGATATAGAATCACGATATACTTTTCCTAAATCTGTATTTTTATATTTACCAGTTATAAAATTAGTTGCGTAATCCAATTCTTTGAAAACGGTATAGACAAGATTACCTTCTTTATCAAATAAGAAAACATCGTAATAGCCTCTTACTTGCTGAAGTTTTCTAAATGAAGGGTGATGTTTTTTATGTGCTTCTGAGTACTTTGATCCATCATTTGCATAATCAAGTTTTTCTTTCTCCCCAGTTTTATTTTTATTATCATCTATATATAGTTTTTGTAATTTTTTCTCCTGATCAGACTCTAAAGCTTCCCACCCATCTTGAAATACTTTTAATGCCTCAATTGTTTCAGCATTTGTACTTAATATATCCACTTCCTCATCAATTGAACTCAAATAAGAATGAAGCTGATTTTCTCTAGATATGAGTATAGCCTTAGCTTTATCCTCTAAAGCATGTAATTCCTCTTTAAAGGCAACATTATAAGAAAGCGTACCAATTACAATACTTGTAATAATGGCACTAAGAGAAATAACCAAAGGAATCTTCTTTGATATTCTCATAGACGAAAAAAATAACATGCTTAAATACCCCACAAATTTAGATTTTTTTAGATCATCGAACCTAATTAACTTAGTATATTAATATGAATGTTCAATAATGAGAATTATATAATTTAATAACAATTATAGGAGTCATTAATTTTATTAAATTAGTGTCTAAATTGACAACAAATATAAATAGTAGTGATATGTTAATCTTCGAGGTAATCTTCAAGGAAATGAATCATAGATGCAGCACCCCTTATAGGCTCAACATTGACTTTACAATAGAAGGTTGTGCCATCCTTTCTTTTTTCAACAAAGCCAGCTTTCTCAAGAACTTTTATATGCTTAGAAACTGCAGCAAGCGACATATCAAATGGCTCAGCTAATTCGGTTACCGTACAATCTCCCTTACATAACTTGGTGATGATTCTACGCCTGCAACTATTTGCAAGAGAATGATAAATTCTGTCTAATTCCTTGGAGCTATGCTTAGCCATAGACGACTCCTTATATATATACCTTTTGGTTAAATATACCTACTACAGCCAAATAGTCAAGAATTTTAGAACAGACACCATTACAAGTATCTTTTGATAATTACTAACATAATTATAACTTAAGAAATCATATTGTATTCTGAACACCTTATTTAGGTCTAACAGCCCCTTCACTTCTTACTACATACTTAAAAGTAGTAAGCTGCTCAACCCCAACCGGTCCTCTAGCATGAAGCTTGCCTGTTGCAATACCAATTTCAGCACCCATTCCAAACTCTCCACCATCTGCAAACTGAGTAGAGCTGTTTTGCATAACAATAGCACTATCTATTCTAGTAAAAAACTCTTCAGCAGCCTTATCATCTTCTGTTACAATTGCATCAGTATGGTGAGAGCTATGCTGACTTATAAATAAAATTGCCTCATCGATATCTTCAACAACTTTAATAGATATTATAGGGTCTAAAAATTCTGTATCCCAATCTTCTTCTGTAGCCTGAATAACTCTATCATCAAAACCAACCACCTTTTCATCACCTCTAATTTCACAACCAGAATCAGATAAAACATCAATCATCTTTGGTAGAAATTCTGACGATATACTCCTATCCACCACTAAAGTTTCAGTAGCTCCACATATACCAGTTCTTCTCATTTTTGCATTTTCAACGATTGATAAAGCCTTATTCAAATCAGCCCCCTTATTGACATAAGTATGACAATTCCCATCCAGATGTTGTAAAGTTGGGATTTTACTCTCAGCTATAATTCTTTTAATAAGTCCCTTTCCACCTCGTGGAATAATAACATCTATATAATCATTTAGCTTAAGCATCTCACCAACTGCATCCCTACTTGATGTTGGAACAGATTGGATTGCAGCAACCGGCAAACCAGCAGCCCTAAGACCTTCATGCATTGATTCTATAATAGCAGAAGAAGAATAAAAGCTTTCAGAGCCACCACGTAATATTGATGCATTACCAGATTTCAAACATAAAGCACCAGCATCTGCCGTAACATTAGGACGAGATTCATAAATAACACCTATAACTCCCAAAGGAACTCTAACTCTAGATATATCAAGACCATTTGGCTCTTGCCATCTAGCAAGTTCATCCCCAACTGGATCACCCAATTTAGCAATAGACTCCAGACCTTCCGCCATTGCCTCTATTCTTTTTTCATCAAGCTTCAGCCTATCAATAAACGAATCTTTAGAATTTTTTGCAATTGCGTTATCAACATCTTTAACATTTTCAGAGATAATCCGATCTTTATTATTCCTTAAAGATTTTGCAGCTTCTATTAGTGCAATATTTTTACTCTCAGATGAAGCAACAAGCAATTCTGCACATGCAGCTTTAGCATTCTTTCCAATCTCTTGCATTACCTCATATATGTCCAACTCAATATTTGAACTATCTGCCATTTTCATACTCTGCATAATTTTTACCAATATTTTTACTAAGAAATCGCCATATCATCACGATGAATAAATGAATGCCTCTGACTATAGCCAAGAATAGCCTCTATATCATTATTTCTTTTTCCTGCAATTCTTACAGCATCTTCTTTTGAATAGGATGATATACCCTTGCCTAATTCATTTCCATCTTTATCTTTTATAATAATTGTATCGCCTCGAATGAACTCTCCAACAACCTCTAGAATTCCCGCAGGCAACAAACTTTTACCATTATTCAACGCAGTTACAGCACCATCATCAATAACAACACTTCCTTTAATATTTAAATTACATGAAATCCAATTCTTACGGGCATTCTGAGGAGTACCACATGCCATAAACAATGTATTCCTCCCATCATTCATCAAGCTCTTAATAGGATTATTTACCATCCCTAACGAAATGATTGTGCCGCACCCAGAAGAAGCAGCTATCTCAGCGGCCTGAATTTTTGTAATCATACCGCCAGAGCTAACATTGGATATACTACCACCAGCATAGCTTCTAATAGTTTCATCGATATGAGTAACAAGCTTGATATGCTCCGAATTCTCATCATTCTTGGGATTAGAAGTATAAAGACCATCTATATCAGAAAGAAGCACAAGTATATCTGCACCAACCATCTGAACAACCCTAGCAGCTAATCTGTCATTATCTCCAAATCTAATCTCATCTGTAGAAACTGAATCATTCTCATTTATAACAGGAATTATATTATTATTTAGTAAAGTTGTTATGGTATTTCTTGCGTTTAAAAATCGTCTTCTGTTATTTGAGTCTTCGAGAGTTAACAATATCTGCGCAGTATCAATATTATATTTTCTTAATTCTTCTCTATACGCTTCACTTAATTCCATTTGACCACAAGCAGCTGCTGCCTGTTTTTCTTCCAGTTTTAACTTACTATGACATATATTTAATTTATTTTTACCAAGCGCAACCGAACCAGATGAAACAATTATCACTTGCTTACCATCTCTCTTCAGTTCTGCTACATCTTCAATAAATGCAGAAAACCACTCTTTTTTCAGACTACAATTAACATCATCTATCAAGGCACGTGAGCCTATCTTAAGAACGATAATATCTGCATCTTTTATTATATTCATAATTTTAATTATAAAATGATTCGTAATATATTTTGATTATAAACTATATTGTTTAGAAAATTACCAAAACAACTAATCAGCCATTAAGTGCCATAATTTGTTCTTCGGTAACATTTCCAGGAATAATCAAAAGAGGGACATTATATAAACCTCCAATCTCATTTGTCAACTGAGAAAGTAACTTACCTTTACTACTGGAACCATCTGCAGCAACACCTAGAACAAGTAATGCTATATCACTATTTTCTGTAATTTCTTCAATAATTTCATCCATGACCTTACCTTCCCTAATATTAAAACTAGGAACTATATCAAACCATGACGATGCTTTTTCAATTGTTTCCTCAAGAAATTTCCTTGCGTCATTTAATCTATCTTCCTTGATTACATCAGCTACTGAAAATAGAGTATTATAATCCATAGGATTAATTATATATAGCATCCTTACTTTAGCATCACACTGTCTTGCTTTTGCACAAGCAAACTTAAGTGCAGTTTCTGAATGTGATTTTTCATTAACACAAACCAAAAAGACATCTTTCGTATTACTGTTCATATTCACCTCTATTAATAGGTTAGATATATCACTCGGAGACTATGGTTTTTCTTGATAAACATAACCATTATGTAGTGCTTTTATTTATAAATTCAAGATATGGATATTTATATAATTATACCCTACCGAATATCTTACTAGCACTCCATCCCGCAGAGATAGCCATAAATACACATAGGAAGCCATATAATAAGCTATTTTTATGTGCTAAATCAAATATTATTGCTTCAAACCCTATTTTACTAACTTTTATTGGAGTAGATTGCATAGCAGATAATACTCCATCCTGTATGAGATATACTTCAGCAGTATATAAACCATCCTCTAAATTTTTATGAAATTTTAAACTGGTTCTAAACAATGTTTCTCCCCAAAATGAAATGGGCTGTATCTCTGAGTCATATAACCCGCTATCAATTTTTAATCGCTTAAACGCCTCTCTAAACTCGGATATTGTTTTTTTGGATTTAATTGAATGATGCTCTGGAATAGCGTTAATTTCAATATTATCTATACTCATTTCCAATCTTTTAAGCAGATTGTCATTTTGAATTTCGGACAAAGCATTAGTAGATGCGATTGCATACAGACTGCTAACATCCTCAAATTCAACACTCTTTTTATTCATCCATAACAGCCCGCCAATTTTTTCTTTCTTTCTTACTATATAATTTCTATCAGGCCCACGAAGCAGAACAACTATTTTCCCCGTATCATTCCTTGCTCCAAACATCAGGATATTTATACCGTTAAAATCATGATTAATATCAACAGATCTTATAGCTAAGTCAGCCACTATAGGCTTTGACTTGGCATCGTTAGCAAAAAATATAGAACACATAAATATGCCTAATACTATATAACGCAATGTATCTTTTATAAGATTAGCAACCATATTAATACATTACCGATTTTATAGTATATAGCTCATCAGGCTCGATAAACAGCCCCAGACCCAGCTTTATACATACAGCAAGAACTATTATAGCCAAGAGACCTCTTAGCTTTTCCGCAGGAAGCTTTAAACCAATTACAGTACCAAATTGCGCTCCAATAACACCTCCAATTATCAGAAGAAAAGCCAGAACGATATCAACTGATTGTGTATTAACCGAATGCAATACTGTAACTATGCTAGTGATAAAAACAATCTGGAATAAAGATGTACCGACAACAACGCTGGTTGGCATACCCAAAACATATATCATAGCAGGAATCATAACGAACCCACCACCTATCCCCATTAGAGAAACCATTATACCTGCAAGAACCCCGATAATTATCGGAAGAAAGATACTTATCTCTAACTCGGACTTATGGAATTCTGCCTTCATAGGTAGATTAATGCTTTTTATCCATGAACCAAATTTCCCTGTATGACCTGAGTTTTTAGATTTTCCAGAAGATTTTTTCTGCTTAATTATAGTTCGACTACTTTCAACCGCCATTAATGTGCCAATAAACCCAAGGAACACTACGTAAATTATAGATATGGCAATATCAATTTGCCCCAACGACTCCAAAAATGTGAATATCCGAACACCTATATCAGCACCAAATACCCCTCCTACCATTAGGAATATACCCATTTTTATATCAACATTATTACGGTATAAATGAGCAAGAAAACCAGAAAATGATGATGCAATTATTTGATTAGTTGATGTAGCAACTGCAACAGACGGAGGAACACCTATAAATATCAATAGTGGCGTAATAAGAAAACCACCCCCTATTCCAAACATTCCAGCAAGTATGCCTCCCATTCCCCCTAAACCTAGTATAAGGAATATATTAACTGGCAACTCTGCTATAGGTAAATATATTTGCATTAAATTACTTCGTTTCCTTCAAATCAGCCGCTACCTTTAAATCGGATTTATGCATTTCTATGATTTCTTTAATATTAACCATATCTCCTTTCCGTATATCATTATTTTTAACAGCACCTGCATTTAATTCCAGAACATATTTAACAGGCAATACAGAGGAAACAACTTTTAATGAATGAGGAGTAGTATTTGTCACAAAACTTGATATTTTCCCATTTTTATCAATAAAAACCATATCCAATGGAATATAGGTGTTTTTCATCCACATTCTTACAATCTTTTCCTTACCAAAAAAGAACAGCATACCAGAATTGTCATCCAGATGCTTACGATACATCAATCCAGTTTTCATTTCTTCATGTGTATATGCAAGCTCTACATTGAATACACTTTTACTAGAACCTGATATTTTTAATCCATAAACCGTTGACAATTCATCAACAGATGAAGCCTGAAAACTAAACAAGGAGAAAAATAAAATAATTAAGATAACATAAAATTTAATATAGATTCTTTTTAAGAATAATTTATTCATTAATACACTTATGTTACTATAGTTCTAAATATACAGATGAATATCACTTCATTAAGGCACTATCAACCGCTTTTCTTATCTTTGTTTCCTTGCTTAAACCAGGAGGTATAGCGATAGCAACACCGTTTCTATTTGTAATAATCAGATATGGTGGTTTGGTATAGCCAGTTAAGACCCCATTTACAGTAGAAGGGAAGTTTGTTATATCAGCAGGATCTAATTGCAATGGAATAAAGCCTATATTATTTCCAAATTTATTAATGAATTTAGCTAATTTTTCTTTGTCTTTCTCCACAGCTAAAGCCAAAATTTTAAGATCAGTATCAGATTTCTCTCTAGCCACTCTTACTATATGAGCAAAATTAACATTAGATATTTGTCCGTCCAGAGAATATACATATATCAGCATCACTGCATTTTTTTGTATTCCTTCTTTAATTACCCTTTTATATGAGTCTGCTCTGACCAACCTGATTTTATCATAATAATCGCCGGGTTTCATCTTCTCAGAAAAACTACCGACATCATTAGCAATAGTACCAACCACTTTGTTTATCTTTTTACCAATATTTGATTTTGTAACACTCGAAGGCAAATGATCTGCCATAAAGTGCCAACCAATTAATAAAATTATGGTTATAAATATTAATATTTTCAAATAATGAAACATTTTTATTTGCAAATCCCCAGATTAAGCATTAATAGAATTATTCATAATAATATCTTGTAACATATTTGCATTTTACTTTAAAGAATTAATTAATAGTTGGTATGACTAAAGTCAATTTTCTAGTCATGGACGGAATCAAGAATAAATTTCTTATAATTGATTCACGTTCAAAAGATATACACCTAACTGGGGAACAAATTAGATTCCTTGCAGATAGTCGAAATATGGATACAGGTGGATGTGATCAAATAGCAATTCTTAAAAATTCCAGTATATCTGACTGCTTCATGGAGATATATAATTCTGATGGCGGAGAAGTAGAGGCATGCGGTAATGTTACCAGATGCGTAGGATGGCTATTATCGAATGAGAAATCAATTAATGATACAACCATAGAAACATTAGCTGGCATTTTGAACTCCACAAAAGTTGGAGAAAATAGAGTCAAAATTGATATGGGTGAAGCAAGATTGAAGTGGAATGAAATCCCACTATCTATAGATTGTGATACTACTTCCGTTCCCCTTGAAGTGGATAACTTACAAAACCCTGTAGCAGTTAATGTTGGAAACCCTCATGCAGTTTTCTTTATTGATAATATAGATGAAATAGATTTTGATGAAAATAATATTGGTAGCAGAATAGAGAACCATGAAGTTTTTCCAAATCGGGTTAATGTTGGTATTGCTCAAATTATTGATAGAGATAACATCAAATTACGTGTTTTCGAACGAGGCACAGGAGAAACTCTTGCATGCGGCACAGGCGCATGTGCAGCCACAATTGCAGCTATTAGAAAAAATTATACAGATAGAAAAGTTACCGTTGAACTAAAAGGCGGCAACTTAGAAATTGAGTGGACATCAAATAACCGCATATACATGACAGGTGATGTGAACTTTGAAAGAGAAGGACAGATAGATATATAAAGTGTCAAATGAAGTTATAACATTCGGATGCAGATTAAATAGTTTTGAGAGTGAGATTATTTCTCAGAATCTTGAATCATCTAATATAAATAATGCCGTTATTTTCAATACTTGTTCTGTAACAAAAGAAGCTGAACGACAAGCCAAGCAAGCTATCCGCAAATATATTAGAGAAAACCCTGAGAACAAAGTTATAATAACTGGATGTGCTGCTCAGATTGACCCAACATCATACCAAAATATTGATGGCGTAGATAAAGTAATTGGCAATGAAGAAAAGCTAAATCCTGAAACTTATTCAAATAATCTATTTTCTACAGACAGCGAAAAAATACTTGTAAATGATATAATGTCCGTCAAAGAAAATGCTCCGCATCTAATTTCTTCTATGCAAGAGAAAGCCAGAGCATTTATTCAAGTACAAAATGGCTGTAACCATAGATGCACATTCTGCATTATCCCTTATGGACGAGGCAATAGCCGTAGCGTTTCTATAGGAGATATAGTTAAACAAGGTAATTTACTGGTCGAAAATGGTTATAACGAAATCGTACTAACCGCTGTTGATATGACAAGTTATGGCGAAGACTTGCCAGGCAATCCAACACTTGGCGATATGGTTAAAAGATTCCTCAATCTTGTTCCCAAATTACAAAGACTCAGACTTTCATCTATTGATGTTGCAGAAATAGATGACGTGCTTCTGGATTTGATTATCAATGAAAAACGCCTTATGCCCCATCTTCATTTAAGCTTGCAAGCTGGTGATGATATGGTCTTAAAGCGTATGAAACGCAGACACACAAGACAACAAGCAATAGACTTTTGCAAAAAAGTAAAATCCCATAGGCCAGATGTTATTTTTGGTGCAGATATTATAGCAGGTTTTCCTACAGAAACCGATGAGATGTTTGAAAATAGCCTAAAAATGGTAGAAGAGATATCAATTCCACATTTACATGTATTCCCATACTCAAAAAGAGAAGGAACTCCAGCAGAAAAAATACCAGAGAATAAACAAGTCCCTAAACAAATTAGAAAAGACCGAGCTGCAAAATATAGAAATCTAGCTAGTAAACAGCTTGAAGAACTACAAAAATCTATTTCTGGAACAACTCAAAAAATTGTTATTGAAAGCAACAATATCGGCAGAACAGAACAATTTTTGCAAATCCAACTGAATAATAAGTATCCAATTGGTAGTGTGGCGGAGTGCTACGTTACTTATGAGGGTGGAAAGTTGGTGGAGGCTTGATTTAAAGAGCTATTCATTCCCAAAAATCATAAAATATAATAAATGCATGTTACTTTATGGGTTTATTATATTTAATCACTATTTTCCCATGTTAAAACAGCTTCTCTTGGATAGGGTGCAAATCCATTATAATAAGGACCCACATTTACTAGGTCATTAAGCCACATATATATCCAAGCCTCATGAGATGAGGATAATTTTTCTAGATTAACACTTAATGAATTATCTAGTCTGTATTTTTGAAGTACTGAATTTACAAAATCAACATCTTCATTTGACAACCCTTCATATGTTGCCCCCTGCCCTCGATGAGGTGGACCACAAAAATAATCTGATAAATCCACTTCTGGGCTTTCTAACTTTTGTTCTGTATAACTAAAACGGTTTCCTATTGGCACGAGAATACCTTCATATTCAGATTGCAAGCAACAATGACCTCCTGTTTGGTTACAATAAAACACATTACTAGGCCACGAAACTATCAGCGACGTTCCTATATGTTCAAATAAGTCTATCTTTAATTCAATATTTGCCATTCTTAATTTCAGTGCTAGTAAAAAAGTATAAAAAATATAATATATATGTTAGTTTCTATCCAATGTAATTATAAAATAACCATTAACCCCTAATTATATTTCAATAAATTATACAATTGTACTGAAAGGTCGAATGATGAAAATGAATTGTCTAGCTTATAATATTTACCGTTAAACTCCTTAACTTCATCAGGAACTTCTGCACCATGCTCAATTGCATCAACGAATGAGTTTCGTAGTTTATCGCAGTCATATATTTCAAGAATTTTCAATAGATTATCACCATTAATTATTTTATCACCTATAAAAATAAATGGATATTCTTTATACTCCCATAAACGATCATATTCTTGCTGATTAATATATACACATCTAGCAATAATTTCATCCTCACCTTTTGATCCGGAGTTATCCGTTATCAATATATCATGAGCGTAAGGACTAGCCATATAATCAACCATATGCTCAATAACTGATATTGCAATATTCTCCAGCACCTCCCCTGGCACTATCCTACCCTCTTTTTTAAACCTTCTGATATTTCTTTTTTTACTCTTTTCTATAGGAGCAAGCACAAGATGAAGCTTTGTTCTATATCCTGAATCAGACAGACTTTTTAACAAAGGTATGTTGTCATCAAAATTGGATAGAGAACCATCTTTTATGATATTAGGAGATTTACCCTCCGCCCTCATTAATCTGCACGCTTCATATATCGCCTGTTCGTTATAATATGTAATCGCATTATGAATATCCCTATAATCGAATCCATGTGCGCCAACTAATTTATGGATATCAATATGATAAGAAAAAAATCTCTCCCTCATTCCATCTCTTTCAGCTAGAAAGAACCCTTCTTCTTCAAACTTCTCCTTTGCCCTATCCACAACAATAGTACCTTTTCCTCCCCCAGCAACACCACCAGGGAATATAACGACTGGACTATGAACCTTACTAGCATGACTAACTTCATCTACAGCTCTTTCTCTTAACAAATGAGCGAAATCATCCCTATAGCCAGCTTCATACCCAACCTTTTTACCAGTAAGAAGATCAATCTTTGTATTACGAAGTGATGAAAATCCCTTTTTAGGAAATATATAATTTTTATCAAGGAAATAACTTTTCCCTTCCTCATCAACTTTATTTATATCTGGTATATCGGGTAAATACCCAACTATCATAGATTCTGGAACTATTAGATCTTCATCTTTTACTTTAGATAATCTATCTACAGAGAAATATTTTCTAACCTCATCAAGAGGAATATACCCCCCCTCATTGGTTAAAGCGCATTCTTGCATTTTGTCATCAATACAAATCTCAATAACTAATAACCTGCCATCTTCTTTTATTCTTGGAAGTTTCATGATATTGTATTTCTCATTTTACATTTTTTATAGTATATCATAAAAATATATATAATATCCTCAGGAAATTCCAAAGTGGAAAATAATAATAAAACAGCATTAATTACAGGCGCAAGCAAACGCATTGGCAAAGCTATAGCAGTTTATCTTGCAAAAGAAGGTTATGACATTGCTCTGCACTATAATAATTCAAAAGAAGATGCATTAGAAACCAAAGAATTAATTAATAATTATGGTAGATCATGTACTTTAATTCAAGCTGACCTAAGCGACTCATCATCTTATAGCAAGATCATTGACGACGCTATAGAAGCCACAGGAAATATTGATGTATTAATAAATAATGCTTCAGTTTTTGAAAAATGCTCTTTTTTAAATACTAGCGAAGAAATTTTCGACAGTAATATATCCTTACATCTGAAAGCTCCATTTTTTCTAACCCAGAATTTCGCAAGGAAATGTAAAGAAGGCTGTGTTATCAACATTATAGATAGCAAAATATCCTCTAATGAAGCTGCTTATTTTTCTTATTTACTAAGCAAGAAATCACTTTTTGATTTCACCATGATGGCAGCAAAAGACCTTGCGCCATATATAAGAGTAAATGCAATTTGCCCCGGATCTATATTACCTTCAGAATATTGGAGCAAAGAAGATATAGACAATAAAAATTCTAAACTACCAATGCAATCAACACCAACATTAGATGATATTTGCAGCAATATACACCATCTTATAAATGCCAAATCCTTAACTGGACAGTGCCTATATGTAGATAGTGGGCAGAGTTTATAAAAACATGAAAATAGAAATTAAAAATATAAAAACTGAAGCTATTATCGGTGTATATGAACATGAAAAAACAAACAAGCAGCCCCTATTCATAGACATACAAATTTCTTATGATAGCGGTAAAGCTGCTCAAACTGATAACATAGAATATGCCTTAGATTATTTTGAGTTAACTAATTCTATAATTAACTTTGTAGAAAATTCTAGCTTTAATCTTCTTGAAACTCTTGCAGAAAAATTATTGGATTTGATATTACTCGATCAACGAATTAAAAAGTCATCGATAACTATACGCAAACCAAATGCACTAGAAAACTTAGCAGATTATTCATCTGTAATTGCAAAACGCAAGCAATAGAATCAGTTAAATAAATTTGACTTAGTTACCCATTCGCACTAGTTTCCTTCTTGATAAAATAAATTTAAAATTATTTACGAGGAAAAACGATGAAAAAAATATTACTAGCCTTAACAGTTACAGCTTTTATAGCAAGTTTCACAAGCCCTGCAGAAGCATGCATGGGAAAAGGAAAGCACAAAGGTGAAAAGAAATTTAACATGATCGACAAAAACTCAGATGGCTTTGTTACTAAAGATGAAATTAAAGCTCATATTGATGCAAAATTTGCAAAAAAAGATGCAAATGGCGATGGAAAAGTAAGTAAAGAAGAAATGAAAAAATACCATGAGTCCAAAAAAGCTGAAATGAAAGGAAAAATGAAAGACAAAATGGAAGGAATGAAAGAAAAGCATGGCAAAGGTCATGGAAAAGATAAGCACTAGTAAATTATCTTTATAAAACATTAAAAGGCTGGATAATTAATATATCCAGCCTTTTTTTATTGCCTATAATTTCTATATTTGGGATGCACCACCCAATAAATTCAATTACTATCAATCTCTTTACAAATATTGACTAGTTATAAATTATTATTCTTCAACGACTTCATAAGTTATGCTTTCACTAGTTACGTTGTGAACCTTTATTTTCAATGATTTGAATCTTATGATTTTTGAAGTAACTGGATATGTTAGGTTCTGAAAGAATGCTGTTTTAGCAACATCATCTGGAGTAAATTCCCTGTAAGTAAAGCTCATTTGCTTATCATTTATACCACCAAAAACTATAGCAAAATTATCCAACATTTTAGAACTTTTTAATGTCTTTTTATGACTGACTTTAAATTTTGTTGTCATAGGAGATATCTGAAAATAATCTTTTGTCATTATATCACCATTTAGAACTCTATTATGCAGTGCTCCATCTTCAGAAACTATTACGCCATAGATATGGTCTTCCCTAGATTGATATTTCTCTAATACATAATGATTACGCCCTTGCAGATTAATCCTGTTTGAAACTGGATATTCCTTACCTTTTGTAAAATTAATAACCACATTTCCAGAGTTTGATCTCATATCTGTATTTATTAGAGCTTCTCCAACAAGCTCATCTTGGACTTTATCTAGATATATCTTTCTTCTGACAATTTCTTCACCAACATAAGTATTATGAATTTTATTAATTGCATAATTTTTATCGTCTCTTAACTCTTCATTAATACTAAAATTATTAACAGGACTCAAACTAACTCTTTGCTTATTGCCACCACTACATGCTGATAGTGATAATATAATAAAAGAAAATAATACAATTTTAACCTCTTTAATTGACATTTTTTTACTCCTGTTAGAAACTGTCATATGTTATAATAGTTCAATATTTTATTATAAACATCAATATATAAAAATAATTTATGAGAATGGTATGTCAATTAGAATACACATTATATTACTAACCATCTTGGTTTTAATATCAACATCATGTGCCAGTGGTATAAATCGAAAGAAAGTTTCTGATTTAGATATGGATCAGCAAACACGTCTAAATGATTATTTAAACCAAATTGATAATTGCTATATTAGAGAAATCAACCGTCTTGATGATGGAGTTACAGATATACGTCAAATTGTAGAACTGGTAGAATGGAAATGCAAAGGTCACTATAGTACCGTAAAGAACATGCTCTACAAAGATTTTGAAATTGGCCTAGGGTATGCTTACCAATTCACTGAAAAAATGAAAAGCGCAGGAATTAATAAAATTGCAGAATCACTAATGGCAAAAAGAAAAATAACTGCTAAAGATCCTAATGCAGCTCAAAGACGATATAAGAGATATGACAGAAAACAGATTGAAGCAAAGCCCTTTTATGATGAAGCATATTAGGCTTCTCTGGTAGAAGTTTTGACAAATAATTATCAGTAACTCAGAGGCTCAAACTATATCCATTATAGCGTTTTAGCGTATCAGTAATCATATTCCAGATTTTTCTTTATGTCTTGATTTAGTCCATCAAGCATTTTACGTGTATCTCTAGCTTTATTCTTTAGCTCAACAGCTCTCTTGGCCACAGACTTAGAACCATCTTTTATACATTTTTTATACTCTTCGCTATTTTGGTCTGCTACCACAGCATTACACTTAACAGTAGCCTGTTTTTTTGATATTTTATCCGTAGCTTGCAAACAATATGAAAGCCCTAAAGTCATCACTAGCAAACTAATTGATAAACTTATAAGTCTCATTTCTTTCCCCTATTAATTACTAAAGATAGTATATCACAAAAGCAACTATCAATAAACACTACTCAGTTGGCCTATGTCCATCTACTAAAATTGATATCATTTCTTTATCACCATTTTTCTTAGCCAGATCAACGGCACTCTTACCCTCTTCATTTTTTATAAATGGATTAGCACCATGCTCCATTAATATAGTTGCAGAACCTATTTTCTTGTGTTGTGCGGCTAATGCTATAGGAGTATATCCAGCCCTATCTCTCTGATTAATTTCCTTAGTTCTATCAGAAAGGAATAATCTTTTTAACTGCAAAATGTCATTTTGTACTGATGCATAATGCAAAGCATTTCTTCCATAAATATTTGATATAACACGATTAAGTGCTTTTTCATCTTCAGCCCAATATTTGCTAGCAATATCCGATTGTTCTTGTATTTCTTCTTTAGTAAGCGCCTTTGCAGAAACGTTATATGGGAAAGAAAATACTATGAAAGACAAGAGCAAGGTTAATTGAATATTATTGCTACACTTGCTATTTTCTTTATTTTTATAATTTTTCATATATTATTCCATAAAATAGTTGCACCAATATATTTATCGTATAATAACACCGAACCCTTTGAAATTCCAGAAGAACAAATAATAAATATTAGATATGAATGAAAATAATATATACTCGAACTTAGACCAACTTGGGAAAAACAATATAGCACCAACTTCACCTGAAGATGCAATATTGGAAAAAGTAGCAAACCCACATAAAGACACATTATACAATGTAAGATTCACTTGCCCTGAATTTACAAGCCTATGCCCTGTAACTGGACAACCTGATTTCGCCCATATCGTAATTGACTATGTACCAAAGGATTTTCTTGTTGAAAGCAAATCTCTAAAATTATTCCTACATTCATATAGAAACCATAAAGGGTTTCATGAGGCTTGCACTATAGAAATAGCCAAAAGAATAATCGAATTACTAGACCCTGTATGGCTAAGAATTGGCGGATATTGGTATCCTAGAGGCGGAATACCAATTGATATTTTTTACCAGACCTCGGATATCCCAGATCAAGTTTGGATACCTGAACAAAACGTTGCCACTTACAGAGGTAGAGGCTAGCTCAACAACATAATTTGTAAATAGACTAATACAGCAAGAGAAAGAAATGCACGGGAAAAACCCAGCTAGACCAATTATATCTGGCGAAGGAAACACACTTTATATTCAGGAAATATTTGCCACCTTTCAAGGGGAAGGTCTATTTGCTGGTACACCTGCTGTTTTTATCCGTCTTGGCGGATGCAATTTATCATGCGATTTCTGTGATGCCGAGTTTGAAAGCTACAAAGAAATGCTACTTGAAAAGATTATTGAGGATGTAAGAAAACTTTCCCATAACTCAAATGGCGATAGATGCAAACATCTTGTTGTAATAACAGGTGGAGAGCCACTGAGGCAGCCTATTGAGAATCTATGCCAGACACTAATCGCAGATGACTTCAAAGTACAAATAGAAACTAACGGTACAATATTTAGAAATTTACCTGATGATGTACATATTATATGCTCTCCAAAGAATTTAGGCGCAGGATATAAGAGAATCAGAAAGGATTTACTGCCAAAAATTGACTCATTTAAATTCATTATTTCAGCTACCGACCCTCTATATAAAAATGTTACAGATGTCGGGCAAACTGAATATAATATACCAGTTTATATACAGCCAATGGATGAATATGATGAAGATAAAAACAAAGAAAATATGAACTATGTTAAAGACCTAGCTATGGAAAATAATTATATAGTTTCTATACAGCTACAAAAAATTGTAGGCGTGAAATGATTTTAGAAATCGTGACCTGTGAAATATTCAAATATTAATATTATAAGAAATAAAAACAGGCTGCAAGACCAAATCTAGGATAGATTTCCTCTTTAGTCACCGAAGATGTTAGGTGCATTGAGATTTATAGGATATAAATTTCAGGCACAATACAAAGGAATAAACATGAAAAAAAATGCTGTAATATTACTAAGTGGAGGATTAGATTCCACAACAATTTTGGCAATAGCAAAAGATGCCGGATACGATCCGTATGTACTTAGCTTTTCTTATGGACAACGACATGATATTGAACTTGAGAAAGCAAAAGAGATTGCAAAAGATTCTGGCGCGAAAGAACATAAAATAGCAAATATAGATTTAAGACTTTTCGGAGGATCAGCACTCACCGATAAAATCGACGTACCTAAACATAATAATGTTGACGAAATAGATTCCGAAATCCCAATAACATATGTACCTGCCCGCAATACAATATTCTTATCATTTGCCCTTGCTTACGCTGAAACAATAGAGGCCTTCGATATATTTATAGGAGTAAACGCACTTGACTATAGTGGTTATCCTGACTGTAGAGAGGAATATATTAAAAGCTTTGAGGATATGTCTAATCTTGCACTAGCAGCTTGTGTTGATGCCAATATTAATAATCGCAAGAAAATGCATATACACACACCACTCATAGACATGACAAAGGCTGAGATCATTAAAAAAGGGTTGGAACTAGGGGTAGATTACTCAAAAACCCTTAGCTGTTATGATCCAGATACTAATGGCAACCCATGCAAAAAATGTGACTCTTGCCTACTCCGTCAAAAAGGCTTCAATGAGAATGGGATGGTTGACCCTTGTTTTTAGGAAGCCGCAACCTTGCCTCTTCTCTTCTTAAAATACTTATATATTTTGAATAAAATAAATATAGTTAAAAATATTGGAAGAACCATCATGATGATAACAGTGATGTGGTTGTTTATGATGAGGTATAACAACGTATCTTCATAAGATGCATAACGAAAGCCAAATCCAAAGATAGCAATTGATTTAATTATTATTAAAGTACCTAAAAAAGATAAAACGCCAATACTTCTTGATAAGATTTTATTTAAAGGCCGACTAAATAATTGAGGAATCAAAATTATACTGAACATAATTAGAATTATTAATCCAGTTCCGATATTTGAAATTAATGCATGTATAAATATTAATACTACCCCGCTAGTAACACCAGATAAATAATTAGATTTTTTCAAAAAGCTTGATAGAAACCAATACTGAAGAAAAAATATAGCAACTATCACTAATCCGTTAAAAACATTTAATGCGTATTTAATATAAATTCCAGGCACATATGAAGCGATATATAGCTGTATGATTGCACTCATTGTTACTTCATTATATGGCCTTGTTCCAATCTGGTACCCCATACAAGGACCTGTGCTTTTATAATATACATACAGACTATCTGGAGTAATTTCATCACCCGTTATTTCCTTTACCTTATCTATTTTTCTTTTACTGTTTTTATGACCGTAAATAAGCCACTCATCACCTATTTTAGCACTTCTATGTAAAGTATTTTCATCCTTTTCTAACAATAGTCTTCGTGACCATTGATAATAATTTCTTGCGCTATGGGTATCAACTACTTTAGATTTTTCATCCACCCCTTTATAAATATCAATAACTTCAAATTTAACATTATTGCCATCAATACTAATTATTTTACCATGGAATATTTCTGATGCACGCTCCTGAAAGCTAACTGGTATAAATACTTCCTCAGGATCATAAATACAACTATATGTCCCACCCTCACTTGGCATAAGGCTGCTTATAACCAGAAGAAGGATAAGAATCTTTTTGTAAACATTATACATAATTACAGTTTAGCTGTTTTCTTTTTAAAATACTTATATATTTTGAATAAAATATCAACAGTTAAAAATATTGGAGATAGGAGCATACTAACTGAAATTATAGGATTATTTATAATCTCCGCAATTTTCTTTCCATGATCATTTAGAATTACTAAAAATAACATAAGTACAGTTATTAATATACATGTGAAAGTAAATATTTTTATTTTTCCCCTAAATGATTCACCGACTTGATATCTAAGAATCTTTCTGACTTTTTTAAAAATGAATGATAACAATTTATAACAGATAAAAGTAACAGTATTTACCATAAAACCGTAAAATATAAATAATACAGATATAATACATATCCCAGATAAAGTTTCAGGCATTGAAAAAATCAACAATGATAGGTAAAGTTCTGCACTTGAGAAAAAAAATATCTTGGTATGAGGTTTTATATCAAAAATATTTGAGCATCTACTACTAATACCAAGATTATTTATTACATCCGAAGATAATAAATATTTGATCCTGCCACTTCTACAACTTTCTGCCTCTACTTTCTGCGGTATACATATTAGAGCAACAAACACTAAAACCGCTATCTTTCTGTAAACTCCCTTCATCACCCCCTAAATCCTTTCATATGCACTATGGGTAAGGAAGTCCTCCAGAGATTCGGCTAGAATGAGACTATCGAAAAGTTCTGCCGCCTCTTCAAACTTTACATCATTACCTTTTATTTCAATAAGTTAATTAAAATTAATTTTACTAATCTAAGGTTTTATAGTATTATATATCATGCCCAAATATGAAAATAATAAAGAGAAAGGGTTTACTCTAATTGAACTCAGTATTGTACTTATAATCATAAGCCTTATCGTAGGTGGAGTTGTAGGTGGAAAATCACTTATACACAGTGCAGAAATAAAAAGTGTTATATCCGACTATAATAGCTATAGAACATCATTAAATAGCTTTCTTCTAAAATATGATTATCCACCTGGAGATTTACCCAATGCATCAGAATATTGGACATCATGCACAGATGATGGGGCTAATACGTGCAATGGCAATGGAGATAACAAAATAAGGGGCTATAACGAAGGTATTAGAGCATGGCAACATTTATCTTTTGCAAAATTAATAAATGGCACTTACTCAGGAATAACCCAAGCAAATATGCCTGAGAATACATTACCTACAACTGCATTAAATAATAGCATATACTCAATTAATGCATTTGATACATTAGCAGGATTATTAGGAGCATTTGGCGTTGGACCAACTTATTATGGCTTCTTTGTTGGCAAATGGAACTCTACAAGCTACTTCGTCAATGCAAATATTAGCGCAAGAGATGTAAAAAATATTGATATAAAAATAGATGATGGCTTACCTGGCACAAATGGTAATGTTGGTGGTTTTGTTAGCTGGATGGACGCTGGAATATCATGTATAAATGGAACACAATATGACGTAGGAAACCCTGATGCCAAATGTGTTCTGGTCTTTAAACTAGATATAGCAGAACCTATCTAACTCATCAAATTACAGATTCATCCACCCTTTATAAGGGTATATCAAACCTCTTCTTCTTAAAATACTTATATATTTTGAATAAAATACAAACAGTTAAAAATATTGGAAGCACCATCATGATGATAACAGTGATGTGGTTGTTAAGGAATAATTGATAATTAGAACTCCTACCCTCAAAAATTAAATAGTATAAAAGCCAGAGCAATGAATAAAAAATCAAAGAAAAAATTGGTAATTTTAATAATATATTGGTAGTCTTTTTATTTTTACGGACTAAACCAAATAGCAGATTATAGCATAAAAATGCAGGGAAAATACCCAGCACACAATAAAAGATAACACAAGCTATAATAATGTAAATATCGTATAGATCACTAGGTAGGGAAAATAATAACGATAAGAAATATAACTTTTTCTTCTCTAAAGATGGCATCTCTGAATATAATCTTGAACCTTCAACCTCACGACCACATCCTGTTTTACCCTTATAATATTAATTAATCTTTTCTGAAGGAATTGAAATATCACTTTTATAATAATTCCTTAATCGGCGAGTAATTTTACTGCCATAAACTAACCATTCATCCCCTAGTTTTGCAGAATTGGTTAGGGTTTTTATATTAGGATATGCAAAATTACGTGACATATATAGGTTTGGCAACATATAACTAGAATTATAATTATCTACTATTTTATATTTTTCTTCCTTACCATTATAAACACGCAGAACTTCAAACTTTACATCATTACCTTTTATTTCAATAATTTTTCCATGGAATATTTCAGTAGGCTTTTCAAATATGACTAATGGCATAATATAGCTAATTTTACCTCCAAGGCAACTTTCTGCACTCCCCTCACTTGGCATAAGGGTAATGATAAACAAAAGAAGGATAAGAATCTTTTTGTAAACATTATACATAATTACAGTTTAGCTGTTTTCTTTTTAAAATACTTATATATTTTGAATAAGATATAAACAGTTAAAAATATTGGAAGCACCATCATTATTATAACAGTGATGTGGTGGTTAAGGAATAGCTCAAGGCTATCAAAGAAAAAAGAATACTTTTTTTCATTTTCGTATTGAGAGTATTTTCCCCACATATAATATGAGAAACCATGATAATTCCTTAGAAATACCAATAATGTACCTAATAAAGATATAAAAGCTATAACAATGAATTTAAGCTTTAAGATATTATATATAAAATCAGGAATTGCATCTATAACCCCCCCAACTTTATTACGAATGATTCTATAGAATTTTCTTAATGTTTTTAGAAACAGAGATACAATTTTGTAATTGATTAATGATAAAGCAATCACCTCTAACCCAATAGCTATGTATAGAATGTACAGAATATAAGTTTTCTGATAATAGAAAAAGGATTCAATATCTGATATTTGATATATAACCAAAATACTGTATAATACATATGCCAATAAAAATGTAATTATCAATGATATACGTTTTTCTGATAAAATTCTAGATGTCGCCATTGTTAACATCATTAATCTTAATATTTTTGAGATTAAAGATAAAGTTTTAAAGAAAATTGAGAATGTAATAAAAAACACTAATCCATAAAACACATATAATGCGTACTTAACATATATCTCGGGTATAAAAGGAGCAAGATATAGCTGTACTATATCACTAGTAGTAACCTCTGAATAAGGGCGGGTTCCTCGTATTATAGAACGGCATCCACGGTCTTTGTAATATACGTACAGACTATCTGGAGTAATTTCATCACCCGTTATTTCCTTTACCTCATCTATTTTTCTTTTACTGTTTTTATGACCGTAAATAAGCCACTCATCACCTATTTTAGCACTTCTATGTAAAGTATTTTCATCATTTTCTAACAATAGCTTCATATAATCACTTCCCGACCACCTATCATGGTTTCTAGCGCTATGGGTATCAACTACTTTATATTCTTTATCCTCCCCTTTATAGATATCAATAACTTCAAATTTTATATTACTTCCTTCTATATCAATAATTTTTCCATAGAATATTTCTGATGCACGCTCCTGCAAACTTATAGGAATAAAAGCAGGATATTTTCTAGCCAGACAACCACTTGCCCCTACAGTTTGCGGCATAAATATCAGTACAATAAGCACAGGAACTGCTATCTTTCTGTAAACTCCCTTCATTACCCCCCTAGATCCTTTCATATGCGCTATGGGTAAGGAAGTCCTCCAGAGATTCGGCTAGAATGAGACTATCGAAAAGTTCTGCTGCCTCTTCAAATTTTCCATTTTTATAATTACCTGCACCAACTACCTGTTTAATTTCCTCTAGTTCTTCAGCTTGCAAGGTTTTATATAACTCTCCTGTAACCACAACACCATCATCAGTTTTTGCCTTGTGATGAATCCACTGCCATAATTGTGTACGGGATATTTCCGCCGTTGCAGCATCTTCCATCAGATTGAAAATTGGTACGCATCCGTTGCCACATAACCACGCGGCAGTATATTGAATACCAACGCTGATATTATTGCGTATTCCATCTTCAGTAATATTACCCTCTGGTACGGTGAGCAAGTCTTCCTCAGATATAGTTATATCACCAAGAGTTTTTTCTATCTGATTCTTGTTAGGCATTACCCTATCAAAAACTTCTCGTGCAACTGGTATAAGAGCTGGATGAGCAACCCAAGTTCCATCATGACCATCACCAGCCTCACGTTCTTTATCTTTTTTAACCATAGCTATAGCCTTGTCATTTGCTATTTCGTCATTTTTTATCGGGATAAAGGCCGACATGCCACCCATAGCCATCGCACCCCTTTTGTGACATGTTTGAATCAGTAGCTTTGAATATGAACGAAGGAAATGCTGAGTCATAACCACCTGACCACGTTCAGGGCATATAAAATCTGCTTTTGATGAGTGTTTTTTGATAAAACTGAATATATAATCCCATCTTCCAGCATTTTGAGCAACTATATGATCTTTCAAAGCATATAAGATTTCATCCATTTGGAATGCAGCATTGATTGTTTCGATAAGAACAGTGGCCTTGATTGTCCCCTGCTCTACCCCTATATATTCTTGTGCAAATACAAATACATCATTCCATAATTCAGCTTCTTTATGATGCTCTAGTTTTGGTAAATAGAAATATGGGCCACTACCTATTTCTAGAGTTCTCTGAACATTATGGAAAAAATACAGACCGAAATCCACAAGTGAACCATGAGCAGTTTTACCATCAATTTCAATATGTTTATCAAGTAAATGCAGACCTCTTGGTCTTACAATTAGAACAGCAAGATTATCATCATTGAGCTTATAATGCTTGCCCTTATCATTGGTAAATTCAATGGTTCTGTTAACAGCATCCCGAAGATCTATCTGTGCATTAATTATATTTTCCCAAGATGGGCTTAACGAATCCTCAATATCTGCCATAAAAACTCTTGCACCTGAGTTAAGAGCATTAATAATCATTTTACGTTCTGCAGGGCCTGTTATTTCTACTCGACGATCTTGTAAATCTGCCGGTATTGGAGCAACTTTCCAATCGCCCTCCCTTATAGACTTTGTTTCAGGAAGAAAATGTAGATTTTCACCATTTATAAGCTTTTTCTGGTTTTCCTGACGGTTTTCAAGTAATTTATCAATTTGTGAACCGAATTTATTTTCAAGCTGTTTAATAAATTCAATTGCCTCTGATGTTAAAATTTCAGCGAATTCTGATGTTATGTTTCCAGATATTTCAACATCATTATCAATGATTGCCGTATTAATATTCATAAAGACCACCTTTTTTGTTCACATTTTGATTAAATAGTTTTAAACAGTAATTTTGTATATGAAAAATCGAGGATTGTAAATTGGTAGATTTATTAGATGAGATAAAAGAAGATTTGCATCAACAGCGTCTTGAGAAATTATGGAATAAATATAAAATCATTCCAATTGGTGGTGCTATAGCAGTTATAGGCTTCACAGGATTCAATAGCTGGGAAAAACACTCAGACAAAACAGAGAAAGTCGAAACATCTGTTAAATACTCTGAAGCAACAGCAATAAGACTTGAAGATGACAAAAGGCTAAAGATACTTACCGATATCTCTAAAACTGGTTCGGAAGGATACTCCATATTATCAAAATTCAAAATTGCAAGTATAGCAACTAAGAAAAAAGACTATACAAATGCTGTAAAATCATATGATGAAATTGCTAATGACAATACAATTCCGCAATACTATAGAGATCTTGCCGCAGCTAAAGCATTTTTTATCCTAACTGAATATGTAAAAGATGACCCTTCCATTGAGTCACGATATAAACTTGCATCTAAAGAGTCTAATACTTGGAATTTTACATCTAAAATGTCAATGGCAATGTATTTATTAGAAAAAGATAAGACTCGTGCAAAAGCTATTATTAAGCTTCTTTCTGAAAATGCAAAAACGCCTAGACTAACAAAAAATAGAGCTGAACAATTACTAAACTCTATAAAATAGTTTTTTTTATAATAACATTATATTAATTAATGAATTTTTAACCCTTTTGCTATATAATTATCGTCACAAATAATTTTTTATATAGAAATATAATAAAGTTTACAAAGTTACTAATGAGGTTATAAAATGGTTTTAGATGCAGGAAATGATGGAGTAGAAGGTACAGGACTAGCAGCCCCAAAGGCTAAACATGGTGGTGCTGGAATAGAAGGCACAGCTTCAATCGAAGAAATCACTGGCTCAAATAAAGTCAACCTTGATGGAGTATCAATATCAGATAGCAACCCTTCCACTTCTGGATCACATGCACCAACATCTACTAGCGGTACACAACATGGTAATGAAGCATGGAGACAAGCACTAAATGCTCAGGCTAGCCAAAATAACTCGGGACAAGGCAGATAATAATATTTTTATTATAATTGCAAATCTACTATATAAATAATCATTTACTTTTGTTAGTATAATTATAGAATGCTTATTTATTTTAGGGGTATATTGCGATGAACAACCTACTTGTTCAAGAAGTTACTAATTTTGCTGATGTTTTATATTTAGTAACTGAATCATGTAATGAATATATTAACAATCAGATAACCTCGAATTTTGATTCTTCCATTCAGAAAACAAAATATCTTATAGAACATTTCGCCACTAGTGAAGACCCTAACATAAAAGATATTATCACTAATCTTAAAGAAATAATCTCTGAAGCAGAAAAAAATCAAAATGATGAAATAACTATCATTGATAAAATAAGAAATATAACAGACATCATTGAGTCAAAAAACCTTGTCTTATCATTCAAGCCATAAAATCATATGACTCATAAATATCTATATTTAAAAAACAAGAAATAAGAAACAATAATGAATGCGTACATAATAAAAAGACTATTATTAATGATACCTACATTATTTGGAATAATGGTGATTAACTTTGCCATAATACAGGCCGCTCCAGGAGGACCTGTTGAGCAAACACTAGCAAAAATACAGGGTTTACAAGGATCATCAACCGAAAGAATCTCTGGAGCAGGAAGCACTGAAATACTTTCCAACAATTCACAATTTGACAATAACAAATCAAGCTCGACTGGTGGAAGTTCCAAATATAGAGGAGCGCAAGGAATTGACCCTGAAACCATAAAAGAAATAGAGAAAATGTACGGATTTGACAAACCCGCATTAGAGAGATTTATAGATATGTTAAAAAACTATCTAACTCTGGATTTTGGAAATAGCTTCTACAGAGATGAATCTGTAATTAATCTGGTTATTGAGAAATTACCTGTTTCGATATCACTAGGCTTGTGGACAACAATACTTGTATATTTAATATCAATACCGCTGGGAATAAAAAAGGCAGTAAGCGATGGCTCATCTTTTGATATATGGTCAAGTGCATTAATCACCTTTGGCTATGCCATTCCAAGTTTTCTCTTTGCAATCTTGCTTATTATCCTATTCGCAGGCGGTAGCTTTATTGACATATTTCCGCTCAGAGGGTTATTTTCAGAAAATTGGGAAGAACTATCAACGATAGACAAAATAAAGGATTATTTCTGGCACCTTACTTTACCTATAACCGCTATGGTTATTAGTGGTTTTGCTACGTTGACAATGTTATGTAAAAATTCTTTTATTGATGAAATCTCAAAACAATATGTACTAACTGCAAAGGCAAAAGGTGCAAACGAAAAAAGAGTCTTATACGGTCACGTATTTAGAAATGCTATGCTTATCATAATAGCTGGATTCCCTGCTGCATTATTTGGAATATTATTTACCAGTTCACTATTGATTGAGCTTATTTTTTCACTTGATGGATTAGGGTTACTCGGTTACGAATCTGTAATAAACCGTGACTACCCTGTTGTATTTGGTACATTATTTATATTTACAATTATCGGGCTAATTGTAAGTCTGATTGGAGATATAATGTATGTAATTATTGATCCGAGAATTGACTTTGATAAAAGGGAGGTATAATTGACCCTCTTTAAAAACCGATCAGAGCTTACAAAAAGGCGTTGGAAAAGTTTTAAAAATAATAGACGTGGATATTATTCACTTATTTTGTTCTGCATATTATTTTTTATTACCTTATTTGCTGAATTTATTGCTAACGATAAACCCATATTAATAAAATATGAAGGTCAATTTTATACTCCAATTTTTACTTTTTACTCTGAAACAGAATTTGGAGGAGATTATGAAACTGAAGCAGATTACAAAGATGAATATATCGAAGACCTAATAAATGAGAAAGGGTGGATAATATGGCCTCCCATAAGATATAGCTACTCTACAATAAATTATGACCTCCCTTCTCCTGCTCCATCCCCGCCAACATCAGAGAATTTGTTAGGTACAGATGACAGAGGTAGAGATGTACTCGCAAGAATTATTTATGGGTTTAGAATATCCATATTTTTTGGAATAACCCTTACGATTCTCAGTTCTATTATTGGCATTATAGCAGGAGCATTACAAGGATATCTTGGAGGATGGGTTGATCTTATTTTTCAGAGATTTATTGAAATATGGAGCAGCGTTCCACAATTATTTTTACTAATTATAATGGCTAGCATCGTTACTCCTAGCTTTTGGTGGCTATTGATAATTATGCTGTTATTTAGCTGGATGTCGTTAGTAGGAGTAGTAAGAGCCGAATGTTTAAGAACAAGAAATATGGACTATATAAAAGCTGCAAAATCTATGGGCGTATCTAATAGAACTATTTTGTTTAGACATATTCTTCCCAACAGTATAGTATCAACAATTACATATCTTCCGTTCATTTTAAATGGATCAATAACAACCTTAACTGCATTAGACTTTCTCGGCTTTGGACTACCACCAGGCTCACCATCACTCGGAGAATTACTTTCCCAAGGAAAAGCAAATATGAGCGCTCCATGGCTAGGAATATCAGGCTTTGTAATTATTGCTGCCATGTTAAGTATGCTAATATTTGTTGGTGAAGCAGTTAGAGACGCTTTCGACCCAAGGAAATAATTATATTTGATAAATTAATTAAGTTTATAAGGATAAATTAATGAATGAAAATAATTCAAGTAATATTATAGATGTTCTCGAAGGTATATTGTCACCAGCTGTAGACCTTATTGTGTCTGATGGAGAAATTACAAAAGATGAATTTAATATGATTATTAATTTACTTTCCAACATGGGAGTTGATGTTTCTGGAGATATGAGGGCTATGGTTCAGAAATTTCTTTATGAAGAGCTTCAGCAATATAACCTAGAACAACAACAGAAAGAAAGTGAACAAAAAGACTTACAAGAAGAAATTGACGAACAGGAATTATCAAAATTAAACGAAGATAAAATTGAATCTCACGATAAAGAAGTATCTAAAATTATTTCGGGAATAGTAAGTATTGTTGGCATTGGAAATATATCGATTGGCAATAATATTTCTCCCTCTTCTGGCATTAGTACAAAAGAAAATGATAGATCACAAGAAAGATGATATTCTAAGTGTATTTTAGATATATAGGCATTTTAGCTCTATGTTAAGTCACCGTTATTATAAATTTTATAACTACAGATCTATAAACCTACTTTCTTAAATACTGCAAACTCTGCCCAATATTTTCTATCTTTAGCTATATTAGATAATTTTTTTACCATATCTTCATCTAAAGTATTAATACTTAAAGCTGATATCTTACCGCTTTTCACCTCAGAGCTTTCTTTGCCTAACTCCGCTTGAATCTTACTATATAACTTTTGTTTAAAACTATAAATTATATATTCATCAGCACTTACCTTATATTTCACAAGCATATTCATTTTTCTGCCTCTATTGGCATTATCATTATCGACTATCATCATGAATTTATGCTCACCCAATACAAGAGTCTTCATATTATTTTCTGACCCTTTTTGCATGTAATAATCTTCAGTTTTAGTCATCTCAATTATCTTATTTTTATCTTTAGTGCTTACCCACTTACCTGCTAAATCTTCGTCAATGACACCATTACTCCAATAAGCACCAAAATCCTTAACTAAAAAACAGCCACTTAAAGAAAAACTAAGTAGTAATACTAATAAAACTCTCATAACAACACTCTTACAATAAACTAATCTTCGAACCAGAAAAACATTCTACATGTTTTTAGAGCAATATTCAATTGATAAGTTGATGGAGCATTTAAATTAGCGGAAGTGACACACCCAGACTCAAAAGAGCCTCCATCCTTTCCTCTCACAGAGAAAACCTGACCAGCGTCTGCCTGACCATCATCTAATTTATCATCGATAGCCTGTGCTGATTTGGAATTTAAGATTCCACCATCCATTCCATTATTATTCTCAGAAGAGAACTGTATATGATTTCCTTCAGTCCTACCATACACATCAAGAGAACCCATCATATATCCCCCTATCTCAATTTTTGAGCCAGGCATATTAACTGATATTGTAGCCTTTCCACCATCTTTAGTACCCGTATATGACCCTTTTATCATACCAGCAAGTGATAAATGATTCCATGCCCTGAACCCTTCATAATCTGTAGCAAGATCCGTATTAATAATACCGTCAAAGTTACCATTACACTTACTGAAGGCATCATCTGTACAATCCGCTGGCCAATAGTCCGAGGCGTTTCGCAAATCACCAGGTAAAGCTCTGTATTTTATCTTAAATGCTTTTATTCCAGCTTTGAAATTATTAACGTCAGATATTATAGAACTTCTTTCTGAGGCCTCAATTATTGACTTACCTCCAACAATAAAACCCATAATGGTCCCTATAATGGCAAGAACTATTACCATTTCCAACAGAGTAAAACCATCTTTTTCATTTACGTTACACACAGTCATATTCTACTTGAAAAATACTAATTAATCAATATCATAAAGTTAATTCTACAATTATGTACTCAACAATCGTAACTAATCGTAAAAATGCAGCATAGTAATATATGATAAATACATTAACGGGCTTAAGAGGGTATGCAGCACTATCAATAGTATTCTTTCATATATTATGGAATAATAGAGAATATTACGATATGGGCATAGGAAGACTAATGGACTGGACTCCAATGAAAATGTTTTATTTGCATTTATGGGTTGCTGTAGATGTTTTCTTTATACTTAGCGGTTTTATATTAACATACAAATATTACCAAATCTTTATTGATAGATTTTCCTTCAAAAATCTTGGGCTTTTTATTCTAAAAAGATTTTTAAGAATTTACCCTCTACATTTTATATCATTGATGATTTGCTTTGCATTTTATTTACTAGGTATGTTAGACGATAAAATAGGAAATGTTGATGCATTAATCTACCACTTAACATTAACATTTACTTGGTGGTTTTACCCCGAGGAATATGGAGGAACATGGAATATCCCCTCATGGAGTCTTAGTGCTGAATGGTTTTCATATTTCTTTTTTATTCCAATTATTTATATATTTAAGAATAATATTAAAACTACAATTTTTGGAATATTAGCAATACTAACCATAGTATTTTTTTATGGACTGATATATCCAGGCGACCCCTTTGCCTCAGGCAAACGTGCTTTACTAGGATTGTTATTCGGGTATTTCATATTTCATATTTACAATCATGAAAAAATTAAAAATTTAAATATAAATAAACACAGTGATAAAATCGTATATATGGTCATTTCATTATTATTGATTATTACACTTTATCTCTCCAATAACCTGTATTACAATCCATTGCTTTATAAATACTTTTTTGTATATACTTTTATTGTTATCGCATTATCAATTCTATTCTTACCGAAATGCACAGGTATTATGAAATTCATGTTTGACAATAGGGTCATAATGTTTTTAGGAAACATATCTTATTCTATATATATATTCCAATATCCTATATATATATTTATGGACAGGTATAAATATCCCTTTGTTAAATATATGATAATAGACGATCAACTAAGCCAACTCGTTCTTTGGCTCTTTGTTATAGGCGTAATATTTTTAATTATAATTTTTGCAACGATAATGCACTATTTAATTGAAAAACCTTTGATGAATTACTTTAAGGCTAGATTAATTTTAAAATGATTTATTAATTAACCGTTTCAAATTTATGCTTCCTTAAAATTTGCTTTACCTCTTTACTTTCCAAAAAGGTTATAAATTTTCTAGCCTTCACCATATGCTTACCAGCAACAACCAGAGCTCTGTAAACTATCGGCTCATGATACTTGAATTCTTCATTAGAAATCATCACCTTAGATGGTATAGTTGAAACAATAACTACATCTTTAGTATTAAGAATATCAGCTGAATAAACGAAACCAACACCTGATGTTTTAATAATTTTATGCAATGCCGACTTATTACTTGTAGCCTTAATAATTCTGCTTTCAAAGGATTTCCAATTTCCCGAAGTAATAAGAGCCTCTTTTATATATATCCCACTAGGCTCAACATCGTAATCGGGTATAATTAATTTTTCATCCTTTTGAAAAGAATCTAGAATATCGGCAAAATTACCCGTAAATATCTTCTTTGAAATTGGATTATTTCTGGCTGCTACAAGAGCTATTTTTCCTTGTGCTATATCCTTTTTACTTTCGATTTCTACCAATCCTTGATTTTGCAAATCATCTATCCTGGTTGCATCTTCAGATATATGATTACGCTCTCTATAGTCAGTAATAATAATATCAGCTTGATCACCAGACTCTACGATTTCAACAAGATTGGATGGAGAGTCAAAGATTACAGACACCGTAGAATTACTACGCAATGAATAGATTCTGACTAACTTTGTCATGACATCAGAAAAGCTTGTAGGGGCAAGTACAGTTATAGACTCCGAAAGGTCATCATACGAATAAGCTACAGAAAATATCATACTGTAAAACAAGGATAAAGAAGCGATTATAACTTTTAAATACTTAACCATTTACGTTCCCCAAAACAATATGAAAAAACCTTTACAAATACAACATACTACACGCATAACATACTGATATTCGATACATTTTAGAGTATCAGTAAATATACTAGCTAAGCTGCCTCTCCATCAATTTTATTATATAGTTCACTACCAGATTTCTTAAATTTATCACTCATTTCTTTCATTCCCTCATCAATATCCTCATCAGAAAGAGTTATTTTTCCTGATTTAATATCCTTCGAATATTCCCTTACATCTTGTGAAATTTTCATAGAACAGAATTTTGGACCACACATAGAACAGAAATGAGCCACTTTTGCTCCTTCAGCTGGAAGAGTTTGATCATGGAAACTTTCTGCTGTCTCAGGGTCAAGACTCAGATTAAATTGATCTCTCCACCTGAAGTCAAATCTTGCTCTACTCAATGCATTATCTCTTATTTGAGAACCCGGATGACCTTTAGCTAAATCTGCCGCATGAGCTGCAATTTTATATGTTATCACGCCAACCTTTACATCATCCCTATCAGGCAATCCAAGATGCTCTTTTGGAGTAACATAACATAGCATAGCACAGCCATACCAACCAATCATAGCAGCACCGATACCAGATGTAATATGATCATATCCAGGAGCTATATCGGTAATTAACGGCCCAAGAGTATAGAATGGAGCTTCACTACAATGTTCCAATTGCATTTCCATATTTTCTTTAATCAAATTCATAGGAACATGACCAGGTCCTTCAATAAATACCTGAACATCATATTCCCAAGCTATTTTTGTTAATTCTCCTAGAGTTTTCAACTCAGCAAATTGCGCTTCATCATTTGCATCTGCAATAGAACCCGGCCTTAAGCCATCACCTAATGAGAATGAAACATCATATTTTTGAAGAAGTTCACATATATCTCTAAAATGAGTATATAGGAAATTTTCTTTATGATGAGCAATACACCATTTAGCTAGAATAGAACCACCTCTTGAAACTATACCAGTTGTTCTTTTCTCTGTTAAATGAATATATGGAAGCCTAACACCTGCATGAATTGTAAAATAATCTACACCCTGCTCACATTGTTCAATCAGAGTATCCCTAAATACTTCCCATGTTAAATCTTCTGCAACACCATTAACTTTTTCTAATGCCTGATAGATAGGAACAGTTCCCACAGGAACAGGGCAATTTCTTATTATCCATTCTCTGGTATTATGTATATTATTACCAGTGGAAAGATCCATAATAGTATCAGCTCCCCATCTGGTTGCCCATACCATTTTATCAACCTCTTCACCAACAGATGAAGTAACGGCACTATTACCTATATTAGCATTTATTTTAACTGAGAAATTTCTACCAATTATCATTGGCTCAGATTCTGGGTGATTAATGTTATTAGGAATTACTGCTCTTCCGCAAGCAACTTCACTTCTTACAAACTCTGGAGTTATTACATCTGGAATATTTGCACCAAATGACTCACCTTTATTTTTACTAGCATACGGATTATCTTCAGTTTCAACAGGAATCTCACTGTTTCCCATATTTTCTCGGATAGCTATATATTCCATTTCAGGAGTTATTATTCCAGCCTTAGCATAAGCAAGCTGGGTAATTTTCTTTCCTTCTATTGATTTTAATGGAGATTTATTAATTTTTGGAAACTCTGTCACAGAATTATCATTATTTTTAAATCCATTATCTTCTGTCTTTATTTCTCTAGCTGTATACTCTTCAACATCTCCCCTGCTCTTAATCCATTCTGATTTTATGCTTGGAAGACCTTCCTTGATATCTATATTGATATTTTCTTCTGAATATATACCAGAACTATCGTAAACCCTAATAGGTGCTTCGTTAGCAGATGGATCTGTATGGATCTCACGCATGGCAACTTTTATTTCTTTATGAATTTCTCCACCAATATAAACCTTTTTTGAGGATGGAAAACTTCCTGTTGTTACTTGAAAATCATCTTCAGTGATAGAATCATTGTTTACCATAATAATATTCCCTAATGTATAGTATCGATGACATACTATATATTTTAAATATAACTATATAGCGAGAATTTTATTCTAATTTTTTAAATAAATATTAGCGTTTTGTTAATATTTATAACTTATACTCTGCTATATAATTATTAATAACTGATTTAATTAAAAAATTTATGCCTAATGAAAGTTCGGAAATAGAAGAAGGTACTATACGAAATATTGATGGCGTAGATAGAATTCATATTGACGGCAGAGATATTAAATATCAAAATTTACCAACAAGAGATTCCATTAAAGAACATGCAGAATCAAGCAACCTTGATGAAAAACAAACAGACAAAATAGTAGAACACGCTGTAGCAAAGACAAAATTAGCAGTTATAGAATTAATGAAAGCTAGATTTCATCGTAATGTAAATCAGAAAATTGATGAGGCTGACCCTGGAAAGATTGATGAAATACTCAGAACAAACCATGTAAAGGCCATAGCTGCCGATGATGATTTAGCAATACGATCAACAGGATCTTTGCTAGCAGGTGCATTATTCAACAGAGCATCAAGCAACCTTGAAAAAGCAGTTACATTAAGAGAACATATAGCAACAGAAGATAAAGACAAAATTCCAGATGATCAACTTATTGATGGCCAAAGCAAAAACGAAACAAATTTAGCAGGAATAAGCGCTCTAATTTCAAAAGACCTTGCAGAATTATCTAATTTATCTGGTCATTTAAAACACAGGAATGGACTTGATACATTAGCTGAAATGGTAGGAGAACCAGCAATGGCCTTTGCCCAGCCCCTTAAAGAATTTTATGCCCATAGATACAGAAAACTTTCAACAGCTATGGATAGAATTGAAGATTTATCAGATGATATTACAAAAGCAATAACTCTAAAAAAAGAATTCAAGCCAAATAGTGGTGATAGTAACTTAGTTTTATCTATAGGGAAATTTAAAGACGCCGCAATAGATGCTATTGAAACCAGCAAGAGAGAAAAAGAGGTTCATACAAAGATACATGGAGCACTTGATGATGCTGCATTTGATGTAATCAATAGAGATTTCCATAAAAACATTCCAAATAGCTTACCTGATACAGAAAAGTTAAAAATGGAGAATAATATCGAAACCGGTCAAAAATTGTTAAATGACTATGTTTCAACTATTATGAATATTGTTGATGGAAGAGTATCACTTCCAGAAGCAGAGAATTCAATCAAAGACCGTGCAGAATCTTTTAAAACTGAATATAATGCTATAACTCCTCAGTACCGAAACTCAAAATAGACTTTATATTTTACTTAAAAATAACAGAATGCTCTAATCAGGATCTTCACATATCCAACCATGTTGAGTCCAATGATATATAATTCCCTGACGGTTAATAAAAAATATTTGGGCGCAACTTGTTTTATAATCACCACCTGGTGACAACCTTTCATATAATCTGTCTTTTCTATAATTTGGGTCAAGAACCTGCTTATAACTAGGGACAACATCTCTAGCTAATAATGCATCCTCCTCATCTCCAGCATTTTTATATATCGTATATTGTATAGTTTTTTCGCCGTTTCTTAAATTCCGAACACCATGTGGCTCTCCTCTAATTTCCATCATTTCATCAATATGCATTCCATACCACTCACCTTCCAATGAATCTATACTTCCAAATTTGGCACAGGAAGATAACAATAAAACAAAAAATACTGATAAAACTAGTGAACTACGAAACATTTTATCTTATCCTAAAGAATATTACTAAATAGCAGTTTCATTATAGCAGTTTATACATCATGCATACAATAAAAAACAGAATTTATCCTACTGTAATATTACCTTTTATAGCTATAATTTATTTATTATCGACTAACAACCTGTATGGGTATAGCTATTGTGAATGCAGTAAAAAAACAATTACTCCAGAACAAAAATTCAAAGGAGCATTTGCAGTTTTTACAGGCAAGGTTAAAAAGATAAGAAGACTTATAAAATCAGATGAAAAATTAGTTCATTTCTCTGTTATAGACTCTTGGAAAGGAGTAAGAAAAGAAAATTTTACTGTAAGAACTGGAGTCAATGACATTATATCCTTTTTTAGAAAAAAAATTACCTGCGATGCCTCATTTGAAGTTGGCAAAAAATATATGGTGTTTTCTTACTTAAAAAATAATCGAAGTAAATTATCTTATACATCAAATTGCGGAAATATAATTCCATTTGAGGAAAAAGAAAAATTTGCTGATCATATAGCCATATTAGGAAAACCAAAATGGCATTTTCCTATCGTGAACATTAAACCAATTAATGTTAATGAATTTGAAAATATGGATCCTGTTTTTCAAGAATCTCTTAAAGGCTTTTCAAAAAACAGAAATAAATAGTTACAAACAACATATACACAAAGATATATCACATACAAATTTGACTGTTACAGCAAAAGATAGTATTATATTTGCGCATATATTTATATTTAATATCATCAACATAATAATTTATTAGGCATAAACTTTGGAAGATAATGAAATAAAAGATTATTTTGTAACGAAAAACGGCATCACATTCGCGGGTACTCACCTAATTATTGATATGTGGGGCGTTGATAGGCTTGATGATATCGCATATATGGAAGAGATATTAAAAAAATGTACCGAATCTGCCAAAGCAACATTACTACATATCCACCTACATCATTTCACTCCTTCAATGGGGGTTACAGGTGTAGCGGTTTTGGCGGAATCACATATCAGCCTTCATACATGGCCAGAATGCGGATTCGCCGCTTTTGATATATTTATGTGCGGAGATGCAGAACCACATAATGCAATTCCTATTCTAAAAGAAATGCTAAAACCTGAGAAAATCGACATCAAAGAAGAGCTAAGAGGAATTACTTCCAATAAATAGTAAATTATTCTTCATAAATCATGATAAATTAACTTTTTCTTAACAAAGAATTGCTACTATCAGAATCAAAGTAATTATTGTATTTTATGAAAAACAAAGCAGTTAATTTTATTCAAACCTTACTGGTTACCTCAGCGCTGGCAGGAAGTATGACCTTGCCAGAAGAAGCTTATGCTGCCGACAAATCCTCTACTACAATATCATCTTCACAAGAGAAAAATGAACTCTTCAATGAAAATGGCTACAGAGCTAATCAGGAAATTCAGAAATCACTAGATAAAATATGGGATATTGAAGGAGATGCTCATCGTAAAATAAATATGCCTTCAATTCAGAGAGTCCATAGCGTTAATGTTAAGCTTCCAAGCCTAATATCTGAAATTGAAAGTGCAATGACGAAAGAAACAACTAACTTCTCTAAAGAACTTTCTTCAGAATTATCTGATAGCCAATTATCTCAAACCAGAAGATATCTTAGAGAATTATCAAAAGACAATTTACAAGATGTTGGGCTTAAAAAAGCGGGAAGAACCATATCTAATAAGACACTTGAAACAGCAGGACAAGTCGAAACTGGATCGAAGATAAACCCATTAACTCCCCCGAAATCAAGAGAATTCCATAGCATCCCTAAACGCATGGATGAGCCAGAGAAGAAGGCAAAAGTCGAATATAATTTAAGAAATTATAAATCTCCTGATGGCAAATTAAATCAAGGCAATAATAACTTCTTTATTGATTTGGGTAGAAGAGAGTCAAATCTTAACCCATGGGCAGGCAAACCAAAAAATGACCGTAATGGTTGTAAATTAATGTTCCAAATGTGCAGCAAAGAAAGAAGTAGTTTTGGTGGAAGCAGAGCTGGTGATTGGCAAGGACAAAGAGCTGCGGCAGAAAGTTTAGCAGCGGCGAACACTAAATTTCTAGAAGCAAATGTACCAAATCTTGAACATAAAGTTATTAATTTTCCTGATGGCAGAAAGTTCAGACCAGATGAATCATCACTTGCAGGAGCATCATGGATAACAGGTGCGCCAAATACATCTAATTTCCTTAATGGAAAAGTTCAAACAAAAAAGAATGGATCTAAATCTACATTTAAATTTAGTACAGACTCATTAGGAACTAACCCTCTTGAATATATGCTTGAATTCTCAGGGCATAATGTTTCTTTTAACGGAAGAACACAGCAAACAGCTAAAAATGCAAGAAGCAGCAATGGCATAGATTCTTCAGGTCAGCATTCTTTCGAAACCAGACACGAAACTGGACCAGAACCAGAATCAGAAACAGCAAAAGCCATTGCAAGAGCTCTGAACAAAACAATGAAAGGCTTAGAAAGCATAAGAAATACTATCAGACCATTAATTATGGATGACAATAAAGAAGAGTCAAAATTAAAAACTGAAGACAAAAAGACCAGTCCTGATCTTTCATTCAATAGCAATAAACCTAGTGGTAATATACTTGATAGAATTGCAGAGACAGAAAGACAGAACAATCCTGCAGCCATTGTTTCAAACGAGGTTCCACAAAAAGATCAACAGAATCTAGATTCGGATAAAACCAAGTGGCAAGATAAATTCGCAGCAAGTGAACAAAACAAATCTTATGTTGAGAAAATAGCCAAACCCACATCTGAGTCAGAAAGAATTATTGGCTAACAATAATAGTCACTGGTTAGCTTTCATATATATACATCGCCAGCAACCTAGGAAACAAACTATCCATAGATTAGAAACAGGCATGGGATTATAGGACAAGATAATATCTTAAGCAGTATAGTAGATGTTACTTCATTATCTGTTTATGCAGCTATACCCTTTATAGAATCGATCAACCAATCTGCTCCAGTCAAAATTGTAACCATGAACGATAATGACATTGCCAAACCATAAGCAGGACCTTTATCTGATTTATTAGCAGCTTTTACAATTGCTGACAAAACTAGGAATAACACAAAAAATATTACCAGCTCAGCAAAAGTAAACCAAATACCAGCAACACATAAAAATTTAAGAAGGTCATATCTTTCATATTTCTCTTTGCTTTTTTCCTCTTTGCTTCTTGCATAGGCAATTGATATTAGCACCGTGATTACGAAAACATTTATCATATCATAAAACTGTTCTGGTGAATGATACAGAAATGAGAACATCACCATTACAATAAATATAGCATCAGGTAATTTTCTATAAGTATAATCAATGGCAGCTAAAATCACCAAACATGTACCTAAACCAAGCACCATAAGATGTAAGTTAAGATTTTCAGGGCCAAATTTTAAATATGATAGAATTGAGAATAATGTAACGCCACTTTCGATAAAAAAGTAGACCTTATTAACTTTATATCCACAATTATAGCACTTACCCTTAGTAACAAACCAGTTAAACACAGGCAAAAGATGACGAGTCTTTAATATTGCATCACAATGTACACAATGAGACTTCTTCCCAATCCATTTACCAGCGCAAGATTCTCCTGTTGGAAGACGATAATATGGCATAGTAGCATAACTTCCACATCCCAAGCCAACTCCAACTCCTAGAATTAAAAAGCCAATAACATCTAACAAAATAGAATAGTCCATAAGGTAAACCTAAATTCAAATATAAAATAAACAAATATATTATTATATATAAACATTCAATGGTTACATACAAATTACAAAGATCACATTAACTTGTATTAATTATTAGTAGCTTATATACTCCACAAATATAAACCCCATAAAGACATAACAATGAAAACTATATTCTTAATATCTTCATCATTTATTATCTTATTAATTTTATATCTTGGCTCTAAGCCATCTACATTTGATGAAAATGGCTTTACACTGCCATGGTCAAGCATTCAGGAAATGCATTTTAGCAATGGAACAAAATATAATACAAAGAAATCTGGTCTTATACAAATCATTGAAGTTAAAGTTATAAAACAAACATATGACTCAGCTTTATTTGAAATATCTTATATATATAATGGAGATAGCAATAAGCCTTTATATTTAGGAGCAAGCCAGCGTTTAGGTGGAGAGATACAAGGATGGTTTGCATACAGACCTTCTAAACCACTCAAAAAAGGCGAAGGAAAAGCTTTAGTAAATCTCGCAGTAAACTCGGAAACCAAGAAAAAAGCTAAAGAACATTTCTCTGACCAAATAGAAATAAATGCATATCACGGAGGTGAGTCCCCTATTCATGAAGAGCTTTTTGGATTCAGCCGAACATGGTGTAGTCACAGTGACCCATTTTGGAAAATGGATTCACCATGTCGCACCAGTTTATTTAATTTTTAAATGAAGGGAAAATGTCAAGTTTAATCAAATACCTAACCATATTAATATTACTTGCATTATCCTATTGCTCTATACCTTTTAAGGATATATTCATTGTAACATTGGAGGTTACCTCTAATGAAGGAACAAAAATAACAGAAGGTTTAAATGCCATATTTCTTGATGATAACAATCAAGAAATAGCAGAGATTTCTATTACTCACCCTGAATCATTTAACAACACACTAGTTTGGTGGGTGCATAGCAGTTACCCTGAGAAAAGTGGAAATATAGAAACAGACAAGGCTCTAAAAGCGACAAAAGCAATAGTTTCTGCAACAGGATGTAAAACCAAGGAAGTACCACTTGATATTATGTCATATTTTGAACCGTTGAGCTTTTCCATACATGGAGGAGGACCAGCATATATGTATCATTTCTATGAAGGTAAAATTAAAATAGATTGCAGTCATGAGTCTAATTAATTTTACTACAATATATACTAGTCCATTATATAAAAGCGTGATAAATAGCCATCAAAATTCAAATATAAATTATACTATAGATTATATATTTACCCTTTTTTATGTTACAATAGTTCAATATAGGAAAAATTATGAGCCCAAAACAAGTAAATTATGGTTTTACATTGATTGAATTATCGATTGTTCTGATAATTATAAGCTTGATAGTTGGAGGAGTTATTGGTGGTAAATCTCTTATAATATCTGCCGAAAGAAACAAGCAGATTAGTCAGTTAAAACAGTTTGCTACTGCTTTTAATGTATTTAGAGATCAATATGACGCTTTGCCAGGGGATTTTAGAGAAGCGAGCCAATATTGGGTAGAGTGTGTAGATAGCGGTGCGAATAATTGTGATGGCGATGGTAATAATGCTATAGGAGATGGCAGTACGGCACATACAGAAAATACAAGAGCGTGGGAGCATTTGAGCCATGCTGGATTAATAAATGAAACGTTTAGAAACGATAGTCCAGTTCTTAATCCTCAATCTATTTGGACGCGTGGTATAATGATGAGGACTAAACATCCAGTTTTTGACTATTCTTATAAAGGAACAAGACTTGAAACACAGCCTAATGAGAACGGTGAAACAAATAAATTAATGGATATTGTTGCAATTGATAAAAAAATGGATGATGGAAAGCCAGGGTTAGGAAAAATTCGCTGCATAGGATCTTGTATTTCAACATTCGGTATGGCGTATCCGCCTGAACCCTTTAAAGAGAATTATGTATTAGCTGGAGTTCCTATTGCAGGAACAACATATCTATACATATTGTTTTATTTTCTTGAATGATTATTAGCCTGCCATTTAATATGATAAATCTAATTAATTTTACCACTAGACCATTATATAAAAGCGTGATAAACAGCCCCCACACATAGAATAATAATTAGATATATTTATGAGGAATATCATGCCAAAAGTATTAATCTCAGATAAAATGAGTCCAAAAGCTGCTGAAATCTTTAAATCTAAAGGTGTTGAAGTTGATGTTATCACAGGGAAAACTCCAGAAGAATTAAAAGCAATGATTGGTGAATATGATGGCCTAGCTATTCGTTCTGCAACAAAAGTAACAGCAGAAATTCTTGATTCAGCAACAAATCTGAAAGTAATTGGAAGAGCTGGCATTGGTGTAGATAACGTTGATATACCTAAAGCTACAGCTAATGGTGTCGCAGTTATGAATACTCCATTTGGAAATTCAATTACAACAGCTGAACATGCAATTGCTATGATGTTTGCAGTAGCACGTCAAATCCCTCAAGCAAGTGAATCAACTCACGCAGGTAAATGGGAAAAATCAAAATTCATGGGTGTTGAATTAACAGGCAAAACACTTGGTCTTATTGGAGCAGGAAATATTGGCTCTATTGTAGCTGATCGCGCACATGGTTTAAAAATGAAAGTTATTTCTGCTGATCCATTTCTCACTGAAGTACGCGCTAAAGATCTAGGCATTGAAAAAGTTGAGCTTGATGAATTACTTGATCGTTCTGATTTTATCACTTTACACACACCATTAACTGATGGAACAAGAAATATCCTGAATAAGGAAAATATTGCTAAAGCTAAGAAAGGCGTTCGTATCATTAACTGCGCTAGAGGTGGTCTTATTGATGAAGATGCACTAAAAGAAGCAATTGAAAGCGGTCATGTTGCTGGAGCTGCACTTGATGTATATGCCCAAGAGCCAGCAAAAGAAAATGTATTATTCGGTATGGAGCAAGTAGTTTGCACTCCACATTTAGGAGCTTCAACAAGCGAAGCACAAGAAAATGTTGCTATACAAGTTGCTGAACAGCTTTCAGACTATCTTGTGGAAGGAACAGTAACTAATGCACTTAATATCCCTTCTGTTTCTGCAGAAGATGCTACTAAATTAACTCCATATATCAATCTGGGCGAAAGGCTTGGTGCATTTATTGGCCAAATTGCTGAAACTGGTATAAAGAAAGTTGTTATAGAATATGAAGGGGCTGTGACTTCTTTAAATACAAAACCTATAACTGCTGTCCTTCTAAAAGGTCTACTAACTCCTATTTTAGAAGGAGTAAATATGGTTAACGCTCCTGTTATAGCCAAAGAACGTGATATTGAAATTGCTGAGGCTCTAATTGAAAGCAGAGAATGTAACTATAATAATCAAATTACATTAACAGTAATAACAAGCCAAAGCGAAAGAGTTATAAAAGGTACTCTATTTGGAGATGAGCCACGTATTGTTGAAGTGAATGATATCAAACTTGAGGCATCTCTTGGCGATACAATGCTATATGTTCATAACGAAGATAAACCAGGTCTTATTGGTAATATCGGTAAAGTACTTGGAGACAACAATGTTAATATAGCTAATTTCCACTTAGGAAGAAGCGATGCATCCAACAACTCGGACAAAGATGCACTTGCTCTGGTAGAAATTGATAGCAATATTGATGAATCCACTCAAGAAGAAATAAGTAAATTACCAAGCGTTAAACAGGTGAAAATTCTTCAGTTCTAACTTGATATAGTTATAGCTAATAATACTGATTTAACTGGGTTCACTATAATATCCAAAGTGTGTTTTAGTACCTTACTTTTGTCATTTATATTTCAAGGCTTTATTTTATGTATTAATTTTGTTAGAATACATGAAGTATACAATAATTCTTTTTGTGATATGCAGTATATTTTAGTGTTTGCATTGGGGATCTTATGAAAATAAATGACGTTACATCTGTAGGGAAAACTTCATCTGTTGCAAAAAAGAAAAGCCGAGCTAGCGATGGTGCTGCGTTCGATTCAATGATAGGCTCAAGCGATGAAGTTGCTGAAGAATCCTCAATTTCAGCTCTTGCTGGCATATCTTCTATGGATGCACTTATAGCCGCCCAAACAATCAACACATCGTTATCACAAAAAGATAAACAAGTAAAAAAAGGTAATGATATACTTGATTACCTAGAAAAATTAAGGGTTGGAATGCTTAGTGGAGAGACATCACCCGTGATAGTTTCCAATATAATAAATGAAATAAAAAATGTTAATACCAGCGAGGATGAAGCATTAGATAATATAATTTCAGAAATAGAATTAAGAGCGGAGGTTGAAATCGCCAAGCTTATAAAACAACAGTAAGTTTGCATTTTTATTTATATAAAACTTGCCAATACTGTTTTATAGACTTATAAGCCTTATCTATTTTGAACTAGTTTTGTTAATATCTAGGAGAATAAAATGCCTATTGAACTACCTGAAGGATATAAACCATCTGAAAGCGAAGAATATATGAACGATCTACAGCTTGCTTATTTCAGAAAGCAGCTAACAGACTGGAAAGGAAGTTTGTTATCTGAATCCTCAGAAACTTTAGAACATCTTAAAGAAGAAAGTTGGAACGAATCAGATGTAACAGATAGAGCATCTGTTGAAACTGATGCGACACTTGAGCTAAGAACAAGAGATAGATATAGAAAATTAATATCAAAAATTGATGCAGCTATTCAAAGAGTAGACGAAGAAGAGTACGGATTCTGTAGCGTTACTGGAAACCCTATTGGAATTAATAGACTAGAAGCAAGACCAATTGCCACCATGACAATTGAAGCTCAAGAAGAGCATGAAAGAAATGAAAAAAGGCATAAATTTGCTAGTTAATAGTAAGTGTATTTTTTTATTGAAGTAAATTAATAAAAAAGGATTTTAATGTTTGTATCAAATTTAAAACCTAAAATATCTGCAGTTCTTTTTGATTGGGACTTAACAATTGTTGATGCAGAGAAATCCGTTACTATGTCAGTGGAAGAAACCATAGCTTCCATTAGTGATGAAAATAACTATGAAAAAGATCTAAAAAAATCAGAGAATTTATTACATTTGCCATCTGAAAAAATATTTGAAGAAATTTATGGAGAAGGTGAAACCGCCGATAGAGCTACAGAGAAGTTTGATCAAGTATTTCAAAAAAATCACCTTATAGACCTTAAGCTTTTAGAAGGAGCAAAAGAAGTTCTTCAGAAACTAAAGGATAATGATATTCCTTACTCTGTCATAAGTAATAAAAAACAGGAATTATTAGAGGAAGAAATTGATAAATTAATTCCTGATCTTAAACCTGATATTATAAGTGGAGCAAAAGACGGACAAAAGAAAAAGCCTGATGCAGAGCCAGTTATTAATGTATTGAATGAAATGAAAATTCCCAAGAGTGATTATAAGAATGTTCTTTTCGTAGGTGATAGCTTCTCAGATTTGGGTGCTGCCATTAATGCAGAAGTAAAACCTTATGTTTTTGGCAATAGCAATAGAGACGAACTACTTGAAAATCCTAGTGAAATAAATACAGCTGGCACAATAATATCGAATGTTGACTCAACCGAAAAAGGTCATGCCGATTCTCATCGTGATTTGTTAAAATATATTGAAAAATCACTATCAGTAAGATCACGATGATTACAAAACAAGTATTATATCTCTTTCTCTCCCAAAATATCTAATTATTATTTTCTATTTATTATATTTACCCATGCCCCAACCTTTAACACGTGCGGCGTAGTGTGCGTTAACACTTGTTCTGTAGATATTTTTATCTGCTGGGTTGTATATTATATGTACGGAATATGCCCCCCCCTTTTTGCGAATATAAGTACTATCCCCAGGTAAAATATATTTCTGTGTTCGCTTTTCATTTACAGCTTGATAACCGTAAAAATATTCATAAGGCATTCTGTATAGAATATTCATTCCTTCATAATTCTTATCTAGTCGAACTTCTAATGTCTCATTTGAAAAATCCGTATTTTCATTCAATACCAAAGAAATAAAAGATTCTTCGAAAACTGATGGATTACTGTTACCACCATACTTTGCACTATCCCAGTCTCGTCTTGTATCAGGGAATATTTTTTTATGCATTTTTCTTTGTCCTGGCTTCGCATCTGGCCTTAAAGATTGATAAAACTTCCCAAAGAATGCAGTATGTTTTCCTCCTCCAAGAATTTTAAACGGCTCAGTATATCCTTTAGTATTTTCATCAAGCAATTTTCTCATCTCTGGGAACATCACCGCTTTGCGAAGTATAAATGAATGATAATATGGGCCAGCTCCACCGCCATAAGTTAGGAACCAATTGAATTCATCTGTCTTGCTAGCTTTACTACCTTTGGGGGCAACGTCAAGTGTTATACCTTTAAATTCTATGCGTGATGCCTTGGCTTTATATGCAAGGTTAGATGCATAAACTATGACTTTATCTGGTACAGGCCCTTTATCGGCTATGGCAACATATGGCAGGAAATCATCTGAAATAGGGCGGGTAATTTTATAGTTTATTATTTTTCCATTTTCATCTTTTACTGCTCCAAATCTGTTACAAGAATATGGTACAGAAGCAATGATATATTCTCCCGTAGATAATTCATGGCTAATTGTATTACCTGTCTGCG